>Ga0194120_10006716_pt1 | contig 16104 bp, 8 predicted proteins | sample TA2MahCa65mmetaG_FD_148642 | JGI IMG/M metagenome (GOLD analysis project Ga0194120, IMG submission 148642) | Freshwater microbial communities from Lake Tanganyika, Tanzania - TA2015019 Mahale Deep Cast 65m | ecosystem: Environmental > Aquatic > Freshwater > Lake | place: Tanzania: Lake...
TTGCCAGCACGACATCGAAGCCGCCCTGCGCGAACACCTCGGGGAAGGCCAAGCGCCAATGGAAGAAGTGGTACTCCTCGGCCAGTTCGCGCGTCAGTTCGACCACGCCGGGGCGCATGGGCTGGCCTTCGGCGGCGCGCACCAGATCGCCGGAAAGTGGCACTTTTTGGGCGTTGGCCGCCGACTTGGGGGCAAAGAAGGCAGCACAAAATAGGTTGGCACGCAGGCGCTCGCGGCCCAGTTGTGCGTCGGCCTCGGCTTGGGCGAAGGCGGCACGCTTGGCGGCGATGGCGTCCACGGTGTCTTCCGGCATGGCGTCGAGTGCGACATGAGCCTTGGCCAGGGCATCAGCGGCGAGCAACAGGGCTGGAGCGCGGCTATTAGACACCTGTGTGCGGTTGCTCTTCTTGAGGGCGGTGCAGGTGGGTTTGTCATCGCCGGAAAGCGCCGTGTAGGCCTTATCCGGGATGCCCTCCTTCATGATCGCCGGATCGAGGATGCCGACCAGCGAGTTGCCGTGGCGCACATGGTGGTCGAGGAAGCCGAGCGGCTTGCCGGGCTCCAGCGTTTCCAGCCACAACGCGGTCTGACAGAGTTCCACAGCCAAGGGGTTCAGATCCACGCCATAGATGCAATGGGCCACTACTTCGCGCAGGGCATGGCGGAAGGCTTGGGCTTCGGGGATGTCGCTCTCGGCATCCAGCCGGGCCACTTCAGCGGCAATGCGGCGGGCGGCGGCAAGCAGGAAGTGACCGGAGCCGGCAGCGGGGTCGATAACCTTGAGCGCCAGCAGCGCGGCACGCGGATCGGGCGCTTTCAGTGCCTCGGCGATCTTGGGTTCGAGGGCGGACTTGATGAGTTCCTGCACCAGTGAATCGGGGGTGTAGTAGCTGCCGGTGAGCTTGCGGGCCGAGCCTCGAGCCTCGCCTTCAGCTTCGTCGCCGATGAAGCCGAAACGCCACGGGTTGGCATCAACATTGATGGCCGGTTGCAGCTCCAGCAGGCTTTCATAGACGCTGCCGAGTTCCTCGGTGTCCATGTCACGGTAGTTGATGCGCGCCAGCACTGCCCCGGAGCGGAAGAAGCACAGCGCCTTTACTGCGGCGAGCAGCGCCTTGTTGGGCAGTTCGGCGGCATCGAGGTCGGGGCATTTGTCGGCGGCAAACAGGCCGCCCAGCGCTGGCAGGCCCAAGGGTTCGGCTCCGTTGGCCAACCCGCGAAGGGTGACTTGCAAGCCTTGCCAGAGGTCGGCATGACGGTCAGCGCGACTTTTCAGGGCGCGTTCGCGCAGCCGGTCAGCGCTGTAGCCATTGGCATAGAGTTCGCGCTGTTCCGGCGTGGCTTTGGGGGCGTGGAGCAGGCCGCGGTCCTCGGCGGTGTGGAGCAAGATCAGCCGATAAACAAGGCGCAGCAGTTGTTTGAAAAAGTCACCTTTGTCGAGACGATTATCATTCAGGGCGGCACGCAGTTCGGTGTTGGCGGGATGGGCGAGGAAGCCGTTGCCGAGCTGGCGCAGGGCGTCGGTGACGCCGTCGCGCAGTTTTTCCAGCGCACGCTCGCCGGTTTCCTGCGCCTGGCCGTGCCAGTGTTCGAGGATGGGCAGCCGCTCGTGGTGGCCATCGGTGCCGTTTCCGAAGCGGGTGCCGTGTGCCAGCAGCCAGAGGGCGACGAAGTCCGCGTAACGCTCTTCTTCAAAGATGCGGGCGAGGTCGGCCTCGATGTAGGCCGGGCGCGTGAGGCTGGGGTTGTCGCGCAGGAGGCGCAGGGTGTGGCCGTTGCAGACGATGCCCCAGAGGGCGGCATGGCTGGCGTTGAGTAGTTCCTGCACGGTGGCGTGCGGTGAGCGGCGCCGGCCCTCGGGGGCGAAGCAGGCATCACTCCTGTCCAGATCGACTGTATGCGGCACTAGCAGTAGCGGGGCGGCACCCAGCTTGTGGGTGAGCGGGAAGCGGCGCTCGTCGATTTCCTCGCCAGAGGTGGGCGTCCATGCCTCGAAGCCAAGCACCCGGGTGAAGAGCGGCACCAGCCAGTGCGACTGGGCTAACTTGTCGGGATTGGCTCCGGGCTTCGCGCTGCGGGCCTTGAAGTCGGCCCAGAGGGCGGTGGCGATACGCCAGTAACGGCCAACCTCGTCCTTGAGGTTGAGGCCGGGAGGAATGCCGTAGTCGGTAGCGGACTGGTGGTCGGCCTTGAGTTCCAGCAGCTTTTGGACGAACTCGGCAGGCAGCAGGCTGCCTTCAATGCGTAGGGCGTCGAGGTTGAGGTCGGATCGTTTCATTTCTGTGATGCCATCAGGGGAGGGCTCAATACCTACTCGTAGGCAAGGATGGTACGAACCCACTCAGTCTTGAGCAGATACCCAAAGATGGATTCGATGGTCTGCTTGAGTTCAGGATCGGACCAGTTGACCCTCAAGGGGACGCCATCCATATTGACGATTTTGTTCGTCTGTATGATTACACCAGGGTGTTGCGCACCTTTATGAAACATGTAGGTCAGGAACAAGTCATTGACTCTTGTGTCCTCGTGCAGAAGCCGTGAAAACAACTCATCCACATGGCTTGGCTCACCATTCGGGCCGCGTACTGACAAGCTGCGTAGGACATCATGCACATATTCCACCCAGATTTGATCCGCTGCTTTTCCTGAGTTGCTCGCCCACGTTTGGATCTTGCGTTTTTCTTCTTCCGGCCCAGGTGGGCCAAGAAAGATACTGATGTCTTTGACTGTTGGCATGGCTCACTCCTATCAAATTGCTGGCACAGGCAGCAGCACATACAGGCCGATGACATCGACCGGCAGGCAGGGGGTAACCTCGTATTTGAGGAACTTGGCTTCCGATGCTTCGCGGACGCGCTTGTGATCTTCCAGAAGCTGATTGGCTCGCTGCCGGGCCAACTCCGTCAGGGCCGGCTGGGTTGAGGGAATCGCCGCCAATGCCTCGGCAATTTCGCGATCTCGGCGGGCCGGGTCGATGTTGCGGGCCGGCTCGGCAGCCATCAGCGCGGCAGCATCAGTATCGCCCAATAGTTCTGGAGCGGCCCCACCTCGCAGTGCCACGACGATGGCTTCCTCAGCCAAAGCAACACGATGCTGGCGGCGATAAGTGATGGACAACTGGGCGCGCATCCGCAGTAAGGCCACGACGGTGCGGGTCTGGACATCGCGGGTAAAGATGGCCCCGCTGCGAGCAACCAATTCCGGTGCCGCACCATCGAGCGCCCGTTCGGTCAGGTAGTCAGCAAAGGCGGTGACCAGCGGGTGGCTGCGGTGAATGTGGCGCGGGTCGGCGGGTCGCTGGAACTCAATGCGTAGGCTGTTGCCGGTGATACCTACGCCCTCGAGGCGTTCCTTGAGAACGGTTGGCAGGTGTTGCACCGGAAGTTTGTAGCCGCCTCTATGAGGCTCCAGCGCGGCCTGCATGCGTTCAGCAGCGCGGCGGATGAAGCGTTCGACATCGTCCTGGCTGCCGAGCGAGGTGGTGGCCTTGTCCCACTCCGGCAGAACATCGGCGGGCTTTAGGCGGCGCTGGGCGAAGATGGTGCGGCTCTGGGCGGCTTTCTCGCGAGCGCTTTCCCAGTCCTTACTGACAGCTTCCTCGACATCCCCGAAATCGAACAGGCCAGCCTGCTGGGCTTGCACCTTACCCGAGCCGCGTCTGAAGAGGACGCCTTCCATCACCGCCTGCATGACCTTACCGGAGTTGTCTGGCATCGGGACAGAAACGCCAAGCTCTTTGCGGATGCGTTCGGCCTTGCGCAGGATGACCTGCAGCACCGCACCATCGACGGGGTTGTTTTCACCGTAGAGCAGCACGGTACGCACGACCTTCGCCGACTGACCGAAGCGATCCACGCGACCTTCGCGCTGTTCATGGCGGGTGGGGTTCCACGACAGATCGTAGTGCAGCACGGCATCAAAAACGCCTTGCAGGTTGATACCTTCGGAGAGGCAGTCAGTCGCCACCAAAATGCGGCGGTCGAATTCGCTTAGACCGACAACCTTTTCTTGGCGCTCTTCGGGGGCCAGTTCTCCGGTGACGACCTCGACGACGAACTTGTCGCGCCCAAACTTGCTGCGCAGATACTCGCCGACATAGTGGGCCGTCGGGATGTAGCGACAGAAAACGACGGGGTTGTGACCTGCTTTGACGATCTCGTCGATCTGGGCAGTCAGGGACTTCAGCTTTCCATCTTTATCGGGGCCACGCAGGGCTTCGGCACGGCGGAGAAAGTTCGCGAGGATCGGGGCATCGGGATGCGCGGCGGCATCGTCGGTGAGTAACACACCGGGCTGGCTGTCATCGGTCGACAGATCGCCATCGGCGTCGCCGTCGAAGACAGTCTCCGCACCGGCGTGTTCCAGCTCTTCCAACTGGGCCTGCTCGTTACCGTCGGAAAGGGCGCGGATGCGGGTGCGTAGTGAGGTGGCAGCGGCGGCGGGGCTGGAGCTGATACAGCGCAACAAGGCCAGGGCGGCCCACCAGTTCATGCGCTGCTGGAGGATGGATGCGTCCTTGACCGACTCAACCATCTTCTGGGCATAGTCGAGGACATCGTTGAACAAGGCTCCCCATTCGCCGCCCAGCTTGTAGGCCGCCTCACGGCTCAAGCGATCCGGGAAGACGGAAGTGTCTTGCCACTCGGCGATGTCGGCACGGCGGCGTTGTACGAAGTGATTGGCGAGCCGCTCGCGTAGTTTGTCGCGATTGTCGCCTGTCAACGCACGCAGCTGGTGGAAATCGGGGTTGAGCAGGCCCAACAGGTTGTAAAAGGCGTCTTCGTCGCCGCTGTGCGGGGTGGCGGTGAGAAGTAGCATATGGCGTTCGCGGTCCTCGGCCAAACCGGATAGCACCTTGTAGCGCTGATGGCGTGTACTGTTACTGGACTGGACGCAGGTGTGAGCCTCATCGACGATGACCAGCTCCGGGCAGGCGCGCAGGAATTCGTCGCGGCGGCGGTCTTGCTTAACATAGTCGAGGCTGACGACGGTGACCGGGTAGGTGTCGAACAGCGAGGTGCCGGCAGGTAGGCCGCGTTCTAGTCGCGATGCGGTGCCCGTTGTGACGATTTCTGCGGCGATATTGAACTTGTCTCGCAACTCTTCCTGCCACTGCTCGCAAAGGTGCGGTGGACAGAGCACGGTAAAGCGTATGACCTCCCCGCGATCAAGCAGTTCGCGCACGATCAGGCCGGCCTCGATGGTCTTGCCAATACCGACATCATCGGCGATTAGTAGCCGCACTGTGTCCATTTTGAGGGCCATAAGCAGCGGCACCAGTTGGTAGGCACGGGGCGCGAAGGCAAGATTACCGAAACTGCGGAAGGGGCCAGCACCGGAGCGGAAGGCCAGCCGCATGGCATCGCGCAGCAGTAGACCGGCGGCCTGTGTGCCGGCATGTGCTATATCTGGCGGCGGGAATGTGGCCGACTCGATGGGCTGGCGTTCCAGCGGCACATGGATATAGGTTGCTTCGTCGTCACCCGCTCCGAGGGGCCGCAAATGCAGGGTCTCAGCCGATGATTCGGGTAGGACAATCCATTCACGCCCACGGGCTTTGACGAGGCTGCCAGGCTGGTAGCCGAGACTCACGACTGAACCCCCTTACCAAAAACATCCGGATATTGGCTGAAGATTGCCGGCCATGCCGCCCGCTCTTTGGGGAAGCGGATGACCTCAAAGCCGGCATCGCGCAGGATACGGTTCTTATCTTCGTCGATCTGGTGCTGATATTCGGATTCGTGATGAGGGCCATCTATAAAGACAAGGGCGGGCGAATCGCCACCGTAGCCAAAGTCTGGGCGCACCTTGTATTCGCTCATCGAGAACTGCGCCTTGTCAGGTAAACGGTAGCCAGACTCTTTGACGGTTTCAAGCCACGCCTTTTCCAGACTGCTGCCGGACAGGCGCATCAGCTCATCGAACTGCTCGTCGGCATTACGGCCCTCAGTGCCACGCTGTGCTTCGGCCCGCGTCAGGCGGCAAAGGATGTCGAGTACGATCTCATTTTTGCGCTGGATGACGCGGTGATCCATCTGGTTGCCATAGGACAGCAGGCAGCGATAACAACCCGCCTCACAGGTCTTGTCGATATCCTGAAGCTGATCGACGGCCCAGACCTCATTTTTGGGCTCGAAGTGGGCTACCTTTAGGGCGCGTTCGGCAACACGGCGCAGAGCCATCGGGTCGTTGGCGATACGAGTGAGCACCCCGGCACCCCCCTCGGCGGATTCATAGAAGAGGATGGCATTGCGCTGATCGCGGCGAGGCAAGGGTTCGGCGGCGAGTTCAGATTCTTCCAGCTGGAACTCCGCCTCGATGCCGCGTTTGAGCATGTATTGAAGCGTGACCATGGCATCTTCTTCCAGATGCTGATCGGGGTAGAGGACGAGGATGTTGCGTCGGTCTTCAACGAAGGGGACGATGCGCTGGACGGTCCGACCAGTGTCGCTGGCGTCATCATCCTCAGGCGCTTGCGAATCCTTCGCCCAGATGCCGGTGCTGGGGTCGATGTTGAAACCATAGATCGACTTTTCTTTACGACGCTTCCACCCCAGATTCATGCGCCATACCGTGGCCGCCGGCCCGTAGTGGACGGTCACCAGCGGGGCGCCCTCCAGTTTGAACCGAGTTTTGACGACTTGCGGTACACCGTTTTCTTCGGCGTATTGCAGGGTGGTGAGCATCTCATAACCTTGCCGGACGCGCTCTTCCTCGTCGGAGGTGATGCGGGTGGCGCGCCGGGTGCTGACGTTTTCGACGCGGTAGAGATTTGGTAGGGCCAGGCCGCCTTCTAGCATGCTGCCGCAAGCCACGCACTTTTCCATTTGCAGTTGGTCGCCAAAGTGGCCATAACCACAGCTGGGGCACATGCGCGCCATACGGACGGGGAGTTGTGCACCGTTGGCATCAGGTCCAGCTTGATCGCGGACGCCGAGCATGACTTTGCGGACACGATACTGGCTACCCTCGTGATAGATGATGCTGCGTGGGCCGAATTCGGCAAGGCCGAGAAAGCGCGGGCGAGTCAGGAAGGAATCCTTACCGACCCGTTCCTTGCGTGCCGGGATGAAGGCCATCAAAGGCAGGCGCGGGAAGTTGTAGCCGGGCAGGAAGCCCTGGCTGGCGAGGTACCGGTAGGTATAGAAGTCCGAATTCGTCGACTTCGATGACTGCAGTAACAGGTCTTGTTGCGTCTTGGCCTCGTAGTAGCGGCGGTCGGCTTCGGTGCGGTCTTTCTGGGTCGCGGCGGCATTCATGCGCACCGCGTGCGCGGCTTCCATTTGTTGGGTGGTGGCCTTGTAGAGCGTGCGCCAGCGATCCAGAGCCAGCTCAAACTGCCGGAAGGCTTGCTTGATCATGCGCTCGGCCCAACCGGCGGCATACCAATGGGCGTGAGCTGGCGTGAGTTCGGTGGTCAGCATGCCCAGTACGCCGGTGAATACCTTGTCGGCGCGGTCGCGGGGTGCGGGGGTATCCATGGTGCCAACCAGGTCATCGCGCAGGGGCAGTGTGACATCATCCATCTTCAGCAACTCACTGACAGCCCCCGAGAGCTTTTGGTGGGTTTCGGCGAGCCAGACGGCATGCAAGTGGCTGCGGATCAGGTCTTCGTTGGCCAGATCAAGAAGCGGCGGTGTGACGCTACCCGCCACCATCTTGACCGGCTCTGCAAAGTAATACTGGTCATGTGGACTCTTGGCGGCGCAGTAGGTAAAGACCAAGGCAGGCTGACCGCTTCGCCCGGCACGACCACTGCGCTGGGCGTAGTTGGCAGGCGTCGGCGGGGTGTTGCGCAAGTAGACCGTGTTGAGGTCGGAGATATCGACGCCAAGCTCCATGGTCGGGGAGCAGAACAGGATGGGTAGATCCGCAGCGCGGAATCGTTTCTCGCGATCCTCACGGTCGGCAGCATCGACTTGTGCGGTGTGTTCGCGGGCCTCCAAGGATTTCAGCAGATGGTTGTTCTGCAGCAGAGCCTTGGCGACGTTGAGATATAGCGACCGGAAGAATTCGTTGTTGCTCTTGCGTTGGTTGCCGTGTTTACCCGTCTCATCGTCGGGATTTCCCAGTTGCCAAACCAAGGCGGCTGCCGTGATCTGGTAGGCGGTTTTGCCGCCAGCAGCTTCAAAGGGTTGCACCAATCCACCCTGAATCAACGCCGCCAATAGGGCCTCCATCATCTGGCCGAAGAACTCGTCGTTGAACAGCGTCGGCCAGCGGCTCTGGGCCGTGTCGCCCCAGAAGCTGGGTTTTGATAGGTCACGCTTGAAGCTGGATCGGTAAGACAGGTATGCCGCCCGGTCGTCCTGTTGGTTGATCTGGGCAGGCTTAGAGCCGAGGATCAAATACCGCGCTGGCTGTAAGAGCTCGTCTTCATTGAGAGCCCATGGCTCGCGCAGTTGGTTGTAGCTGGTGTTCTTCAACTGGTCCTGCTGGTCGGCATCGAGATAGCGCGCCTTGATACACAACTGCCGCCGCATATGGTCAAGCAGGTGACGTGCAACATTTTCCCGTTCTTGCGGGCTGGCCTGGGCCAGTAGGGGCGGTGCGGCGCTCCACAGTGATTGTTCAGCGCAAATCTCTGGCAGGGACCGGTACCCGATTTTTAGTAGGTTAAGCTGCTCAAGGTTTGGATTGGTGACCCGCCAGCCCCTCCGTAGATCGAAGTAGAGGCGATAACCGATGACATCTTTGAGTGCCCTCCGAGCCTGGTCCTCGGCGAGAAAGCGGGCCTCAGGGTTGGCCATGAATTCCGGTTTTTCAAGCGCCAGGACATCATAGATGGCTTGTGCCAAAACTTCATCGGTAAGCTGGTCGGCTTTCTCAACGGCGGCGAGCAAGGCCCCGCGCAGGAGCAGAATCTGGATGAAGTCGTTGAAGTGCCCCGCCTGTAGCGAGGCATCTTGCCGGTTGTCCGTGAATCCCAAAAGTTTCTTGGCTTCGGGCTTGAGGTCGGCGGCATCTTCGAGGAGATAGCGCATTGCCCCCAGTGTCAGCACGGTAGTTGCCGAGCTCCGGCCCTCCGAGCTCAAACTCGACAGCTTTGACAGATCGCTGCGTGCAGAGGCGTCGTAGCTGGCGCCGCAGCATAAACAGAAACGGAATGAGCCGGGGATGAAGTAAGACTGCATACCATCACCGGCAATTTCCCCCGAAGGGGCAACGCGTACAGGAATTGGCTTGTAGCGTTTGTAGTTGCTCTTCAGGCCGGGATCGGCGCGGGAGAAGTCAATCCAATCTTCCGGATAGCGTTCCAGATTGACGTCGTCAAATGTCAGTGCGGGATCCGGCATCAGAAAACCAAACTTGGCCCCCTCATCGCCGTCTAGATCTTCTCTGTTGCGGTCGCCAATCTCGCGAGGCTCGAAGGTATCGAGCGAGCCCCTGGGACCGCTGGCCCAGACGGGGAAATATTCTTGCCCACATTCCCGACAGAAAACGGCGTTGAACAGGCGCTTGTCGATGTTACCGGGCTGGAACTGCTGACCTTTGACATCAAGGAAGCGGTTACCAGCGGGTTCGAGGGTGGCGAACAGGTCGCCGGCCCCAGAGATGAACTGGTGAAGCCGGAAAGCAAAGAGCCGACTGCGGTCGTCGTAGGGTTCGCGTTTGGTGCGGTAGGCTAGCAGCAGGAACTTTTCCAGCCGTTGCAGGCATAGTGCCGGGTCTAGGCCGGTGGAGCCAGCCAGTTCCTTGGCGGCATCCTTGAGTGTGCGGGGTTTGGCACGAACCCATTTCCCGGCTTCTTGTTGAAGACCCAGATTGAGTTCTACCCAGACCGACAATGGGTGCGTGCGGAGGGATTCAAACTCGGCGCTGGTGGGAGTTTCTGCAGTTAGGGCGGCTTTCAGGGCACTGACATCGGGTAAGACATCGCCAATGGTGACCCGCTGCAAGGTCTCGGTGATGACGTTACCCGGATGGACCATGGTGCCGAAGAGTTTGCTGGCTACACCCGCAACTACTGCATTGCGCTCTTCCGGTGTGCCCTCGGTAGCCATAGTGGCAGAGGTGCCGACGCAAAGAAGGCCCGGATTCAAGGCGGCGCGGACACGCCGTACCAGTAAAGCGACATCGGCACCTTGTCGGCCTCGGTAGGTATGCAGCTCATCAAGAACAAGAAATTTAAGCCCTTGCGCGGCGCGCACGATAGTCTTATCGACCTCGTCCTGCCGCGTCATCATCAGCTCAAGCATCATGAAGTTGGTGAGGATGATGTCTGGTGGGTTCTTGGCGATCTCGTCGCGCTCCTCGCTGCTTTCTTGACCTGTGTAACGAGCAAAGGTGACAGGGCCGTTGCCGCCGGGGTAGCCGAGAGTTAGGAAGCGCGTCAGCTCCTCGCGCTGGCTGTTTGCCAACGCGTTCATCGGATAGATCACAATCGCGCTGACGTGAGGTTTGGCATTTCCGGCAGCACGCTCGCGGAGGACATGATCGACGATAGGGATGAAGTAGCTAAGAGACTTGCCTGACCCGGTGCCTGTGGTCAGAACATAGCTTTCGCTGCGTTGGGCTGCCCGGATCGCTTCTTCCTGGTGCTTGTGCAGGCGGAGCGTGACGCCGAACTCGGAGTTGCTCTTGCCCGCTCTAAAAATCCGGGCGCACTCTTTGTTGAGCAATCGTTCTTCGACCAGTTGCTCAACGCTACCGCCGCTGACAAAGCTCGGATTGAGTTGAACGAGGGGTGCCGGCCAGAAAACTCCAGCATCGTACTGTGTCTGAAGATATGCCTTGATGTCTTCAGCTTGTGGTCTTGTAAAGCTGCGTGTGAAAGATTCGTATTCGCCGATCAGACGCTCACGAAAGTGGAAAACATCCATAGTGCCTCGCCCCTTATTTCTTTCCGGCTTCACCCACACCGGCCAGTGACTGCGCCTTCGTCCACAAAAATCTCCAACCCTCCCATCCTTGAAGGGGGGGATCTGCTTGGCCTCGCCGCAGTCGGTAGATGGTTCGCCCGGTAACCGTTAGATAGTCGGCCACATCCCCGAGGGTCATGATGGCATTGTCAGCTAGGCTGGACGGCATGATCTTGACCGGATGGCTGGTAGAGACGCCAGCATAGTGCAAAACTTTTAATATGTGGTTGTAAGCGTGAAATATTGTACCGGCTGCTACGCCCAGCCTGTGAATCGTGTCTTGCGCGGCCTTATGCACAAGGTCCTACGGAATGGGGGTATCAGCGGTGTTTACCCGTGCCGTTCACGCCACCGCCTGAAACCACTCGCGGGCTAGCGTTGGGCTTGCGCGCTCTTAGATTGCCAAACATGGTAGCTGGCTGCGGGGCGGCAGGTTTTTTTAGTCCGTGCTTTGCGGAGAACAGCAGATTGCACAGTTTGTAGTACAGCCGGGCGCGACCATTCCTGCCTGTCTCACCAGTGGCTAGAGACTCGAGCTTAGCCCTCGAAACGGATGCTCTCAGTAGTTTTATCTCAGTGGGCGTAAGGGAACCGCTGTCGATATATTTTCGGATTAGCTCATCCATGGCCAACTCCTAGTGTTCAATTTCACGCTCAGGGGTGCCCTGAATTTTTATAGTGCAGCGTTCAACGGTAATCAATTCGACGGTTGCGGTGAAATTATTTTTTAGATTTTATATTGATTGAGGTTTTATAAATAAAGAACCCAATGAAGCCCGGTACCATGTATAAAATCAAAAGTCCCGTTTTAACCGCGAAGTGCTCTACTAGATCATCTCCAACACCATGAAGCGGTGTTAAAAAGACTGCACCCGCCACCAGCCCAAAATATAGAGCCAAAAACCACTTTGGCCGCTTTGTTATTTCTTGCGGTTTTTTAAACGGATTTGTTTGTTTTGTAATTGCATAAAATATTAACCAACCAGACCCCCATGAGACTAGTGTACGCAACCAACCAATAATAACCGCGCTACCGAGGACCTGTTTTATTATGACGACCCATAAGAAATTTACTAGAAACAGTACAATGTACAATGCGATGGCAATGAACCATGCTGGAGTAGGGGTTTCTGCTAGGGTGGGCTCGGGAGGGCGCTCAGGAATTTTCACCCCTCTTGAGATGAGTTCCTTTTCAAGGATTGAGTAGGCAAAATCTGTTAGAGTTCCTCGCCCATGAGTAAACAACAACTCATCGGTGGTTTTGTCCTTATACAGTGATTCAAGATGTTCGTATTCAGTTGACATGTCGCCGCCTGTCAAAGGTTGTTGTGCTCAATGTTTGAGCTAACCAACGTGCAAAAGCGTCGCTCCGCTATGCTATTACGCGTCCGTGTTGAGGAATTTTCTAGCGAAATACATTAGAACTTGATAGAGCGTTTGACTCGCTCAAGTATTGGACGCCATACCACCGCATCTGGTTTCCTGTGCGACAAGGTTATTTCGATAAGATGATTGGAAACAGGAATCTTGTATTGCGTTACTTGCCACGGAAAAGGCCCGGTTGCTCCTGCGCGAATGTAAGAAATTACGAGCGCCCGGTAATTATTTATCCGCTCAATACGGACAGGTTGCATTTTAATTATCTTTAGCCCACCAGGCGTCTCAAGTTGCCTGAATATTCCTAGCATTTCAGTTCCAATCTCTTGGAGGTCTGAGGGGGTGGCGGCTGCAAGATCAGCTTGTGTGAGATCAGGGGGCGACGTGACACTTACCCGAATCATTGCACCGGTTGGGCTCGGCGTAGCATTCATCGCCAACAAGGATTCTTTTCGACCACTTGGCCCTTCAATGCCGACATTCTCGGCCATTGCTTGGCCTGCAGCGCCGATGTTTTTGCGGTCCTCCAGAGACAATACAGCCCAATGAGAAGGAACATCGAGTGAGATACCGTAGGCCAACTGAACCGTACGAAATGCTGTGTCTTGTGCGAGTGCTAAATGTACAAGCTCGCCAACTCCGAGGAAACCCGGCACATCAATTGGGTCAAGGCCAAGTAGGTGCGCCAAATTCTGCCAATGGCCGCCAACAGCGACATATGTGTAGGCAAGGTCTACGCCCTCGCCGTTAACCAATAGCTCCCAATCTGAGTTTGACCCCTCAGAGACTCGCCTGGCCGAAATTTCCGCGACTCTAATCGGTTTTGAGTAAACATCCCCACAGGGTGCGCAAAATATATGCACAACCTCTTGATTTATTGCCACTACCATTGCAGCAGTTACTTCGTTTTGACGGATGTACGCGAATTGGTCTGCGTGAGCCGGCACTGCATATGGCAGCCACAAGCAGACTAGTAAGATGATTCTTGTGAACACCGGATACCTCCGTGGCATCTAATGTAAACCCGACTGCACCCCATGAGCAGTGCAATATTCAAACTTGCGATGTAACAAGCTGAGTTCCCTTGTGACGACAGCGCCCGCCCCACTCGTTCGACTCGCCTTCTGGATCAGGTGCGGGAGGCGCTTCGTCCACGGCAGTATAGTTTGCGTACGGAGAAAGCATACCCCGTTGAACAAAGAAACTCATCTTTTTTGTATGAGAAGCCCCTGCTTCGGTATGCTTTAAGGCAGAAGGGTGACATTCGACTGACTCGCCCGCACGCATAGGCATGTCTTGTCTATGAAGTCTGGCCAACTATTCCCATACTCAGCTAAACCGGGTTCTCCACAAACAACCGTCAGGAAACTGCCGGATTGGTGTTGTTTTAGGCGTGTGAGTCCTGCGTATAGCAGCGCCATAGCCCTTTTGTCTTTTACATGTTCGATGCATATCAGAAGAGCACGTGTCTCCCACCCTTTGAAGCTGTGAAGAGTGGTTACCTTGATCCTTGCATCGCCCATGAAAAAAGCAAGCTTCTTCCGGCGACTCTGCCTTTTATCTTTCTCGAAGGTGTTGACGCAGCGAGTGCCTTGTTCTCCAACGAGTGAGACGATACTTTGGCCAATCTCCTGACCATCAACAAGCACAGTCATATCGGACACCGACAGGCCTTCGTCGCCATAAGATTTCAGTAAGTGCCAAATCTCTTCAACTGTAGTTGATGCCGCCTGTCCAGGGCCTACTTGAACCCAACGAAGCCGACAGGGATTGATGTTCATCTCCATCTGTCGTATCGGTGGAAGATCTACGTTCTCGCGAGGGAGAAACCGCTTGCCGTACTCCAAGACAAAATCAATCAATCCTGACGGCAGTCGATAGCTTATGTTCAGCTTCGTCCAATCACCGGTAAAACCGGCACCCTTCATGGCTCCGTCAGTCCAAGAATTTGCCGTTCCATACACATCCTGAGTTGCGTCCGAGGCGAGCAGCATCTCACCCCCCGGTTTGCATACTTTGCGAAGCAACGCCCACCAGTTTGGTTGAAAATCTTGGCCTTCATCGACAAGCACAGCATCGTAATGCTGCACCAAACCTTCGTGATCGTTTTCGATTATTTCTTCGACGAGGGAACATAACTTTTTGTCTGGAAAGTGATCTTCGTTAACGTGATCTTCGTTACTCCATAGTGCGCGGTATTCTTGGGCATGGTCTGTATCTTCACAGACGCGCTTGCACCAATGGTGGAAATTCAGCCAAGTGGCTGATTTGCGCGCCGCTGGATTATTTCTTACCGCAGCGTCTGCAAGATAGTTGAGTAGTGTGATGTTGAAAGCGACGACAAGAACATCTTTTCCTTCTGCAATGAGTTTTGCTGCGCGCGCCGCCAAGACAACTGACTTCCCCGATCCCGCCGGTCCAGTAATTCTTCGGTAGCCCGACGGCGTACGAGAGTTGGCGAGTCTCCGTTGTGCCTCGTCAAGTTCCAGGGGGGTGCGCTGAGTCTTTGGGGCATCCGGTTCCACCAACCAAAGCCGGAGATCGGCGGCCAGTTCGGGGTTCATGAACTTTGATTGGGCTCTTTTGGCTTCGGGAAACACCCGCAATAGATCGCCGCTTTCTAATGCGTTTCTTCCTGATATCGGGTTATATTGAAACCACTCCTGCATCTGCCGGTATGCGCGGCAAGGCATCAATAGCTGAGATACCCGTTCGTCGTCTGCGGAAGGAAAAATAATTCCGGCGGTTACGACGGCAAGCCCACTGCGTTGATCTATGCGCGGGCAATATAGGTCTTGGATTTCTTGCTTGTATCGAAAGACTTTTTCGACAGGGTTGTCACTTTGCAACGAGAAGGTCACCCCGTCCTTACGACCTTTCAGGATTGGTGCTCTATTGGGGCGTGCCTCTACCCAGCGCTCGATTGCATCTAAGTCCCAATTTTTGACTTCGAATACTGCGATCCCCACGTCGGGATTCAGTAACACGAAATCCGGTCGCAAGCCATTCAGGTGAGGCTGAATGTATATTTCCCACTTCTCTGGAAGGTGCGCGTCGAAAAATTCAAAGACACGCCATTCGCCTTCTTCTAGCGGCTGCCGAAGTAAGTGCAAGTCTGCTTTTGGCGGCGATATAGTCCGTGTCACTGGTTGTGACCTCGTTAGCCTAACATAGACCCGACTGCACCTCATGCGCAGCGGAATATCCAAACTTGCAATGTAACAAACGGAGTTCCCTCACGACGATAACCCTCAACGCCTCGTTCAACTCGACTTCTGGATCAGATGCGGGAGGCGCTTCGTCTACGGCAGTATAGTTTGCGTACGGAGAAAGCATACCCCCGTTAAACAAAGAAACTCATCTTTTTGTATGGGAAGCGCCATCCTCGTGGGATGGGTGCGCTCGGGGAATTTTTTGACTTGCCTGTAGAAAGCTGGGTCTCATCTTCGCCGTGGGGGTCGCTGGCGGTTTCTTTTCTCCCGGAGCTAGAGGTGTAGCCCTCCCAAGACTGCCCGCCGCCGAGTAATCCCCACAAAAGTTTTTTGCACTTGTCGGGACCCCGGCTTTATTGCCCCTACCCCCCCCTCCCGCTCAAAGTGGGGTGTAGGGGGAGGGGGGTTGGATTTTTACATGCACCCCCACCCCCTTCGGGATTTACCAAGATGTAATCCACTACGCCGTCGGCGCGCTGATTGGATCGGAGGTGGTGCTTGGTCGGCAATACTCGGCCCAATCTGTCATCAAGAGGCGGCGTTTTTCCAGAAGGTCACCCCGCTGGTATGCCATTTCCACTTGATTTCCGACCACATGGGCCAAGGCCGTTTCAGCTAGTTCTCGGGGATACACGGTTTGCTCAGCCGCCCAA
>Ga0194120_10006719_pt1 | contig 16098 bp, 14 predicted proteins | sample TA2MahCa65mmetaG_FD_148642 | JGI IMG/M metagenome (GOLD analysis project Ga0194120, IMG submission 148642) | Freshwater microbial communities from Lake Tanganyika, Tanzania - TA2015019 Mahale Deep Cast 65m | ecosystem: Environmental > Aquatic > Freshwater > Lake | place: Tanzania: Lake...
TGGCAGCCGCAGGGCTCGTCGCCGTCGGCGGGCTTGTCGCCGCTGTCGTCGGCCTCGGGGCTGCCGCTGTCGGCGGTGTCGGCGGCGTCGGCGCTGTCGCCGGTATCCTCGGCGGGCGTCGTGGAACTGTCGGCCGGCATCTCCACGCCGCTGATGCGGATCTCGTCGATCTCGGCGGTGCCGGTGGCGGTGAAGCGGATGACGCCGTCGTCCACGCCGTCGATGCTCAGCTCGGCGCCATCGACGCTGCCGGTCCAGCGCACGCCGTCCCAGGTGGCCTCGATGTCCATCCAGCCGCCGGGGCTCGCCGCGGCCTCGGCGTAGCCGATACGCTCGGTGGCGTCGGTGTAGGTATAGGCGTTGAACCACATCTTCCAGGTCGTGCCGTCTACCCACACGCTCGGCGCCTGGATGTAGCCGTCGTTCCAGTCGCCCCAGCCCTTGCGGAGCACCTCGCCCTGGTCGGTCCAGTCGTCGGCGGAGGCCAGCGGCGCGGTGGCGAGGCGGAAGTAGTCGTCCTTGTTGTGGAAGGAAGCGAGCCCGTAGGGGCTGGCCCAGGTGCTCAGGCCCTGGAGTGCATCTTCGAAGGGGAGGATCTCGCCCTGCTTGGTCCAGGTGTAGCCGTCGAGGCTGGTGGCGTAGCCGGTCGGACCGTAGTGCTCGTCGGGCATGGTGCCGTCGTACCAGAGGTGCCACAGGCCGGACTCGTCGATCCAGGCGTCGGGCATGCGGAGGCTCGAGCTGTCGAACTCGCCGGCGGCGCCCTGGTCGAGGGCCACGCCCTGCGGGGTCCAGGCCAATCCATCGGGGCTGGTGGCGTGACACAGGCGGTTTCCCACGTTGTTCTGGTAGCAGCTGTAGAACATGTGGAAGTCGTCGGCCCCGGCCTTCACCACGGTGGGCATGTGCACGTGGATGCCGTCCACCGAGCTGGTGTCGTAGTCGATGGTGAGCACGGGGTTGCCGGCGTACTTGGTCCAGGTCTTGCCGTCGGTGGATGTCGCGACGCCGATCTGGCGGTAGGGGTAGCCCTCGGCCATCTCGCCGGTCCAGTAGAGGAACCAGGTGGAGGTGCTCTCGTCGTAGAGCACCTCGCAGTGCAAGGTGTTGCCGCCGTCCCAGTAGTCGGTGCCGGGCTCGATCACCGGGTCGTCGGCCGGGGTCCATGCCAGGTGCGTGGGCGGTAGCGGCCACGTTTGCGTCGCGACCTGCACGGCGCCGGGGCCGGTGAAGTCCAGGGCGATGGTGTTGGCCGCGCTGAGGCTCAGCGTGCCCGCGGTCGCGAGTCGAACACGCGCGGACAGGGTGAAGCTCAGGAGGGGGTCGCCGAGGAAGTCGGCGCTGCCATCGGTGATGCGGAGCACGCCCTCGGTCACATCGCCGCTCGACCAGGCCCCCTGGTCGGTGCTGAAGTCGTCGGCGTAGTCGAGGGCCAGGGCGGCAGCGGCGAGAACCAGCATCCGGCGACGATAGACTGCCGGGTGCTCTCGCGTCTAGGACCGGCCCCCATCCCCCTGGCCTGCGCGGTCCTCGTCGTGCTCATCGCCGCGTTCGGGGCGCTGGTTCCCATCGGCCGCCCCAGCCGCACGCTGGAAACGGCGCAGGCCCTGGGGATGGTGCTCGGCGCGGGGGCGCTCGCCGCGTGGGCGGTGGCGGTGGGGCTGAGCGCGTGGAACCTGTCGCGACAGGACGGGACGGTACTCGTGCCGAGCATGAGCCCGGGGGTGTTCGACTTCTTGTTCTCGGTGCCCTTCCTGGTGCTGGTGCCGGTCGCGGGCGGCGGGATCTTCGCCTTGCTGCGCGGCAGGCCGAGCTTCGCCACGCTGTCGTGCGCTCTCTTCTGGCTGGGGCTCTGCGCCCTGCGCGAGGCCGACCGGGTGACCTCGGTCGATGCGCAGGGGGTGCGCACGCGCGCGGGCTACCTGTGGGTGCGCCGAGAATCGGCGCCGCTGGGGGCGGTGAAGGGCGTGGAGGTGCTCCGCGACAGCTACCGGGGCGCGCCATCGTACGTCGTGAAGCTGTCGATGCTCGTGCCGGGGCGCTACCCGCGCCTGGAGGCGGCAGAGCGGCGCTACCGGGTGGAGGCCGAGGCCGAGGCCGAGGCGGCGCGGTGGAGGTCGGCGCTGGGACAGTTAGGAGGCGGGCCGTGATCGTCGTCCGCTCGCTGGCCGAGGCCGCCGTGTACTGCCAGCTCACCGGGCACTCGGTCCTGGCACGGCGCTCGCCTCGTCCCTTGGCGCACGTCTGGGACTGCACCTGGCGCGACGAGCCCCGCGAGCTGGTCTTCGTCGAACAACCCAGCGATGGCGTGTCGCGACTCATTGATCGCGACGGTTTCGCCCAGGTGGGCGCCGAGTTGTTGTCGTCGGTCCCCGCCACGCCGCTGGGCTTCATCCGCGGCGAGGCGCGGCGCTGCGTGGGCGACCTCTTGCTCGCGGCCTACGCCCTCGGCGAGGCCCTGCGCTTCGGGGCCGACGCCACCCTGGAGGCGGCACGCGAGCGGGCCGACGAGCGGCGTAGTGCCTGGATCGCCGCCCTCCCCTCGTGTCCCGAGGCGCGCCCGCGCGCCCAGATCCCGGTGCCGCTGCATGGCTTCGAGCCCACGCCGGAGGTGGCGGCCTGGTTCCGGCGGCCGGTGCCCTTCTCCATCGAGGCCATCCCCGAGGACTTCGGCGTCGTCACCCGGGGCAACGACGGGCGTTTCCTCGCGCGCCATCCCCAGCACGCGCTGGCCTGGCTCACGGTCGATGAGTCGCGACAGGTCACCCGGATCCAGCCGCTCACCCAGCGCGCGGCGCTCGACGCGATCATCGACGAGGGCTTCACGCTGCTGGAGGTGCAGCGCGCCCGGCTGCGGGCCTGCGGCCAGTCGGGCGACCCACTGGAGTCCTTCCTTGGCGACGGCCTCGGCGACGGTCGCCACCGGGTGATCCTCGATTTCCGCGGCGGGGGCGACCGCGTGCGCTTCGTGGAGGTGGAATCGCGTGACCCGCGTTTCCGCGGCGCCTTGCTCGCCATCCGCCTCGACGAGGCCGACCGCGTGCTGGGCTTCCGCGTGGTGGAAGGGCTCGACGGCTACGAGATGATGGGCGTGCTCGACGCCACGGCCCCCCACTTGCCCGGGCCCCGGGGAGAGCCGCCGGTGGCGGAGTCGTCGGCCAGGCTCGACCACGCGCTCCAGGCCATCGGCATCGGGGTGCAGCCGGTCCTGGAGGCGCTCGTCGATCCGGCCCGCGCGGCCGAGGCGATCGAGAGCCTCCGCCCGAGGCCCGGCGACGCGGCGCGCCTGTTCCTCGGGAGCGAGGCCGAACTTGCCGCCATCGACGCGCGCTACGCGGAGCTGTGGCGTCGCGACCCCCCTCGCGTGCGGGCGCCGGGTCCGGCGGTCACCATCCGCATCCTCGTGGCCACGGGTGGGATGCTGCTGCCCGACGCCCCCATGGCAAAGACCTTCCCGCCCCAGTGGGCCCGGGTCGCCGAGCGACTGCGGCCGGAACGGGCCTGGGTGGCCTGGGCCTACGTGCCGGTGGGGGGCGGGCGCGGCACCGACTACGACGGGCTGGCCTGGGTGGACGATCGCTGGGTGTGGTTCCCAGCGCCGTACCGCGTGCTGCGGTAGTCGCTACTTCTTCTTCACTTCTTCTTTTTCTCGGTGGGCCAGGGGTAGTTGATCTCCCCCGCCTTGGGCTGGATCGCGCCCTCGGGGAGGGACTTCCAGTAGGCGAGCGTCGGGGCGAGCATCTTTTCTGCTTGTCTCGCTTCCACTTCGAGGCGGTTGTCCACCTCGCCGGGGTCGGCCACCACGTCGTAGAGCTCCTTCCGGCTGCCGTCGGGGTTGACGTAGAACTTCCACTGGCCCTCCCGCATCGCCAGCATCGGGCTGGCGTGGATGGCGGGGCGGAAGACGGGGGCGCTGCGCCAGTCCCAGAACAGTGGGCGACGGGCTGCGGCAGGCGCCGCCAGCGCCGCGCTCCGGTCGTCGCCGTCGAGGCCCGCGGGCACGGCGCCACCCGCCAGCGAGGCCAGCGTGGGGTGCAGGTCGACGCCCGACCAGATGCTGGTGTTGTCGACCTTGCCGGGCGGGACGGTCCCTGGCCAGCGCGCGATCCACGGCACGCGGATGCCTCCCTCGTAGAGGCTGCCCTTCATGCCGCGGAAGGGGCCCGCCGTCCCGCCGCCGGCGGTGGGATCGTCGGGGAGCAAGGAGCCGGCGGGGCCGTTGTCGCTCGCGAAGAGGATGAGCGTGTCGCGACCAAGCCCGAGGGCGTCGATCCCGGCGACGAGGCGGCCGATGTGCTGGTCCATGCCCGTGACCGAGGCGCAGTAGGTGCGGAGCAGGCCCTCGACGCTGGGGTACTGGTCGAGGAGCGCTTGCGACGGCTCCAGCGGCACGTGCGGGTCCATGAACCACACCTTCACCATGAAGGGGCTCGCGGCGTTGGCGGTGATGAACTCGAGGCTGGCATCGACGATGCGCTCCGACGACACCGGGCGGAAGGGACTGTCCTTGAAAGCCGGGCCGTTGCCGCTCGAGGTGCGGTACACGTCGAAGCCGTAGGCTCCTGGATCGGGGGCGCTGCCCTCGCCGAGGTGCCACTTGCCAAACACGGCGGTGCGATAGCCGCGCTCGCGGAGCGTGCGCGCCACCGAGGGCGCCGCCGGGTCGAGCCAGTCGGGCATGCCGCGATCGCTGTTGATCGTGGGCTTCCGCGCCTCGGCGTTGCCGATCCAGGAGAACATCCTGTCGCGACTCGGAAAACGACCCGTGATCATGCCGGCGCGGCTCGACGAGCACACCGGCGAGCATGCGTAGCCGTGAGTGTAGAGGGTGCCTTCCTGGGCGAGCCGATCGAGGCTCGGGGTCTTCACCCAGGGATTGCCGTAGCACTTGAGATCGCCCCAGCCCAGGTCGTCGGCGATGACCACCACGAAGTTGGGGGGCCGGGAGGCGCTGGCGCCGAGATGGGCGGTGCCGAGGGCGGCGGCCGCGCCCTGGACGAGCCGGCGGCGCGAGACGAGGGACATGTGCCGCTCCTACCGCGGCGGGCATAGGCGGCAAGCGTGCGGGTTTGCACGTGACCGCGCTAGACGAGGTGCCGAGGTGATGGTGCGTGGCTGGATGATTGGACTCGGGGTCGCGGGCGCCCTCGCCGCGTCGACGGCGGAGGCGGTGTCGCCCGGGAAGGAAGCCTGCGCGGGCTGCAACGTGCTGTGGATCACGATGGACACGACCCGCGCCGACCGCATGGGCTTCCTCGGCAACAAGTCGGGGCTCACCCCCAGGCTCGACGCGCTCGCGGCCTCGTCGGTGGTGTTCACCCAGGCCTTCAGCCAGGCGCCGGCCACGCTCCTTTCGGTGTCGAGCTACTTCTCCGGCCGCTACCGGGCCAACAACGGCATCGACTTCGACCTCGAAGACACCGACCGCTACCACGCGCTCTCGCCCGAGATCACCACCGTCGCCGAGGCCTTCAAGCAGAAGGGCTACGCGACGGTAGGCTTCAACGCCAACCCGGTGATCGCCACCAATACCCAGTACAGCTTCGGTCTCGACCAGGGCTTCGACAAGTGGACCTACGGCGACGACAAGGCCACCACCGAGGCCGCCGCCGCCTACCTGCGGGGCCTCTCGGGCGCCGGCTTCACCTACGTTCACCTGATGGGCCCCCACGCCGACAACCCGAAGCTCTCGGGTTTCGAGGATCGACGCGGCAAGTTCGACACTCGCCTCGTACACGTCACCCAGAAGTTCTACGAGGACGTGGCGGCTGGCAAGGCAAGCGCGTCGGAGGGCGACCTCGCCTACATGCGCGCGATGTACGACGACGCGGTGTGGGAGCTCGACGCCCGCCTGGGCCAGCTCGTCGACGCGGCGCGGGCGGGGGCGCGTGGCCAGAAGACGATGATCGTGGTCACCGCCGACCACGGCGAGGCCCTCGGCGAGGCCGGTCACAGCCCGCCGCGTTTTGGCCACGGTCACGCGCTCAACGACGTGCTGCTCCACGTGCCGCTGGTGGTACACGTGCCGGGGGCCACGCCGCGCAAGGACACGAGCATCGTGGAACTGGTCGACCTCGCGCCCACGCTGAGCGATCTGGCCGGCATCGCGGTCGACAAGGCCTGGGCCTGGGACGGCCAGCCGCTGCTGGGGCCTCGCGCCACGGCCAACACGGTGGCCCTCGCCGAGCGCGCGCGCTGGGAGGCGCGGCAGGTGGGCGCGCGCACGCTGACGCACGCCTACACCCTGTCGCCGGGGAAGAACTGGGCCCGGGCCTACGACCTCCGCGGCGACCCCGGGCAACTGTCCCCGCAGAAGCCCACGTCCGCGGAACACCAGGCGCTCGCAGCGGCGGTGAGGAGCTACCTCGACAACGCTCGTCCCCCGGCGGCGGGGGCGCGCACCAGCGCCACGCCGGAGGAACTGGAGATGCTGAAAGCTCTAGGTTACACCGAGTGAGTTACTCGACGTAGCCGAGCTGCCGCAGCGCCTCGATGTTCTCGTCGGCCGGCGGCGTGGCGGACTCGGCAGGGGCGGCCGGCGTGCTCGCGAGCCACTTCGCCTCGATGCCCGACAGGCCCGCGGGCGTGGCCACCGCGCCGTTCAACTCGCCCGGGTCGGCCGCGAGGTTGTAGGTGCCGGTGGGCTTGCCGCCCTCCACCCGCACCTTGAGATCGCCGTTGCGGAAGCTCCGCACCACGCGGTTGAACTTGTGCCCGAAGTACTTGTTCTCAAGCTCCTTCTTGAGCGTGTAGTACTGCTCGCTCACCACGAGATCGCGCGTTCGCACCATTTCGCTCGGCACGGGGAGCTTGGCTGCTTCGAGCACCATCCACGCGAGGTCGTGGGTCTGCACCAGCGCGGTGTCGCGACCCGGCGCGTGTCGTGGCGACTTGACGATGAAGGGCACGTGTACGAGCTCCTCCCACACGTCCTTGCCGTGCTCGACGATGCCGTGCTCGCCGAGGGCCTCGCCGTGGTCGGAGAGGATGAAGATGTGCTCGAAGCTGGCGAGCCTGGGCAAGAGCACGGCGAGCTGGGCGTCGAGGAAACGGAGCTCGGCGTCGTAGGCCGCCGACCACGAGGCCTGTACCGCCGGGTCGAGCACGCCGTCGGCGAGCAAGCTGCGCACCGTGGACATCCATTCCTTGCGGAACGGCAGGCTTTCTTTCTTGATGATCTTCGGGTTGGGCGTGTACCCCTGGCGCGCGATCCAGGGCGCGTGAGCGTCCATGTAGTTGAGGAACAAGAGCCGTGGCCGGTCGGCCGGCTTGCCCTCGATGTACGCCGTGGCCATCGCGGTGACGCGATCGCCGCTGGTGTAGGGGAGGGGGTTTGGCCCCCGCGGGATGTCCTCGCAGGCCCAGGCCTCGAAACCCTGGGCGAGGCCGTACTCGCGACTGAGGAAGCCGAGGTTGGCGGCGATGCCCACCGTCTCGTAGCCCTGGTCGCGCAGGCGCTCGGCGATGGTGGTAGCCGAGTCGCGCAGCGGCGCGGCGCGGCGCGGGTCGTCGAGCCCCACGCTCATTGCCCCGTGGGTGCGGCTTGGCTGCCCGGTGAACATCGAGGCATGCGAGGGCAAGGTCCACGGCGCGTCGGCGGTGGCCCGGGTGTAGACGCGCGCCGCCTTCGCCCACTGGTCGAGGCTGGGGCTGGTGCCGGCGGCGTAGCCATGCAAGCCGAGCCGGTCGGCGCGCACGGTGTCGAGCACGATGATGGCGATGTCGTCGCCCTTGCCGGGCGGCAGCTTCCGTCCCGCGCGCGCACCGGCGAGGATCTGGTCGAAGGCCGCCTTGTCGGCGGCGAGTTGCTCGGGCGGCGCGGGTGACCAGGCCACCAGGTGGGGGTCGAGCGTCGGCGCGTCACCGGCGAGCGCGACGCTCAGGAAGGCAGAAAGGGCCAGGACCGCCGTGGCGACGGTCCCGGCCCTTCTCGCGTGACTCCCCGCCAGCCTACAGCCGGAGGAAATTACGGACCGCGCCGGTCATGTCGGTGCGTTCCCACGTGAAGTCGCTGTCATTCCGGCCAAAGTGACCGTAGGCGGCCGTCTTGCGGTAGATGGGGCGCTTCAGATCGAGGTGCTTGATGAGGCCGGCCGGCTTCACCGGGAAGATCTCCCGGATGCAGGCGTTGATCGCCTCCTCGTCGGCGTGAGCGGTGCCGAAAGTCTCGACGTTGACGCTCACCGGCTCGGCCACGCCGATGGCGTAGGCGAGTTGCACCAGCGCGCGGTCGCAGGCGCCGGCGGCGACGAGGTTCTTCGCGATGTAGCGGCCCATGTAGGCGGCCGAGCGATCGACCTTCGACGGGTCCTTGCCGGAGAAGGCGCCGCCGCCGTGGGCGCCGTGGCCGCCGTACGTATCGACGATGATCTTGCGGCCGGTGAGGCCGGAGTCGCCCATCGGGCCGCCCACGACGAAGTTGCCGGTGGGGTTGATGTGGTACTTCGTGTTGGCATCGAGCAGGTGGGCCGGGAGCTCCTTCTTGATGAGCTCCTCGCGGATCTGCGCCTCGATCAGCGCGTGGTCGCGCGGGTCGTGCTGGGTGGACACCACCACGGCGTCGATGCGGGCGACCTTGCCGTCGCGGTACTCGATGGTGACCTGCGACTTGCTGTCGGGGCGCACCCAGCTCCACGCCGACTCGTGCTTGCGCAGGTAGGCGAGCTTGGCCATCAGCTGGTGGCTGTACTGCAACGTGGCGGGCATCAGCTCCGGCGTCTCGTTGATGGCGTAGCCGAACATCAGGCCCTGGTCGCCCGCGCCCTGCTCCTTGTGGAGGCCCTCGCCCTCGGTGACGCCCTGCGAGATGTCGGGCGACTGCTGCTCGAGCGCCACCATCACCGCGCAGGTGTGGCCATCGAAACCCTTGTTGGAGTTGTCGAAGCCGATGTCGTTGACCACGCGACGGATGATCGGCGGGTAATCGACGTGGGCCAGCGACGTGATCTCGCCGGCGACGACCACGAGACCGGTCTTGACCAGGGTCTCGCAGGCCACGCGGGCGTTGGGGTCGTGGGCGATGTGGGCGTCCAGGATCGCATCGCTGATCTGGTCGCACATCTTGTCGGGGTGGCCCTCGGAGACAGACTCAGAGGTGAAGAAGTAGTTCTTCAGGGCCATGGGGATCGGGGACCTCTCGGAAAGCGGCGCAATGTCGCCGGTCCGGGAGGTCCCGTCAAGTCAGGCGGGCACCCCTGGCGGGGAGGCTTACAGCTCGTGCGAGCTGACGCGCCGTTCCTTGATGCGGCGCGCGGCGTTCTCGATGGTGGCCACCACCGCGTCGATACTGGCGTACATGTCGGCGGTTTCGCCCGCGGCGCGGAGCGTCTCGCCGTCGGTCCGGAGCGTACACTCGGCGCGGTGCCGGTGCTTGTCGACGATGAGCGTCAGGTGCGCGTGCGCCGGTTCCTTCACGTGCTTGACGACCTTCTTGAAGCGCTTGAGTGCCCATTCCTTGATGGCCTCGGTGCTCTCGACGTTGCGGAAGGTGAAATCCAGCTCCACGGGTGTCCTCCTAGCAGAGGTTCTTTCGCTTCGACGAGGGGAGGATTCCCATCGCCTCGCGGTACTTCGCCACGGTTCTCCGGGCGATATCGACGTTCTCGCGCTTGAGCAGCGCCACGACCTGGTCGTCGGACAAGGGCGCGGCCGGGTCTTCGGCGGCGATCAGCTTCTTGATGCGACGCTTCACCGCCTCGGCGGCCACTTGCTCGCCGTGGACGGCGTTGACGCCGTTGTTGAAGAAATACTTGAGCTCGTAGAGGCCCTGGGGGCACTGCACGTACTTGCTGGACGTCACGCGGGAGACGGTGGACTCGTGGACCCCCACCTCGTCGGCCACGTCCTTGAGGACCATCGGGCGCAGGTAGTCCGGGCCGAGATCGAAGAACTGCTGCTGGCGACGGAGGATGCTGCGCATGACCTTGGCGATGGTGTCCTGGCGCCGCCAGATGGACTTGAGGAGGAAGTCGGCGCTGCTGAGCCGCTCCTTGATGTAGTCACGCTCCTCGCGCGTGGAGTCCTTTCCCTGCAAGACGTGCTGGTAGTAGCGTGAGACCCGGAGTTTCGGCATTCCATCTTCGTTCTGGACTACCTGCCACTCGTCGCCGATCTTGAACACGTACACGTCGGGCGAGATGTACTGGGGTTCCTGCCCGGTGAAGTTCCGCGCCGGCCAGGGCTCCAGCTGCTTGAGCATCCGGTGGTACTCGACGACGTCTTCCTCGGCGATGCCGACGCCGCGGGCGATGGCGGCGTAGTTGCGCTTCTCGATGTCGCCGAGATGGTCCTGGATGACCTGGGGGAAGTAGGGGTCCTCCGGGAAGTGGAAACGCGCCTGGACTACGAGGCAGTCGACGAGGTCGCTCGCGCCGCAGCCCACCGGGTCGAGGGACTGCACCAGGAGCAAGGCGCCCTCGGCATCCTCGAGGTCGATGCGCTCCGCGTCGGTCTCGGCGCTCTCGTTGTTCTCCTCGACGATCTCCGCCAGCGACACCGGTAGCCAGCCGCGATCGTCGAGGTTGCGGATGATGAGCAGGGCCGCCGCCCGCTCCTTGTCGGTGCAACACTGCATCTGGAGCTGCCACTCCAGGTGGGGCCCGAGCGAGTCGCCGGCGGTGAGATTGGTCTCGATCGGGGGCAGCTCGTCGAATCCCGAGGCGCCGCGCTCGCTGCGGAAGCCCTGGTCGCTCATGTTCTCGAGCACCTGGTTCCAGTCCACCTCGTTGCTCTGCGAGCCGTTCTGCTGCTCGTGGCTGTCGCGCGCCTCCGCCGTCTGCGAGGGGATCGCGGTCTCGGGCACCTCGCGCGTGGTCTGGCCGGGCACCTCCTCCAGCGTGGGATTCTCCATCAGCTCGCGCTGGATCTCCTCCACCAGCTCGATGTGGTTGAGCTGGAGGAGCTTCAGGGCCTGCTGCAGCTGCGGCGTGATCTGCAGTTGAAGCGTCTGCTTTTGCTGGAGGCGGAGGCCTTGCTTGAAGTCCAGCGACATGCGCGTGGCAGCCTTCCGGGCGAAATGAGACGAAAGCCCGCGTTCCGGGCGTGAGATCTTGGTGTCGAGCGCCTATCGTATCAGCTTTGGCCCACGCCTTGCAAGGTGACGCCCGCCAGCGTGAAGTCATGCCCCAGGTAGCGGTCGCGTGCGTGAGGGTTGGCAACCACCTCGGCCGGCGTGCCCGAGGCGTGCACCTCGCCCTGGTCGAGGATCAGCGCGCGGTCGCACGTACCGAGGGTCTCGCGGACCGCGTGGTCGGTGAGCAGCACTCCCACGCCCTCGGCGGCAAGCCCCCTGAAGAGGCCCTGGAGGCCGCGAATCGCGATGGGATCGATGCCCGCGAAAGGCTCGTCCAGCAGCATCACCGCGGGCCCGATCGCCAGCAGGCGAGCCACCTGCAGCCGGCGTCGCTCGCCGCCCGAGAGGCCGGTCACGGCTCGCCGGGCCATGCCCTCGAGGCCCACGCGCGCGAGGAGGCCGTCGGCCGGCTCGGGGCGGCCGGAGGCATCGAGCGCAATCTGCACGTTGTCGCGCGCGTCGAGGTCGCGGAAGAGAGTGTCTTCCTGGGGCAGGTAGCCGAGGCCCAGCCGCGCGCGCGCGTCGAGGGGGAGGTGATCCACGCGCGCCCCGCGCAGCCACACGGCGCCGCCGTCGGGGCGGACCAGGCCCGCCACCATCTTGAAGGCGGTGCTCTTTCCCGCGCCGTTGGGTCCCAGCAGGCCCACCACCTCGCCACCGTGCAGCTCGAAGGACACCGAGGCCACCACCGCGCGGCCGCCGTAGGCCTTCCGCAGCCCCTCCGCCCGCAGCACCGGGCCGGTCAAGGGCCGACGGCCCAGCCCGCGACCACGAGCGTGCAGGGGGCCCCGGCGGTGCCGGCACACGTGGCGCGCTCGTCGTCGAGCCAGAGGACGATGGTGTCGCCCACCAGCTCGTTGGGCCCGTCGGACAGGCGCGGCGAGCCGGTGAGCGTGATCCGTCCCGTGGCGCCCACGAGCTCGGCGGCGGCGGCGCGGGCGGTCCGGGTTCCCTTGTCCACCTCGACGTGTCCCGTCGCGACCACGGTGTCGACGGCATCGCCGCTACCGTAGGTGACGTCGAGCTCGTCGCAGCGCATCGTCACGTCGCCGCGGGTGACGACCACCTGGCCCTCGAAGCGCGCTCGCTTGTTCTTCAGGTCCCAGGTGGAGGCGCTGGATCGGATGGCGAGCGGCGGCTTGCCCTCCTCCCGGCGCGTCGCCTCGGTCGAGCTTGCAGTCGCGACGCCGCCTGCGCTCGGCGCGCTGGCCTGCGAGAGCGCCACCACGTAGGCGCCGTCGGTGCTCTCGACTCGGAGCTCGCGGGCCTCGGCACGCTCCGGCAGGGGCGGCAGCTCGGGGGCGCAGCCGAGGAGGAGGATCACTTCGCCTCGGCGGCCTCGCTCGGGCGCAGGCCGCGGCTCGCCTGGGCCTGCCTCTCGAGCGCGGCCTTGACGAAGGCCGCGAACAGCGGGTGGGGCGCGAGCGGGCGAGACTTGAACTCGGGGTGGAACTGGCAGGCCACGAAGTAGGGATGCGACGGCAGCTCGATCATCTCCACCAGCTTGCCGTCGGGCGACAGGCCGCTGATGCTCATGCCGTGCTGGACGAGCGGGTCGTGGTAGCTCGGGTTCACCTCGTAGCGGTGGCGGTGGCGCTCGGAGATCTGCGCCGCCCCGCCGTACACGGCGCGGGCGCGGGTGCCCTCGCGAAGCTCGCAGGGGTAGGCGCCGAGCCGCATGGTGCCACCGAGGTCGGTGACGTTGCGCTGCGCGTCCATCAGGTGGACCACGGGGTGGCGGGCGTTGGACTCGAACTCGCTCGAGTGGGCGCCCTCGATGCCGGCGGCGTGGCGCAGGAACTCGACCACCGCCAGCTGGAGCCCGAGGCAGATGCCGAAGAAGGGCACCTGGTTCTCGCGGGCGTAGCGAATCGCCGCGATCTTGCCCTCGGTGCCACGCGCGCCGAAGCCGCCGGGGATGAGGATGGCGTCGACCCCGCCGAGCACGGTGCCGACTTGCTGCCCGCCGAGCTCCTCGCTGTCGACGTAGCGGAGCTCCACCCGGGTGTCGTTGGCCACGCCGCCGTGCGCCAGCGCCTCGTTGAGCGACTTGTAGGTGTCGGTGAGGTGGACGTACTTGCCGACGATGGCGATGCGCACGTGGTGCTTGGGCGTGCGAACCCGGCGCGTGTACTCCTCCCAGGCGGGCAGGCGCGCCTTCGGCGCGAAGAAGCTGAATCGTTGCAGGATGCGATCGTCGAGGCCCTGCTCCTGGAACACCAGCGGCAGCTCGTAGATGTTGGCCACGTCGTGGGCGCTGATCACGTCGTCGACGCCGACGTTGCAGAAGCTCGCGAGCTTCTGGCGCACGTCGCGCGGGATGTGTACGTCGGAGCGGCAGATGAGGATGTCGGGCTGGATGCCGGTGGAGAGCAACTCCTTCACCGAGTGCTGCGTGGGCTTGGTCTTGAGCTCGCCGGCCGCCTTCATGTGGATGAGCGGGGTGACGTGGACGTAGGCCACGTTCTCGACGCCGAAGTCGGCGCGCGCCTGCCGGATGGCCTCGAGGAAGGGCAGGCCCTCCATGTCGCCCACCGTGCCGCCCACCTCGACGATGCACATGTCGGCGCCGTCGACGCCCTCCTGGATGAGCTTCTTGATCTCGTCGGTGATGTGCGGCACCACCTGGACCGTGCGGCCGAGGTACTCGCCCCGCCGCTCGCGGTCGATGACGTTGCGGTACACGCGACCCGTGGTGAAGGAGTTGCGTTGCGACATCGTGGTGGACACGAAGCGCTCGTAGTGCCCGAGGTCGAGGTCGGTCTCGGCGCCGTCCTCGGTGACGAACACCTCGCCGTGCTGGTAGGGCGACATCGTGCCGGGATCCACGTTGATGTAGGGATCCATCTTGATGTTGGTGACCTTGAGGCCACGGGTTTCCATGATGGCGCCGATCGCCGCGGCGCTCAGGCCCTTGCCCAGCGAGCTGAGCACGCCGCCGGTGACGAACACGAACTTGGTCTTCATGGGCGCCTTCCGCACTCGGGCGCCTAACCGCCCCCCGCCGCCGCCGCCGCGAAATGCGCGCGCACCCGCTCAAGGTCTTCGGGGGTATCGACGCCGCCTTCCCCCTCGGAGGCGAACACCACGCGGATCCCCATGCCGCGCGCCAGCCACCGGAGCTGCTCGAGGCGCTCGGCAAGCTCGAGGGGGTGGGTAGACATCGTCGCGGCGCGGAAGAGCGCCGCGGGCTCGCGGAAGGCGTAGATGCCCACGTGGCCGAAGTGGGGGCCCCCGTGCGGGATGGGCGCGCGGGAGAAGTACAGCGCGCGGTCATCCTCGCCGGTGACCACCTTCACCCGGGCCGGGTTGCCGGGGTCGCGGAGCGGGTGCGCGGCGGTGACGATGTCGATGCCGTCCTCGTTGTCCAGGCCGCTCGCGACGTCGATGACACCGCGGAGGGCCAGGGGATCGAGCAGCGGCTCGTCGGCCTGCACGTTGACGATGACGGGTCGCTCGTGCGCGGCCCCGATCATCCGCCACGCGAGCCAGCAGCGCTCGGTGCCGTTGGCGGCTGCACCCGTGAGCACCGCCTCGCCGCCGGCCGCCGTGACCACCTCGGCGATCTCGGGGGCGTCGGTGGCCACCACGACGCGCTCCACCACCGAGCGGACGCGCTCTAGGGTGCGCACCACCAGCGGCTGCCCGCCGATATCGGCGAGCATCTTTCGTGGCAGCCGCGTGCTGCCCAGGCGGGCGGGCAGGATGGCGAGGGTAGAACTGGCCCTCGCCACCCGCGAGCCCGGCCGAGGCCTAGCGCTTGCTGAACTGGAAGCGACGGCGGGCGCCGGCGCGGCCGTACTTCTTGCGCTCGACCTTGCGGTCGTCGCGGGTGAGGAAGCCCGCCTTCTTCAGGTCGCTGCGGAGCGCCGGGTTCGCGGCGCAGAGCGCGCGCGAGATGCCCATGCGGATGGCCTCGGCCTGCCCGGCCTTGCCGCCGCCGCGGACGTTGACGTTGACGTCCCAGTCGAGCTGGGCGATCACGTTGAAGGGCTGGCGCACCACCATCTCGAGGATGGGGCGGTGCATGTACTCGGTGACGCTGCGCTGGTTGACCGTCACCGTGCCGGTGCCGGGCTTGATGGTGACGCGCGCGCTCGAGGTCTTGCGGCGACCAGTGGCGTAGTAGCGGGCGGTGTTCTTGCTCATCAGACGTACTCGGGGAAGGGCTTGGGCTGCTGGGCCGCGTGGGGGTGCTCGCCGGCGGCGTAGACCTTGAGCTTGGTGAGCATCTGCCGGCCGAGGCGGTTGCGGGGCACCATGCCCTGCACGGCGGCCGCGATCACCCGCTCGGGGTGCTGGTCGAGCTGGACGCGGGCCGTCACCGAGCTCAGACCGCCCGGGTAGCCGCTGTAGTGGTGGTACTTCTTCTGGTCGAGCTTCTTCCCGGTGAGGACGATCTTGTCGGCGTTGAGCACGATGACGAAGTCGCCGCAGTCGGTGTGCGGGGTGTAGCTCGGCTTGTGCTTGCCCTGGAGCACGGTGGAGATGCGGGTGGCGAGGCGCCCCAGCGTCTGGCCGGCGGCATCCACCACGAACCAGTCGTGGGTGGCCTCGGCGGCGTTGGTGGAGTGCGTGGTCCAGGTGTGGTGATCGTGCATAGGGATTCCAGTCCGGAGGGAGCCCCCCGGAAGCCGGCGGCGGTTATCGAGAGGCGGCGGAAGCGTCAAGGTCGGTCACGCCGGGGACGACGAACGGTGCCTTTCCGTCGAGTCGCGACAGGCGCGCTTCGAGGGTGATGAGCGCGTTCTGGTCGAGCTGATCTCGGTCGAGCTGCGCGCGGATGCGCGCGAGGCCACGCAGCCCCGGGTGGTCGGCCTGGAGGTGGGCAAGCGCCTCGTCTCGCGCCTCGCGGGTGGGCTCCTCGAGCGCGGCGCGGAAGGCGCCCCCCAGCTCGTCGCGCCCGGCCGGGACCACGGCGAGTTCGTTCCAGGTGTATGGCACGATCGCCGACCAGGGCGCCTCGCGACGGTCGGCGTTGCCGGTGAGGAACACGGTCATCGGGTCGAGGGCGGTCCACGCGGCCA
>Ga0194120_10006723_pt1 | contig 16093 bp, 14 predicted proteins | sample TA2MahCa65mmetaG_FD_148642 | JGI IMG/M metagenome (GOLD analysis project Ga0194120, IMG submission 148642) | Freshwater microbial communities from Lake Tanganyika, Tanzania - TA2015019 Mahale Deep Cast 65m | ecosystem: Environmental > Aquatic > Freshwater > Lake | place: Tanzania: Lake...
CGCGCGGCGCCGGCAAAGATCGCTTCGGCAAAGCCATGCCAACTCGTCTCGCCGCGACAGGTCAAGTGCAGCAAGCCACCCTTTCGTCGCAAAAGCCCTGCGGGATCGCCATCCGCTTGGCGAAGAATTTCCATCACCATCCTCGCGATGACGCCGGCGCTCGTGGGTGCGCCGATCTGATCGGCGACGACGCCGAGCTCGTCCCGCTCGGCGCCCAGGCGAAGCATGGTGTTCAGGAAATTCTTGCCTTCAGCGTCATAGACCCAGGACGTGCGAAGGATCAATGCCGCCGCGCCAGAGGCGAGCACGGCGTTTTCGCCTGCCAATTTCGAGCGCCCATAGGCGCCGGTCGGTGCCGTCGGATCGTCTTCGCGGTATGGGCGCGCGCCTTTCCCATCGAAGACGTAGTCGGTCGAGAAATGAATCAATGCAGCGCCGAGACGTGCGGCTTCCTCGGCGAGGACGCCGACCGATGCGCCGTTCGCCCTCGTCGCCAATGCCTCTTCGTCCTCGGCCTGATCGACCGCGGTATAGGCGCCGGGATTGACGATCAACTCTGGCTTGGCTTCACGGACAAAATCCCGCACTTGCTCGGGGAGCGAAAGATCGAGCGACTTGCGATCGGGGGCGAGAATCTCGCCCGCCGCGGCGAGCAGCGGGCGAAGTCGCCCGCCGACCTGACCGCTCGCGCCGGTGAGCAGGATCTTCACGCCGCGCGACGATAGGCCGGCAAAGGCTCGAGCCGGGCGAGCGGCGTGCCGGCCTGATCCTTGGCCGCGACGATCGGATGCTCGACCGGCCAGGGAATGCCGAGCGCCGGGTCATTCCAGAGCAGCGTGCGCTCGCATTCCGGCGCCCAGAGCGCGGTGCATTTGTATTCGACGTCGGCTTCGTCCGAGAGCGCGCAAAAGCCGTGGGCGAAGCCGGGCGGTATCCAGAGCGCCTTGCGGTTCTCATCATCGAGCGTCTCGGCCACCCAGCGCCCGAAAGTCGGAGAACCCTTGCGGATATCGACGGCGACGTCCCAGATCCGACCGCGCAACGCGCGGACGAGCTTGCCCTGCGGTTTCGGCTCCTGGAAGTGCAGGCCGCGGATGACGCCTTTTTTCGAGCGCGAGAAATTGTCCTGGGGAAAGCTCAGCTCGAGCCCGGCCGCCCGAAAGCGCTCGACATGGAAAAGCTCCATGAAAAAGCCGCGCGCATCGGGAATGATCCTGGGCTCGATCAGCACGACATCGGGCAAGGCCGTCGGGACGAAATTCATGATGCGGCGCTCTTAGGGGGCGCATCGGGCCTTGTCAATCCGACGCTGGCGAAAGCGCCCTGTCCGCGAAGGCGCGCGATCATGCCGAGTGCCGTCCAGAAATTGCGATCGCGACGGGCCATGCGCCAGAGCAGCCCGTTGCCGAACGCGCGCAGGAGATGGCGCGAGATCAGACGAAGCGCCGTGCGATTGAACCCGATCTCGTCCCGATGCTTGGCTTCGAAATGCAGGCGCGACCAACCGAAGCTTCGCCTCTTCAACCGCTCGCGCGCTGCCGAGGCGGGCGCCGACGCCCCTCCCAAATGCCGCGCCATGGCGGCGGCAACGCGCACCAGACTCCAGCCCGCTTGACGCAGCCGGAGGCAAAGATCGTCGTCTTCGAAATAGAGGAAAAAATCGTCGTCAAAGCCGCCGATCTGGCGCAGCGCCGATGCCCGCCCGAGCAATACCGCGCCCGACAGAAACTCGGCCGACAGATCGCCGACGGGCGGCTCGCCAATATCGCGGCGCCTGCCGGCCGTCTCGCGCGCATGAAGCGCCAAATCATGGGACGGCTCGACCGCACCGTCCGCGCGGCGAATCTCGGGACCGAACAAAGCCGCGCCCGGATAACGATCGGCCGCGGCAACCAGGGCGTCGAGCGCGCCGTTCTCGAGCGTCGCGTCGGGATTGAGAAACAGCACGAACTCGCGGTTCGCCTGGCCGAGCCCGACATTGCAGCCGAAAGCGAAGCCGGCATTGCCGGCGAGCGCGGCGAAACGAAGGCCGGGCGCGGCATCGCGCGCGACGGCCTCCGTTGCATCAGTGCTGGCGTTGTCGACGACGATGACTTCGCAGCCCGGCGGCAACGAGGCGAGCGCGCGGCCGATCACCTGGGCGCTGTCATGCGCGACCAGGACGACGCTCGCCCGGTCTGCCGCGCTCATGGCATCCCCGCGAGCTTGCGATAGAAGTCCTGATAGGACTTGACCACGGCGTCGAGCGACCAAGACGCGGCGACGCGCGCGCGCGCCTTCGCGCCCATCGCCAGGCGTCCTTCGGGCGAAAGCGCCAGCAAGCGCGCCCAGGCTTCGGCAATTGCACCAGCATCACCCGGTCCGACGACGATGCCGCCATCGCCCAGGACCGCCGCCGAATCTCCGACATCCGTCACGACTGCCGGTACGCCCGAGGCCATGGCCTCGCCGATGGCATTGGCAAAACCTTCGCCGACCGAGGACGAAGTCGCGACGTCGAGCGCGGCGGTCAGTCGCGGCACGTCGTCGCGATGACCAAGAAGGCGGACGATGTCGCCGGTGCCGGTCTCGCCAAGAAGCCGAGCGAGTTCTGGTTGCTCCGGCTCGGCTCCACCGCCGATGAGCAGGTGGCGAACATCGGGGCGCTGGCGCCTGAGTTGCGCGGCCGCCCTTAGGTAGGTCGCATGGTCCTTTTGGATATCGTAGCGCGCGACCAAGCCGACGAGCGGCGTCTCGGGCGCCAGGCCCAGTTCGGCCCGAACCGCGCGACGCGCTTCCGCGTCGGGCCTGAAGCGGTCGAGATCGAAGCCGTTCGGAATGAGCGTGTAGCGGGCGGCATCGTAGCCGAGCGCGACATGGCCTCGGCGGCTGGTCTCGGCATTCCCGAGGATCGCGTCAGGGACGAGGCGCGACAGCCAAGCGCCCATCTTGACCACGGCGATGGTGCGAAGCTTGATGCTCCGCCGATCGACATTGGTCTGACGGATGCTCCAGATCACGCGCTTGATCCCGGCAAGCCGCGCGGCGAGGCCGCCCAAAAGATTGCCGTGATACATCCAACAATGGACGATCGCGGGTCGGCTCGACGCCAGGCGACGGACCAGACTTGCGAACGTGAACGGGTTCGGCAGCGCCGAGCTTAGTCCGAGCGCGACGACCGGCACGCCCAAGGCCTCGATCCTGGGTCCGATCAGGCCGAGCGTCGAAAGCGAAATCACCTCGCTGTCGAAGGCGCCGCGTTCGATGCGCGAGAGGAGCTTGAACAGCATGGTCTCGGCGCCGCCGGCATCGAGGCCGGTGATGACGTGGACGATCTTCATCGCGCCTCACCGGCCTGGGCGAGGGCGCGGAAATCGGCATTGCGCGCAAAGAGCTCGTCGAAGCGACCGCGATCGGCGATGCGTCCGTCCTTGAGAAAGATGATCTGATCGCATTGGCGAACCGTCGACAGGCGATGGGCGATGACGACGATGGTGCGGGCGCCGCCGAGCGCCTCGATCGCGCGCGTGAGTTCGGCCTCGGTCTGATAGTCGAGTGCCGAAGTCGCCTCGTCAAAGATCAGGACCTCGGGCTGAAGATAAAGCGCGCGGGCGATGGCGACGCGCTGACGTTGGCCGCCCGACAGGCGCACGCCTCGCTCGCCGATCTCGGTCGCGAGACCTTTGGGTAGCGATGCGACGAAGTCGCCGAGCTGCGCACCGTCGATGGCGGCATCGACTCTGGCATCGTCGATGTCCGCATCCGCCAGACCGAAGGCGATATTGCGCCGAAGGTCGGCATCCAGGAGGTAGAAGGATTGCGGCACGAAGCCGATCTTGGCACGCCAAGCCTGGGCGGCCGCCGGATCGGCGAGATCGATGCCGTCGACGCTGAGCCGCCCCGCGGTCGGCACGAGCAGACCAAGCAGGATGTCGATCAACGTGCTCTTGCCCGCTCCCGTGGGGCCGACGATGCCGACGGAGGCACCGCGCGCGATCACGAGATCGATGCCGTCGAGCACCGGCCGCGGCGCGCCGGGATAGCTATAGCCGAGCCCCGCCATGCGGATTTCGGTGGCGAAGGCGAGCGCAGGCAGGCTGCCTGTCTTTGGCGTCGTGCCGGCCTCGGTTTCGCGAAGATCCGCTTCGATCTGATCGATCGCCGCACCGCCATAGCGAAGCTGATTGAGCGCGCCGATCATGCGATGCGCGCTCGGGATCAGACGCAGCCCGGCATAGGCGAAAAGCCCAAGCAGCTGGATCGCCCCCTGCCCCGCACCGTCATGGAGCACGACGCCGACGGTCAAGATCACCATGGTCAGCACGAAGACGGTCTCGAGGCCGAGGCGCGGCGTCTGCTGAATAGTGTCGAAGGCGCATTGCGCCGCCGACAGCGCGCGACGAATGCGCTCATATTCGCCGACGAAATGCGCCTCGCGACCGAGCACTTTGATCTCCTTGACGCCGCCCAGACCCTGCTGAAGCGCTTGAAGATCGTGTCGTATCAGATCGGTCGACGCCGCGCCAAGACGCTGATTGCGCGGCAGCGAATAGAGCAAGAGCAATGCGACGAAGATGCCAAGCAAGAGCGTCGCGCCCAGCATGACCAAGGGTGCGGCGATGAACAGGACCAGGAGGATCGCGACCACGACCAGGAATTCCGAGACCACCATGACCGCGCCGCCGATCACCTGGCGGTAGACGACGTCGACCGCCGCCTGGACGTTGCGGATCGCCTCGGCAGAGTTGCGGCGAAGATTGAAGATGAAAGGCGCCATCAAATAGCCGCGAAAAAGCCTCGCCGCGAGTCGCCCGGCGCCTTCATAGACCTCGCGATGCTGGAGATGCGCAACACCCAGGAGGGCCAGGTTCTTGATTACGAAAAAGAGCGCGAGCCCGGCGGCCGCGGCGATGACGAGTTCGAGGGGCTGAAGCCCGGTCACCGCCAAGACCTTGGCGACCCCGGGGTCAGCGGCCAGACGCTCGGGCGTGTCGAGGAGCTTCACCAGGCCATAGACCGCCGCGGCGCCTAGGCTGTCGAGCGAGGCGGCGAAGACGGCGAGCACGGCGAGCGCCGCCCAGCGCCATCGCCGCGCCGGCTCGATCAGGCGGAGACAGGATTCGAGGTTACGCCACATGAAGCACCGGGGCCTCGGGCCGCGCGGGCGGTTCGGCCGGATCGATCCAGGCGCGGAACCAGAGTTCGAGCATCAAGAGCGACCAAAGGCGATTGCCATGGTTCTCTCGACCCGACTCGTGGCTTGCGATCAGGCGCTCGACAGCTTCGGTCCGAAAGAGGCCACGCGCGCGCGCGGCGTCGGATGCAAGCGTGTCGCGGAGCAAGGCGCGAAGCGGGCCGCGAAACCAGGGATCAAGGGGTACGGCGAAACCGCGCTTCGGCCGCTCGAGAATTTCGGTCGGCAGACGCTCGCGCATGGCGTCTTTGAGAAAAGCCTTGGTACGGTTTCCGGTTAGCCGCGCGGCTGCCGGCAAGCCGAGCGCGAATTCGACCACCTGGTGATCGAGCAGCGGCGAACGTGACTCGAGCGAGTTGGCCATGGTCGCGATGTCGACCTTGGCCAAGAGCACGTCGGGCAGATAATTGGCGACGTCGGCGGCCGCGGCCTCGGCTTCCATTGGCGCATCGCCGACGAAAAAGGGCGCCAGTCGATCGGCCGAAACGCGCGCGCCCTCGCGCAAAAGGCCTTCACCATAAAGGCCGCGCTTGTCGGCATCGGCAAAAGTCGCGACCCAGGAACCGAAGCGCCGATGGCGCGGCTCGGCCAATTCCTGGGCGAAACGCAGGGCGCGGCGCAGCGTCGCGAGCGACGAGCGCCCGAAGGGCAGCGCGCGCGCCAGCGCGGCGATAAGCTTGCGGAGCGTCAGCGGCAGGGCATCGAAAGCGCCCGACAACCGGCAAGCGCGATAGACCGGATAGCCCATGAAGGCTTCGTCGCCGCCATCGCCATTGAGCGCGACCGTCACTTCGCGCCGGGCGATTTCGGCCACGCAGTAGCTCGGCACCGCCGAGGCATCGGCGAAGGGCTCGCCGTAATGCCAAGTCAGCGTCGGCAAGAGCGCGGCGGCATCGGGCGTGACCACGAACTCCTTGTGATCGGTACCGTAGCGTTCGGCGACGAGGCGCGCCTCCTTGCGCTCATCGAAGGCGTCTTCCGCAAAGCCGATGGTAAAGGTCTTGATCCGGCCGGCCCCGGCGCGGGCCATCGACGCTACGACAGCACCCGAATCGATGCCGCCCGAGAGAAAAGCGCCGAGCGGTACGTCGGCGATCATGCGCAGCTTCACCGCCTCGTCGAACAGCGAGAGAAACTGTTCTTGCGCGTCGTTTGGCTGGGCGAGGCTCGATGTGGCCGCCGGCGCCTGCCAGTAGCGTTCGAGTCTCAACCGACCGTCTTCGACGACGGCATAATGTGCCGGCGGCAGGCGGAAAATCCCTTGAAACGCCGTCGCCGGTGCCGGCACGGCTTGAAATGTCAGATAGTCATGGATCGCGGCAAGATCGGCCCGGCGCGGAAAACCCGGCCAGGCGAGGATCGCCTTGGCTTCGGAGGCGAAGTAAAGCCGGCCCTGATGCCAGCCATAAACCAGGGGCTTCTTGCCCAAGCGGTCGCGCGCGAGCAACAAGCGCCGCCGCGTACGATCCCAGATCGCCAGGGCGAACATGCCGCGCAGGCGCTGAATGACGCCTTCGCCCCATTCGAGATAGCCGCGCAAGATCACTTCGGTATCGGAGCCGCCACGAAATCGATGGCCCTTGGCTTCGAGTTCCCGGCGGAGAGTTAGAAAATTGTAGCATTCGCCGTTATAGACGATGCTCGCGCGCTCGCGCTCATCCGACATTGGCTGGCGCCCGGTCGGCGTCAGATCGATGATGGCAAGGCGCGTATGCGCAAGACCGACGGTGCCGTCGCTCCAGGTGCCGCTATCGTCCGGGCCCCGATGGCGAAGCGCGCGTGCCATGCGGGCAAGATGGCCGACCACCGCCTCGCCTTCGGCGAGGGGCGTGGGCGACCAGAGGCCGGCGATGCCGCACATATTTGTTTCGCCCGCGCGGGCGGATCCTAGCTTTCGGCGACCAACGCGTCGGCGGCTATCCGCACGCGCGTCTGTCGGCCGAGCAGATTGAGCAGGACGATCACGCGCTCGGCATCCGTCGCGGTCTCGAAGACGCCTATTTGGTCGGCAAGCGCCCCGGCCAGGAGGCGCACCTTCGCGCCCGGCTTGAATTGCGGGCCACCATCCGGACGGATCAACCCGTCTTCGTCGGCGCGAGCGCGTAGCTCTTGCATCACCGCATCGGGCATGGGTGGCGTGCAATCGCCGAAACGCACCATGCCGACGACGCCCTTGGCGCCGTCGATCTTGCGCCGATCGCCCAGTTCGGGATCGGCTTCGACGAAGAGGTAACGCGGAAAATAGGGCGCGACGATCTCGCGGAGCTGCCGCGCGTGACGGATTTTGCGGCGATATTGCGGCAGCCAGACATTGAGCCCGCGCTCCCAGAGATTGGTTCGGGCCCAAAGCTCCAGCCGCGGCTGGGTGTGAACGGCATACCAGCGCTTCACGGCTTGTCTCCGTTGCCGTTGCGCTTAGGGCCGATCTTGAGAAGCTTGGGCACGAGCAGGCGCGCCGCCTCGATCTTCGCCGCGAGATCGTCATGGACCAGTTGCGATTTCTTGGTTTCGGTCACCAGCACCGCATCGAATTCGACGCCGTTCAGGCTCTGAAAGCGCTGAAGGTTCATGAACTTCGGCAGGTTGCTGCCGGGATCGAGCACGCCGACGACCTGAACCTCGTGCTCCATGGCGCAGATCAAGGCGATTTCGGCGAGCTCGCCTGGACCGGCGAGCACGATACGCTTCTGACCCGAGGCTGCCGCGCGCGCCAGGATTTCGCCCACTTCCTTGCGCGCCTGACGATAGAAGCGAAAGGACCGCGCCAGATACTGCGCGGTCAGCCGGCTCTTTTCGGCAAAGCCTTGGGGAGTGAGGAAATAAGCGTAACGCTTGGCCGGGACCTGCTGGACCTTGATCAGGCCGGTGCGGATGCAGCGCTTGAGATAGGCATTGGTCAAGCCGAGCGCGATACCGAGCGAACTGGCGAGGCTCCGCTGCGAATGTTCGCCGCCTTCGACCGCATCGAGCAGGCCAAGCGTGATGCGCCCATCAGCCTCGGTATTGCGCGGCAGCTCTTCGGACGACAAGTCGATCTCTCCAAGCCTAATGTTCAGCGCATGAACATACTATGTTCATGACATGAACGTCAAGACTCTCCTAAGAGTCTCAATGACTTCCGCTTGACCCTCGAATCCCAGGGGGCTAAGACCAGCCGACCCTAACGTCTTGCGGGGAGCCCTATTCATATGACCGCCCAGCCCAAGATCGCCGTCATCGGCCTTGGCTATGTCGGGCTACCTTTGGCCGTGGCACTGGCCAAGCATTTCCCGACCACTGGCTTTGATATCAACGGTCGGCGGATCAATGAATTGAAAGCCGGGCACGACCGGACGGACGAGGTCTATGCCAAGACCCTTGAGGCGAGCACCCTCTCCTACACATCCGACCGCAAAGCCATCGCCGGCTTCGACGTCTATATCGTCACCGTGCCGACACCAGTCGATGAAACCAACCGCCCCGACCTGACAGCCATGAAAAAGGCCTCGGAAGCGGTTGGCGCCGCGATGAAAAAGGGCGCGATCGTCTGCTACGAAAGCACGGTCTATCCGGGCGTTACCGAGGATATTTGTGGACCGATCTTGGCCCGCGCCTCGGGTCTCGTCCGCGGACGCGATTTCTTTCTCGGCTATTCGCCCGAGCGCATCAATCCGGGCGACAAAGAACACACCGTCGAACGCATCGCCAAGGTGGTCGCGGGCGAAGATGCGGCGACGCTCGAAGCCCTCGCCGCGATCTATGGCCGCGTCACCTCGGGCGGCATCTTCAAGGCGCGCGACATCAAGACCGCCGAGGCCGCCAAGGTGATCGAGAACGCCCAGCGCGACATCAACATCGCCTTCGTCAACGAAATCGCCATGATCTTCCAGAAGATGGGGCTCTCGGCCTATGACGTGCTGGATGCCGCCGGCACGAAATGGAACTTCCTGAAGTTTCAGCCGGGCCTGGTCGGCGGACACTGCATCGGCGTCGATCCTTTCTATCTCGCGCACCGGGCGAGCGAACTCGGCCATCACCCGGAAGTCATTCTGGCCGGTCGCAAGATCAACGACGCCATGGGCAGCTTCGTCGCCGATCACGTCGCCGACCGCATACCTGCGGGCGGGCGCGTGCTGGTGCTCGGTCTGACTTTCAAGGAAAACGTCCCGGATCTCAGGAACTCGAAGGTCATCGACGTCGTCCGGCGGCTCGAGGCGCGGGGCGCGGCGGTGACGCTCCATGATCCCTTGGCCGATGCGGACGAGGCCAAGCACGAATACGGCGTCGCGCTTGCCCCGACGCTCGATGGCCTTTCCGGCTTCGACGCGGTGATCGGCGCCGTGCCCCATAAGACCTATGCCAAGATCGACGGCGCAGCCTTGGCGGCCTTTCTCAAGCCCGGTGGGCTGGTCGCCGACATCAAAGGCATGTGGCGGGGCGTCGCGCTGCCGCCATCGCTCAAGCGCTGGCAGCTCTAATCAGGCCGAGTTGCCCTCGCGCGCGACCGCGCGCCAGCCGATATCGCGCCGACAGAAGCCGTCCGGCCAAACGATCTTGTCGACCGCCTGATAGGCGCGCTTCTGGGCTTCGCCGACGCTCGCGCCGAGCGCCGTGACGCCGAGTACGCGCCCGCCGATAGCCTCGATCCGCCCGCCCGCTTGCGCACGCGTGCCGGCATGAAAGACCACGACATCCGGCACCGCTCCCGCGGCGTCGAGGCCTCGGATGGGCGTGCCCTTCTTGTAGCTGCCGGGATAGCCCTTAGCCGCCATGACGACGCAGAGCGCCGCTTCCTTCTTCCAGCGGAGCGAAAACTTGTCGAGCGCGCCGTCGCGCGCCGCCATCAGCGCCGGCAGAAGATCCGAGTCGAGCCGCGCCATCAGCGGCTGACATTCCGGATCGCCGAAACGGCAATTGTATTCGATGAGCTTCGGCCCCGACTTGGTGATCATGAGGCCGGCAAACAACACGCCCCTGAAGGGCGCGCCCTCCTTCGCCATCGCCGCGACGGTCGGGCGGATGATCTCGGCCATCGTCCTTTCGATCATCTCGGGCGTCATCACCGGCGCCGGCGAATAGGCGCCCATGCCGCCGGTGTTCGGGCCGGTGTCGCCGTCGCCGACAGCCTTGTGATCTTGCGCCGTAACCATCGCCAAAGCGTTCTTGCCGTCGCACAGCGCGAAGAAGCTCGCTTCTTCGCCGGCCAGGAATTCCTCGACCACGATCGAGGACCCGGCCGCGCCGAGCGCGCCCTTGAACATGGCATCGACCGCTTCGGTCGCTTCCTTGACCGATTGAGCGACCACCACGCCCTTGCCGGCGGCGAGACCATCGGCCTTGACGACGATCGGCGCGCCTTGGGCGCGGATATAGGCCTTGGCCGGCTCCGGCGAGGTAAAGCGCCTGAACGCCGCTGTCGGCACTCCGTATTTCGCGCAAAACTCCTTGGTGAAGCCTTTCGAGCCTTCGAGGCGCGCCGCGCTCGCGCTCGGACCAAACGTCCTGATGCCGGCGGCCTCGAGCGCGTCCGCCAGGCCTGCAACCAAAGGCCCTTCGGGTCCGACGACGACGAAATCGATGGCATTGCCCTTGGCCCAGTCGACCAGAGCGCCGATATCGTCTTGGGCAATGTCGACCAATTTGGCGACCTGGCCGATGCCGCCATTTCCCGGCGCGCAATAGAGTTCGCGCACCAACGGCGAGGCCGAAAGCGCCCAACAGAGCGCATGCTCGCGCCCGCCCGAACCGACGACCAGGACTTTCATGAACGCGCCCGCCTTGGACCCGAAGAGGACGCTCTTGTATCATGAGTCGCGTCCGAACAAGCCATGTCAGAGACCGACACAAAACCCGGCAACCTGCCGGAATTTTCCGTCACCGAACTCGCCCAAGCGCTCAAACGCACGGTCGAGGACGCATTCGGCGTCGTGCGCCTGCGAGGCGAGATTTCGGGCTTCAAGCGCGCCTCATCGGGCCACGTCTATTTTTCGCTCAAGGATGCCGAGGCCGTGATCGATGCCGTGATGTGGCGAGGCACCGTCGGGCGTCTCGCCTTCAAGCCGGAAGACGGCCTCGAAGTCGTCGCCCAAGGCAAGATCACGACCTATCCGGGGCGCTCGAAATACCAGATCGTCGTCGAGACGATGGAGCCCGCGGGCGCCGGCGCGCTGATGGCGCTTCTCGAAGCGCGCAAGAAGAAACTCGCCGAGGAAGGCCTGTTCGATCCGGCAAGGAAGCGCGCCTTGCCCTTCCTACCCGAAGTGATCGGCGTCGTCACCTCGCCGACGGGCGCGGTCATTCGCGACATTCTGCATCGCCTGCGCGAACGCTTTCCACGCCGCGTGCTGATCTGGCCGGTCGCGGTACAAGGCGAGAAGGCGGCGGGCGAGATTGCCGCGGCCATACGCGGCTTCAATGCGCTCGCGCCGGATAGCGATGTCCCGCGCCCCGACCTGTTGATCGTCGCTCGCGGCGGCGGCTCGATTGAAGATCTCTGGGCCTTCAATGAAGAGATCGTCGTCCGCGCCGCGGCCGAGTCCAGGATTCCACTGATCTCTGCCGTTGGTCACGAGACCGACACGACGCTGATCGATTTCGTCTCGGACCGGCGCGCGCCGACGCCGACTGCCGCCGCCGAGATCGCCGTGCCGGTCCGGGCGGAGCTTCTCGACGATGTGCTCGACAAGGAACGCCGCCTGCGTTCGGCCGAAAGACGGGCGCGCGAGGAGGCCAGAACGCGACTCGACGGCCTCGCTCGCGGGCTCAGACATCCGGGCGAGATTCTCGGCCAAAAGGCGCAGCGACTCGACGATCTGATCGATCGATTGGGCCGCAGCGGACGCGAGGCGACGCGCCAGCGGATCGAGGCCTTGCGCGCAATCTCGGCCGGGCTTCGTCTGGCAACGCTTCGCGATCATGCGCGGAGTTTGGGCGAGACCCTGGGCCGGATCGCGCCTCGCCTCGAACCGGCGCTTTCTCGTCGTCAAAGCGAAAGCAGAAAACTGGTCGAGAGTTTCGGCCGCCTGCTCGAGAGCTTTTCCTATCATGGCGTCCTCGCCCGCGGCTTTGCGGTCGTGCGCGACGATGCCGGCAAGCCCGTGACCGCGGTTGCGGGCCTCAAGGCCGGACAAGCCGTCGCGCTTGAATTCCGCGACGGCAGCAAAGGCGCGCGCATCGAGGGCGCGCCGCCCGGCACGAAGCAAGGGAGTCTCTTCTGATGCTCGACCGCACCGGCCAACCCGCCCAACTGAAGTACCGCGCGAGCGGCGACTTCCTGATCGTCAAGCCGGGCACCTATGTGCTCTGCGCCGTCACGGGAACGCGCATCCCGCTCGAAGAACTTCGCTATTGGTCGGAAGCGCGCCAAGAGGCCTATGTCGACGGTCAAGCGGCGCTGGCGCGTCTTGGCCTTGGACCCGCTCAGTGATCCGATCGCTTGTTCTGCTGCTCGCGGTTCTACTCACCCATTCCGCCTGGGCCGAGACCAAACTGGAAGGCAAGGCAATCCAGGGCGGCTTGATGATCGGGCGCACGACGCCCGGCGTCTCGGTCGCGCTCGATGGACGACAAATCCGGGTCTCGCCCGACGGCGTCTTTGCCATCGGCTTCGGACGCGATGCCCCGGCAAAAGCGAAACTCGAAATCCGCGAAACCGGTGGCCGCGTCGAGACGCGCGCTATAACGATCGCCAAGCGCCAATATCTGGTTCAGAAAATCGACGGCCTGGACGAGGCGCGCGTCACGCCGCCGCCCGAGGTCCTGGAGCGCATTGCCAAGGAGGGCCAGGCGATCACGGCCGCGCGCTTACGCGACAGCGTCGACGCGCTGTTTGCCGGCGGCTTCATCTGGCCGACGACCGGGCCGATTTCGGGCGTCTTCGGCAGCCAGCGCGTCCTTAACGGCAAGCCGCGCGCGCCGCATTACGGCGTCGATGTCGCGGCCCCCGTCGGCACGCCGATCGTCGCACCGGCGCCGGGCGTAGTCGCGCTGGCCGAGCCCGATCTCTATTTCACCGGCGGCACCGTGATCCTCGATCACGGCCACGGCGTCACGACAGTCTACGCCCATATGGACAAGGTCGAGGCCCGACAAGGCCAACGCGTCCGGCAAGGCGAAAGGATCGGCACGGTCGGCAAGACCGGCCGAGTCACGGGCGCGCATCTGCATTGGGGCATGAGCTGGTTCGACGAGCGTCTCGATCCGCAATTGCTCGTGCCGCCGATGACGAATTGAAGGCGGTCTAATCGGGCCAGCGCCGGTGCACCCAGAACCATTGGCCTGGATGGGCACGGATGAAGGCTTCGAGCCGCGCGTGATAGGCGAGCAGAAGCGTGCGCTCGTCCGCCGAGCGATCTCCGGTATGCGGGACGGCCAATTCTTGAAAGAACACTCGAAAGCGCGGGCCCGGCAGGCGTTCGACGAAACACGTCGCGACGGGAATATCGGCACGAAGCGCGATGCGCGCCCAGGCCGGCGCGGTCATGGCGTCGCAACCGAAGAACGGCACGGCGACGCCATCATTCATTTTTTGATCGGCGAGCATGCCGATATGCCACCCGGCCTTGATCCGGCGCAGCATTTCGCGCGCACCCTCGGCGCCCTTGTTCACCGCATCGTCGCCCACCTGGCCACGCGCCCGCTGAATCATCCGATCGGCGAGCGGGTTGTTCGCGGCCCGGTAGACGACGGTAAACTCGCGCAATTTCTGACGTACCGTCAGGGCATTGATTTCCCAATTGCCGGCATGAGCGCTGACGAACATTCCGGGCTTGCCATCGTCTCGAAACCGTTCAACCACGTCTCCGCCCCGGATTTCGACTCTGTCGCCGCTCCAGCAGTCGATCGATTGAAGATGCGGATATTCGGCGAAGGTCCGACCAAGATTGTCCCACATCGCCTCGAGCGCTGCCGCGACCTCAGTTTCGGTCAACCCAGGCAAAGCACGCCGCATATTGGCTTCCGCCCGACGATGAACGCGAAAGCAGGGACCCAATCGCCTCGCGATCCAAGAGCCGAAATCCGATGCTCGCGCGAGCGGCAGCGCGGCGAACAATACCCAGAGCAGCATGAGGCCCAAGGCCTCGAGCGCGTGACGCAAGGACCTAAGCATGGCCGAGCGCGGGCGCGAGCAGGCGATCAAGCGCGGCCGGATCGTCGAAGACCAGCTCGACCGGCACGGTCTTGACCATGGCACGCGCTTCGATGGGCAGACGCATCGCGTCCTTTTCGGTCGTGACCAATTCGGCCTTGGCTTCGGTCGCGGCCTCAACCAGGCGCATGATGAGGTCGGGCGAATAACGATAGTGATCCGCAAAAGGCACGGCGCCCGCCAGGCGACAGCCGAGCGCGCGGAGCGTCGCGAAGAATTTCTCAGGCCGACCGATGCCGGCAAACGCGAAGACGGTCTTGCTGGCCAGTTCCAGGGCGGCCGCCGTCGGCGCCAATCGCGCTCGGAGGATCGTCGCGCCTTCGAAAGCGCCGACTTCGCCTTGACCGATCAGCACGACGCCTTGGGCTCGGGCGAGCGCGGAACCGACGCTTTCGCGCAAGGGTCCGGCCGGGATCGGCATGCCATTGCCGAGGCCGTAGCCGGCGTCGACGACGATGAGCGAGACGTCCTTCCTGAGCGCCGGGTTCTGAAAACCGTCATCCATCACCAGGACTTTGGCTCCCGCCGCGACCGCAGCCAGGGCCGAAGCGACGCGATCCGCGCCAACCCAGGTCGGCGCGACGCGCGCGAGCAAGAGCGCTTCGTCGCCGACCGCTGCCGCGTCGTGGCGCGCCGGATCGAGCCGAAGTGGCCCCTTCTCCCGTCCGCCATAGCCGCGCGTCAGCGCGTGGGCGGCAAGCCCCGCTTGCGCGAGACGCCGGAGGATGGCGATAGCCGTCGGCGTCTTGCCCGCGCCGCCCGCGACGATATTGCCGACGCAAATCACCGGAACGCTGACCGAGACCGGCGCGACGAGGGCGAAGCGCAAACGCCCGATCAGGCCGATCACCCAACCGAGCGGCAAGAGCGAAGCGGCGAGAAGCCCGGGCGGTTTCGCCCAGAAGGCGGGCGCCTGCATCAGGCGCCTCCCAAGAGCGGCAGGATCGCGGCCTCGACCGCATCGAGCGCAGCCGCGCCGGCGCGCGCGACCTCGCCCGCGGCTTGGCCGCGCCTTGCAGCTTCAGTCGGATCGGCGAGCAGGCGCGCGACGGCGTCGCTCAGCGCGGCTTCGTCTTCGACACGAAGCGACGCGCCGGCGCGGCCCAGCACCTCGACCGCATCGACGAAATTCTCCATCGAGGGGCCGTGCAACACCGCGCGGTCGAGCCGCGCCGGCTCAAGCGGGTTCTGGCCGCCATGGGGAATGAGCGAACCGCCGACGAAGACGAAACCAGCGAGGCGGTAGAACAGGCCGAGTTCGCCCAGCGTGTCGGCGACATAGATTCCGGTCTCGGCTCCCGGGATCTCGCCACGACTGCGTCGCGCGACGTTGAGCCCGTCCGCCCGCAACGCTTCGGCGACGCTCACGCCTCGATTGGGATGTCGCGGCGCAATGACGGTGAGGAGTTCGGGAAACCGTCGAACCAGCGCCGCATGAACGCGGCCGATGGTCCTTTCCTCCGGGTCATGCGTGCTGGCCGCGCACCAGACCTGCCGATCCGCAAGCGCCCGGCCGAGTTTGGCGACTTCGGCTTCATCCGCAGGCAGCGGCGGCGCGACGAATTTGAGATTGCCGACCCGATGCGCGCCCGCGGCGCCGAGGATACGAAAGCGCTCGGCATCGGCTTCGGTCTGGGCGAGCAGGATCTTGAAGCGCGACAGAAGATGCTTGGCGAAGCCAGGCGCGCGCTGCCAGCCCTTGAGCGAGCGCGCCGACATCCGGCCTTGAACCAGGGCCATGGGCACGCCCCGCGCCGCCGCGCCTTCGATCAGATTGGGCCAGTGCTCGGATT
>Ga0194120_10006731_pt1 | contig 16085 bp, 16 predicted proteins | sample TA2MahCa65mmetaG_FD_148642 | JGI IMG/M metagenome (GOLD analysis project Ga0194120, IMG submission 148642) | Freshwater microbial communities from Lake Tanganyika, Tanzania - TA2015019 Mahale Deep Cast 65m | ecosystem: Environmental > Aquatic > Freshwater > Lake | place: Tanzania: Lake...
CGGGGCTCCACGGGATGTATGGTTTTTCCTTCGACACCCTCCGGTCCCTGATCCTGCAACCGGTACTGATAGTAATAGGCGATGTCGTTGGCCTTGGAGTCGAACAGATTGAACAGATCAAGACTCAACTTTACGTTCTCGAACTGGTAACCCGCCCCCAGGTTGACCAGGGTGGTCGTGCCCAGGGTCACGCTGCCGGCCTCGTTCAGCGGCACATTGCTGAAGTGGCGGAGCCGCGCGGTGGCAAAGTAACCGTCCGGATGCTCGTACACGGCGCCCGCGGTAATGACATTGCCGACCGATTGCGGAATTTTGTCCTCGCCGGAAGGCATGTCGGTGTATCGGGAGTCGGTGAAGGCGAAGTCGGCGTCGAGGGTGACCTCGTCGGTCACCTTGTAATAGTTGGCGAACTCCACGCCGTAACGGTTACCGGGTCCGGTGGGCTCGGTGGTGCCCTCGTCACCGACGAAGACGAGCTCCGACTCGCTGTGGAGGAACCAGAAGGCCAGGGTGCTGTTCAGTCCCGGGAGGTATTGGGTGCGTGCGCCGAGCTCCGCGCCCTGGGTGCGCGTCAGGGGCGAAACCGACGCGATGATTTCCTGGGATTTGGGGTTGAAGCGATCCATCACCCCGCGCGCGTCGTTGGAGTGGAAGCCGTAGCCGCCGTTCAGGTAGAACTCGGTATCCGCCCAGGGGCCGAAGATCAGGCTCAACTTGGGGCTGGCGATCGCGGAGGTGAGATCGCCGTTATTGACGATGCCCTGGACGCTGTTGACGTCGAAAAAGTAAATGTCCTCGCGCACACCGGCGATGGTCCGGAACCAGTCGGTCCAGTGATTCTCGCTCTTGCCATAGAGGCTCAGGCTGGTTTCGGCGACGTTGTCGATACTGGTGACGTCATAGACCTGGCGCTTGTAGGTATTGGCCAGTTCCAGACCGCCGATCTGGTCGCGGCGCCATTGGATGCCCAGCGTATTGTCCATCGCCAGTCCGAACAACTCGTTGAACCAGGTTTGCGAGGCATTGCCGCCGTAGTAGAGCCGATGCTCGCTCTGCTGGATCTGGTCGCCCAGTACGGGGTTGGTCAGAAAGTAGGTGAAGTCGGAATAGAGATTGAGACCGTAGTAGGCCATATAAAAATTGGCCTCGTTCTTGTAACCGTCGCCCCGGCTCCAGAGGTTGACCGATCCGGTGTAGCGGTCGGTGTCGCCGCCGTCGGTATTGTTCATGGTTCCGTACAGCGACAGCAGACCTTCCTTGACCAGTTGTTCCGGAATCTGGTTGGTGGCGATCCAGCGTCCGCCATAAGCCTTGAAGATGGCCGAGGCGCCCCAGTCCTTCTCATCGACGGTGTAGCGCAGCATGCCGTTGTAGCTGTCGAGATTCATGGGCTGTTGCCAGGGACCGTCATAGAAATTCGCGGCAAAGCCATACAGCAGATCACCCGGACCTACTTGATTGGAGTTGGCGGCCACCCCCCGGTAGTAATTGAATTCGCCGCCGGTGAAATTGACGAAGCCCTGATTCAGCCGGTGCTTGGTATGCATCTCCGCCCAACCGGCGGAGGCGAAGTCGCCCATTTCGGCGTAATACGGACCCTTGCCGTATTCCACCCGGTCGACCAGTTCCGGGATGATGCTGTTGAGATCCATATAACCCTGGCCATGGGCATTGGTCGGCAGGTTCATGGGTACGCCGTCGACCCAGGTCGCGAAATCGGTACCGTGGTCCAGGTTGAAACCACGCAGGAAATACTGGTTGGCCTTGCCGGTGCCGCTATGCTGGGTGGCGATCATGCCGGGAATGACTTCCACCAGTTCCCCCACCCGCAGTAACGGCCGGGTCTTGAACTGGTTCTGTCCGACCACGCCTTGGGAGCCGGACTCCACCAGACCGACGAGTTCCGTTTCCCGCCCCTGTACCTCGATGGTATCCAGGCTGACAGGCTCTTCCATGGTGGGAGGATCATTTTCCTCCGGCGGACGTGAGACACTCAGTGCCGTTGCGCCAGAATTCTCCCCTTTACCGATGGTGGAGGGTTTCCGTGAATCCCCGGATACTGGTATCGGCTCTACCTCCGCCGCCCGTGGTTGATTGGGCTTGGAGGTTTCATCGGGAGTTTCCGTTGTCACCGCTGATTGGGGGGGCTGACGATGCGCCATGGCCACCTGACATCCCATTACCAGAATCAAGGGTACAGCAGTCCATTTACGGCGAATAACTCCGCCAGCCGTTTTATCTTCGGATTGGAAGGGAGACATACCAAGCACACCAGCAACCAGATATTCTGAGATTAAACCGTAATACCTTCATATCCTGGATAAGGAAGCATCAGGGTTCTCGTCACCCGTTTCCCTCCTTCTTTTTCATCCAGTCCGGGCGACCTTGCGGTGGGGTATTACCGAAGGGGCCTTCATCACCGCAACCTGCGAGTGATAGACAATAGGCAATGACTAATGCGGGCAATATTAAATACTTCATCGGGTAATGAAAAAATTCAGCGGCATGATGCAGTGCCGCCTCGGGGATAAAAAAACATCGGGTTCAGGCTGAGATGGAAACGGATGGTCGTTATAAATATCAATGAATTGCAAGATGCGATCACCAATAACGCCATCCGTTGCCATGAGTCCTCGGACTTAGAGCTTACCTTCCTTCTTGTAGTAATCAACCTCGTCGCTCAGCTTTTTCACGCAGTGCTCAAAGGCTGGTATGGAATCCGGAATATTGTCGGCCTCCAGTGCTGCAAGAGCCTTTTTCATGCTGGATGAAGCAATCTCCATGGGCATGGTGCTGATTTCCTTGTAGGAATCAATGGAGATTTTACGGGCCTGCTTTGCATTCTCAAGCGCGGCAGCCTTATCGCCTTTTTGGGCGGCCTCAAGGCCAGCCTTACAAAAGCCAAATGTCTCCATCATTCCTGCGGGCGGGTTGGTATACCGGCCACCCGCCAGGCTGACATCCGCCATCAGTGCCATGACAATACCTGCGGAAATCAGTGATATAGACCGTGAGTTCATTAGTGCCTCCAGAAGACTTTTAAAAAAGACCGCCATGAAGAGAGATGAGGGTTATTTCATGGCGGCCAAACCGTGCTAAGCAACGCGCATCCGCGCTGCTGGCCATATCTAAGCAATGCGTATGCCAAGGATTTATTTCATTATTAATCCAGATGTTACGGTTTGCTTCGGAGTCATCGGGCGGTGTATGTACGGCAAATGATTATTTGTACTACGCGAAATGCCTCGCCGTTTTCGATGATCGACGGGTCTCGATGAGGAGAGTGTGGGGTGTAACCGTGAACGAACCGTGAAATCGGTGATGCGGCTTACAGTTACGCAAGCCAGAGGTGAGCTTCAGGCGGTATGAGGGGGGGGTGACACGCCTTTGGCGGGGCGCCCCATGGTCTCCCGCATCATGCGGCATGCTTAATGCTAGGTATATTGTCTTGAGTTACATCTCCGGACAATTGGCTGGCCTCATCATGGCGGCTGTAACACATTTGAACCTGACGATTCTCCCTCTGGCTCAGGCCCAGGCGCTCCCGCCTCTGGATGGTGGAGTCCGATGCCAGCGACGGGCCATCAAGGCCTGAATCCACGCCTAATTTAGCCAAATCCGGTTCATCTCCCTGTGACTGGAAGCCGGCGGTCGGCCGGAATGTCAGGTGAGGGCCATGGGTCTGTATCGACAAGAGAATTGCTGAATTGAACCTACATCCGAATGGAAAAAAGCGCTGTATGCATGAATGGAAATCCGACTCTTTCATCGAACCCATGGACATTAGTGGCTACCTACCCGGCACTGAGCCTGGAATGATGAAGTCTCAGGCCAGGCCAGGACGCCCTCGGCGCAGTGGCCCCACCAAGATACCGGTAACCATCCGGCTGGATGCCGATGTACTCGCCGCACTGAAGGCATCCGGTCCGGGCTGGCAAACCCGAACCAACAATGTCATTCGCCGCTGGATCATGGAGGACGGCAAGCGCATTGAAGATCAATGAGCGCATGAAATATCTGATCTTCAAATATCTGGTCACCGCCGCCATCGTCATCACGGTGTCGGAGGTTGCGCGTCATAGCAGCCGGTTCGCGGCGCTGATCGCAGCCCTCCCGCTGGTCACGACACTCACCCTCATCTGGCTCCATGTCGAGGAGCAGCCTCCTGAAAAAATCGTCGAGATTTCGCTGTATACCTTCTGGTACGTGCTGCCCACACTGCCCATGTTCTGGATTTTCGCTAAAGGCTACGTGGCCTGGGGCTTTTGGCCTGCCTTGCTGGCTGCCGCTCTGAGTAGCTGTGTGTTGTTCCTCATTCTGGTGAAAGCGCTGGAATCGCGGGGCATCCATCTGCTTTGAAGGACTGAGCATGGGCAGGCGCAGCCGATGTATGGGCTGAGATCTACTGTTTGATAAGCACTTTCCAATTCACTCGCGAAAATTTCGACTCGGGGTTGGACGTCGGCGAATCCGCCGGTCGGGCTCAATAAGGGGTTTGGGCGGGTGAGCATTCTCATCATTGCGTTTCTTTGATTTCACCCAGGAGCGTTTCCTCAAGGGGCGCCGGGTGAAATCAGATGACCAGGAATACTTGGCGCCTGATTGCCCATTAGGTTAAGGTGTGTTGGTCAGACAACTCGGCCAGGAGTTTTAGCCCATGGTGGTTGATCCCTTGTACATTGTTGCTCTCATCGGGGTGTTGTTCATCAGCACGGGATTAATGAAAAGCCGGATACCGATGATGATCCTCCTGCTCGGTATTGCCGTCGCGTCCCTGCTTGAAGTGCGCGGGGGTTATGGACACCCGATGGGCGGACTCGCCTTGATGGCCAAGAAAAAAATGGCGGATGCCATTGCCGACTTGGGGCACGCCTTCAGAAAGCCCTGATCAGCGCTCTCCCTTTATAATATTCGGGGTTCGCCTCAATCCCGGTCATGCCTGTCGGCATTCCCATGGCGATCCCGGCGCGGCCCCGGTATGAATTTGGGCCGTCCCGCAAAATCCGCCACTTAACGCCACCTCACTCATGATGCATCGTCTTGCCGGTTTCACCCTGGCGTGGGTCTTCACCGCCCCCCTCTCCGCTGATCAAGCCTATTTTCACGGCCTCATGGGCGAAAAAACCGGATTCAGTATCCAGATCGATCCACAAACTCCAGGCGCATCAGGGGCCGTGATCTATGAATCGAGCGGCCAGGATGGTTTGAGCGTGTCGGTGACCCGTCGATCCAGGAATGGGGGGTTCGAGTGGAAAGAGTCACTCTATTCCCGGGCGGAAGGTCAAACCCGGGATACGGGCCGATTCGCGGGAACCCTGTCGGCGGATGGCAAAACGGCGCGGGGGGACTGGACCGCCAAGGATGGTCATAAAACCCTGCCTTTCCGCCTGGATCGCCTGGCGCGCATTCATCGCCTGCAAGGATCGGACAGGGAGGTTTGGGTCAGCTACCCCGAATTCGACGCTCCCCGTTTCGGTACCCTGAATGCCCAGTTGGCCGCGCGGGCCAAGCGACAGCTACAAATCAACCGGGACTGGAGCCAAACCCAACGCAAGGAAAACCGGGAAGCGGGAATGCCCCCCGAATCCGTGGCGGCCATATCCCGATCCAACGAGTGCGATGTGGAATGGATGCGGCCGGACCTTGTCAGTCTGGGCTGTCGGGAATTCGAGTATGCCGGCGGCGCGCATCCCAACACCGAAAGCTACAGCGAGAACTACGCTCTCGATGGCGGCGGCAAGCCCCGAAAGCTGGCCTTGAGGGACATCGTGCGGACATCGCCGGCCGCCATGGCTCAACTTTCCCGTCTGCTGATCGAGGATCTCAAACGCCAGCGGGCCTCCGCCGTCATCGACGGCAGCATCAAGGACTTCTCGAAGGAGCTTGGCGCCAATGGCATTCCCTTCACGTTGCTGCCCAGGGGGGTGGCCTTCCAGTTTTCGCCCTATGTCGTGGGCAGCTACGCCGAGGGTAGTTTCAGGGTGGTGATACCCTATCGCAAGGTTGCGGCCTTGCTGAATGCGAATGGACCGGTGAAACCGCCCGAGTAAATGGTCACTTCCCCCCGCGCGGACAGGCCATGAAAACCCGGCCGTCCGCCTCGCCTAGCCGACAGTTGAGCGCCGACCTGACGCGATTGCGGGAACGCTGGCAATCCGGCGCGTTGAGTGACCCCGTCTACGCAGCCGCCTGGTTTCTGCTATGGCAAATGGATCGGCACGGGCCCCGCTTTGCCTCGCGCACCCGACGCGATCTGCCCAAACCCGTCATTTCGGCGTGGCGCGATCAACTCCTGAGAAATCCGTCAACGGAACTAGCCGGTTTCCTGACCGACGCACTCCAGCACTACCAGTTTTTCCGCACCATCCCCTCGGCAACGCTCGCCCTGCTCGGCTGGCTGCGTGACGGCTGGCCCCTGCGACTGATGACACGCATCCCCAGCCCGCGTGAAGTCTTGAGCCAGCAAGCCAGGGGCCAGCGTGTGGTCACGCTCATCGACCTTCCCCGCGCGATCCACCCGGTTTTGACCAAGGCGGACGGCTTCGAATTTCTGGTCCATGACCTGGAACACGCCTGGAAATTCTGCCACGACCCTGACCAGCACCACCTGCAGCGGCGCTTTTTCGGCTGCCTGGAGCAGGCGCTGGATTCAGGCCTCTTCGATGCCTGTCTCGCCGATCCTGTCTTCGCGGAACGGTTTGACTACCTGATCAGTGACATGAATACGCACCCGGTGCATGGTCTGGTGTACTGCCGGGCCGTACTGATCGAGAGCCTCTTGCGCCGCGAGGGCAAGAACGCGACCGAATGGCTCTCTCCCGCCGGTCAGCAAACGCTTCGCGAATGCATGGAAAAGTTGGGAAGGCTATGGCGCTTTCCGGCGCCCGCCATCCAGGCCCTGCGGAATCTGGCCGACGGCCAATTCGACCACGCGGAAGACGCTCGCCGCATCGAACAGGCGCTGCGCCACGGCACGCCCACCGCTGCGCCGATATCAATCACCGACCTGCAAAGGGCCCACCCTCGCTCACAGCCTGGGGAGCACAAATCTGGCCATGAGACCACCCAGCAGACAAACAATGCCACCCGGCAGCATGACGAAGAAGGGCTCATGCAGGAAAATCGAGCCCGTCCGCGGACCAATGACGTAATAGGCAAGCAGCATGGCCAGACCCAGGTCGGCCCATCATGAGATTCGCGACAATTTTCATGGCTCGTATTGAGTGTGACGGGTAAAACCCGTTCTTGAATGCATGTCCATGGGGATGGTTGCCGCGGGCCTATGGAGCCATAAGCCAGGGCAACGAACTCAGGGCGATCAATACCCGTGGCCACTGGTCGGGGCTGACTGGCGCAAAAGCCAATCAGTGTACATGTCCCCGCCGCGCCATTTCATACATGCAGCATTTCAGAAAATCATGGCCCTACAGCGTGCCCACTCCAGGCAATGAGCGTATAAATCGCCGTAAGCTCCATGTAATCCTCCTCTAAAGCGACTCGCCAAGCTCAAGGCTTTCCGGGTCGTTTTTTTGCGCCGTCGCCCATGGTAAATACCGGGCCATCGCATGGGCGATGCAGACACTTCTTGCCGGCTCACTGTGATCCCCGCGCACCCGCGCACCACAAGGTTCACGTGAGAGGCGCAACCCGCTGACGGGATGTTTCGTCGAGTTTGACCGCAACGGGTGTCCAGGGTTGTACATACAGACTGGCCGCTACTCGGGGTTGACGGCCACAGTCTCCCGCGAGTGCTCCGATGCCTGTGTAAAGGCTTCCCTGGCCCTCTCGGACCCTTGAGCCGCCGCCTCGGCAATTTCCTTCCGGTACTTGTAGGCATAAAGCCCCACGACCAGACCCACCCCGAATAGCACCAGGGGATGTTTTGTCAGAATACCCATGTCAGTGTCCTCGTCATATTGCGAAAAGTTGCTAGGGCGGCCATGCCGCCCCCCATGGCTACATCATGCGCGGGGCCGCGGGCCAGGCTTCTGGCGGCAGGGCTTGCCATCATGGCCAGAAGCCCGCTAGCGGGCGGTTAATCCTCCGCGGGATTGTTGTCGGCCTGCTTTTTCTTCGACTTTCCACCAAAAAGGGACATGTCGTCGAAAATTTTGCGCTGGTCGGGCGTCAGGCTCTGGTAAAAAGGCCGAGTCGCTTCCAGGTTCGCTTCAAGCATGGCCTGGCGGCCTTTCATGAGTTGGAGTTGCTTTTCCAGACGCTCGGGTGTCGGCAAACCCTGCATCGCCTGTCTGTCGGCCGGTGAGGGCTTGTGCTGTTGACGGGCCTGTTCGACTTTTAGTAGCCAGGTGGTCCAGCCGGCTTCCTGTTCGGGCGTTAATTTCAATTGCTGATGCAACTGCTGAAAGTGTTTAGCACCGCCCCCTTTTCGATTCTTTACCTTCCCCGCCGGAGGCTGTGGTTGGGCCGCCGCGGGAGCCGGATCGGTCGTGACCGGCGCCGTTTCCGCCAGGGCATTACCGCTCAGGCAGACACCGAGCAAAACCAGATTCGCGGCTAAAAATGTCTTGTTGGCGCTGTTCATAAACTTCATGACTGATTGGAACTCCAAAGTGTGTATTGACGAAATGGTCCGCGGTTAAACCGCTCGTGGTGAGTGACCGCTTGGCCCCGATCGCGGAAAATATTCCAGCATAGCGCCCCATCAGGCCGCCAAGGATGACCAGCAGTGTTCCAGAACCGCATTCATGTCTTTATGGAATGACGGCTGGCCACTGAACCTCTTGGACGGAGGGGGATCGCCGGACATTCATGCGCCCGGTCTCCGGATGAAGCATACCACCGGGTCATCTCGCTCAATAGCAGGATTTCAACGCGGCACGGGTCATGCTGGAAGGGCAGCGCTACCCGCCTGAGATCGAGACTTGGCCGCTCGGTGGGCCGCAGTGGTCAGCCTGTTGACGCTAGCGGTTGTCATGGCTGCTCTGATCCAATCCCGTAAACCCTCGTAAAATGAACGCCATGCTGCTGGATGACGACCCCGTACCAGCCTTTCCGCCCTATCCGGCCGCCACTGTTCCGAATGCGAAGGAGGGTCCGCTCGCCGGGCTGACTCTGGCGGTAAAGGATATTTTCGATGTGGCCGGCTACCCGACCGGTTGCGGGCAGCCGCATGTTCTGGCGCGCTCGGGCACGAAGTCGGTTACGGCGCCACTGGTGCGGGAGTTGCTGAATGCCGGGGCCCGCTTCGTGGGCAAGACGCATACCGTCGAGCTGGCCTATTCCCTGACCGGTCGGAACCACCATTTCGGCACACCCATCAACCCGGCCGCGCCGGACCGATTGCCCGGCGGTTCTTCTTCCGGCTCGGCGGCCGCCGTGGCGGCGGGCCTCTGCGACATAGGCCTGGGATCGGACACCGGCGGTTCCGTGCGGCTGCCCGCCGCCTACCGCGGGCTGTTCGGCATTCGCCCTACCCATGGACGTCTGTCCCTGGCGCTGACGATGCCGCTGGCGCCGAGTTTCGACACGCCCGGCTGGCTATGCCGCGACATGGCCACGCTGACGCAGGTCGGGACTGTCCTGCTTGGCCAGGATATCGCGCCGCTGCCGGCCCGATCACGGCTGCTGTGGGCGGAGGATTTGTTCGCGCGGACAGCTCCCGCCGCAGGCGCCGCCCTGCGCTCGGCTCTCGACCTCGTCCAGACCGCCTTATCCTCCGCCCGGCCGGTACGGGTGTCCGGCGCCGACAGCGAGGCCCTGCCGACCGCTTTTCGCACGCTTCAGGCTTACGAAGCCTGGCAATCCCATGGTGACTTCATCGAGCGGTGCCAACCCGCGCTGGGCGCCGATATCGCCGGGCGCTTCATCATGGCCAGGGGCATTGCCCGCGATGAGGCGAAAGCGAGTCAGGCTGTGAAGCGGGCATTCCGCGAGCAGTTTGGGGCGATGCTGGGCCGTGACGGCGTGCTGCTGTTGCCTACCACGCCGGATATCGGTCCGCTGCGTGATGCCACGGAAGCGGACCTGGAGCAACATCGCCGACAGGCGCAGCGCCTGTTGTGTGTGGCGGGCCTGTCCGGATGTCCACAACTCAGCCTGCCATTGGCGCACCCCGCGGACGCCCCGCTGGGGCTATCACTCCTGGGTCCGGCCGGCTCGGACCGTTCACTGATGCGGATAGCCTCAGACCTTATGGATCGGTTGAAGCGGCTCTGAGAGACGAATGGGACTCTCTTCATCGACCTTGGGCACGAATCATCTCTGGCGAAGTCATAACCCCATCGATCGTTTGATCGCCCCTCATGAACGGACAGCCATGAAAATTTCAGGACTCATTCTCTTTGGCTTTCTCTTGCTCCCGCCTGGCGTGCTCACCGGAAATACGCCGATATTTCTGGTGGGTTCGACTTCCCTGTTATTGGGAACCCTCAGGTTGCTGCGCGAGATGCGCAAACATGCCGCCGATCCTGACTGGTAGCCAGCAATTGTCGTGATCGGGGCAGCGATGGACGACTGCTGGCGCCCCACATGGAGGGCCGCCGTGGAAGGCCTGAGCGTCGGCGAGAATTTTCAAGCCGAGCGATTCATGTACTGATGCGGCCATTGATCGGGATCATAGGCCAATCGGGAGTGTCGGAAGAAAGATCGAACCTTCCACCGGAATGCAAGCTGAAGACTGGCTGCTTGAAGTATTCACCGCTAGGCCCGCCTGAAATCAGGTGGGTTGGAGTTGATCCCTGCGCGGCGATAGTTTTCCGTAGCCAACTCGAAAAGGGTTCCGGATGGGCTGTCCGACCAAGAACCCCCCGGCGCCGAACTATGGGGTTTGACACAAAACAGTGTGGGATATCACCCAATCTCGCCGCGACAAAATACCACATTGAGCCCCAGCGCCCGGGGCTCTAAGCTATCGGCACTCGTCAGGTTAACAGTTCACTGACTCTACGAGTGCGCATTGAACCTCTCCTTATGCAGAGGCGCCCATGGGGGCGCCTCTTTTTTTTGCGGCAAACACGCGGCAAACGTATTATTGTGTGCAGCCCCATCGGCTGTACTCAAGATGAACCGGTCCCTGGCTCGACGGTGAATCTGGCAACGCCACCCCTCAGCATATTGGCCAGATCCTGGGGATCACATCCCAGAATGATCGCCAGCGTTTCGAAATTCCAGGTCGGCTGCCCATCGTGGGTGATGGTGTCCGCGGGCGGAAGGTGACCCGAACTGATCAAGGCGAAGACTTGCTGGAACGGATAGCCCATGGCTTTCGTTTCAGTGGTCTTTGCCGAGGATGCGGCTTTTTTGGTGGATGACTTGGTTTTGCTCATCAATCAAGGACTCCAGAAAATGAGTGCAGGATACGATATTGGGTAAGCCAGGCCGATTTTCAACAATCATCAATCGAAGCCCGGGCGGGTAGTCGGTGGCGCCGCACAATCCGGAAGGTGTCATCCAATCCCTGAATCCAAGCCCGACTCGGGATCGCCTGGCGGAATGACCTCAGCAGTTCTGCGACGTACGCCGGAAGTTCGAAAAAAGTGGACAAACATACGGCAAAAATGCCCAAAAAAAAAGCCCCGGAGTCCGGGGCTTCGCTGCGATGCTTGTTGTTGTTGTTTCATCGTCGGGGATGTTTCATGCCTGGGTTAATCGAGTAGCCGACAGGCAGGAAGATCCACGGTCGCCATGGCGCCGATCAATACCAGGGAAAGAATCAAGACTTCCATTTTTCACTCCTATGTGGTTGGTTAAGGAAGTTAGACTTTATCAGAAAACAATCAGGAGTAAATTTGACTTATAATTCTCAAAAAAGAAACAATCATCCAGTTGAAATCATCTGCCCCGTCCCACATGGGGGTATCGCAAGGTTTCAACCGTCGTTGGTTTGAGCCACATGTCCGGCGCCTTCATCACCCTCGACGGCGAAACCGAACATCGGGAGGACATCAAGGGTTCGCTTTTCATCGCGCATGCGGGACGTGCCGATACACCGGATCAGGCCATCCGCTACCTGCAAGGACTCGTTCAGCGTTACCCCGATGCCTCGCATCTCGCCTGGGCCTGGCGCATGGGCGCGCAGTACCGCTTCAGTGATGGCGGCGAACCCACCGGCACGGCCGGCCAGCCCATCTATCGGGCCATTGAGGGACAAGGGCTGGACCATGTCGTGGCGGGTGTCATCCGTTACTTCGGCGGCGCCCTGCTGGGCACGGGCGGACTGATGCGAGCCTATGGGGGTACGGCGGCCGAGGCGCTGCGGCAAGGACGTCGCCGGGAAGAGTGGCCGCGCATCAAACTCCGGGTTCAGGTTGCCTTTGCCGTCATGGGAACGCTCTATCGCCTGCTGGACGAGCACGAGGCTACGGAACGGACCGAAAGCTATGACGACCAGGGCATCGCCATCACCTGCATGATCGCCAGCCATCGTCTGGAACCGTTTCAAGCCATGTTGAGAAATGCGACGCGGGACCAATTCAGTCTGCAACGCATCGCGGCCCCGTGAGGCTTCCCTACCAGGCGATCAATACGGGTATGGATGGATGAGCAGAAAAAGGTTCATTTGAAATTCCCTCACCCCAGCCCTCTCCCCGAAGGCGGAGAGGGAGTCGATGTATCTTTATCTGCTCATTTATCCATACGGCCCCCGGAAAATAAAAACCCGGCACGAAGGCCGGGTGGGTGGGAGGGCATGACGCCCGAAACCGTCATCAATCGTACCAACGGTTTTCGGCTCTCAAACGCGCCAGACGCATTTCAGTTTCCCGATCCAGCACGCGAATCGGCTGACGTGGGCTGGGTATTTCAACGCTGCCAATCAGGACGATCGCCAGCGCGGTCAGGCTTAACAGGATCAATTCCATGTTCGAATCCTCGGGTCTGCGGCAAGTGCCGATGATTGAGACGAGAACGCGGCCGGGAAAGTTCCAAACGCGCGATAAAACTGCCATGGGATGCCATCACCTGGAGCCCTGACGCTCGCCCACCGGCGCGGTCCAGGCATCGGACACCAGCACGGGAACCTGGCGGCTGGTCAGGGATTCCAGAAAAGCCACCAGCGCGTCAACCTCCTCACGCCCCAGGTTCAGGGGCTGGATCCGCGGATCGAGAGTCTCGTTGGGGACCCCGCCCCGATTATAGAACTCGACCACCTCGCGCAAGCTCGCCAGACCACCGTTGTGCATATACGGCGCGGTCAGGGCCACGTTGCGCAGCGAGGGCGTCCGGTACTTCCAGCGGTCCGCCGGATTCTGGGTGATCTCGTACAACCCCAGGTCACCCGGCCGGGTCTCGGCGACCTGGCCGATGCGGGCGGCATCCACCTCGAAGGCGATGCCCGGCGCGACCTGCACCCGGGTCTTGTCGGGCTCACGTCGCATGCTCTCCGCATAACCAATGCCCGTATTGTGCATCTGGTTGTCGGTGAACAGCGCGTCACGCGCCCCGATGTCATGACACTGGCCACAGCCGGCCTTGCCCGTGAACAAATCGAACCCGGCCCGAGCCTCCGGACTCAGCGCGTCGGCCTGATGGCCATAACGCCAGCGGTCGAATGGCGCATCACCTGCCACCAACGCCCGCTCGTAACTCGCCAGCGCCTGGCCGACCGTATCCATGCTCGGCCCGCGCCGGAACGCCCGCTCAAACAACCCCTGGTAATCCGGCAGCGCCTTGAGTTTGTCGATCACCGCGCCCACCGACGGATTGCCCATCTCGTTCGCCGCCAGGAACGGCCCCCAGACCTGATTCTCCAGCGAAGACTCGCGTCCGTCATGGAACAGCTTCGTCAGGTAACCCACGTTGTAGATCGTCGGCGCGTTGCGCCGCACCGTGCGCCCCTCGATACCGATCGCGGTGGCCTGCTCCTGGCTGGTGAAACCCTGTTCCGGGATATGGCACATGGCGCAGGAAAAGGTCTGATTCAACGACAAGCGCCGGTCGAAGAACAGCTTGCGGCCCAGCGCGATCTTCTCCCGGGTCAACGGATTGTCGGCGGGCGTCGGCGCCGGCGGCAGTCCCAGTAACGGCTTACGAGTCTCTTTGAAGAGATCGGCCGCCTGGCCCCGACGCTGTACGAGCGCCGCCGAATGCGTCCGATACGCCGCTGTCTCGTAGCCGGATTTGTCATCCCCGGCGCGCAGCGGCGCCGACGCCACCGCGGCCGGCCGCGGCTGGCCGGCCTGACCCTTGGCCTCCAGCATCAGGGTTTCGATGTCCGCCAGCACCAGGTCCGGATGCAGCACCGACACCGTGTAGCTGTTGCGCAGTCGGCGTTGCTCGTCGATCAGATAGACCCGCAACAGATGCGAGAACTTGCCGGTCGGCTGACCCTGAGCGTCCACCTCACGCTCCACCGATTGCTGGTAATCGCGCAGGATCGGCTGCAACTCGGCCTCCGAGCCGGTGGTGAGGAAACGCCAGTCGATACCGCCGGCCTGAAATCCCGCGCCATATTGCGCCATCACCGCCGGCGTATCGTGCTCGGGGTTGAAACTCAGCGTGATCAACCGCAGCCGGTCTTTCAACTCCGGTTTGGCCTTGAGCGCCGACTGAATGCGATGCAGCACCATCGTCGCCAGCGGACAGCCGTTGACATCGTCGCAAGTGGCATAGATGAAGCTCAGCAGCACGATGCGGCCGGCATAGAGTCCATGCAGCGTCGCCGGCTGACCAGTCGACTCCAGCACCTGGCCGTCCGCCGCCGCCCCCAGCACGGGCAAGGTATAACTGCCCGGCGGCGGCGGCGCGTAAGGCAAGGCCGCATGACCGGGGGCCAGGGGCGGGGAGGATGGCTCGTCGGCCATGGCCGGGGCAGCAATCAGCGCTGCCGTCAGCAATAGCGACCATGGGCGGTGGGGGTTGTGTGTGTCAGGCTTCATGAGTCTGGAATATGAGATGTTCAGGTTAGCCTCTGCGGTCGATATTAGTGTCCATTCATTCCTTTTTCTTCTGCTTGGAAAGCGCTTGGGCGGCCTCCTCCAATCCCCGCGCGTTGAATTGGGCGCCTTCGGCTTCCAGCATCGCCCGGCGCTGGGTTGCGAACTCCTCGTATTCGGCTTCAGCCAAGGCATCGGCTTCCTGCTTCGTCACCCGGCCCGCACCCTCCAGCACATCGCGGTCGTTGAAGGTCAGGAAGGCATCCAGCTTCTCGGTCCAGTCCTTCAGGAAGACCTCCTTGCGGCGGCGAGCCTGGTCCTCCGCGAAGTCCAGCCACATGGTCACGATGCGGTTGAGTTCGCTGATCTCGGGTTCGTGCAGATAGTTCTTGGCCACGGTGACATCCGCCTTGCGCACGCCACCCGCTTTCCAGGTCGTCAGCCCCATGTTTGGAAGGCGGCGGTCGGCGCGCTCCGCGATCAGTTCGGCGGCGGTTTTGCCGGTGACGGCGAAATGCAGCTTGTTCTGGATGAACCGAAAGAACCGTGTGGTCTCCGGCAGCGAGGGCGAGTAGTCGGCCGCCATGGCAAAGATTTCGCGAACCCGCAGGTACATTCGCCGCTCGCTGGCGCGGATGTCGCGGATGCGCTCCAACAGTTCGTCGAAGCGATCCGGCGCCGCCGAACCGCCCACGGGCGGGTTCTTCAGGCGTTCGTCATCCAGAGTGAAGCCCTTGACCAGATATTCCCGCAAGCGCTCCGTCGCCCAGCGGCGGAATTGGGTCCCGCGCGCCGAGCGCACCCGATAGCCCACCGCCAGGATGGCATCGAGGTTGTAGAACTTGACGTTGCGTCGGACCTGCCGGCCAGCCTCGAATTGAACTTGTAAGTAACTCTTACAGGTTGCTTCCGTGGCAATTTCACCCTCGGCATAGAGAGCCTTCAGATGCAGGGTGATGTTCTGTGGGGTGGTCTGAAACAATTCCGCCATCATCGCTTGCGACAACCATAGGGTATCCTCGGCAAACCGACATTCGACACGCGTACGGCCATCCTCGGTTTCGTAGAGCAGGAATTCGCCGTTGGATGGCAATTGATCAATGAACATAAACGGCTCGTGCATCAGTAACTGACGTTACGCGGGGTGGGCGATATAGGCATAGAATGCTGAGTGTTGATTGAGTTCATGTGGAGCGAAAGCCATGAATAATTCTCTTCTGGAGTTGTACAGCGATTATCTGATCAGTTCGTTCG
>Ga0194120_10006732_pt1 | contig 16081 bp, 14 predicted proteins | sample TA2MahCa65mmetaG_FD_148642 | JGI IMG/M metagenome (GOLD analysis project Ga0194120, IMG submission 148642) | Freshwater microbial communities from Lake Tanganyika, Tanzania - TA2015019 Mahale Deep Cast 65m | ecosystem: Environmental > Aquatic > Freshwater > Lake | place: Tanzania: Lake...
CGATGAACGCCGACAGCAGCACCGTGTCCACGTGCCCGTGCTTGGCCTCGTCGTGCAGGATGTCCAGCGCCCGCTCGGCGGTCACGGCGCGCTTGTAGGGCCGGTCGGTGGCGGTGAGCGCGTCGAAGATGTCGCTGATCGTCATCATCCGCGTCTGCACCGGGATGTCCTCGGCGCGCACGCCGCGCGGATAGCCGGTGCCGTCGAGCTTCTCGTGATGGCCCCAGGCAATCAGCGGAATCCCCTTCAGTTCGCGCGTCCACGGGATCTGGTCGAGGAACCGATACGTGTGCGTGACGTGGCTCTCAATCTCGCGGCGCTCGCGCGCGTCCAGATTGCCGCGGTTGATCATCAGGTAGCGCAACTCGTCGTCGCCGAGCAGCGGCTTCTCGGTGCCGTCGAAGTCCACGTAGAGCCGCGCGTTGATCTCGGCCAGCTCCGCAAAGGTCCCTTCCGGGAGGATGGTCGGCTCGTTGGCCCGCACGATCGCGTCGAGGTAGCGCTGCAGTTCGTCGCGCACGTCGCCGCGCGAGCGCTCCAGCTTGGCCAGCGCCTCCTCGTAGTTGGTGCGGCCGTACTCCCACAGGTACTGCGCGCGCTCGCGCTCGTACTGCAGGTCGGCGCGCTGGAGCAGGAACTGGAACCGGTGCCGGATGATCGCCAGGTCCGACGGGTACAGCTTCTTCTGCTTCACGAGCACCTACTCGCGCACGCCCACCTTGCCGAAGTCGTGCAGGAGCGAGGCGTAGCGCAGCTCGCGCAGCTCCTCGCGCGAGAAGCGCAGGCGCCCGTACGGGCCGCTGTCCACGCGGTCGATCGCCGCGGCCAGCCCGGTGGTGTAGATGGCCACGCGCGAGGAATGGCCCGACGTCGTCGGGTCGCGGCTCTCGATGGCCGTCACCGACGCCATCACGAATCCCTCGAAGAGCCGCTCGATGTCCTCATACAGCCGGCCGTTCTCGATGGCGACCGCCGCCTGCGATGCGAGCGCGCTCACCAGCGACACCGCGTGCGCGTCGAACGGAAGCACCTCGCGCTCCACGTCACCGAGCGTCGTGAGCCGCGCCATCGCGTCCCGCTTGCGGTTGATGAGCTGCAGCACGCCCACGATCTCATCGCGGTGCGTCTTCATCGGGATCGTCACCATGCTCTTGGTGCGGTACCCGAACTTCTCGTCGAACGAGCGGTTGAACTGGAAGCGGTCGCCCGCGCCCAGCGCGTAGGCATCGTCGAAGACGATGGTCTCAAGCGAGACGGCCGCCGCGCCGGCGATGGAAGACGCGTTCAGCGGCACCGTGAACTCGCTGAACGGCAGGTCGGGCAGGGTGAAGTTCTGCGAAAGCTTGAACCGCAGCACCGCCGAGTTGGCCCCCGCTCCCGTCCCCCCTCCCTCCACTCGTTCTCCCGCACCAGGACCCCGCACACCGCCCCCATCCCCCCGCTCCACGAGATACAGCGACCCCGCATCCGCGCTCGACAGTCTCCGCGCCTGCTCGAGGATCATCGTCAGCAGGGTGGGAAGGTCCCGTTCCGTGGAGAGCGCGACGCCGATGCGCGTGAGCTCGACGATCTCCGCGGTGCGTTGCGAAGCCTCAGCGGCCTCGCGGCGGGCGGCGACGAGCGCTCCGGCGTGCCGCAGGGCCGCGCGCAGGGCCAGACGAGCCTGGCGCTCGCTCGCGTCGGCCGCCAGATAGCCGCACAGCACGCCGTCGGGCACACCGTCGGCGGGCCCGTGGGTGCCGGCGGCGCCAATCCCGAGCAGGGCGGCGCGCCGGGAGAGCGCTTCCAGATCCGGCGACGTCGCCGCCAGGTCCGCGTCGAGCAGCACCACGACGGGCTGATCGTCGTCGGCGAGCCAGCGGTCGCCGAGCGACGCAGCAGCGCGCTCGACAAGGCGAAGTTCCGCGCTGAGCGCGGTGAGAACCGGCGGGGTGCGGCCGGCGGGGGCGAGAAGGAGAGGCGTGATGGACACGAGGAGATTAGGCACAGAACGCCGGCGCCCGTCGGGGGCGCCGGCGTTCTAATGTGCGGTGGCGCGAACGCGCCCGCTACACCGCTACTGCAGCTTCTTGAGCTCGGCCTCGGCCTTATCAAAGGCCGGGAACTTCGACAGCGCCTTGTTGAACAGCGTCACCGCTTCCGCCTTGTTCCCCGCGTCCTTGGCCGCGAGCCCCTTGCTGTAAAGCGCGATTGCCTCGTAAGGCACCTTCTTCGCGGCTTCCTTGCGGGCCTCGCCCACGCGCGCCGGGATGTCCGGGAGCTTGGCGCCCTTGTTGATCTTGTCGGCCAGTTGCACCACGAGATCCATGAAGTCGTCCACCTTCCCGTTCACCACGCCCGTCGGGCCGCCGGCGGCGGGGAAGACGATCTCGCTGGTCTCGGTCTTGAAGACGCGTGCGGTGAAGCGCATCCGGTTGCTCCGGTCGGTCACGAACCCGCCGGTCACCATGTAGTGCGCGCCCACGAGCTTGCCGACCTTCACGGCCGTTTCGTTGTCGACCTTGCCGTCCTGGCTCAGCTTCTGCTCCTCGAGCACCTTCTGGATCTGGTCGCGCTCGACGACCCGGAGTCCGGGGTTCGCGGCGAGCTCGCCGATGAGCATGTCGGCGATCCCCTTCGACAGCCGCTGCAGCTCCGCGTTGGCCGCACCGATGGAGCCGTTGTTGAAGTAGAGCACCGCAACGGTCGGCTTGCTCCCGCCCTGGGCGGAGACGAGCGTCGGCGCGGCGACGGCGAGCGCGGCAAGCATGGCGATCACTTTCGAAACCTTCATGGGTCCTCCTCGAGGCGAGGGGCTAAACGTTCAGCGTCAGTCCCTCTGCGGCTCCCAGCACCTGCAGCGCCCCTCCGCGGGAGCGCACCAGCGCGCGGCACTCCTCTACGCGCTGGTCCACCTCATCGTCAGCACGTCGCGGCTCGTGGTGAAACAGCACCAGCGTCGCCACGCCCGCCTCCAGCGCCAGATCCACCGCCTCGCGGTAGGTCGAGTGCCCCCAGCCGCGATGATGGTCGTACTCCTCCGTCGTGTACATCGTGTCGTGCACCAGCACCGTCGCTCCGCGCACGAACCGCACGAACTCCTCCCGCCACGTCGGCGCGGCCCGGTACTTCTCCGGCGCCCCGACTTCATTGTCCGGCACGTACACGATCGAGCCGCCCGCTCCCGGCGCGTTGAAGCGATAGCCCAGCGCCCCGCCGGGATGCAGCACCTCGAACGCCTCCACTTCATACCCTCGCCCCCGCCGCCGTTCCCCGGCCGCGATGGACGAGAAGTCGATCCGCGCATCCAGCTCCTCGAACGTCACCGGGAAGACCACGGGCGACATCTGGTCCCGCACCACCCGGTCCACGCTTCCTTCCAGCGCCTTCGAACCCCAGATCGTGAAGTGGTTCCCGCGCTGGAATATCGGGGCGAAGAACGGAATGCCCTGAATGTGGTCCCAGTGGGCGTGCGTGAGGAAAATGTCCCCCTCCAGCGGCGCGCCATCGGACCGGTCCAGCAGCGAGAGCCCCAGTTCCCGAATGCCGGTGCCGGCATCCAGGATCACGAGCCACCCGTCCTCCGTCCGGATTTCGAGGCACGGCGTGTTGCCGCCGTAGCGCACCGTCTTCCGGCCCGGGCTCGGGATGGATCCGCGAGTCCCCCAGAACTGCACGCGAAGCGTCATCTGCGGAAACCTACATCACGGGGGAGGAGACAGGCATTGCGGATCGTCACGGGCGCTCCGTGATGCGGGTCACATCCGGTGCTGGGCGCGCTCTTGGAGCGCGGCCCGGTTCAGCAGGCGGATGCGGCGTCGCTCGGTGGTCAGCCACTGCCGATCCTGGAACTCACGCATCGCGCGCGAGACGGTCTCGCGGCTCGCCCCGATGACGTGCGCAATGGTCTGGTGCGTCAGCGGCTTGTCGATCACGTCGTCGTTCCCCTCCGCCGCGGCGTCAAGGAGCATGCGCGCGATCCGCCCGGGCACGTCGAGAAGGACCAAGTTCCCGATCTTCTCGTCGGCTCGGCGCAGCCGATGGGAAAGCTCCTGCAGGAGTGCCCACGCCACCCCAGGGCTCGACTCCACGCGGCGGCGAAAGTCGTCGCGGCGCAGGACGAGGAGCGACGATTCCTCCATCGCGATCACGTGCGCCGAGCGCGGCTGGTCGTCGATCAACGACAACTCGCCGAAGTACTCGCCGACGCCCATCAGGCTGAGGATGACCTCGCGTCCATCCTCGGCGAGGAGCACCACTTTGACGCGCCCCGAGCGCACCACGAACAGGGCGTCGCCGGGATCGTCCTCGAACAGGATGACGCTCCCCTTGGGGTAGCTCTTCTCGCGCACCAGTTCAGCGAAACGCTCCAGTTCCGGAGCGTCCAGCGACTTGAAAAGCGGGACGGTGGCGAGGAAGTTGGCGATCGACGGCACGGGGGAGGGAGGCTGGGGACGGACCGCCCGAACTTGCTATCCGTGGCGAACTTAGCAGTCCGGGCGTCGGGCGTCAAACGCTCTTATAGTTGCCCGCTTGAATCCCGACCCCCCAAAGAGGTATATTATCAAGCTCTCTTCGAACATCACGCTGGAGTCCCCTGTGAAGGCCGATATTCATCCCGTCTACGCGACCACGACCGTGCACTGCGCGTGTGGCAACACGTTCCAGACCCGGTCCGTCCGCGACGAGATCCATCTCGACATCTGCTCGAACTGCCACCCGTTCTACACGGGCAAGCAGAAACTCATCGACACGGCCGGCCGTGTGGAGCGCTTCAACCAGAAGTTCAAGCGGAAGGCCTCGGTCTGAGCCTGCGCGACCGCCTCGCCGACGCGCTCCAGCGCGCGGCCGACGTCGAACGCGATCTGCTCGACCCCGCCGTCCTCCGGGACGCCAAGCGGCTGGCCGAGTTGGGCCGTGAGCATCAGAGGTTGGCCGGGCTCGTCGCGCGTGCCAACCGCCTGAACAAGCTTGAAGACGAGCTCGCGCAGGTGCGCGAGCTCGTTGCGTTGGATGACCCGGAACTGCGGGAAGAGGCACAGGCGGAGAAGGCCCGGCTCGAAGCCGCCATCCCCGCCCTCGAGGAGGAGATCAAGCCGCTCCTCGTCCCCCCGGATCCGCTCGACGACCGCAACGCGATCGTCGAAATCCGCGCCGGCACGGGCGGCGACGAGGCGGCGCTCTTCGCCGCCGACCTGTACCGGATGTACACCCGCTACATCGAGCGCCACGGCGGGTGGAAGCTGGAGACGCTGGCCCTCTCTGACGGCACGCTTGGCGGCTACAAGGAGGCCGTCTTCAAGGTGAGCGGGTCGGGCGCCTTCGGCGAACTGCGCCGCGAGGCGGGCGTGCACCGTGTGCAGCGCGTGCCAGCCACCGAGGCGGCGGGGCGCATCCACACGTCGGCGGCGACCGTCGCGGTGCTGCCCGAGGCCGAGGACGTGGACATCGCCATCGAGGACAAGGACCTCCGCATCGACGTCTACCGTGCCTCGGGACCCGGCGGCCAGGGCGTCAACACGACCGACTCCGCGGTCCGCATCACCCACCTTCCCTCGGGAATCGTCGTCACGCAGCAGGACCAGCGCTCGCAGATCCAGAACAAGGCGAAGGCCATGGAGGTGCTGCGGTCGCGCCTTCTCGACCAGCGCATCGCCGAACAGGAAGCCGAGCGCTCGCGCCTGCGGCGCAGCGCGGTCAGCACCGGCGATCGGTCGGCCAAGATCCGCACGTACAACTTCCCGCAGAGCCGCATCACCGACCACCGGATCAACTTCACGACGCACGACCTGCAGGGCGTGCTCGACGGGAAGCTCGGACCGCTCATGGAAGCGCTGAAGACGGCGGACCTCGAGGAGCGGCTGTCGAGTGGAAGCGAATGACGCGAAGCTGACGCGCGGGGTAGATGATACAGACGGTTGACGGTGGACGGTTGACGGTGGACTCGGGGCGGCGATGACGGATTCGGTGAACTCAGGCACGGACAAGCGGGACTCGGGACCTTTCGTGCGGTCGCTTCGGGACGTGGAGTTGCCCGCCGACATCCACTCGGCGGCCTCGGGTGGCGGCACGATTGGCGAGATGCTCGACGCGCTGGCCGACGAGCTGGGACGCAAGAGCGGTATGGCGGCGCGCCAGGAGGCCCGCGACCTGATCGCCGCGGTGCTCAACCAGCCGAAGTTCTGGCCCACCGCGCACCGCGACGAGGCGCTGGCTCCGGCGACGCTGGTGGCGCTCAGCGAGGCGGCGGAGCGGCTGAAGCGCGGGATGCCGTTCCAGTACGCGGTGCGGCGCGCCGACTTTCGTTCGCTGACGCTCTACGTGGATGAGCGCGTGCTCATTCCGCGCCCGGAAACGGAGATGCTCGTCGATCTGGTCCTCGCCGCGACCGCGGGCGCCGGGACGATCGCCGATGTCGGCACAGGATCGGGGGCCATCGCGCTCTCGCTTGCCGCCGAAGGACGCTATGACCGCGTGATCGCTACCGACATCTCCAACGACGCGCTCACCGTGGCGCGACACAATCTGCGTGCCATCTCCGAGGCGGCGCGCGCCCGCGTGCAGTTCCGCGCTGGGAGCTGGTGCGCGCCGCTGGCCGGCGAGTCGCTGGGCGCGCTGGTCGCGAACCCGCCGTATATTGCGCCCACGGAGGCGGACGCGCTGCCCGAGCTGGTGCGCAACTGGGAGCCGTCGTTCGCGCTCTTCGCCGAGCGCGACGGGATGGCGGCCATTCGCGCCATCGTCTCCGGCGCGGCGCCGGTGCTGGCGCCGGCGGGGATCCTCGCGCTGGAAGTCGACACTCGGCGCGCGGAGGACGCCGCGGCGCTGGTCACCGCGGCCGGGGCGTTCGAGCAGGTGGTTGTCCACAATGATCTCACCGGCCGCGCGCGATTCGTCGTGGCCCGACGCAAGGAGACGTGATGCTGCAGGAGCGCGCCGTGGAACTGGGCCGCCTGATCGGTCAGAGCGACGAATACAAGGCGGTGCGGCGCGCGAATGACGCGCTGGGCGCCGACGCCGACGCCATGGCGCTGCTGCGCCGCATGGAGCAGCTCCGGCAGGAGGCGGCGCGCCTGATGGATGGGGGTGAGCAGCCCACCGCCGAGATGGAGCGCGAGCTCGAGCAGCTGCTCGGCCAGGTGCAGGTGAACCCGCTGTATCAGCGCATGATCGTCGCCCAGGAGAACTTCGACAAGATCATGATGCAGGTGAACCAGTGGATTCTCGAGGGAATCAAGAAGGGCGCGACGAGCGGGATCATCACGCTCGGGTGACGCCGATGCCCGGGCGGCTGATCGTCTTCGAAGGCGTCGAGGGGGCGGGCAAGACCACACAGCTGGAGCGCCTCGCCCTGCGCCTCGGCCGCCACGGCGCGCAGGCGCGCACGCTGCGCGAGCCGGGGGGCACGCCCGTGGGCGATGAGATTCGCGCCCTGCTGCTCCGCCCCGGCGCGCAGATTCCGCCGCGCACGGAAGCGCTGCTCTTCATGGCGTCGCGCGCTGCGCTGGTGGGAGAGCAGGTGCGTCCCGCGCTCGAACGCGGCGAAGTGGTGCTGCTGGATCGCTTCTTCCTGAGCACCTACGCGTACCAGGTGGGGGGACGCGGCCTCCCTGAGAACGAAGTGCGCGGCGCCAACGCGTTTGCCACGGGCGGGCTCGTGCCCGACGTGACGGTGCTGCTCACACTGCCCGTGGCCGTGGGTCTGTCGCGCGCCGCGCAGCGCGGCGCCGCCGACCGGATGGAGCAGGCCGAACGCGCGTTCCACGAGCGGGTGGAGGCCGCCTTTGCCCAGTTCGCCGACACCGCGTGGCAGGACGCGCACCCCGAGGCGGGGCGCATTGTCCCCGTGCTGGCGGATGGCGGCGTGGACGAGGTCGAGGAGCGCGTTTGGCAGGTGGTTGCGGCCGCCTGTCCGGAGGTGCAGGGTTGATGCCGGCTGGAACCCGTCGCCCTCGTCCCGCGTAGGAACCGCGTGCAGCGCAACCGCCTCATCATCACCCTGCTCGTGCTCGCCGCCGGCGCCATCGCCGGCGGCTATCTCGTGCAGCGCGCCCTGCGCCGCTCGTCGCAGCCTGCCGGCGGCGGCGCACGGCTGCTGGCCGCGGTGATGGAGCGCGTGCGCGACAGCTACGTCGACTCGCTGAGCGTGGACGAACTCTGGCGTCGGGCGGCGATTGGCCTCGTAGATGAGCTGGGCGACCCGAACAGCGCCTATCTACCGCCCGACCGCCTGAAGCGGCTGCTCGAGGCGACGGCCGGGTTGTACAACGGCGTCGGCATCCAGGCCGACCGGCGCGAGGGCTATGTGGTGGTGCTCGCCGTGCGTCCGAACTCGCCGGCGGAGACGGCCGGGGTGCAGGCCGGCGACCGTCTGGTCGAAGTGGACGGACAGGCGATGAAGGGGTGGACGATGGAAGAGGCGCGCAACGCGATGCGCGGCGCCCCCGGCACGCGCGTGCGCCTCGTCGTCGAGCGCGGGAGCGCGCGCATTCCATTCGACCTGCAGCGCAGTGAGATCCACGTCAATGCAATCGCGCGTGCGTTGGTGCTCGACGGCGGGGTGGGCTACGTGCTGCTCTCCACCTTCTCCGATTCGGCGCGCGAGGAGCTTACGCGCACGGTGGACTCCCTCGGCGCCGCGGGCGCGCGGTCGCTGATCCTCGACCTGCGGAACAACCCCGGCGGCCTGCTCAATCAGGGCGTGGCCATCGCCGACCTGTTCCTCGACAAGGGGCAGGAGATCGTCGAGGTGCGCGGACGCGGCATGCAGGCGAGGTCGGTGCACGTGGACAGCGCCGAGCAGCGGTGGCCGCGCCTGCCGATGGCGGTGGTGGTGAACGCCGGCACCGCGAGCGCCGCCGAGATCGTCGCTGGCGCCCTGCAGGACCACGATCGCGCCGCGGTGCTCGGGCGCACGTCATACGGGAAGGGAAGCGCGCAGAACGTCTTCGAGCTCAACGGGGGCGGGGGCATCAAGCTCACGACCGCGCGCTGGTACACGCCGTCCGGGCGCAGCATCAGTCGCGCGCTGCGCGACGACCACGCGCCGCGCGTGATCAGCGATCGCGCCGAGCGTCCGGTGTACCTGACCGATGCGGGGCGCAAGGTGTTCGGCGGCGGCGGCATCGCCCCTGATCTGCAGGCGGGCGACTCCGTGCCGCCGCCGGGCGACCGAGCCTTCCTGCTCGCGCTCGGAGCCGATGCGCCGCAGTTCCGCGAGGCGCTCAAGGACTTCGCCGCCGCCGAGGTGCGGCGCGGCGACGTGCGCGATACCGCCTTCACGGTCACGCCGGTGATGCGCGCGGGACTCTGGAACGCGGCCCGCGCGCGCGGCGTCGACGTGCCGCGCAGTCTTTACGACGACGCGGCCTCGCTGGTCGACCGGCAGCTTGGCAACGAACTCGCGCGGCAGGCGTTCGGCCTTCCGTACGCGGGACGGCGCATCGTGCGCAACGACAGGGTGGTGCAGCGGGCGGCGGAGTTGCTGCGGCGGGTGACGGAGCCGAAAGAGGTGCTGGCTCGTGTGAGCGCAGACAGTTCGACCAAATGATCGAGGACTTGGACCGAGGATTGCGATCTAGGATTGCGATTGAGGAACTGGACTAGCGATTGGGGCGCCATGGCTTCGGCCGCGGCGCCCCAATCGCTGGTCTAGGTCCTGAATCGCAATCCTGAATCGCAATCCTCGGTCCATTTCCTATTTCGGTTCCCCCGGCCGGTACCTCGTCACCACCGCCTTGTCCACATCAGCGGCCGTGAACGCCACCGGCTTCAGTTCACCCTTGGCAAACAGCTCGGCCTGCGTCGCGTACCAGGGCGACTCGGGGCGCGAGCTGCTTCCATACGCGAGCGCGGAGTACGCGCGCGGCGTGTCGCCAAACTCGACGGCGAGCACCCAGCCGTCCCCACCGTTGACCGACAGCTTGCCGTCCGGATCGCGCGCGAAGTTGAGCACGCGGAAGCAGCCGAGCGCGCCGCCGCAACCGCCGACCGGGACGTCAACGGGGCCGCGGCGCACGCGGTGCACATCGCCCCACGCGACGTCGAAGGCGCCATGGCGGCGGGCCGTCTCGGCAACGGCCCAGGCGAAGGCTTCGGCGGCACGGACAGGCTGCGACAGCCCGACGGGCGTGCGCGTCGGATCCTCCGACGTCCAGCGCTTCGCGTAGCGCAGTGAGTCCGCGAGCCCCGTGCCGTACCGCGTCCACCAGATCTCGAAGAGCATCGCGCCGCGCGACTCCGGCGCGGCCGTGTTGTCCCAGCGCTCCATCAGCGCGAGCGCCGCGGCGACATCGCCCGTCGGACTGGTCGCCTTCACGGCGGCGATCAGATCGGGCTTCACGCGGTCGGCCAGCAGCATTCGGTTGGAGTGCTTCAGCTTCACCACGTCTTCAAGACTGACCTTGTTGGTGCCCCCCGCGAGCAGGAGTCCCAACTGGCTGCGCAGCGAGAGCGAGGGCTTCTCGAACCCCGGATAGCGATTCGTGGTGTCCACCGGCTCGCGCACGTTCGTCCAGTGGTGCGAGCTGTTCTCCTGATGCACGTACCCGCCCTTGGGGTTCAGGAACTGCGGCAGGGAGTCCCAGGGGACGTACTGCGTCCACATGTCGTTCGTTGAGGCGACGGGAATGGCGAGCGTGTCGCCGCCCGGCGCGTGCGGCATGGTGGGCAACGCCGCATTCCACACCATCAAGATGTTCCCGGCGCGGTCAGCGTAGGTGAAGTTCGACGTGGGACGCGCGCGCACGCGCATCGCATCCTTCCACTCGGCCAGCGAGGAGGCGCGCATCATCCGCAGGAACTGCTCGCCGTTGCGGAACTCGCCGTCGTTGGCGCTCCTGAGGACGTAGATCTTCCCGTCGGCACGGTGAATCACGGGGCCCGCGTTCGTGAACCAGAACTCGCGGGTCTCGGTGGCCAGCCCCGCGCCCGTGCGATACGGCACGGTGACGAGTTCGCGCCGAAGGGGAAGCGTCGTGCCGTCGATGCGGTAGTGATCCGCGAGCGCGGGGTCGGCGTCCAGCGCGTAGTACTCCTGCAGGCGCTGGGCGTTGTTGGTCGTGGACCAGCCGAGATCGCGGTTGAAGCCGCCGATGAGGGTGAGCGGCCCGCCGATGCGGAAGTCGCCGTAGAAGTCCATCACGCCGGGAACGGTGACGTGCGCCTCGTAGTAGCCGGAGTTCCAGGCCAGGTGCGGGTTGCGCAGCAAGATCGCCCTGCCGCTCTTGGTGCGGCTCGGCGCGAACGCCCAGGCGTTGGATCCGACGTTGTCGGCCGCCGCGTCGTCCGCGCCCTCGCTCGGCGGGGCGCCGCCGCGTCGCGGATCGTCCGGCGGGAAGCGCTTCGGGTCGATTGCCGAGAGAAAGCGGCGCGCCGACGCGTACGACGGTCCGCTCACGTCGCCGGCGAAGATGTCGTATCCGGTGAAGTCCGTCGGCATCGCGGCGGGATACTCGTCGCGGTGCATCGCGATGTAGCGGTTGAGCCCGGCGGCGAAGCCTTCATAGACGTCACGCGTGGCGGGCAGGAGCTTGACGTAGGCCTCGACGGCGCGGGCCCGCATCAGCCGAGCCGGGAAGTCCGACTCCATACTGTCGCGCCCGAAGACCAGTCCCATCCGCCCGGCGTTGCGCAGCACGCCGAACGCGGTGCGCGTCCCATAGTCCTCGGCCATGAGCCAGCCGAGCGCGTAGCCGGCGGCGCGGAGATTCTCGGCGCGCACGTGCGGCACACCGGTGGTGGTTCGGACGATCTCCACCTGTCGCCACAGTTCCGGTGACGGCGCTTGGGCAAGGGCGTGCGGCGCAGCGGCGAGGGCGACACAGGCGGAGAGGACGGTGCGGAGGCGCATGCGAACCTCTGGCGATAGAGGCGAGAGCGAGATGCGGGCTGGGGCGCTGCGGTCGCGGCGCAAGACGTCGCGCCCGCGGATTCCCGTGGGTGACCGAAAATTGTACGTGAAAAGCTGGTGGCGCGCTGGCGAGGTGGGCGCGCGGCTACGGCCGACGGGCGGCGCCCGGACCGAGCAGCGCGGCCTGATCCACAATGCGAACGCCGGGCGGCACGTCAAAGACGAAGGCCCGGCGAGGGAGCGCGACGCCAAGCCGCATGCCGGTGAAGCGCAGCCGACGCCGCAATCCGCCCGGTTCCTCCACCTCGAGCTGCCGCACCAGTTCGTCGCGGCCGATCCACACCTTCGCCGTCTGGAACGGCGCCCCCGCGGCGCGCGGCGTGAGGGCAAAGACGGTCACGGCTTCGCCGCCGACGCGGTCGGTCTCGGGCATGACGCGCACCTGCGTGCGGTCGCCAGGGTTGGCGAGCAGGCGGGCAACCACGTCGAACGCGCCGCCCACCTCGCGGGGCAGCTTCAGCACCTGGCCCTTGGCGGTGCTCGGCAGATACACCCAGAGCGCATCCCCGTCCGAGATCACGGCATCCCCGGCGGGCTCAGTGAAACGGAAAGCGAAGCGACTGGGTGGACGCTGCATCAACTCGCCGCGCGTGACGCGAGGCGTCGGGCTCACCGGGCTGATGAGCGTCTGTTCGAAGCGCGTCCGCATGGTCTTCGCGCCGGCAAAGCGCGCGGCGGCGGCGCGGTACAGCGCCATCGCCGCGGCAGTGTCGCGTGGCGCCTGCGCGCGCGCCGGGGGCGCCGCACTCGCGGCCACGACGGCGAGGCCGGCGAGCGCGCGAATCGCGCGCCGCGCCGTCGTGGCAGTCACGCGTTCGCCGACGACGTCACGCGCCGGCCAATCGCTGCGGCGATGGGCGCGAGCTCGTGCATCAGGTCGGTGAACTGGTGCGGGAAGAGCGACTGCGCACCGTCGCTGAGGGCACGATTCGGATCGGGATGCACCTCAACGAGCAGCCCGTCTGCGCCGGCGGCGAGCGCCGCGCGCGCCATCGCCGGCACGCGATCGCGCACGCCCGTGCCGTGACTCGGGTCGGCGATGATGGGCAGGTGCGAGAGCTTGTGCACCGTCGGAATGGCATTTAGGTCGAACATGTTGCGCGACGACGGGTCCCAGGTGCGAACGCCGCGCTCACAGAGGATCACCTGATCGTTCCCCTCCGCCAGGATGTACTCCGCGCTGAGCAGCAGCTCCTGCACCGTGGCCGCCATGCCGCGCTTGAGCATCACCGGCTTGCGCAGTCTGCCGACCAGCTTGAGCAGCGAATAGTTCTGCATGTTGCGCGCCCCGATCTGGATGCAGTCGGCGTACTCGGCCACGAGCTGGGCGCCTTCGTCGTCCATCGCCTCGGTCACAATGGCGAGGCCGGTCTCGGCCCTGGCGCGCTTGAGCAGTTCGAGCCCTGCCTTGCCGAGGCCTTGGAAGGAGTACGGCGAGGAGCGCGGCTTGAAGGCGCCGCCGCGCAGCGCGACGGCCCCGGCGGCGCGCACCTGCTGCGCCGCCTGCAGGATCTGCCGCTCGTTCTCCACCGAGCAGGGGCCGGCGATGACCGGGACGTCCGTGCCGCCGAAGGACACGCCCGGCGCGATGGTGACGACGGTGTTCTCGGCGCGCCACTCGCGGGATACCTGCTTGAAGGGGCTCGAGACATAGATGATCTCGGCCACCGAAGGCAGTGCCTCGATGTGCGAACCGTCCACGCGACGATCATTGCCGACGAGCCCCACCGTCGTGCGCTGCGCCCCCGGCATGGGGAGGGGTTGGTACCCCATATCTCGGATGGCCGAGCAGACTCGCTCGATGTCCTCCGAGGTGGCAGTGGCCTGCATCACGACGAGCATCTATGCACTCCAGAACGGATGGCCGTTCGAATCAGGGCGAAACAAGAAATATAGTCGGGCGGAGAGGCGCGGGTGGAACGCGGAACGGGGGCCGAGACCCGGCCCCCGTCCCTGCGTTTCACGCGCTATCTGCCCTTGAACAGCGCCTTCCGGAATGTCTCCACGCCGTCCGCGCGCAGTCGGACGAGGTACACGCCGGTCGGCACGAACCGGCCGGCGTCATCGGTGCCGTCCCAGCTGAACCGGGGATCGCATCCGGCGTTGGTGCCCTCGCTCGCGCGACCGTAGCGTCCGGCTGGGAACGCGGAACCTCCCGGGAACGACGCTCCCGGGATCACCGAGCGCACGTGGTTCCCGCGAAGGTCGAGCACCTGCAGTTGCACGGTGGACTCCCGTCGCAGGTCAAACCAGATGCAGGTGGCGTTCACCCGCTCGTTGGGGAACGGGTTGGGGAAGTTCTGGAAGAGAATCGTCGCCCTCGGCACGGAGGGATCGAGGACCACGAACGATGCGGCGCTTTGCACGCGCGTGGAGTCGCCGGCCGCCGTCCACGCGGAAACACTCCAGCGGTACGACGTGTTGCCGTCGAGGTCGCGCACGGGGACGTACACGGTGTCGTCGAGCCGGCCGACGAGGACGGTGACGCCATTTGACGCCGTAATGCGAACTTCGTACTGCCAGCGGCCGGCGGACGCGTCGATGCGCGCCGACGACCAGGTGAACGGGGGCCGGCTGGAGGAGACGACGGAGCCGTTCGGATTGTTCGGCGCGATCAGCGTGAGCCACGCCGCGGTGAGCCGCGGTCCCGTGACAGCGGAGTTGACCTGCTGTCCCGAGGCGGTGGTGACGACGCCGCGCCAGTACACGGTCGACCGGTCGGGAAGAAGGCGACGCGGGGCGATCGTCCGACTCGTTCCCGCGGCGGCGACAGTGGTGTCGGCCAGCAGTCCGGACGCGAACGATGCGTTCGTTGCTACCTGCAGGGTGAAGCGCAGGGGCAGGTCGGATCCGGTGAAGCCGGTGGCGACGATGGTGAAAGCCGGAATGCCGTCGCGCAGCGGATTCTCCGTGGGGCCGACGACGGTCACCGACCGCTGCGCCGCCGCGGGCGCGGCGAGCGCCGCGCCCAGCGCGATAGCCAGCGCGACGGCGACCGCGACCCGACTCACGTGACCGGGGTTTCCTCCGGCGAGTCCTCGTCCACCGGCTGGCCGGACATGCGCACGCTGACCAGCGACGACACGCCCGGCTCCTGCATCGTCACCCCGTAAACGGCGTCGGCCGCCTCGGTGGTCGTGCGGGGGTTGTGCGTGATCACGATGAACTGCGTGTTCGCCTTGAACTCGTTCAGCATGCGCACGAACCGGCCGACGTTCTGGTCGTCGAGCGGCGCGTCCACTTCGTCGAGCAGGCAGAACGGGCTGGGCTTGGTGAGGAAGATGCCGAAGAGGAGCGAGAGCGCGACGAGGGCGCGTTCACCGCTCGAGAGCAGGTGGATGCGCTGCGTCCGCTTGCCGCGCGGTGAGGCGTGGATCTCGATGTCGCAGTCGAGCGGCTGCTCGGGGTTCTCCAGACGGAGATCGCACTCGCCGCCGCCGAAGAGCGTCATGAAGATGCGATGGAAGTGCTCGCGCACTTCCGCGAACGTCTTGAGGAACATCTCCCGCGCCGTGGTGTCGATCTCGCGGATCGCCTGATGCAGCGCCTTCTGGGCCTCGGACAGGTCGGCGCGCTGCGTCGTGAGGAACTCGAGCCGCTTCACCGTCTCGTCATGCTCCTCGATGGCGAGTTCGTTCACCGGCCCGAGCGCCTCGAGCTGGGCGCGCAGCTGTTCGGCCTCGGCGCGCAGCGCCTCCTCGGGGAGGTCCAGCGCGACGTAGTCGGCCAGCAGTTCCTCGAGCGGCCGGCGCCATTCGGCTTCGAGCCGCTCGCGCACGGCGGCGCGCCGGCCGCCAAGCTCGGTGTGGCGAAGCTCGGCGTGGTGCAGGGCCTCGGCGAGCGCGCCGGCGTCGCGTCGCGCCGCGTCGAGTTCGTGCTCGGCGGCGCCGAGCGCCGCGTCCGACGCGCGCACTCCGGCTTCCGCCTCTTCCAGCGCCTGCTCCGCGGCGGTCAGCGACTGCGTGCGTCCGGCGAGGTCGTCTCGCCACGCTTTCATCTGACGCGCGAGCTCATCATCCGCCGCGTCGATGGCCATCAGTTCCTGCGTGAGCGCGTCGAGCCGCGCGGCGGCGCCGGCCTGCTCGAACGCGAGCCGTTCCTCGCGCTCCGTGGCCACCTGCCGCCGGGCCTCGGCCTGCGCGTGCGACACCTGCGTGGCCGCGCGTGACTCGCGCGCGGCGTCCTGTCGCG
>Ga0194120_10006733_pt1 | contig 16079 bp, 11 predicted proteins | sample TA2MahCa65mmetaG_FD_148642 | JGI IMG/M metagenome (GOLD analysis project Ga0194120, IMG submission 148642) | Freshwater microbial communities from Lake Tanganyika, Tanzania - TA2015019 Mahale Deep Cast 65m | ecosystem: Environmental > Aquatic > Freshwater > Lake | place: Tanzania: Lake...
AGACTTTACTGCCGTGAAGCGTCAGGTGCGACGCGCGCGGCGTACGATGAACGACCGTGATCTCCTGTGTGGATTCCTGCGAGCGAGTACGCTATTTGATATCTAAACTATGTGGGAAAGGTCAGTAATAGTGTCTTTGCGAGCGACCAATTTTTCTTAGCCAAGGCTTAGAAAAATGGAAGTGCCCTTGTGGTGCAAAGCGAAGCAATCTAGGGTGAGTGGTAGCACTCTGGATTGCTTCGGCCAAAGGCCTCGCAAAGACGGCAAAGACGGAATTTCCCATTGATGGACGGTTAATGAGAGATGGTATCAAAAACAAAGTCGCCCAGTTTTTGAGACTGGGCGACTTGGAAGTCGGGGATTTACGCCTTAAATCCTGTCCAAAACTTCTCTTGCTCCTCCGGGGCGAGCGTGACGAGGCGGTGTGGGCGGTAGCCCGATTCAACCGCAATTACGTAGGGAAGATCAAAGCTGAACTCCACCGTATTCGCACAATTCGTATTGATGTCGAGTTCGGCCCTACGACGTGCAAGTATCCCGAGCCCATTTGGGCAATCGGTACATGAAGCGTCTTCTGGCTCCATAATGAGGAGGCCATACATTATAACTTCTTCATCAGTCTCCAATTTTACCGCATAGTACCGACGACGTGCCATACCCAACCCTCCCGTGCCAGAGAAACTGTGTACGTTATATATCAATATACACCGGATGTCAATAATCCTAGTTTGCACGTATCACACCCAATTCCTCCACGATCAATCCCTTGATCTCCATCATCGAGAGGAGGATGTTGGCATCTGATATAGGGAGATCGAGCGTGGCGAGGAGTGCGTCGCGCGAGAGCGGGCTGGCCACGATCTCTAGTACACGGCGCTCCTCATCGGAGACATCGGCGCGGAGGATTTCGCGCTGTTGTCGTGGCGCAAGTCCGAGTGCTTGCAAGAGATCGGTCACGTCGGTGATCGGTGTGGCGCCGAGCTTGAGGAATTGGTGCGTACCGCGGCTCTCGGCGCTGAATATCGATCCAGGCACCACGAGCAGATCGCGGTTGTATTCGGCGGCGAGCTTGGCGGTGATGAGGCTGCCGGATTTTTCCTTGGCTTCGATCACGAGGGTCGCTTGGCACATCCCCGCCATAATACGATTGCGCTGCGGGAAGGTGTAGTCGGCTGCGCGCATGTCGGGTGCAAATTCCGACAAAAGCGCGCCGCCGTGAGAGAGGATGTCGCGCGCGAGTCCCACATGCGCGCGCGGATAGACCACGTCCCAACCCAGGCCCGAGCCTGGCACGGCGATGGTCGGGAGCCCTGCATTGAGCGCGGCTTTGTGTGCAAGGGCATCGACGCCGTATGCGAGACCAGAGATGATCGCTACAGGGTATCCGGCGAGCCCCTCAATGAGATACTTGAGCGCTTGAGAGCCGTACGAGGTGCAGGAGCGGCTGCCGACGACCGTGAGCCATTTGAGATCATACGAAGGCATCTTGCCGCGCACATAGAGCTGTTTGGGAGCCTGCGGTATCTCGCGCAGGAGTGGGGGAAAGTCATCGGGTGTGAGTAGTGTGATGTCATCGTGCATACTGAAGACACCTATCGTACTACACTCGTCGATGCGCGAGGGATGACTTTCCGAGACTACATGGTATAGTCTGTCCCAGTGTGAGATGCAGCAAGAGGAGTCTATGATGCGATATGCATTAATCGGCCAGAATGCAGCATATATCTCGGAAGGCGCACGGTTTGAGATCATTGTCGGCCGTGACTATCGAGGTCCAGGGACGTTTAGCAGGTACGGGGAGCGGTGGTTCGGCCCATTGAACGACTACGGACAAGTGCCTGGTATTTATACCGATGCGCGTTATGTGTTCATCATGTGTGATGACGGTGTAGAGCGTCTCATCAAACATTCCGATATTGAACCGACTGACGAGACGGTACAAAAAGGACTTCTGGTCGAGCCAGTCATTGTGGATCCCGGCTATCACCGAATTGGTAACCTGCCATATGTGGATCATCTATGGCCGGATGACAAGATTGAACTCCCAGCTCGATGGGGGGTTGGGGCGTGTAAAATCGTAGAGATAAAAGTGCATCCGATCGAGCCCCTTGAATATGTCATTCAATTCGAGAAGCTTCCGAGACCGAATTACTTCACGCTTCGGCACAATCAGATCGACGCTCATAATACTAAGATCATCAGTCGAGGCAATGCACGCTGGCTGTACAAAGACCCATCGCAGATGCGATTTTCGTCCGACGGAGACGAGCTGCGTTTCTGGTACCATAGCGGCATCAGTAGACGACTACGTTCCCCGGAGCATTCGTTGCATACCACGCCCTTCGCTGGCGGTTTGAAATTTCGCTGCGGCGATGCGGATCTGATAGAGGCGGATGGGCCCGAATCCTACGCGATCTACAAGCTGCACGAGATTTTCATCGGCCGAACTGCCCACGTACGAGCTCTGACCGAACGGGTGTTCGGACAAGCCATCGAAGAGGCGCACTTGATGCAAAAAGCGCGAAGAGCGAAAGTCATCTTCTCGTGACAGTCTGGAGTGCCCGACACACTGTGTCGGGCACTTTTTATATGGTATTATTTCGCGTATGCTCGACATTAAATTCATCCGAGACAACAAAGACGTCGTTATAGCCGGCGCGAAAAAGAAACACATCGAGGTCGATATCGAAGGCCTTATCAAGCTTGATGACAAGCGCCGCGCGTTGCAGGTATCTGTCGATGAGATGCGCGCCAAGCAAAATACCGCATCGTCGGCGATCGCAGGCGCCGCTTCGCCGGAGGATCGTCAGAAGCTCATCGCCGAGATGACCACCGTCAAAGAATCACTCAAAGCTCAAGAAGAGGAGTTGCAAAATGTGATGAAAGACTGGCGCGCGCTCATGGTGCTCGTGCCCAATGTTCCCGATATGTCGGTGCCGGAAGGGGAATCTGATGCGGATAATAAAGAAGTGCGCCGCTGGTCCCCCGCTGGCGCTGAAGGGAGTCCAAAAAAGTTTGACTTCGAGCCCAAGACTGCCGTCGATCTTATGCTCGCACACGATATGGCTGATTTCGAGCGCGGTGCCAAGGTTGCCGGATTCCGTGGCTATTTCCTCAAGGGCGACGGCGTACGCTTGGTCTGGGCGCTTGAGCGCTTTGTGCAGGATCGCTTTGTTTTTAACGATACGGCGTCCCCTGAGAGGCGCTTTACTCCCATGATCGTGCCGTCGCTCGTGCGCAAAGAACCATTTATCGGTACGGGATATCTGCCGCAGAGTGAGGAAGATTTATACAAAACACAGGATGGTGAGTACCTTGCGGGCACGGCTGAAGTCGCTGGAATGGGCTACTATATGAATGAAGTTCTCGAGAAGAAAGATTTGCCGATCAAATTTTTCGCCTTCTCGCCATGTTTTCGCCGCGAAGCCGGAAGTCACGGCAGAGACGAAAAGGGAATTTTCCGCGTGCATGAATTCGTGAAGTACGAACAAATCATACTTTGTGAGGCGAGTCACGAAGAGTCGGTCAAATGGCACGAAGAGATCACGAAAAACTCGGAAAAACTCCTTCAAGAGCTCAATCTGCCATACCACGTCGTCTTAAACTGCGGTGGCGACATCGGCTTGGGTCAGGTCAAAAAATACGACATCGAAGCTTGGATGCCGAGCGAGAAGAAGTATCGCGAGACACACAGTGCATCGTATTTCCATGATTTCCAGACGCGCCGCCTCAATATCCGCTATCGCGACGACGACGGCACAGTGCGCTTCGTCCACTCGCTCAACAACACCGCTCTCGCGCTTCCGCGTATCCTCTGTCATATTGTCGAGAATTTCCAGCAGGCGGATGGTTCAATCATGATCCCCGATGTCCTACGGGGCTATATGGGCAAAGATGCCGTGTCCCGTGACTGATTTTGGCATTCAATTGCCGACGCATTATCAAAGTACTTGATCGTATCAATGGTCAGACATCTACATGATAGTCCAATCGCAATGGCATTTCAGAGGCTATGCCAAAATCCAGTATGGGATCATCGAAAAACGTAGTTGATCTGCGCAAAGGCAAGCGTCCGGCGACGCCCGATCAGCGTCGCCAATCGCCTGCACGCATGCGTGTAGCGGACACTTCGGCACGCACGTCGCCGCTTCGGGAGAAGCGGCGACGCATCCGATTCGTCTTGGCCATCGTGTGTGCAGTGCTCATCGGAATCATCGCGTTCGAACTCAGCTACGTATCATATTTGCCACGCTATTTGATCGATTCCGTTGCGGTCCAGGGCACGGACAAGGTCCCCGTGGATCTCGTCGAGCGTTTCGTCGCGACCAAGCTCAATTCGGGGACATATCCCTTCTTGGCACCCAACAACGTGCTGCTCTTTAATGAACAGGCGCTTGAGGTCGATATCGTCGGATTTTTCCCCCGTATCAAATCGGCGCAGGTGTCGCGTCCGTCTTTACTCGCCAATTCTCTCGTGGCCGTCATTGAAGAACGGCAGGAATTTGCGCAGTGGTGCGCAGTGCCTGGAGTATGGAGGCAGCGTGCTCCTGAGGATTGCTACAGTATGGACGATGGGGGATTTGTATTTGCCCAAGCAGAGGCGCAGACTCCGACGAGCACGCAGAAATACGTCTTTTCGGGAGGGTTCTCCTCCTCACAACAGCTGACAGCCGCGTCTTCGTCCCCTGCGACCACAACGCCCGCAGTCAATCCCATCGGGAAGACATTTGCCGCCGGACACCTGCCAGGCATTCTCATATTTTTCGGCCAGCTCCAAAAGGCAGGATTTACCCCGGTGGGAGCATCGCTTGATGGTAATGGCAGCGATTTTACCGTGCCGGTGCGGGAGGGCTTTGCGATCAAGGCATCCTTTGGCCAGGATGCCTCCGTTTTGGTCCGCAATCTAGGGCTTATCCTCTCGGCAGATGCGCTCAAGGGGCGTCAGGACGATATCGAGTACATAGACCTGCGTTTTGGCGATCGGGCGTACTACAAGCTAAAGGGGGAGGATACAGTCACAAGACAGGCGACATCTACGCCGACGCGATAACACCACTTGATACCATAAAAAACGCTCCAGCTAAGAAGCTGGAGCGCTTGTTTTCACGCGTTCTGGGCGTGCGTTTGTTTTTTGGCCCGGTAGGCCTTCAGCCATTGTTCCGAACCAATCGGGTCGAGTCTGTTCAGATAGCTTTCAATTGGGTACACTCTGTTGACGATACTCCGTAGTTCCGAAGCTGCTCCCGTGTTCCAGGCGATCATGGAAATATGCACTTTCGCCCCCTTTTTCAAGGCGATATCGTGCACACGCCGGAGCGTATAGGTGTAGTCACCATCACCTGAGACAAGCACAATATGAATTGAGCGTCCTTCGGTGACACACGCGAGGATCTCAATGATCATGTCAGTCGCCAAAAGAAGATCAATGTCCTTCTTTTCCCTTGGGATGACTTGGATTCTCTGACGAGTCATCTCCGCGCACTTCTCGGCGAAATGCCCGGGAGGGGACGGTAGGACTTTACTGTACAGACGGCAGACTTGCCGCTCGCGAGGAATACCTGTGATCTCCATCGCAATCTTTACCAATTCCTCCCACTGGGCGCGGAAGAAATCAACAATCCGCGGCATATCGTTCCTATGACCCATATTATACACGTTGGGTGCGTCGATGAAGACGTAGCAGCGGGGCAGTGGTATGAGCGTAGAGCCAGGCGTATCGACGCACGCGACAGGTTCCCTTGATAAGGGTTTTCGCCCACGTGATGCCTTCGGCTTGGGTTCAGGCTTCTCCCGCGGCACGATCTTCTCCTTAAGAACGAGAGTCGTCAAAGGGATCCCAGGCGAGCTGCCGTCATAGACAGCAGCAATACACTTGCGTTGCCCGAGTTCTTCGAAGTATCGCCGCATCCTCTGAAGAGACGGTTCGAAGATAGGGCGGCAAACTTCGCCATTTTCTGCTACGCACCACAGCGCATTGAGGACCTTTTGCGCATTCTCATGCGCAGATCCTGGGCCCTTTTTAAAGGTCACCCCTCTCAGGATGCCGAGTTTTTCTGCCTTGGTTAGTTGCAACATTTCTTCCTCGTGTTTGGTTATGGACTATATGCATAATACAGTAGTCTTCCATCTTGTCAATAGGTCAACACTTGACAATCTACTATATTCCTGTATACTTCATGAAGTTTTCGTGGTCCTTATGAGCGGCGCGAGGAGACTCGCACCACTCACCATGGATCACGAAAGTGATCTTTTCGTCAAAAAGCCCGAAAGGGCTTAAATATGGAGAGAAACCATGTCCCAGCAGGACACTGGTCACGATCAGGTGTTGGAACAAGAGGTAGTCATTTGCGCGCATTGCAAGAACAAAGCGCGCAAAGATATGGACGGCAACGACCTTCCTGCCGACGAGCGCTCTGCGCTCTGGCTGTTTGCTATTCTGACGCCCGCCGAGGCTGCCGAGTCGCGCTACTTTGAAGAAAAGAAGCGACACGACGGCACCCCCTACTCGCAGTTCCGCCACTGGAAGTGGCGGGGCAACGCGAATCCGATCCATGACGGCTGCAGGGCCGAATTGGAGGCCAAGGTGCAGGCGAGTGGCATGACGGTCGTGTTCTGGCCGTCTGAAGAGCTCAGGGCGATCTGGCGCGAACAGCGCAAGGTCCGCGAGGCTCAGGAGAAGGCGCGTGACGCTCAGCAGAAGGAACAAGCCGAGCGAGACAGTCTGCTTGCCTCGCTGCTGAGCGGCGCGTCGAGCACGACCGAGTCGCCCGTGGTGGGGCCATCAGTTGCTGAGACTGTCGGCAGCGGCGCCGCGGCGAAGGTGGAACTGGCTTCGGAAACGAAGCCCAACATCCCGCCGGAGACTCCGCCGACTGAGCAGCAGGTCAAGAGTTCGCCTTTCGGCGCTCTCGCAGGCTTGTTCAATAAATAAAGAGGAAGCGACCTCGTTAAAAAACGCGCAAACTGTCCCGAGTCTTCCAAGACTCGGGGCGTTTTCTTTTGTATCTGACGCAACGCGCACTTCATACTTTTAGACATTCGCATTCTGGACACAGGTGAAGAGGTGGTCTATCTTTTATACATATGAAACGAATGTTTTCGTTCCGATACTTGACGGTGGTCGCCGTCATTGCGGCTATGACACTCTTGTGTGTCGTTGTATACGGCGAATTCGTATCCCCGGGAGCGTCGAGCGATGTTTCCCGCAGCGATCAGAATGCGCGCACTATTCGTGTAGCTGACAGAGATATCTCCGCAGTGGTCGTCGATACACCAGAGAGCCGGGAGAAGGGTCTGAGTGGAAATCCAGGACTCAAGTCCGATGAGGGGATGCTTTTCGTATTTCCCGAGGATGATTTCCATTCATTTTGGATGAAAGATATGCGCTTTTCCATCGATATCGTGTGGCTTTCGGCAGACGGTGTCGTCGTCGACATTGCAGAAAACGTATCACCGAGCACGTACCCACGCAGTTTCGTTTCCGAATTGCCGGCGCGCTATGTACTGGAGCTTCCTGCGGGGTTTGTAAAGACGCATGGCCTGAAAGAAAGCGATATCGTCGGATTGTAAACATAAAGGCGACGCCTTTTAGGATAAAGGCGTCGCCTTTATCTTTTGTCGGATACGATACTAAAATCGGTGTCTGTAAATACCCACACGAATTTTGGCTCTACTCTGCGGTTACTTCATGTGATCATAAGTTATCCACTGTCGATATAAAAAGGGGAACGACAGGCAGGACTACAATGTGCGCATTAACAGACAAATCGTTTATTGCGCATGACACAACAAATCACCCGTGCACGGCTTGCCAAAGGCCGGGCTGCTTCTGCTTCGCAGAACGCCCGACACAAAGTGTTTAGGGCTCATACGGCATCGTCGGAGAATCGATCGGAGGAGTCGAAAATCGCATCCAAGGCGGCGACTCCTGTGTCCATAGGAGCCGGATCGGCCAGCGAAAGCAGTGCGATTCGCGTTTACAAGAAATATTTACCCAACATCCAAAAACGCGACGGGCGTGTCGTGCCATTTGAGTTTGAAAAGGTCACCCGCGTCATTCACAAGGCAATGATGGCGAGCAATGAGGGCTCAGAAGACGAGGCGGTGGTGGTCGCGCACAAAGTCGCGAGCGAGATGATGCGTGTCGCACGTACCTACAAGAATTTCCTCCCCACTGTCGAAGGCTGCCAGGATGAAGTCGAGCGTCAGCTTATCCTCGCGAGCTATATAACGACCGCCAAGAATTACATCCTCTATCGCGCCGAGCGTGCCCAGATCCGCAAGGAGCAGGGGGCGGTGCCGGACCACGTCCGCAAGCTTGCCGACGAGAGCGCCGTCTATTTCAAAGACAATCCCCTCGGCGAATTCGTGTATCTGCGGAGCTATTCTCGCTGGATCGATGCAGAGCAGCGCCGCGAGACCTGGATTGAGACCGTTGATCGGTATATCAATTTTATGCACGAAAATCTCGGCGACAAACTCACGAAAAAAGAGTACGCCGAGCTCCGCGAAGCCATCCTCAAGCAGGAGGTCATGCCATCCATGCGCGCGATGCAGTTTTCGGGAGAGGCAGCACGCAAGTGCAATACCTGTTTCTACAACTGCACCTTTACTGCGCCGGTGAAGCTCGAAGACTTTGCTGAGATCATGTATCTCTCGATGCAGGGATGCGGGGTCGGCTTTGCGGCAGAAAGCCAAAATATCCAACAGCTTCCTCAGATCGAAAAGCAGACCGGCGATAAGCTCCCTGTCCACGTGATCACCGACTCCAAGGAGGGCTGGTGCGATGCGCTTACGCTCGGTCTCAAGACGTGGTATGCGGGCAAGGATGTCGACTTTGACTACAGTCTCATCCGTCCGGCGGGTTCGCGCCTCAAGACCATGGGTGGCAAGGCCTCTGGCCCGGCACCCCTGCAGTCGCTTCTGGGGTTTGCGCGCGAGCGCATCTTTACCCGACAGGGTAGGCGTCTGCGCAATATCGATGCTCACGACATCATCTGCAAGATCGGCGAGTGTGTCGTCGCAGGCGGTGTGCGCCGCACGGCGATGATCGGTCTCTCCGACCTCGACGACGTCGAGATCCGCGATGCTAAAAAGGGTCAATTTTACCTCACTGATCCGCATCGATCTGTTGCCAATAACTCTGCCGTCTACGAAGTGAGGCCGACCAATACCGAGCTCATGGACGAATGGGTGGCGCTCATGAAAAGTCAGTCTGGTGAGCGCGGCATCTTCAATCGCGGATCACTCGCAGAGACCATGCCAGCACGACGCGTCAAATTCTTGGAAAAGAAATATGGCAAGGGTAAGGTCCCGCAGATGGGCACCAATCCGTGCGGTGAGATCATCTTGCAGTCCAAACAATTCTGCAATCTCTCCGAAGTCATCGCGCGTGCAGGCGACAACGAGGCCACACTCCTGCGCAAAGCGAAGCTGGCCACCATCCTCGGCACGTACCAGTCGAGTCTCACCAACTTCAAATACATCTCGCAGGAATGGACAGACAACTGCAAAGACGAGCGTTTGCTCGGTGTATCGATCACCGGTCAGTGGGACTGTCCCGCGGTCCGCAATCCGAAAGTCATGCAAAAGATGCGCGATCTGACGGTCAAGACCAATGCCGTGTATGCCAAACGCTTCGGCATCAATGCATCGACCTCGATCACGGCGGTCAAGCCATCAGGCACCGTCTCGCAGACTTTTGACTGCTCATCGGGCATGCACCCACGTCACTCAAAATACTACGTGCGCCGCATCCGCATCAGCGCGACCGACTCGCTCTTCAAGCTCATGCGCGATCAGGGTGTGCCGCACTTCCCGGAGGTGGGGCAGAATCAGGGTACGGCGAGCACCTATGTGCTTGAGTTTCCCGTCATGGCTCCCGACAATGCAAAGTTTAAAGACGATCTCTCGGCGCTCGATCAACTCGAGTATTGGAAGATGGTGAAACTCAGTTACACCGAGCATAATCCTTCGACCACGATTTCCGTGGGTGAAGACGAGTGGATCGGTGTGGTGGCGTGGATCCAAAAGAATTGGGACATCGTCGGCGGACTTTCATTCTTGCCGCGCAACAATCACGTCTATCGTTTGGCCCCCTACGAGGCAATCGACAAAAAGACCTACGAGCGCCTCGCTGAAAATTTCCCAAAGGTGGATTTCTCCAAACTCGTCATCTACGAGCGCACCGATGAGACCGATCAGAAGAAAGAGGTCGCTTGTGCGGGAGGATTGTGCGAGATTGTGTAATCTTTTCTCGCTTGTACATATAAAACCTCCTTCCCCGAAATTTCGGAGAAGGAGGTGTGTCGGTCAATCCCTCAATAATATCGCAAGAGAGGGACCGCCTGCGCCAAGACAGCGCCAAAGATGAGCGCCGCAACGGCCGTAATGCCGACGACGATCACCCATGCGGGCAATCGAATCGGTTTTTCGTGACCCTGGAACACGATATCCTCGGTGACGGGACATGAAAGTCATCCTCCCTGTTTCGTACTGGTGCAGTTATACACCAAATACACCTATTGTCAAATCCGTCATTTCCCGTATAATAGGCCCACTGCGCAAGGCAGTCGCTCCTGGCCCTCTGGGCTGGGGGAGGAAAGTCCGGACACACACTCGCGAGACAAAAGATTCGAAACAAAGAGGCGGTGATAAGTTAAACTTATCACCTGGTGATAAGTTTAACTTATCACCGCCTGGGTTTTTATTTGGGACTTTTTGTCTCGCGAGTAAAAGCGTAGCAGGTAACGCCTGTCGTCCAGCACCACTTTCGGCGGTTATTATAGCTTTATGTGGTATGCACCTACAAGGTTTGCAAGCCACCTCAGCAAATAAATGACTTCGGAAAGTGGTGCTGGACAGGGATGCGAGCAGAGACGCCGGAGGCGAGAGCCAAAGGCCCCTGTTCTAAGGTTAAGCCTTAGAACACGGTGAGGCCTGCAGTGATGCGGGATTGAAACGGCAAAATTCCTACGTGTGTGCAAGGCCGTGTCCAGCACCACTTTTACACAGCATCTATAGTATGGCTACCTCCAGAGTGTGAGAAAACTCGCGCCACATCGGAGATACTGTGATGTGTAAAAGTGGTGCTGGAAGAGCCGCTTGAGGTCGTCGGTGACGGCGATCCCAGATATATGACTGTCCACGACAGAATCCGGCTTATCAACGCAGTGCAGCCGAGCGAAGCAGAAATGCTTCGCTTTTCTGCATTCCGAGGCAAACAAGCTGCGGGGCTCTGCCCCCGTAACGCAGTGCAGCCGAGCGTCGGTACACATGTATTTGACAGAATAAAGTATACGTGATATCGATATGTACAGAATACATAAAGGGGACACACAATGATACAGACCTTTTTTGGCCTTCTGTGGCGTGCGTTGAAATGGACTTTTCAGGCACTCTTCGGAGGGGTGAGTGCAGCCGCGGGCTCTGTGATCTGGTCGATCTATGGCCTTATCGCGTTCCCGCTCCATCTTGCACTTTTTGCAAGCATCGTCGGTGCTTCAGTCGCATTCGTACCTTCCGTCACGCTCGGAGCGTATCGATGGGTAGTGTGGGTGCTGGAGCTGCTGCCGTTTTATACCTCAGTGGCACACTGGGTAGGAGACGGGAATTCCAAGCTTCATGCCGGTGCCACGCTGCTCCTTGGGGCGGATGCGATCGCGCGCGCCGAGCTGCTGGTATTGCTACCCTGGACCATTCCTGGCTGGGTCCTGCTGCTTCTGATGTACGGAGTTGCCGGCAAGATTGTCAATCTGCCGCGCACGATTTCGGCACGTTGGGAAAAGCTGCGACAGCAACGCTTGGAAAACGAAGTAGCAGATTTGCGCGAAGAAGTGAATAAGCTGCGACCTCGAGAGGGAGAGATTCTTCCGCCTGAGCATCAGGTAGCTCCTCCACCTTCATCAAACAAGCTTGGTCGCGGCGAGTCGCGGCCTAGACTGGGACACAAGTAGGACGATCAGCCTGCCGATGCGCGAAGCGTGTCGGCAGGTTATTTTTTGTGGACCACCCGTATGGGCCTGTTCATTTTGTGTTGAACTTCGGGCCGATGTATAAGAATATACACCGGCCCATAAGTGCACACTTGCGCAAATGACTAAAAAGTCATTTGTGCAGAAGTGAGCCTTAAAGTGCACACTTGCATACATGACCAAAAGTCATGTATGCAAAAGTAAGCCTTATGAACGGACCCTAATCCTCCCTCAACACATTCCACGAGGACATTGACTCTGGCTGACAATTTTCCCAATTGGGAAAATTGTCAGCCATTACTTGAATCTGCACATGAGGAACATGCGTGTGCATTTCGGGCCCCGTTCATTTTGTGTTGAACGTATGTATGAACGGGACATAAAAAGTCATTTGCGCAGAGGTGAGCCTTATGAACGGGACCACATAAATTTGGGTTTCGTAAACCCAAATTTGGATTTACGAAATCCAAATGTGCTTAGCGTTGAGCGACGCATTGCAAATATGCATTGTAGATACATGCAAGGACTGTGATACTATGCGATATATGCTCAGATTGGCACGCATATTCGATACTGTCTCGGTCTTGGCGATGTATGCGCTGTTTGCCTTGCTTCCTGTATTCTTCCTTCCCTTTGAGGCAGTCACCTTGCCGCAGGCCAAGATGCTCGCCGTTACCGTCCTTCTCTTCATCTCGGTCACCGCCTGGGTCATCGCCTCTCTTTTGAGAGGGGGCTTGCGTGTGCCGCGTACGGCGGTGTTGCTTATCGCGCTTTTGTTCCCCCTTGCATACGGTATCTCCATATTTATTTCGGACGGCACCCTCGCTTCGATCTGGGGGAGTGGCATTGAACAAGACACCCTTGTCGCCGTCTGTCTATGGTATGTCGCACTCTTTGGTGCAGCGGTTCTCTTTTCAGATACGGTCGTCCGAGGTGTTCATGCGATACGTGCTTTGTTTGCGGGGTCGTTTGTGCTTCTTTTGGTGCAATGCATCCATCTTGTATTTCCCACTGCCTTTTCTTTGGATGGAGTGCTCGCATCCCCGACAGCAAATCTGCTCGGGGGATGGTACGAGCTCGGCATCTTTGCCGGCCTCATGATCTTCATGGGTATAGCGAGCTTGCGCACCCCTGTCGCGAGTCGATACTGGAGATTCCTCATCCTCGCCGTCACGATACTTGCTTTTATTGTTCTCCTTATCATCAATCCTCGTGAAGTATGGATCGCACTTGCGGCGATCGCTCTCTTATACATGGTGCTGGATCTCATCGGTCGGGGACACTGGTATGAGCTGCTTCACGCACAGACATGGCAGCGTCATGCCGTCTGGATTCTACTGATTATCGCATCGGTATCCCTGTTTTTTGCCAATGGCGCATTAAACGCACGTCTGCCCGCACGTCTGCAGCTCACGGTCACCGAGGTCAGGCCATCATGGCGGGGGACGTTTGAAATCGGATCTCAGTCACTTTCGGACACCTCTCGCATTGTGTTTGGCGCCGGGCCCAATACGTTTGGACGAGAGTGGCGTCTGTATAAGCCATTTGAGGTGAATCAGACGGATTTTTGGAATACTGACTTCGTGAGTGGCGTCGGTTTTATCCCGACCACGATCATTACGATTGGTGTGTTTGGGGGCGTCGTGTGGGCGCTTTTGATCCTTTCGATCGTATGGCTGTGTTTGCGCCTTGCCTCAGTGAGCCCGCGACAAGGAGCGTCACTTGTGCTGGAGCCTATCTTTCTTGGTGTGTTGTTCCTGATCGCTTTCCATGTCGTCTATGTACCGGGTCCTGCTTTGAGTATTCTGACGTTCCTTCTCCTGGGCCTTGGCATCGGATATGCCGCAAGCATGAATCGCATACCGCATCTCCTGCTGACTTCTCAAAAGCGGGGAGTGGCTTCAGCCCCCTATTTCATCGCTCTGCTTTTGCTCATGACAGGCACCCTTCTTTCGAGTTTTGGTATCGGTCATGTGGTGGCTGCGGAAATACTGGTCAACCAAAGTATTGTCACCTACAACACGACAGGAGATCTCCCGCGCAGCTCGGGGTTTGTATCGAGCGCCTTGCGCATATATCCTCAACATACACGTAGTCAGCGTGCGGCTGTCGAGCTTGGACTCCTCCAACTTCAGAAGATCACCGAGTCTGGAACGACAGAACAATCATCCGAGCGTATCCGAAAGACGATCGAGGATACGATCCGTTATGCGCTCATGGCGGTATCGATCAACAGCAACGAGTATCAAAATTGGCTTGAGCTCGCCACGCTCTATCAGCAGCTCGCAGGCGTCAATATCGATGGTGCGTACGAGCAGGCACAAACGGCGTATGCACGGCTCATCGAAGAAAATCCCAGAAACCCCATCCCTTATTTCCAACGCGCACAGCTTGAGCTCCTTGAAAACAAGACCGATGCTGCGCTCGCCGATCTCCTTACTGCAGTGCAGATTAAGCCGGATTTTGCCGTAGCCTACTATCTCGCGTCGCAAGTGTACGCTGCACAGGGAGAGTATCAGGCAGCTATCACTCCGGCTGTATCGGCGGCACAACTGGTCCCCAATGATCCAACCGCATGGTACAACGTCGGCGCGATCGCGTATACGGCAGGCGCGTACCAGGAGGCGATAGCACCTCTGGAGAAAGCGGTTTCTCTCGAATCGTCATACGCCAATGGGCTCTACGTCCTCGGCTTGAGTTATGCGAGAGTGGGTCGTCTTGATGACGCAAGGCGGATATTCATCCGTCTCAATACTGTTGATCCCGATCAGCCAATCGTAAAGGAGATTATGGGGAAACTAGATACGGGAGAGTCTCTGTTCTCGGAAATGCCAACCTCCGCAGCTACTTCATTGCCGGTGCGGCGATAGGATTGATGCATATGTTCCGCACGCTCAATTTCATTTCCCGCGAAGTCCGGGGCATGCATCAAGCCGCCTATCTCTTGGCGGCGTTTGCGCTCGGTTCGCAGGTGCTCGCGCTCGTGCGCGATAGGCTCTTGGCCGCCGCTTTCGGAGCGGGTCATACGCTCGATATCTACTATGCGGCATTTCGTGCGCCGGATTTTATATTTGCGACCATTGCTTCGCTCATGTCGCTCTATGCGCTTCTCCCGATTCTCTCGCGCATGCGGACACAGAGCGAGGAAAAAATGGTGTCTTTCCTGCGGAGTGTGCTCATCGTCTTTTTTGGCGTGATGGCAATCGTCGGAATGGCGGCGTACATCCTCGCACCGGTCCTCGCGCCGATCATTGCACCAGGGATTGCTTTAGATGCTGCATCGCGCGCGGATTTCATATTATTGATGCGCATTCTGCTCCTGCAGCCAATACTGCTCGGGGCTTCCAATACGATCGCTGCGCTCACACAGCTGCGCCACCGATTCGTCCTCTATTCGGTGTCGCCGCTTCTGTATAATCTCGGGATTATATTCGGTGCGACGGTCCTCTATCCGCACTGGGGTCTCTCCGGTCTCGGGTGGGGCGTCGTGTTTGGCGCCGCTATGCATCTCTTAGTGCAGGTGCCGTTCTTCTTTGAAGAAAAATCGGGTCCGCGACTCTCGCTCAATGAGCTCATCGCGGGGATCAAGGAGGTGCTTGCTCTCTCGATTCCGCGCACGGTCGCCCTCTCTTCTACACAGATCTCACTTCTCGCGATTACCGCCATTGCCTCGATCTTGGCCCCAGGCTCGATTGCCGTGTTTACGTTTGCCTTCAATCTCCAGGCCGTGCCGCTCACGATCATCGGCGTGTCGTATTCGGTGGCGGCCTTTCCGACGCTTGCACACCTGTTTGCGCAAGGTAAACAGAGTGAATTCGTTTCGTATATTGAAGCGGCTCTCCGTCACATCGTCTTTTGGTCGATACCGGCAATGGTCTTTATGATCGTCTTGCGCGCGCAGATCGTCCGCGTGATTCTCGGTGCGGGCTCCTTTGACTGGAATGCGACGCGCCTCACTGCTGCAGCGCTCGCGATATTTGTGATCGCATTGACGGCGCAGTCCATCACGCTTTTGATCGCGCGGACCTACTATGCATCCGGCAACACAAAAAAACCCCTGTTCTACGGACTGGCAAATATCCTGGTTTCTGTCACGACTGCGGGAGT
>Ga0194120_10006737_pt1 | contig 16073 bp, 11 predicted proteins | sample TA2MahCa65mmetaG_FD_148642 | JGI IMG/M metagenome (GOLD analysis project Ga0194120, IMG submission 148642) | Freshwater microbial communities from Lake Tanganyika, Tanzania - TA2015019 Mahale Deep Cast 65m | ecosystem: Environmental > Aquatic > Freshwater > Lake | place: Tanzania: Lake...
CGTAAATGGACCGGCTCACTGTCTCAGACATCAGCATCGCCGGCGTACGCCGATACAAACCTAAGCAAGGGGATCGAAGGCAACTCCGGGCGGGATGCCCTGTTGTCGCTGGAAGAAATCCTCCGCTCCCGCCGGCCGACACCGACCCCCTCTCAGACAGGGGAGCCTAGAGTCACCTCAGCCGGCTGACCGTCTGCCAACCGTCAGTCGTCATACGTCATCCGTCAAACGGTCGACTAGAAAACTTCACGATTGACGAATGACGCGTGACGAATAACCTTCTCCCCATCCTCCTTGCATTCCGGTTCCAGCCGGTGCTATCATCGCCCTTCTTTGAGTCTGGTGTATCAGTTCAACCAGTTGGTTTTTCACGGGATTATGTTCATGTGCCCGTGCGGCTGACCGCGCCCAAGGAGGCGCCTCATGTATAAGACCATCTATATCCCCGTCGATAACTCCGACCATTCCAATACGGCTGTGGACGTCGGCGTCCACATGGCCAAGATCTTCGGCTCCAAGATCGTGGGCAGCCACGTCTACGCCGCCAAAATGCACGACAAGCGCTTCAAGCAAATGGAAGCGGGCCTGCCTGAGGAGTACCACGACGAGAAGGAGCTCGACCGCCAGCGGCAAATCCACGACTCGCTGATCACTCGTGGACTGCAGATTATCACCGATTCCTACCTCGACTACGTCGATAAGAAGTGCACCGAGTCCAATCTGCCGCTCGAACGCCGGTCACTTGAAGGACGCAATTGGAAAGTGCTCTCCGAAGACATCAACACGAACGGGTACGATCTCGTCATCATGGGCGCGTTGGGTGTGGGCGCTGTGAAAGACAGTGTCATCGGCAGCAACACAGAACGGGTAGTGCGCCGGGTCCGCAACTCCGACATGCTGATCATCAAGCATACTCAGCCGATGACGAACGGCAAGATCGTCGTGGCCGTGGACGGCAGCCCCTATTCCTTCGGCGGGTTGATGACGGGCCTGCAATTGGGCAAGGCATTGAACATGCCCGTTGAAGCCATTTCGGCGTTCGACCCCTATTTCCACTATGCCGCGTTTCACAGCATTTCCGGCGTCTTGAACGAGGAAGCGGGCAAAGTCTTCCGGTTCAAGGAGCAGGAAAAGCTGCACGAAGAAATCATCGACAGCGGTTTGGCCAAGATCTATCAGTCGCACCTCGATATCTCGCGTGAAATTGCCCAGGCCGAGCAGACCGACGTGAAAACCACCCTGCTGGACGGCAAGGCCTTTGAGAAGATCATTCAATACGTCCGCAAGGACATTCCGGCCCTGTTGATTGTCGGCCGCATCGGCGTCCACAGCGACGAGGATATGGACATCGGCAGCAACACGGAGAATCTCCTCCGGAGCGCGCCCTGCAACGTGCTGGTCTCAAACCGCAAGTACGTGCCGCCGATCGACACCCAGGCGGAATACACGATCGCCTGGACCGAGGAAGCCCTGCGCCGGATGGAGAAGATCCCCGTCTTCGCGCGCGGCGTGGCCAAGACCGCCATTCACCGATACGCGATCGAAAAGGGCCATACGATCATCAGCAATACTGTCGTGGATGCGGCGGTCGGGCACATTTTACCCAAAGGCGCGATGGATGCGATGCGGGCCCTGGGCGGCAGTCTGGACGCAGCCGGTATCGACCGCGACAAAATGCAGGCAGACGACGCGGTGGCGAAAGAGCTTATGGGCTCGACACTCAGCGGCATGATGACCCAAGTGGTGGAAGAAAAGCCGGCGGTGTCCGAAGCAACTCAGGCCTATCTCGACCGCATGAACCAGAACTATTTTGTGTGCGACGGCTGCGGATACATCGGCAAGGGCGAGACGCCGGTGAAATGCCCGGTCTGTGCCGCCGACGGCGCGAAATTCAAACAAGTCGACAAGAGCATCTTCGACGCGGCCGCCAAGTCCGAAGGTGCACTGGAGACCGACCTCGCGTACGACGACGTGCCGATGCAGTGGACGAAAGACGCCAAAGAAGCGATCCGGGCTGTGCCGGCCGGATTCCAACGCCGCCGCGCCAAGGCCAAGATCGAAAAGAGCGCGCGCAAACTCGGCATGACCACGATCACGTTGGAATACGCCGCCCCGATGATCAAAGAGGCAGCGGACGAAGATTACCAACCGATTTTCGCCAACAAGGGCACCGGGACCTCCACCGAAGCGGAAGCGAAACTGGCGACCGTGAGCGGAAACGGCGCCAATGGAAACACCCAGCATGAGCAGGCCCCTGCCAACAACGGCAATGGTCATGCGGAATCGTCCCCCTACACCTGGACGCCGGATGCGCAAGCCAGGTTGGACCGGGCACCGGAAGGCTTCATGCGGGGCTGCACCAAAGCGCTGATCATCAAGCATGCCGAGAAGATCGGCGTGACGCACATTACGCTCGAAGTCGCCACTGAAGGGATCGAACAGGCGAAGGGCTATATGGCCGACGCCATGAAAACCGGCGACCTCAAGAGCATGATCGCAAACCTGACTGGCAAGGCTAGCTCCTAGCCTTGCCAATGTTAAATTTTGAATCGTGAATGTTGAATGATCGAGGCTTGTCTCTTAGTTGAAGTAATTCAACATTTATCATTCAACATTTAACACTCTCCAGCGAAACAATGGGCAAATCGCTTCCCATCTTCAACGGTTCCTCGCTCGGCGGTACGCTAGGATCGCTCCAGCAGCAAGTCACCAACTTCTTCACGCCTACTCCGCAAGGCGATGGCCCCCACGATGGCCGAACCGTCGACGATTTCAAGCCCTATCTCGTCGCGTTGAATCTGACGAAGCGCTGCAACCTCAAATGTGACCATTGCTATCTCGACGCTACGACCAAAGCAGCCGGCGGCAACGATGAGCTGTCCACGGAGGAATGTTTCCGGCTCATCGACCAAATCGCCGAGGTCAATAAAGGATGCCTGCTCGTTATTACCGGCGGCGAGCCGCTGGTTCGCCCGGACATTCTCGACATCGCGCGCTACGCCGTAAAACTCGGCTTCATGGTGGTCTTCGGCACCAACGGCATGCTCATTGACGACCGGATGGCCAAGACCCTGGTTGAGATCGGCGTGATGGGCGTGGGCATCAGTATCGATTCACTCGACCCGGCCAAACACAACGCCTTCCGCGGCGTGCCCGGCGCGTGGGAAGCGGCGGTTGCAGGGATTGAGGCCAGTAAACGCAATGGCCTCCAGTTCCAAATCCATTTCAGCGCACAGCCGATGAACTACCAGGAGCTCCCGGCAGTCATCGACTGGGCCCATCGGCTCGGCGCCCGTGTGTTGAATGTCTTCTTCATGGTCTGCACAGGCCGCGGCGAGGAATTAACCGACATCACCCCGGCACAGTACGAAGAAGTCCTCGGCTATCTGGTGACCTGCCAAGACAATTACCAGGGCATGCTCGTCCGGGCCCGCTGTGCCCCGCACTTCAAGCGGCTGGCCTACGAAAAAGATCCCAATTCGCCGATCACGAAGGCGACCGGGTATATGGGCGGTGGATGCCTGGCCGGGACGAACTACGCCCGCGTCACGCCCAACGGCGAACTGACGCCCTGCCCCTACATGCCCCTGTCAGCCGGAAACGTCAGGCAGGACAGCTTTGCCGATCTGTGGACTCGATCCGATATCTTCAACTCATTTCGCTACCCGCAACTTAAGGGCAAGTGCGGCGATTGCGAGTACACCGACATCTGCGGAGGCTGCCGTGCCCGTCCCTATGTGGACCACGGGGATTGGCTGGATGAAGACCAGTGGTGTCTGTATACGCCCAAGGGCGGTGAGAAGATTAAAGTGGCGTTCAACACCCCGGAGGAAACTGAGGTGGCCTGGGATGACGCCTCGGCATTGCGCTTGAGCCGCATCCCCTACTTCCTCCGCGCAATGGTCAAGAAAGGCGTCGAAAAACACGCCCGCGAACACAACGTCGCGCTCATAACTGTCGAATTGATGGAAGAACTGCGCAAGAAACGCTTCGGCAACGAGGCGCCGGTATTCAAATTCTAGCGTGAAACGTAAAACGTGAGACGTAAAAGGTCCGTGTTTGCCGCCTCTTTCCTTCTTGCTGACGTTTCACCTTTTACCTTTCACTTTTCACGGTACTAGGAATGGACGCTCTCGACAGCCTTTCCCTCGATCTCCGCACGTTGATTCCGATCCTTAACCACTGGCTCCACCTCGTCTCAGCGGTGATCTGGATCGGCGGACTGGCCTTTCTCGTGATGGCAGTCACACCAGGGCTGCAGAAGGCCGTGGCGAAGGACCAAATCAAGCCCATTACCGACGCCTTCTACCAACATTACAAGAAAGTCGCCGGCATCCTCCTCGTGGTCCTGCTGTTCACCGGCGGCATCAACTTGCACTACGTCAATCAAGTCATTACGTCACAAACCGGCGCCGGCATGCAGCACCATGCCAAGTATCTGATCGTCTTTTGTGTCAAACTGCTGCTCGTGCTTGGGCTGCTCACCCTATTTCTCTATACCGTGATCTTCAAATCCGATGACCATGCCGAGGAAGGCGAGTCGTATGAAGCCATCCCGTTTCAACGTGCCGCACTATGGATGGGCTTCTTCATCATCCTCTGTGCCGCTGCCATGAAACACCTACACCAGTAGATTCACACCTCTTCCTCGCCTCAACTTCTGTATCGAACTAGATACTCCTCCTGATACCCCATCCGATACAATCGGGCTGCCGCACCCCATATTCCTTCTCAGACAGTGCCGCAAATAGCCTTTTCCGTTTACGGCATACCAATGCAGCCGATGGCACAACCGTTGCTCAGTCTGATCACTGTACGGTGATGTGGTGAGCCGACAACTTTCTCCTGGCGGCACGCGACTCTGTCCCTTGCCGTCTCGCAGCTCTTGGATTTGCCCTCCAGAGCCAGGTTGTTGCCTCAACCCGTTGCCAACAGCGCCATGCCTCTAAGGAGGCATGGCGCCTTTTGTGTTGTTGTCCTAGAGTGAGAAACCGGGCTTGGATGGCTAATCAGTGGCAGAGCTCATCCGCCACCGATCGACTAGCGAGTCGGCCTCGACCCCGAAAAAGCCCGCTTGAAGACGGTCTTGAGACCAAAGTAGCCGATGGAGTCTTTTAAATTGGAATAGAGACGCTTGACGGGATTCATGTGCGGGTCGGTGACATATTCCATCGTCAAGGCGATCCGCTCTTCCCCTTCTCCCAGGGGCGTGACGGCATGCCACAGCTTGTCGCCGTTGAAAATCACCAGGTCGCCCGGCTCCGTGACCAGTTCAAGATGGCGAGAGGATTTTGTTGGGTGGTCCTTGAAGAGCTCACAGACCAGCTTACAGTGCGTAGACCGGTCGACTAATCCCATCAGAATCGTATAGCGAGCCCCCTTGTAGTAGGACGTGTCGTAATGAAACCCGATGTGATCGCCCGGCTCCGTGTAGTAGTAGAGCGCGCAGGAATGGGGGTCATTGTCCGGACAAAATCTCAAGTCGGCATTTGTGAGTCGGCTGAGGAAAGTCTTGAACGCATCTGACCGGTACAGATCCAGAAACAGCGGGGCTTTTTCCTGCACCGTATAGAAACTGACACTGCCCCCCTTCTTGTGGCCTGGAATATAATTGCGATTGAGGTCCCCTTTCAGGGTCTGGGCCTCTGGCGCAAACGTCTGCTCCACAAACGTCCTGGGCAAGAACTGCGGGATGACCAGAAACTCGTTCTGCTCCCAATAGTCCTTGTGCAGTTGTTCGAAATCTAATTGACGAATGGCCTGCTCAACGGCCTCCGCCACTTTATTGGAACTGACCGCCGTCACCATAACCAACCCCTTCTACGAGATTCGTCACACGTCATTCGTCAATCGTGATGATGTCTTCTCCGACCGTTTGACGATTGACGATCCTACCGATTGACGCCTGACACTTGACGAACAACGGCTTTCATTGCGGCCCATTCAGCACCGGTGCCTTGACCACTTCCACGTCCGATGGCGCTTTAAAATCGAATACCTCGTTCCCCAACTCTTGATTCGGCTTCAAGGCGGAGAATTCAAATGTCGCTACGTTGCCGCTGATTTCATGGAGCGACACCGTGCGCAGAAAATAGGTTTTGGGGAACACCTCGACGACGATCCGCTGAATATTGCGGGTCGACTCATGCTCCTTGTCTTTCGGAATGAGTGTGACCAGACGAATACCCCCGGTTCCTCGTTCTTTTCCCGTCGCCGGCTGGACGTCGAACGATTCGTCCAACTTACCCGCCCCCTGCAAGAGTTCAAGCGGCGCAGTGGACGCCGCCATCTGCGTCAACTTTCCCACCAGCACCTGCTTGTGTTCCGGCACATAGACTTTCACGTCGTCCTGCATGACGTAAATTTGTTCCGTCGCGGGATTGAGATAGTCCCACCGCAACCGTCCCGGCTTCTTGATGTAGACCCGCCCGGAAGAGATGACCGGCCGTTCGAATCCTTCGATCCTGGTGGTCTGGACGAACTCGGCTTGAAGATCCTTGGTCTTCTCGTACCGCGATTGAATCTGCTTCACCACATCGCGGGCCTCTTGCCATGCTTTGTCGCCATGAGAAGATTCGCCTCCCCAGGTGACGGTTGCACACAACAGCGTGACGAGGACACCTGCCCACCGGATGCTCATGACTCCGCCGCTCCGACGGGACCCCGTCGTCCCAAGACTTCCCGACGCCCATCCCGGCCCGCTGCCCCGACGATTCCCTCGGTCTCCATCTGTTCAATCATGCGGGCCGCGCGCGGATACCCGACCCGCAGCCGGCGCTGAATGAGCGAGGCTGAGGCTTGCCCGGTCGTCAGCACCAATTCCTTGGCCTGTTCATAAACCTCGTCCTTCGCTTCCTCTTCCGCCGCCTCGTCGGCCTTGAGCGACTGCAACTCCTGATTGTAGACCGGCATGGCCTGTTGTTTCACAAACTCGACGACGGTGCGCACGTCGTCGTCGGACACGTAGGACCCATGCAACCGAACGAGGCGTCCTGTTCCTGAGGCCAAATACAGCATGTCGCCTTGACCCAGCAGCGCCTCGGCGCCGTTGGCATCCAGGATCGTCCGCGAATCCGTCTTCGAAGACACTTGGAACGCGATACGGGCGGGGAAGTTGGCCTTGATCAGTCCGGTCAACACATCGACCGATGGCCGCTGCGTGGCCAGCACGAGATGAATACCCGACGCCCGCGCCATTTGAGCCAGTCGTGCGATTTTATCTTCCACGTCCTTTGGCGCCACCATCATCAAATCCGCCAGCTCATCGATCATGACGACGATGAACGGCAGCGGCTCCGGTGGCGTAGACTTCGGCTGCATGCATCCGATCTCACCCTCGGCGATCGTGGTTTCACCGGCGGACAGCCGTTCCTCCTCAGATAAAAACTGCATCGGCAGTTCGGTTTGCTCGACGCTCGGCGACGGGCGCTCGGCAAAGGCTTCATGCAGCCCGGCCACCTTGCGATTATACGCCTCGATATTTCGCACACCGGCTTCCGCCAGCAGCTTATACCGCCGTTCCATTTCAGCCACCACCCAGCCCAGCCCCTTGGCCGCCGCCTTGGCATCCGTGATGACGGGACGGAGCAGATGCGGGATCCCTTCATACGATTGAAATTCCAGCATCTTCGGGTCGATCAGCAAGAGCTTGACCTCGTTAGGCTTGGCGGAAAACAGGATGCTCAACAACATTGTATTCAAACTGACGCTCTTGCCGGCCCCCGTGGCGCCGGCCACGAGCAGATGCGGCATCGTTTTGAGATCCGCCGTCACCGGTGCGCCGAAGATGTCCTTGCCTAGGGCCATCGTGAGTTTCGAACGCGCCCGGCTGAAGGCGCTGCTCATGACGACTTCCTTGATCGACACAGTTTCGCGCGACCGATTCGGCACCTCGATCCCGACCACCGACTTGCCGGGAAGCGGCGCCACGATACGAAGACTCACGGCCTTGAGCGCCAGCGCCAGGTCATCGGCAAGGCTCACAATGCGGGCCACCTTGGTCCCGGGCGCCGGTTCGAACTCATACATCGTGACCACCGGACCGGGCCGGACTTCCGTCACTCGGCCATTGATCCCGAAACTTGCCAGCGCTTTGGATAGGACATCGGACTGAGCCTTCAACTCGTCATCCGACATGCGGCTCAACGAACCGGAGGGATCACTCAGAATCGTGTCAGGGTCAGGGAGACTGTATTCTCCGGCTTCGACCGGCGGGGCCACCACTTCAGGCTCATTCTCATCCTCGTCCGGCTCCACCACGGCTGCCGGTGGAATGACCGCGGGTTGAATGACCGGAGCCGCCACAGCAGCTGGGACCGGCAATTCGTCCAACGGCTCGGCGATGGTCTGCACTTCGTCGGCCACTCGATTGGGCTTTGGTGCCTTAGTTCTTTGGTTCTTGACCGGCTCCTCAGGAAGGGTCTCCTGACGTTCCGGCCTCATGGCAGCCATCCATTCGCGAAGCCCTGTCAATCGTTCCGGAATGCGACGGACCGCTTCGCCAAGCGACAACGGCGTCGTCAACAACATCGACACCAGAAATCCTGCGATGATCAGAATATGCGCCCCGGTGCCGGCGAACACGGAGCGCAGCCCGTCTCCGACCACCTGGCCGACGACACCCCCTGCCATTCCCCGCGAGATCATGCCGCTCGTCAAGGTCGGAACGGCTGTCATTTCAAGATGAAGAAATGCACTCAGAAAGAAGACGGCCGCCAGGGAACTGCCCGCCGTTCTCAATCGAATACTGACAGGGGTTTGGGAGAAACAGCGAAATCCGAGCCGCCCTAACAACAGTGGAAACAGATAGGCCGCCCCGCCGATCGCATAGAACAATCCTCCACCCAAGAGGGCGCCAAACGATCCGATCATGTTGCGCGGAGGTTTCGCGGTCGACGCGCCATCCGTCACCGTTTGTGCCTCTCCCGGCACAAAGGACAGGAGGCTCAGCAGCATCAGGAGACTCAGCGCGATCAGAATGACGCCGACGACTTCCCGCTGCATATGAGATGGAGGAGAAGGGGCACGGCGGGCTTCGCCCCGCTTGGCCGAGGTAGTGGCAGCCATGGCGCGGATGCTAACACAGGGGAAAAGTCATTTCAAACAACGGGACGGAAAACCGATGACAGGACTTGCTTCAGGCAGATTGTGCAGGCGTGGTATGACGGATGATCTTGCCTTCGACGAGATAGACCACCAACTCGGCGATGTTGGTGGCATGATCGGCGATTCGTTCGAGGTATTTGGCAACGAAACTCAATCGGATGGCGCGTGTAATCGTGTGTGGGTCCTCGCTCATATACGACAGGAGCTCGCGGAAGATCTGCTCCATCAGATCATCGACCAGATCGTCGTTCGCAAGCACTTTCCTCGCCAGTGCGGAATCATCCTTCACGAACGCGTCGATGCTTTCCTTCACCATCGCCCGGGCGATATTGCCCATCCGGGGAATATCGATGTAGGGCTTCAGCTGAGGCTCTTCATTCAGCTCGATCGTCCGCTCGCAGACGTTTTCAGCCAGATCACTGATACGCTCGAGTTCCGTGGAGATCTTCATGGCGGTCGTCACCAAGCGCAGATCCCTGGCGGCCGGCTGATGGAGCGCGAGCAACCGGAGGCACTCTTCGTCGATCTCCACATCAAGGGCGTTGACCTTGTGGTCCCGCGAGATCACCTGGCGGGCTTGGTCCGAATCCCGGTTGGTGAGGGCAGAGAGCGCTTGGTCGATCTGGTCCTCCGCCAGGCTGGCCATGCGGACCAGGGTAGCCTTTAATTCAGCCAATTCTTCGTCAAAGTGCCGCAGCCGCATCGTCAGCCAAATCGTCCTGTGATGTAGTCTTCCGTTTGTTTTTGCGCCGGTGCGGTAAAGAGCTTCTTCGTGAGGCCGAATTCCACCAATTGCCCCATATACAAGAACGCCGTCCAGTCGGAGACCCGCGCCGCTTGTTGCATGTTATGGGTGACAATGACGATGGTCAATTCTTTCTTCAATGTAAACAACAGCTCTTCGATTCTCCCCGTTGCGATGGGATCCAGCGCGGAACAGGGTTCGTCCATCAAGAGCACGTCTGGCTTAACGGCCAACGCCCGCGCGATACACAGCCGCTGTTGTTGCCCACCGGACAGGCCCAAGGCGCTCTTAGTCAGTCGATCTTTCACCTCTTCCCACAGACCGGCACCCTGCAGGCTGTGTTCAACAATGCCGTCCAGTACCGTTCGCTGGTTGAGCCCCTGCAAGCGAGGACCGTAGGCGACATTTTCATAGATGGATTTGGGGAAGGGATTGGATTTCTGGAACACCATCCCGACCCGTTTCCGAAGATGGGTGATATCGATCGAGGGGCTGAAGATATCTTCGTTGTCGAGCAGAATATCCCCCTCATGCCGAGCGCCCTCGATAAGGTCGTTGAGGCGGTTCATGCACCGGAGCAGCGTGGATTTTCCGCAGCCGGACGGCCCGATGAAGGCGGTCACTTGATGTTCGGGAATATCGATGCCGATTTTGAACAGGGCTTGTGTCGGCCCATAGAAAAAGCTGAAGCTCCGGACAAGCAGCTTCGATTTCGCCGGCGCGTGATCATGCTGCGGCGCCATGGAATGCCCCTGCCCCCCATCCTGCATGGTCATGAGGGACGGCACGGCAAGCGGCAGACTGCCGGTCATGGTTCTATACTGCCGATCCAGCATACTTCTTCCTCACGCGATTCCGCAGCACGATGCCCGCCAGATTAAGCGCGACCACGACAAGAATCAAGACCAGTGTCGTCACGTACACCATGGGTTTGGCCGCTTCGACGTTCGGCGACTGAAAACCGACATCGTAAATGTGAAAGCCCAGATGCATGAACTTCCGGTCCAGGTGAAGGAACGGCCAGGCCCCATCGATCGGCAACGCCGGCGCCAGCTTGACCACACCGGTCAACATCAACGGGGCCACCTCTCCGGCGGCGCGCGCCATGGCGAGGATCAGCCCGGTGAGAATGCCGGGGAGCGCCGCCGGCAGGACCACCTGCCAAATCGTTTCCCATTTCGTCGCGCCCAAACCGATCGACCCTTCGCGATACTCCCTCGGCACAGCGGCCAATCCTTCTTCCGTCGACACAATGACGACGGGAACCGTCAAGAGCGCCAACGTCAATGAGGCCCAGAGAATACCACCGGTGCCGAACGTGGGATTCGGCAGCCGATCAGAAAACCACAGCGCATCGATCGTCCCGCCGACCCCATAGACGAAAAACCCCAGACCAAATACCCCAAACACAATGGACGGCACACCCGCCAGATTATTGACCGCGATGCGGACCAGCCTCACGATCACGCCTTGACGGGCATATTCCCGCAGATACAGCGCGCCGATCACGCCGAACGGCATGACGATGACGGTCATGATCAGCACCATCATGACGGTCCCAAAAATCGCCGGGAAGATCCCTCCCTCCGTATTGGCTTCGCGCGGCTCCGTCGTCAGCACCGCCCACACGTTACCGATATACACCCAGGCTTTCCCAAGCACTGACAGATCGTTGGGCGTGAGGAGGCGGAGGACCTGCTCCAGTGGGATAGACTTTTCCTTTCCGTTCGCATCAGCGACGAGCAGGCTGTAGGCATCGGCAGAATCAGGCACCGCCGCTTGACGAAGCAGCGGTGGCAGGGCCTGTTGAATCGACGCCGCCCCTTCGGTGACGACCTCGTCCCCTTTGTGGAGGGCCGACACCCGGCCATAAAAATTCCCCCATTCCCGCCGTTCCAAGATAATGAGATTGGCCGGCCGGCTTCGTTCGACAATCTGGTCCGTATTGATCCAGCGATAGTCCAATCCATAGAGGTCGCGATTCCCGACCTTGACGCGGATGCGAGGCACGCCCTTTGGACTGACCTCTTCTCCGGCCAGCTGACCAATGACATGTTTGCCGTCCTTCAAGGTCAGCTCGATGAGATCAGACGGCCAGAAGTAGCCGAAGCCGTTGATGAGGATGAGGAACAGGAGGCCGCCGATCATCAACAATGACAACGAGAGCCCTGCCCCGCACCCCCAGACAAAGAGATCGCCGGTGGCCCAGAATTGCTTGAGCCAGGCTCTCATGTCTCACACCCGATGGACGTCCGCACGATCACCTATCCTCTTTTCGACATCCTGCTAGAATTGGCTGTACTTCGCCCGTAACCGCTGCCGAATAAGTTCAGCTCCGGTATTGATCACAAACGTGACGAGAAACAGCAGCAGCCCCGCTAAGAATAGCGTCCGATAGAGCGTCCCCCCATGGGGCGCTTCAGGAATTTCTACCGCGATGTTGGCCGACAACGTTCGAAAGCCATTGAACGCGCTCCAGTCCATGATCGGGGTATTGCCCGTCGCCATCAGAACGATCATGGTCTCTCCAACCGCCCGGCCTAATCCAATCATCAACGCTGAAAAGATGCCGGGACTGGCGGAAATGAGCACGAGATGCGCGAGCGTTTGCCATCTGGTCGCACCGAGCGCCAGGGAGCCCGCGATGAGATTCTTGGGCACATTGGACAAGGCCTCTTCCGAAATGCTGTAGATGATGGGAATGATCGCAAACCCCATGGCGGCGCCGACGACAAGCGCGTTGCGCTGGTCGTACCGAAGCCCGAGGTGCGCTTCGAGCCAGGCCTTGTACGGTGTGTCGAACAGGATCGACTCCCACCAACTGTTGGCTTCAATGCACCCCCAGATGACTCCGATAATAACCGGCACCATGAGCAGCGCTTCGGCGCCAGGACGGATTCGCCGGCGTACGGAGTTCGGAAGCACCAGAAACAACAAGGCGGATACGACAATCGTCAGGGGAAGCACGATCGCCATCGCGGCGATTGCCGGGAAGTTGCGTTCCAGCACCGGAGCAAACCAAAGACCAGCGAGAAATCCGAGGACCACGGTCGGGAGGGCGGCCATGATCTCGATCGTGGGCTTGAGCTTGGCCCGTAGGCTCGGATGCATGAACATCGCAGTATAGATCGCCGCCAACAGGGCAAACGGAACCGCTAAGAGTAAGGCGAAGACGGTGCCTTTCAAGGTGCCGAAAATAAGCGGGGTCAGGCTCAGCTTCGGCTCGAAATCATCCGAGCCGCTCGACGACTGCCACACAAGATCAGGCTCGCTATACCCTTCGTACCAGACCGGGAAAAACAGGGTGCGCCACGTGATTTCCGGATGCGGATTCTGAATCTGGTAATGGATCACGCGATCCGTGTCCGTCACACCAACAATTCCGTCGGCCTTGGGGGCGAAGTAGACGTTGCGAATCGGCCCCTGTTGTGGATGGAGTTGTAATAAGGTTTGTTCGGATGTGGAATGGTGCAGCCGGATCTCCCCCGCGGCATCGGCGGTGATAAACCCCTTGTCCCGTTGAGAAATCGTGATGCCGGTGACCGCCCCGGCATGGGGTGAGAACCGATGGACCGCTTTCATCCTGATGACATTGCTGTCTGCAGACTCCCGCACCGGCATCCAGACCGCGACCTGCCCGGTGGCACTGCCGACCGCGATGGCCCGGTCTCCGATCAACGGCGCCAGTGCCGTCACGGCCTCGCCCTTCTCAAACGCGAGAGACGTCCCTGCCGGAACCGGCTGGGCTGGGTCCCGCAAATCGAACTGGCGCACGGTTCCTTCATCCGTTCCGACAAAGAGCGTGTCCCCTCGGCTATCAAAGGTCAATGCCGTAATCTGGCCCGAGATGTGAGCTGTGAGCTCCGTTTGTGCGACCGATGTATCAGCAGTTCCATCAGGACGCGAGACCCTCCGGCTCCCCACCAACCAGAAGTGCTGATCCTCCGACACAGCGGCAATTCGAGTACCGGACTCTGTCGTTTGATACGCCAGCCTCCTTATCGGACGGCGGGCCGGATCGACCACGACCGGTTCTCCCGTAGTGACCGATGGCGTGATCGACCGGGTCTCCCCGCTGAACTCCTGGACGAACTCGATTGAGACCGGAATCACCTGTCCGCTGTCCGTCCCCAGCGCCAACCGGTGGTCTTTGCCGAGGGCACGCGCGACCGCCGTCACCGAGCCGGCGGCAGTCAATGCTTGCTGTTGAGAGTTCGGCTGGGGGAGAGACTTGTTACTGATGGAGATGAATTCGAGCGATTCGCCTCTCACGACATACGCGAGCTCTTGATGTTCATCGAGACCGACCATCACAGGTGAGGAGGTGGCTCCGCTTACCGGGGAGAGTGCGATCGGCTGAGTTTGGACCGCGTCTGGAGATTGAAAGAGGGGGAGGACCTCCTTTACCAAGAACGCGCACATCCCCAGGATCGCGAGGATGATGGCAACTCCACCGCCGATGATAATCGCGCGGGTGAAGCGATCTGTGAATGTTCTGAGTCGATGCCGATCGAGCAAACGGTCTGCAGCTGTTGGCGAAGCGTTACTCAAGCTTCGCCAATTCCTTTGCAATCACGGCCTGAGGCAAGGGGAAGAATCCGTCCTTGATGACGATCATTTGCCCCTCTTTACTGTAGATGAACTTGATGAACTCTTTGATCAGCGGGTCGAGCGGCTTGTTCGGCGCCTTGTTGACATAAATCAACAGGTGGCGCCAGAGAGGATAGGACCCATTCATGGCATTGGCCTGCGTTGGCGCGACGTATGGCGCTCCCTCCTTCTCAGCCAACGAAAGCACTCGCACACCGGACGTCAAATAGCCGATTCCGCTGTACCCAATCCCAGCGGGATCTTCCGTGATACCCTGCACTACAGATGCTGAACCAGGTTGTTCTTTGACTTCATCTTTAAAATCACCGTTCTTGAGCGCAAACTCCTTGAAAAATCCGTACGTCCCGGAAGCGGAGTTACGGCCGTAGATACTGATCGGCAATTCCGCGACTTCGCCCGTCACACCCAATTGATTCCACCGTTCCAAATTCGCTGGAGCACCCTGTCGCCGAGACTTGGAAAAGATCGCATCGACCTGCGCCATCGTGAGATTTTGAACCGAGTTGTCCTTATTGACGTACACAGCCAGCGCGTCGATGGCGACTGAAAACACGGTGGGCTTATATCTGAACTTCCGTTCAAAGGCATCCAGCTCGGTACTTTTCATCGCGCGAGACATTGGACCCAGTTGCGCAGTGCCTTCGATCAAGGCAGGAGGCGCCGTGCTTGATCCCTTGCCCTCGATTTGAATCTTGACGCTCGGATATTGCTTGCGAAAGCCTTCCGCCCAGAGCGTCATGAGGTTGTTGAGCGTATCCGAGCCGATGCTGTTCACATTGCCGGATACACCGGTGACTTTCACATACCCTTTTATGGTTGGATCCAGCACGATCACGTCATCGGCATGAGCCGCTGGAATAGCCGAAGCAAGAACTCCAAGGAGAACGAAGCAGGAGAGACTAGACTTGGCAGTGGATATGTTCATAAACAGTCCTTTCGTCATCATCAGCTCTTACTGTAGTCACGATTACTTTAATGTTGTCTTATTGCTCACACGTTACACGAGTGTTACAGGCGTGTTACATATGGAGCAGCCTCTGTTTAATTCTGCTTATTTTGAGGGGGCGGGCTCGTCGCCTACCCCCTTTCCAGTAAATTCCCATCGTCAAAAGTTCCATTGCAGCTGTGTCCGGACAATATCCCCTTCACGGATGTTATAAGGAGCCGTCTGCGTGTCGGTACGTCGGCTTCTGGCGTAAGCAATCGTGAGCTCCAGGGCTTTGCCGAATTGCCACTCAGCCCCAACTTCCCATTCCCGGACCACATTGAATGGTGAATTGGTTCGATGCTTCTTGCCACCGCTGTATTCCTGGTACCGCACATAGGGGATCACGCTGGTCAACCACGGCTGATTCACATCCCATTTATACATCCCCTGGACGTAACCACCCTGGATGTTGCCCTCTTCAATGCGAGTTCTGGCCCCGTTCAACTGAGGACCATTGCCCCAGTTCCACTCGGCTTGAAAGCCGATCGGCTGCGGATACAGCACAAAGTGCACCCCAACTCTCTCGTCGAGAATATTGCCATTGTTTTCGACGGTAGGAGTTCCCGGCAGGCCCGTGCCTGAAGGAGTCCCAACATTAAATGTTCCGCGGTACGCATCCACGCC
>Ga0194120_10006738_pt1 | contig 16071 bp, 16 predicted proteins | sample TA2MahCa65mmetaG_FD_148642 | JGI IMG/M metagenome (GOLD analysis project Ga0194120, IMG submission 148642) | Freshwater microbial communities from Lake Tanganyika, Tanzania - TA2015019 Mahale Deep Cast 65m | ecosystem: Environmental > Aquatic > Freshwater > Lake | place: Tanzania: Lake...
GGCGTACCCGCCGGACCGGCCGGTGGTGGCGAACCATCCCGAGGCGGCGTCCTCGACGCGGACGCCCGCCACGCCCTCGTCGACGTCGTAGAAGCCGTTGGTGTTGAAGTCGTAGTAGACGACCCCGGTCACCAGCGGCGGCAGGTCGACCCGGGAGGCGAAGTCGAGGGTCACCACCGTGGGCCCGACGGTGTTGGTCGTCGCCGGAGTGACGACCAGGTTGGTCACGGTCAGGTTCGTGACCACCAGGTTGGTCGAGACGAGGTTGGTGACCGTGACCTGGGTGACGACGAGGTTGGTGACCGGCGCAATCACCCGCGAACGGGTGCCATGGACCACCCCCACCCCGATCTCCCGGAAGGCTCCGTCGTGGTTGCTGATCCGGTGGCCGGGCGGTCGCTGCACGCCACCGTCGCCGAAGCCCCAGTCGACCTCGAAGCTGGCATGCCCGTGGAGCGGGGATTCCGCGTAGGCGTAGACGCTCTCGCCGCCGGCGTTCAGCGGATACCCCGTGCCGATCAACCGGGAGGCCGTGGTGTTGACCTGGACCCCGGTGACCGGGTCGTGCTGGTCGTGCTCCTGGATCGCGTTCGCCAGCATGTAGCGGCTGTGCAAACGGGCGACCTCGATCAGGCGGGGCTCGAAGGCCAGCGGAGGCTGCGGGGGGAACAGGGCGATCTCGTCGACGACGCGCTGGAGGTCCACGCCGAAGAATCGGTAGGCGGACTGAAGATCAGGGTCGGTCGAGATCGCCAGCAGATACCCCTCCTCCCAGGGAAAGGCGCGCGCGCGGTTGACGTACTCGAGGTACATCTGCTCCTCGGACGTGGGGTCTCCCATGGCCCACTCCTTCCAGACGGCGGGTGGAACGGATGCCTCCATCCGCTTGGCACGGGGCGCCTCGGCCAACCCGGGCGACAGGCGCACGGCCGGAGGCGCCGGCTGGGGTTCCCGGGCCAGGGCCACCCAACCGACCATGAGGCCCAAGAACAGCCCGATCGCCCGCCGGCCAAAGATCTTCATCGTCGGATTTTAGTTCCTGAGGACCGCGGGGGTCGAGCGCAAAGCCGGGGCGCCCGCCGGGCTCAGCGGCCGCTGCTGAAGACCCGGCGTCCTCCCACGAAGGTGGACGTGACGCGACCCCGCATGGGCCAACCGTGGAAGGGATTGTTCTGGCTGAGGCTGGCCGTGTCATGCCGGTCGCAGATCCAGACGGCGTCGGGATCGAAGACCGTGATGTCGGCCAGGGCGCCCGGAGACAGCGTGCCGCGCCCGCCGGAGAGCCCGAGGAAGCGGGCCGGATGGACCGTGAGTTTCGCGATCACCCCGGACAGCGGCAGGCGCCCGGTGTGGTGCAGTTGCATGAGCGACAGCGGCAACTCAAGCTCGAGGCCGACGATGCCGAAGGGCGCATCGTCGAACTCCACCTCCTTCTCCGAGTCGGTGTGCGGGGCGTGGTCGCTGGCGATGATCTCGAGGGTGCCGTCGACCAGGCCCTCGAGGATCGCCTCGCGGTCGGCCGCCGTCCGCAGCGGGGGGTTCATCTTGAAGTGCGTGTGGTAGGCGGGCCACGCCGGCAGCGGATGCCCGCCGAAGACCCGGCTCGCCAACTCGGCCCCGTCGCCCGCCCAGAATGCCTGGCTTCCGGCGATCGTCTCGTCGGTGAGCGTGAAGTGGTGCGGGCAGGCTTCCCCGGAGATGGGAACACCCCGGCGCTTGGCCTCGCGTATCAACCGGACGCTGCCGGCCGAGCTCATGTGCTGGCAATGCACGGGCGTGCCCGTCTGCTCGGCCAGGAGGATGTTTCGGGCCACGATGAGCTCCTCGCCGGCCGGGGGCCATCCCCGGAGGCCCAGGCGGAGGCTTTGGAGCCCCTCGTTCATGACCCCATTCATGACCATGCCGTAATCCTGGCAGTGGTCCATCACCGGCAGCCCGAACTGGCGGGCATACTCGAGGGCCCGGCGCATGAGGTCGTTGTTCTGGATGCAGTGGCCGTCGTCGGTCAGCGCCACCACGCCCGCCCGGGCGAGCGATCCGATCGAGGCCAGTTCCTCGCCCTGGATGCCCTTGCTCAGCGCGCCGGCGACCTCGACGCGGACGTCCACGGACCGGGCCTTCTCCTGGATGAGGGCCACGGTGCTGGCCGAGTCGATCGATGGCTGGGTGTTCGGCATGCAGACCACCGTGGTGAATCCCCCACGGGCGGCCGCCCGGGCGCCGCTGGCGATGGTCTCCTTGGCGGTCTGGCCGGGTTCCCGGAAGTGGACGTGGAGATCGACAAGTCCGGGGCAGACCACCTGGCCCGAGGCATCGATCCGCTCGGCCGACGGCGGGGCCTGGATCGACGGGGCCACCCGGTCGATCCGACCGTCGGTCACGAGCACATCGGCCACCGCATCGAAACCATTGGCAGGATCCACCACCCGGCCACCAGCTATCAGCAAGGAACGCATGTCGCGGGGGAGGCTATCGGCAAGGCCGCCGTTCGGCAACGACGCCGGCCCCGTCGGCGGCCCCCCGTCGGCGCGTCATCCCTCCTCGGAATCGTCGTCGTCGGTCTCGACCCCATGGCGGGCCATGGCCTCGCGCAGGCGGGTGCGGAACTCATACCGTCGGGCCGGCGTGATGACGAGCCACGGGAACACGCCCCGGCGACGCTCCACCACGAGCACCCGGTGGTTGTCGAAGAACCCGTTGCGCCAGTTCTCGGTCAGACGCCAGGGCGGGGTGTGGCGCGGCTTGCGGATGCGCAGGATCTCCTCGTAGGGCACACGGCGCACGGTGAACCTGCCGAAGACCACCCGAAGCGACGTCTTCCCGATGACATAGTGCAACCGCGACCGGAACCAGTACCACGACCAGGCGCACGCGCCGACGGCCGAAAAGCCGATCAACACCCACTGGAAGGGCTTGAGGGTCATGGTCAACTCCTGCGGCCCATCCAAAGCAGGACCACCGGAACCACCAGACCGGCCACGAGGCAAAGGACCACCCATACCGTGCCCCGCACCGTGCGGAAGGCCAGGTAGACCCCCAGCGCCGTCGTGACGAGGACCGCCGCCGACATGGCCCCGACGATCCCCTGGAAGAGTTTCGGCGAGGAGGGCCGGCTGAACTCCCGATCCCCGGGATAGATCATGTCGGTGTGGACCACCCGCAGCTTCTGGAGAAGGGTCTCGGCATCGCCCGGAGTCTTGAGCCGCTCCGGCTCGAGGGTCTGGTACCAACCGGTGGCCACGAAGAAGACCAACAGCGGCGTGAAGAACACGCCCAGGAACAGGTGGAGCTTGCGGAGCAGTTTCATCGGGACCAGCGGGGTGCGTCGGGCCCTCCCCTCATTTCACGACCGGGATGCGCACCTTTTGTCCCGGGGCAAGACGCTCAGGCCGCAGCTTGGGGTTGGCCTCGAGCACATGTTTCAGGCGGACCTTGAGCCCATAGCCCTTGTTGTACTCGTTGATGATCTGCCCCAGGGACTGGCCGTCACGGACAACGTGGTCGTAGAACTCGTAGTCGGCGGGAAGCAGCGGTTTGGCCGGCTCGGCCTTGGGCTCCCCCTTGGGCTCGGATCTGGGCGCCGCCCCCCCCGTGCCGCCCCCTGCCACCGAACCCGTGCCGCCCCCGGGGCCCGGGTCGCCGGCGGGTTTTCTGCCCCTCGGCTTGGGGTCCTCGAAACTGGGTGGAGGCGGCGCCGGCAGGTCGGCCAGACGCTTGATCTGCTGCAGGACCTTCTCGTTGTCCTCCTGGCGGCGGCGGTCGAGTTCCTTCAACTGGTCGAGCACCTTGCGCAACTGCTCCTGGGTCACGGCATCCTTGCCGGCCGAGGCGGCCACCGAGCGCACGTCCCCGATCTGGGAGCGGAGTTCCGCGACCGTGGCCTCGAGCTTCTGGATGCGGGCCCGCAGGCGTTCCTCGGATTCCTCGGCCTGCTGGAAACGCGTCTGCAACTGGCGGATGTCCTCGGGCGTGATCTCCGCAAGCAGGCGGGGACTGTTACCGCCGACCGCCAGCGTGATTCCCAGGGCAACGATTCGGATCAACCTCATGGGCACAGACCTTAGGTGCGCCCGGGAACCTCGCGCAAGGACGGCGAAGGACGGTGCCGCGACGCCCGGGGCCAAGGCGTCCTCCCACGGCGGGAAGCGCCCCGTCCGGACTTGCGGAGACGGGATCCCGACACCAACGTCTCCTTCGTCAACTGAACCTTCCCACCGTCGCATGATCTCCCGTCGTCACGCTCTCAAGTCCGCCGGCGCCCTGGCCCTGGCCATGGCATCGTCCCCGCTCCGCACCCTCGGCCAGGCCGCCTCCGGCCCGCACAAGCTGCCGCCGCTGGGCTACGCCTTCGATGCGCTCGAGCCCTACATCGACGCCAAGACCATGGAGATCCACCATGGCAAGCATCATCAGGCCTACGTCACCAAGCTCAACGAGGCCCTGGCCGACCATCCCGACCTTCAGAAGATGTCGGTGGAGGACCTGATGAAGAATCTCGGCACGCTGCCCGAGAAGGTCCGTCCCGCCGTACGCAACCATGGGGGCGGGCATTACAACCACTCGCTCTTCTGGCAGTGCCTCAAGAAGGACTCGGCCCCGCTCACCGAGGGCGGCCCGCTCATGAAGGCCTTCGGGGAGCTCTTCAGCAGCGAGGACGAGGCGAAGGAGGAGTTCCTTAAGCGCGCCATGGGCGTCTTCGGCAGCGGATGGCTCTGGGTGGTGGTCACCAAGGAGAAGGGGCTCAAGCTCGTCTCGACGGCCAACCAGGACAGCCCGCTGTCCAACGGCGAGTCCCCGCTCTTCGGCATCGACCTCTGGGAGCATGCCTACTACCTCAAGCACCAGAACCGCCGGGCCGACTACGTGCAGGCCATCTCCAAGGTGCTGAACTGGGAGTTCATCGAGGCCCGCTTCGAGAAGCTCACGGCCTAGACCATCAGCCCCAAGGCCGGTCCGCCAAGGCCGATGTGAACCAAACCTGATCGGTCGGCTCGGTCTAGAGGGGGACAAACCCAGACCAACCCGGACAAACCCCGCGGCCCTCGCGGAACGACGCCCGATTTCCCACCACGTCGCCGCTGGGGAACAACCGGAGCCCCCAACATCCCGCCGGCCCACGCCCCAGCGCGCGCCGGCGTTTCCATGTTCCGGGCCAGGCGGTCGGGCTACCCGGCGGAACCGCCCGACTCCACCAGCACCTTGAGCGACTGCCCGGTGGGGCGGGCGGCCAGCGCCACGGCATCGGCGGTCTGCTCCAGCGGGAAGCGGTGCGTGATCAGGGGACGCACGTCGAGACGCCGGGAGAACACCCAGCGGGCCACCTCCTTCTGCAGCGTGAAGTCCGACGAGTAGCTGCCCGCGAGCCCCTTCTCGTCGACGCAGACGACCCCGAGATCCACCGGAGCCGTTCTCCCCCGCAGGGTGTGGGCGAACAGGAGGGTGGTTCCCCCGCCCCGCAGGGCCGCCTGAGCCTGGGCCACGACCGCATCGGCCGGCACGCAGACCACGGCTGCATCCAGACCGCGTCCCCGGGTGAGCCGGCGGAGGGTGTCGACGAGGTTGGGGTCGGCTCCGTCGAGGGCCTTCCAGGCGCCCCAGCGCCGGGCCAGACGGCGGCGGGATCCGATGAGGTCGCTGGCCACCACGCGGAAACCCAATGCGGCGAGCATGCCGATGAACATCAATCCGATGGGGCCCGCGCCCGCCACCCAGACGGTGTCGCCCGCAAGCAGCGGCAGGGTGCGGATTCCCTTGAGCACCGTGTTGACCGGCTCCAGCAGCGCCCCCTCGTCGAGGCTGTTCTTCGCCGGGATCCTCACCATGCCCGGGAGGCAGAACTCCATGACCCGGACGTATTCGGCATAGCCGCCCCCGGCCGGCTCGAACCCCGCCGTGATGCCCGTCCGCTTGTAGGTCTCGCACTGCGCGAAGGCGCGGTGCCGGCAGAAATGACACTCCAGGCACGGCACGTGGTGATGCAGGCCCACCCGATCGCCCACCTCCCAGCCCCGCACCCGGGCCCCGACCCGGACGATGGTGCCGGCCGTCTCGTGCCCGTAGATGCGCGGAGGCGGCTGGCTTCCCGTATGGATCTTCTTGATGTCCGTGGGGCAGACGCCGCAGGCGCCCACCCGCACGAGGACCTCCGAGGCCCGGATCCCGGGCACGGGGACCTCCTCCACGCGGAGGTCGTTCACGCCTCGGTAGACCACGGCCCGCATGGTCTTGGGAAGGACGGTTGCCATGGGAGGAACCTGTCGCAAAACCCGGCGGCGTGAAACCGGGGATTTGCCGGGATGCCCCCGAAACGAACCGGAAACGATCCCGAACCGCACCCGGGACTGGAGACACCCGGGCCGGGCGGGTAGCCTCCTGCCGCATGAGGCCCTCCGACGCGCATCCGCAGACGCTCGACCACGTCCACGCCGAGATCTGGCAGCGGCTGGCCGGGGCCACCGCCGACCCGGCGCATCCCTGGCGCACGCCGACCCTCGCGACGGCCGGGCCCAATCATCCGGATGCACGGGTGGTGATCCTGCGCGAGGTGGATCCGCACGAGCGGACCCTCGTCTGCTTCTCCGACAGCCGGGCGCACAAGGTGGCCGGCGTGCGCATCCAACCGGTCGCGACCTGGTGCTTCTACGACCCGGTGCAACGCCTCCAGCTTCGGGCCCGCGGGGAGACCCGTGCCCATGTGAACACGGCCTTCACCCGGACCTTCTGGGAGCGGCTGCCGCACAGCAGCCGCCGCCTGTACGCCACGGTCCCCCGCCCCGGCGATCGCGTGCTGGCCCCCTGGGAAATCGCCTTCGGCGACCATCCGGTGGAGCAGTTCGCCGTCCTGGTCACGACCGTCCATGAGCTGGACTGGCTGCGTCTCGGGGCCGAGGCCCACGAGCGGGCGCGTTTCCGGTGGGATGACGACTCGTGGGAGGCCCATTGGGCCTGTCCCTGAAACCCCCGTGCCCCCCGCTGAACCCCGGAACCGCTGACCCCGTCCCAGCCCCCAACCGAGTCCTCCGCCCGGCCCGGCCCGACCGATCCGATCCGATCCCACCCAAGTCTCCCCACGTGCATTATCTCGCCCACGTCCACGGTGACGCCAAGGGACCCTTCACGGTCCGCAGCCGCACCACCTGGGAAATCGTCCGCCGCGTCTCCGGCTACCTCCGTCCGTACCCGTTGCTGGCCTCCGGCACCATCCTCTGCGCGGTGCTCGGCCAGATGGCCGCCTTCGCCTATCCCAAGCTGACCCGCTTCGTGCTCGACGACGTGATCGCTCCCGGGCGACGCGACCTGCTCGGCGGGGCGATCCTCGGGCTGCTGGGCGCCTTCGCCCTGCGGGATGCCCTGAATTCGTGGCGTATCCGACTCAACAACCGCTTCGAACAGAACGTCATCTTCGACATCCGCCGGCAGGTCTACGGCCGGCTGCAGCAACTGCCCCCGGCCTGGTTCGACCACCGGGCCACTGGCGATCTCATGACGCGGGTCATCGAGGACGTGGGCGCGATGGAGCGCCTCCTGATCGACGGCACCGAACAGGGCGTGGTGGCGGTGCTCGGGGTGGTCGGGGTGGCCATCCTGCTCTTCCTGAACGACCCGTTCCTGGCGGGCATCGCGCTGGTCCCGGTGCCCCTGCTGGTGGCCGGGGGCGTGTGGTACACGCGGACCGCCGCGTCGAGGTACCGCGCGCGATCCCGGGCCAGCAGCGCCATGAACGCGCTGCTCATGGACAACCTGCAGGGCATCCGGCAGATCAAGCTCTTCGGACGAGAAGCCCACGAGGAGGCGCGCTTCGCCGAGCGGGCCGACGCGCTGCGCGAGGGAGCCCTGACGGTGATGAAGGCCTGGGCGGGCTACAACCCGGCCATGCAGTTCGCCTCAGCCCTCGGCACGGTCCTGGTGCTTTGGCTGGGCGGCCGCAAGGTGCTCGACGGCTCGATGAGCCCGGGGGCGCTGGTGGAGTTCCTGCTGTTCCTGGGGATGTTCTACGCGCCGCTGAACGTCCTCCATCAACTAAACCAGATGTCCCAGTCGGCGCGGGCGGCCGGCGAGCGCATCTTCGACATCCTCGACGCCCCGCCAGAACCCCCCGGCGACGGGCCGACCGAAGCCCCCGCCGGGATCTCCGCGCCCCACCGCTTCCGGGGTGACGTGGCCTTCGAGGGCGTCGCGGCCGCCTACGAGGGCCGGGCCGAGGCACTGACGGACATCACTCTGGACGTCCAGGCCGGACAGACCATCGCCCTGGTCGGTCCCACCGGCGCGGGCAAGTCCACGCTGGTGAATCTGCTGCCCCGGTTCTACCCGGTGGCCGCAGGGAAGATCACGATCGACGGGCAGCCGCTGGATTCCATCCCGCTGGGTCGCCTGCGTTCCCAGATCGCCGTCGTGAGCCAGGAGCCCTTCCTCTTCAACGGCACCATCCGGGAGAACATCCTCTATGGCCGCCTCGACGCCACCGAGGCCGGGATGGTCGCGGCGGCCGAGACGGCCAACGCGGCGGAGTTCATCAGGCGTCTGCCTGAGGGCTTCGACACCCGGGTCGGCGAGCGGGGCATCCGGCTGAGCGTCGGCGAAAAGCAACGCATCAGCATCGCACGCGCGCTGCTCAAGGACGCCCCGATCCTCATCCTCGACGAGGCCACCGCCAGCGTGGACACGGCCACCGAACGCCTCATCCAGGAGGCGCTCAAGCGTCTGATGAGCCACCGGACCAGCTTCGTGATCGCCCATCGTCTGGGGACGATCCGCGATGCCGACCTGATCGTCGTGCTCAAGGACGGCCGCATCGTGGAGCGCGGCACCCACTCGGAACTCCTGGGCGCCGAGGGGCTTTACGCCCGGCTGCACCGGGCCCAGGAGGCCACGGCAGCCCTCCAGTAGCCGTCGTCCGGCAGCGGCCCTTTCCCGACCACCCCACCCACCTTCCCCACCCCATGGACGCCCTCATCGCCCAACTCGACCGCCACCTGCGCAAGCGCCCCGTGCTGGGCCGCGACGTGTACCTCGCCAAAACCGCCGTGGTCGTCGGTGACGTGACCCTCGGTGACGAGTCCAGCGTCTGGTACGGGGCCGTGCTGCGCGGGGACATCAACCGGATCGTCGTGGGCCGCGGAACCAACATCCAGGACAACGCCGTGCTGCACCTCGCCGACGAGCTGCCGTGCCTCCTCGGAGACCATGTGACCGTCGGTCATTCGGCCAACGTGCACGCCTGCACCGTCGGCGACCGTTGCCTGGTCGGCATGGGGGCCACCATCCTCGACGGCGCGGTGATCGGCGAGGAGTGCCTCATCGGGGCCCATGCGCTGGTCACCCCGGGCTCTCGGATACCGGCCGGCTCGATGGTGCTCGGGTCGCCGGCCAAGGTGGTCCGCCCGCTCACCCTCGAGGAACGCTCCCGCCTGAAGCACTGGGCCGACAAGTACGTGGTCAACGGCGCCTACTGCCTCCGCCACGGCCTGCACGTCGGCCAACCGCTTTGAACCCTCGCCGCCGGCGGTCCGCCGCGTTCAGCCGGCGTTCTCCAGCGGCAGGGCGCTGATCTCGAGCATCCGCTCGATGGGCTTGTGGGCGCGCTCGATGATCCCGGGCGGCAACTCCACCTGAGGCTCGAGGGTGGTCATGCAGTCCCGGAGTTTCTCGAGGGTGTTCATCTTCATGAAGCGGCACTCGTTGCAGGCGCACCGCTCGGTCGGCGCCGGGATGAAGTTCTTGTCGGGGCACTCCTTGCGCAGGCGGTGCAACATGCCCGCCTCGGTGGCGATGATGATGTCCTTGGCGGCCGTCCTGCGGCACCACGCCACCATCTTCTCGGTCGAGCAGACCTCGTCGGCCAGCATCCGCACCGATCGGGTGCACTCCGGATGGGCCACGACCGGGGCGCCCGGGAACTGCTGGCGGATCCGCGTGATGGCCTGGTGGGTCCACTCGACGTGGACGTAGCAATTGCCCTTCCACAGGGTCATGGGCCGCCCCGTCTGCTCCATCACCCAGGCCCCGAGGTTTTCATCGGGAACGAAGAGCAACGGACGATCCTTCGGCGCGTGCTGGACGATCCTGACCGCATTGCCGCTGGTCACGATGCAGTCGCTCAGGGCCTTCACCTCGGCCGAGCAGTTGATGTAAGCGATCGTGTAGAAATCGGGATTCGTGGCCTGCAATGCCCGCAATTTGTCGGCCGGGCAGCTCTCCTCCAGCGAGCAGCCCGCAGCGCGGTCCGGCAGGATGACCCGCTTGCCCGGGTTGAGGATCTTGGCCGTCTCGGCCATGAAGTGCACCCCGCAGAAGACGATCACATCGGCCGAGGTCCTGGCCGCCTGCTGGGACAGCCCCAGCGAATCACCGACGAAATCGGCCACATCCTGGATCTCCGGCACCTGGTAGTTGTGGGCGAGGATCACCGCGTTGTGGCGCCGCTTGAGCTCAAGGATCTCCCGGGACAGGGCATCGACCTGCGCCGGTGGCACAGGCCTGCGGACGGTGGCGATCACCGGATCGGACGCATGGACCATGCAGGTAGGCTAGGCCGGAACGGTTCGATTGGAAAGAACGGGGCGGCTCCCACGGCGTCCCGTCGCCGGGACGGCGACGGCCGCGGCAAGGTGGCCCGGAGGTGGCTCGGAGGTTGACTCGGGCCCGCGAACACCGCGGAGTCGGCGGCGGGCGGCATGAACTCCATCGATCCAGGGTCCGCGGCGACAGCACCTCCCGGGGGGCGGGGGCTTCGGCTGGGGCTCTACGGCGGCTCCTTCGACCCGCTGCACCTGGGCCACCTCCTCGTGGCCCAGGCGGCGCTGGAGGAATTGCCGCTCGACCGGTTGTTCTTCATCCCTGCGGCCCAGTCGCCCTTCAAACCCGGGTCCCGGCCGGCCCCCGACGCGGCCCGGTTGCGCATGCTGCGACGGTCGCTGGCGGGACAATCCCGCGTCCAGGTCGATTGCCGGGAACTGGGCCGGGGCGGGGTCAGCTACTCGATCGACACCGTCCGCGACTACCGCGCGCGATGGCCCGAGGCCGGCCTCTTCTGGCTGATCGGGGCCGATCATGTCCCCACGCTGCCCCAATGGCGGGAGGCGCCCGCCCTCGCCTCGGAGGTGACCTTCGTGGTGATTCCCCGCCCGGGCCAACCGGAGGCTTCCCTGCCCCCGCCGTGGCGCCTGCGCCACCTGAAGGGCTGGCCGCTGGGGGTCTCGTCCTCCGGCATCCGGGAACGGATCCGCCGGGGCCTCGCCTACGCCCACCTGGTCCCCGGCGGCGCGGCCGAGGTCATCGCTTCCGAGGGGCTTTACGGCGGGCCCGCCTGAGAGACTTCGCCCGTGGCCGCAGGCACCGGCCCGGCCGGCCCACCCCCGGCGGCGGGCACATCCGCGGAGGCCGCCGCGACCAGCGCGTTGATGCCGCTGGCGGCGTAGCCGGCCCCGAAGCCGTTGTCGATGTTCACCACCGTGAGGCCGCTGGCGCAGGAGTTGAGCATGCCCAGGAGGGCGGTGAGGCCCCCGAAGTGCGAGCCGTAGCCCACGCTGGTGGGCACGCCGATCAGGGGCTTGCCGATGAGCCCTCCCACCACGCTGGGCAGGGCGGCCTCCATGCCGGCCACCACGATGACGACATTGGCCGACTGGAGATCGGGCAACCGTCGCAGCAGGCGGTGCAGCCCGGCCACGCCGACGTCATAGACCCGCCGCACCGTGTTGCCCATGAACTCCGCCGTCACCACCGCCTCCTCGGCCACCGGGAGGTCGGTGGTCCCGGCCGCGACCACGGCGATGACCCCCGGACGCCTTGGCAGCGGGGACTTCTCCAGCGTGAGGCACCGGGCGGTCTCGTGGTGGATGGCCTCCGGGAAGCGCTTTTGCAACGCGCTGGCATGATCCCGTGTCACCCGGGTCGTCAACACCCGTCCATCGGCCGCAAGGATCTCGGCGGCGATCGCCACGACCTGCTCCGGGGTCTTGCCCGCGCCGAAGATGACCTCTGGGAATCCCTTGCGCAGGGCCCGGTGCTGGTCGACGGCGGCGAAGCCCAGGTCGACCACCGGGGCGGCCTGGAAGGCATGCAGCACCTGATTGGCAGGCACCTGACCTTGGCGGAACCGTTCGAGCAGCGTGAGGGCGTCTGGGGGGGTCATGGGGTGGTTCAGGGACGGGGTGCAGGCAGCGGATCGGCCGCTTCCCGGAGGCGGCGACGCGCCTCGGCGACGATCCCGGCATTGGCGGGGGCGAGGTCGCGGGTGGCCGACGGGTCGGCCTCGAGGTCGTACACCGCGAGGGAGCCGCCGGCCGGGGTCTCGACGGCCTTCCATCGATCCCAGTGCACCGCACGGACCGGGGGAACCTCGGCGGTCTCCCAATAGAGCCCCCCGGCACGCGGCGGGGGAGCCTTGGGAGCCACGCCCGGTGCGTTGGTGCCCGGCAGCATCCCGAAGCCGAGGGACACGCCATCCAGCGACCGGGGTCCGGGAATCCCGGCCAACTCGACCACCGTGGGCAGGACATCCCAGAGCGCCACCGGCCGATCCTGGGTCCCTGCGGGCACGATCCGGCCCGGCCAACTGAAGAGCAGCGGGACCCGGAGCCGCGACTCGGCCAAGGGGTCCGACGACCGGCCGGCTGCCCCCGTGCCGGCCACGACCAGGATCGTCTCCCGGCGGACCCGGCTCTGCTCCAACTCCCTCACCACCGCCCCGACCAGACGGTCCCAGACCGCGAGGTGGCCGGACCGGATCCCGGGATCGTCCGATCCCCCGGGCAGCGGGTGGGACACGTACAGCAGGAAGGGGTGGTCCTCATGCACCTGGATGTAGTTGGTGGCGAACCGGGCGAACCAGTCGGGCGCGTAGTTGGCCAACTGGCCGCGGGTGTCGATGAGGTTGTCGAAGACCTCGCCATTGCGCCAAAAGGCCTTGGGATGGAGTTCGCGTGCCTCGCGGGCATCGAGGAACCCGAACCAATCGGAGAAGCCCTGACGCAGGGGGTGACCCGGGGTCCGGTTGCCGCCGAGGTCCCAGACCCCGACGGCGGCGGTGCGATGCCCGGCGGCCCGGAAAACCTCGGCGACCGTCACGTCCTCATTGGCGAGGCTGGAAACGTTGGTGCCGCGAAGGCGCCCATGCCCGGAGTGATGTCCGGTGAGCAGCGCCTCCCGGCTGACCCGTGCCGAGGGAGCCCCGGCGTAGGCGCGGGTCCATCGTACCCCCTCGGCGGCGAGACGCTCGACGTTGGGAGAGGCTCCGTTGGTGGCGAGGTCCGACGCGACCCACCCCTCGGCGACGAGGATCACGACATTGGGCAATGGGGAGCGCCGGTGGAGATTGCCCGGCGGTCGGGTGGCCGGTGGTTGGCCGGCGGTCACCCCTCGGGCCACGGGGACCTGGGGTGGCGGTGTCTGGGCCGACACCCTCCCGACGGATGACCACACTCCGCCCGACCCGACGAACCCGGCAACGAGGCACGACATCAGAAGACCGACGGCACGGAGCCTCGGTCGGCGGGTGACGGAACCCGGGCTCCCCGGAAGGCCCGCCGGGATCGGGATCGGCCCCGGGGACGAAGGCTCGACGCGGTGGGCAGGGCTATTCCTTGCCATGGTGTCGGACCAGGTAGTTGACGAGAGCGGGCACGTCGTTGGTGGGGATGGGGGCGCCGTACCTCGCCCGCATCTTCTCGACGCTGGCCGCCCAACCGGCCCGGCCGAGGCGGGGCTGCGTGGAGATGTAGTCGTAGGAATGGCAGAGGGCGCAGTGACGGCGCACCGGGCCGGCGGCCTCGTCCGCCGGCGGGGTCGGTTCCCCCGGCGGCATCACCCAGGGATCCTCACGGTGCGGATTGGGCCGGGACGCCGGCGCCATCGACGGCGTGGCCGCAGGCCCCGAGGTCGCCAGCAACGTCAGCACACCGGCGGCGAACGGCACGGCGGCGAACAGGATCGTCCGCCGGGACGGACGCCAGGGGTTCCGGGGGGAGGTCATAGGCTCAGGACGGTGCGTTCCACGACATTGCGCATGTAGCCGGCCGGGTTCCACAAGGGGTCCAAGGGCTGGCTCTGGCCCAACCGGTTCGTTGCCCGAACCAACACCTCGGCCGTTCCCGAAGAGGGGGGCCGCCACGCCAGGCTCCACTCGCGGAAGGCGTAGCGACCGGGATCCGGCCCCAGTTCGGCGGTCGTCCAATTCCGGCCACCATCGGTGGACACGGTCACATCCCGGATGCCGGAGCCCCCGTCGAAGGCGATCCCGCGCAGGGTGAGCCCCTGCCCCGCCGGCGGGAGGCGCTCGCCATCGAGATGACTGGTGAGGAAGGACCGGACATTGAACCGTTCGATCGGCACGGTGCGTTTCGGCGTGGTACCCGGCGCCACGTGGGCACACGGATCGTCGGGGATCCGGTAGGCCGGGTTCATCCAGAATCCGGCGAACGTGGCATCCACGACCTGGATCGAATGGAGGTGCTTGACCCAATAGGTGCCGAAGTGACCGGGCACCACCAGACGCAAGGGATAGCCGTTGAGCCAGGGCAACGGCTCGCCGTTCATCTCCCAAGCCAGCAGCACGTCCGGATCGAGCGCCTGATCGACCTCCAGGGCCTTCACGAAATCCGGGACGCCGGCCACGAGCGGACGATCGAGGCCATCGAAGAGCACCTGCTTGGACTGCGGCAGCAGATGGGCGGCCTTGAGCACGTCGGCAAGGCGGACTCCCCGCCATCGGGCGCACCCCATGTTGCCGTTGCCGGATTGGCCGCCCGGGACCCTCGGCTGGAAGAACCCTCGGCTGTTGCCGGAGCACTGGTTCACGGCGACGACCTCGACCGGCTCGAAGCGGCGTTGCAGTTCCGCGAGGCTCCAGGTCTGCGGAGCCTGGACGCTGCCCCGCACCTGCAACCGGAAGGTCTCCGGATCCAGGATCGACTTCGGCGGCGGCGAACCGGCCAGATGGTATCGGACGAAGAAGGCGTCGTTCGGGGTCAGCAGGCCCTCACGGAAGACCGAGAACGGAGTCTCCAACTGCGGGGGCCTGGCGGTGTGCCGGATCAGCGGACGCTTCTGGGGATACCGGACCAGCGGACGCTCCCCGTTCTCGAAGGGCAGGCGGACCGTGTCGAGGGTCCCGCCCGCGGTCTCCGCCCGGACCCCGCCACCGAAGGCGGCCCAACCGGCCATCCCGGTCGCGGCGGCCGTGAGGAACCGCCGGCGATCCAACCCCTGCAAGTCTTCCCCCCGGATCATGGGCTGAAGCTACCGCGGAGGCCCGATGGGGGAAAGTTCCGAAACCAATGGCCGGACCTTTGGTCTTGCAGCCCCGTCGTGGCCCGAACGCCCCGGGCCCCGGGCCGGCTCAGGACTCAGGGCGATGGGGACCCGCCGGCGTCGTGCCCGACCCACCGAGGTCACTCGTCCCGGGCCCGGATCTTGGTGTTGACCGTGCGCAATCTCAGGCAAAGGCTCCGGATGAGGACCTTCAACCAATCGGGCAGGCCTTCCAAGGTCTTGGCGAACACAGGCCCCGAGATCTTCACCACGGTGGTGTCGCACAGCGCCTGGGCGGATGCGGAGCGAAGGCCCTCGTCGAGGAAACTCAACTCCCCGACGATCTGGTTCTCATCGAGGACCTCGAGATCGACCTTCCGGCCGCCCTCCGTGCGGGAGATGCGCAAGCTGCCGCGGCGGATCAGGTACATCGCCCCGGGCACATGGCCTTCCCGGAACAGGTGGTCCCCCCGGGGGATCATCAAGGATTGGCCCGCGCCGGACGCCGGGCTGCCCCCCGAGGGGGTGCGGTTGTCTGTTTGGGAGGACGGATCGCCGTGGTTCTTGGATTCAAGGTTGCTGGTGGGTCCCGCAAGAGCGGTTCGGCCCGAGGGGACCCGGGTCATCGTTGCCCGGTCGGCCCCACGAGAATGCCACGGAAAGCGTCGTCCACGAAACGGTCCTTGTCAGTAAACGCTGTCGGTGTGACAGGACCGCAAAAACTGCTCCAAGGGATGTGAGAGTTTCAGGCGCTGGTTGATGGTGGTTGGTTCGCTGCGGAAAGTCCATCCCCGGTGGAGGGAGGGCGGAGCCCGACCG
>Ga0194120_10006740_pt1 | contig 16069 bp, 14 predicted proteins | sample TA2MahCa65mmetaG_FD_148642 | JGI IMG/M metagenome (GOLD analysis project Ga0194120, IMG submission 148642) | Freshwater microbial communities from Lake Tanganyika, Tanzania - TA2015019 Mahale Deep Cast 65m | ecosystem: Environmental > Aquatic > Freshwater > Lake | place: Tanzania: Lake...
GCCCTCCTCCCGGGAATTTGGTAAAAGAAGCACCGTTGATTATTTCGTCACTGACCAGAATCCGGCCATCGTGATCCCTCAAAATACCATAAACCCGAACGATAATTTTATTCATGGTTTAATGTTGAAAGATCAATAAATCCTTCAAAGACAAAATGAGCTGGTCCACTTAGCCAGATGTTGTTGAATTGATGCTTTCCCATTTTGATATACTCGATCAGTAGCTTTCCTCCCCGGGTTTTTACTGTAACGTTATTAAGTCCGTTTTCGTTATGGAAACAGACCAATGCTGCTGCCGTTGCACCTGTGCCACAGGAAAGGGTTTCGTTTTCCACTCCTCTTTCATACGTTCTAATCTGTATAATATCTTGACCCTTTTTTGTTTCAATAAAATTGACATTTATCCCGTCTGCCTCAAATTCTTTGCTGAACCGAATAGCGCGTCCTTCCTTAACAACGTTGAGCTGTTCAATATCTTGAACAAGCCGAATGAAGTGAGGAGACCCTGTGTTTAATATAAAGTCTCCACGTTGTTCCTGTATACTGTTGACATCATTCATACGAAGCGCAACAATATTCGCTGATCGTATATGTGCTTCGTGTGGGCCATCAATTGCCAGAAAATGGAAATGTTTTTTTTGAATGCCCGATTCTTGAGCAAACAACGTGATACATCGCCCTCCATTTCCGCACATACTGCCTTCTTTTCCGTCCGCATTAAAATACTTCATCTCAAAATCATACCCCTCTTTTTCTTGTAGCAACATTAAGCCGTCTGCTCCAATGCCCAGGTGTCTATCACAAAGGAGTTGAATAGTAGTTTCCGATAATGTAGCTAATGATCCATCGCGATTATCAGCAATGATAAAATCATTTCCGGTGCCCTGGTACTTTTTAAACTTTAGGATCATGGAAATGAGGCTGAAAATGTAGTTAAGAACTCTTGAATCAGCTTGTCTATATACAAAGGAGCGTTATCGCTAAAAGTTTGAGTAACCCGATTTGCTACTATAACGTTTAAGGCAAGACATTGGTGTCCCATTAACCGACCTAGTCCGTATATGGCTGCCGTTTCCATTTCGAAATTAGTAATTCGATGTGCGCCATAACTAAAGTCGGTAAGTCTGTTTATTAGACTGGGATTGTTCAAACCAAGACGCAACACTCTGCCTTGAGGGCCATAAAATCCAGGGCAGGTGACTGTAATACCATGATGGAAATTTTGCACAAAATGTTTGAGCAGGGAGGAAGAGGCAGTGCTCAGGTAGGGTAATCCGGTTTGATGTTGAAGTTGTGTTTGCGTCAAGAAGGATTGGATAAGTAAGGACTCCTCTTCGTTTTGATTAAACCGGTAAAAGTGCAAGAGATTATCAATACCTAATCCGTGAGTTGAGGCTACAAAACTGTTTACTGGTATATCTGCTTGCAGCGAGCCTGATGTGCCTAATCGAATTATTTGAAGGCTAGTAGCTTTTTCTTTTGGACAACGCGTTACCAAATCAATATTGGCTAAAGCATCCAGTTCATTTAATACGATGTCAATATTGTCCGGTCCTATACCTGAGGATAGCACGGTAATTCTTTTGGACCCTACATATCCGGTATGTGTAATAAATTCTCTATGTTGGCACGTAAATTCTATTCGATCAAAATAACGGCTTACTGCTTTTACACGATCCGGATCTCCTACGGTTATTACAGTGGGGGCTAATTCCTCTGGACGAAGATTCAGGTGGTATATGGCACCTCTGCTATTTACGATTAACTCAGATGCGGCTATTGGATTCATATGGATTCAAAAATACTGCTTATTTTCGCAGTCCTCCAAAGGGTCCTGTGGCCGAGTGGCTAGGCAGAGCTCTGCAAAAGCTCCTACAGCGGTTCGAATCCGCTCGGGACCTCCAAACCCCGCTACTGCGGGGTTTTCTTTTTATCATCATAATGGTTGACCTAACTTTGCAGGCCATGTTAACTGAACAGGAAAAAGACTTTATTATTTTTTGGGAAAAAAATAGTGCCTCAAAAAAGAGATGGATTCGTCAATTATCTGTGGGTTTGCCCATGGGAGTTAGCTTAGTTTTGGCCATTGCTGTTAACCTTTTTGCTGGTTGGTATAGTCGAGCTCAAATGATTTTATTCAAAGAACAATCTTCTTTAATCCTAGTTTTGCTAATTGCAGCAATTGCAATAGTGTTATTTGTTGTAATTTTTTCAGCTCGCCACCGTTGGGAAATGAATGAGCAACGATACCGAGAACTTATTAATCGATAATCCCCTTAAATTGCAAGTATGCGTAATTTGTTTTTTGTTCTTCTTGTTGGATTGATTGCTGCCCTTATGCCTGGATGTACTAAGGGCACAACTGGCTGCACTCCAAAAACAGTAGCCAGTGAATTGGCTACCATGCAAAATTTTGCTACTACAAATGGAATGAGCGTTCAGTCACATAGTAGTGGCATGTTATACCAAATTGTAAATCCTGGCAGTGGCCTTACACCAGCGCTGACCTCTCGAGTTTCTGTTCGGTACACAGGCAAATTGATGAATGGGACTATTTTTGATTCAAACACAGGAGTACCTATTCAGTTTTTATTAGGTCAGGTAATACCAGGCTGGCAATTGGGACTTCCACTGATTAAAAAAGGAGGGGTGATTCGTCTTATTGTTCCTTCTTCACTTGCCTATGGATGCAATGCAGCCGGATCGATTCCCGGAGATTCAGTATTGTATTTTGAAGTAGAACTTGTTGATGTGCTTTAAAGCTTGATTGTATGTCAATGGAAGCCATTTCAGCTTTTGACATTTTTAAAATTGGAATAGGACCCTCTAGCTCTCACACCTTAGGGCCATGGCGCGCAGCACTTCTATTGCTTGAACAATTACGCACTCAACAACAGCTCTCTGCAGTTAGTGCTGTACGTGTGCTTCTTTACGGCTCTCTGGCTAAAACCGGGAAGGGGCATGGTACGGATATTGCTGTGCAAATGGGATTGCTGGGGGCCGATCCAGTAACATTCCCAACAACACAAGTTCAAGCTCAGCTTAAGGCCATTTCGGCGCAGCAATCTTTTTTATTGGGGGGTGTACATAAAATTTCTTTTGATCCACAGGTAGATATTGAGTATTTGATTACCGAGTCGTTGCTTTTTCATTCTAATGCGCTTTCATTTTTAGTAACGCTTGATGACGGTGTTACTTTTTCAAAAACTTATTACTCAGTGGGCGGAGGATTTGTTGTACAAGAAGGTGAGGGTGCAACTATCGCAAAAAAAGTTGAGTTAGCTTTTCCTTTTTCCACAGCCCAAGAGCTTCAGCACTGGTGCATGAAAACGGGTCTGTCCATTTTTGAGATAATGATGGAAAACGAGTTGGCTTGGCGTAATGAACAAGACACTATTGATCAATTTGATCGGATTTGGTCAGTAATGAGTGAAAGTATCTTTAAGGGTTGTCATACACATGGTATTTTGCCTGGAGGATTGGAGGTTGTACGTAGAGCTGCCGAATTGAATAAGAAACTTCTAAAGGGGAGCTCTTATTCAACTGTTGAAGAATGGACAGCTTGTGTAAAAGCCGGTGGACATGGATTCAACTACACTTTGGACTGGGTAAGTTGTTTTGCCTTAGCAGTGAATGAAGAAAATGCATCATTTGGAAGAGTAGTTACTGCTCCCACGAATGGGGCAGCTGGAGTAGTGCCTGCTGTTTTACAATATTATTTGTCATTTTGCGAGGTCAACAATAATAAACCGATAACCTCATTTTTAATGACTGCAGCAGCAATTGGAATTATTTTCAAGCAGGGGGCTACACTATCTGCAGCAATGGGTGGGTGTCAGGCTGAGATTGGTGTTTCAGCTGCTATGGCAGCCGCTGGTCTCACCGAGGTGATGGGAGGTACTCAACGTCAGGTTTTAATGGCTGCGGAAATTGCCATGGAGCATCACCTGGGACTTACTTGTGACCCTATTGGTGGTCTTGTTCAGGTTCCTTGCATTGAAAGAAACACCATGGGGGCTATCAAAGCAATTATGGCTTCACAATTAGCCCTTCAAAGTTCACCTGATTTAGCAAAGGTTTCATTGGATGCTGTAGTTAAAACCATGTGGGAAACGGCAATAGACATGAGCCACAAGTATAAGGAAACTGCAGATGGGGGATTAGCCATCAATGTTCCGCTTAGTTTGCCTGAATGTTAAAATCTTCTAATACATTATATAGCGAATCTCGCTCAATGGGTGTTCTGCCAGTCTGTTTGATCAAGTTTACTAATTCAGTAGTAGTCAAAGTTGGGCTTTGTTCCTCTGAGCCAGCCATACTGTAGATTTTTGTAGAATCATCTATTGTGCCATCAATATCATCTACACCAAAACTTAAAGCCAACTGAGCGTTTTGACGACCCAACATCGGCCAATAGGCTTTTAGGTGTGAGAAATTATCCAAGTATATTCGAGCAATTGCATACATCCGCATATCCTCAACCAGGCTGCCTTCAGCAACATGACTCATGTCATTGTCCTTATTCCTGAATTTAAGTGGAATAAACGTATTGAATCCACCGGTTCTGTCTTGTAAGGATCGCAATTTACTCATGTGGTCAACTCGGTGTGCGTAGGACTCTATATGTCCATAAAGTATGGTGGCATTGGAGGGTATACCTAATCGATGTGCGGCCTCGTGAATGCTAAGCCACCCTTCCCCATCTACTTTATCCTTACAAATTATTTCACGGATCTCAGGATGAAAGATCTCAGCACCTCCACCAGGTATCGATTCCAATCCGGCTTCTATCAAACTCTTTAGTCCATCCTCAACAGATAAGCCTGCCTTTCTAAACATGTAATCAAACTCTACTGCGGTGAATGCTTTGATATGCAACCCTGGGCGGTGTGATTTTATGGCGGCTAGTAAATCTTTAAAAAACTTAAGATTCATTTTAGGATGAACTCCACCTACAATATGTACTTCAGTAACGGGATTGCCGTCATATTTTTTTACCAACTCAAGCATTTGCTCAATGCTATATTCCCAACCCTTTTCTCTATTTGCATACAGCCGGCTATATGCGCAAAACTGACAACTGAAAACACAAACATTGGTGGGCTCAATATGAAAATTTCGATTAAAATAAACTCGGTTTCCATGTTTACGCTCACGAATTTTATTGGCCAATGTGCCAACAAAACCCAAACTGGCTTCCTTGAATAACAGCAGGCAATCCTGATCTGTGATGCGGATTTGATTAGTTACTTTTTCAGCAATTGCTTGCAACGCTGGGGGAGTTAAAGGGGAATGTGTCATGCTAGCTTAAAGGGATTGCGCAAAGGTATTAATTCCTTATCTTTCTACTATGACACCAAGAATCAAACTTATCGTCCTGAGCTTTCTAGAATTTTTTATTTGGGGAGCCTGGCTAATCACCGTTGGCGCTTACTGGTTTCAAAACCGCCAGTGGAGTGGGGCAGAATTCGGTGCTATATTTTCTACCATGGGGCTCTCGGCTATTTTTATGCCTGCGTTGGCCGGTATAGTGGCTGACCGTTATATTAATGCAGAGCGGTTACTAGGTATATGCCATTTAATAGGGGCATTTGTTTTGTTTTATTTACCTCAGGTAAATGACCCTGGTCAATTCTATTGGGTGTTGTTATTTTATATGTTGTTCTATATGCCCACTATATCACTGGCCAATACGGTTTCCTATACTGTATTGGTGAGTGCTGGAAAAGATATTGTCAAGGAGTTTCCTCCTATACGTGTCTGGGGTACCGTTGGATTTATTGTAGCTATGTGGATAGTAAGTTTGTTGCACCTGGAAACATCTGCTTTTCAATTTTATGTTGCAGGATCTGCTTCTGTACTGTTGGGAATTTATTCCTTTTTCTTACCCAAATGTCCTCCTAAATCTGCCACCACAACATCCACTTCACTGACTTCATTATTGGGATTGCAAGCTTTTTCACTCTTTCGAAATTTCAAAATGGCACTTTTTTTCATTTTTGCTATGTTGCTTGGAGCTGCCTTGCAGTTGACAAATGCCTATGGTGATACTTTTTTACATGATTTTGATAAGGTGGATGCATTCAAGAACAGTATTGCTGTGCAATATCCCGCTATAATTATGTCAATTTCTCAGATGTCTGAAACTCTATTTATTCTTGCCATTCCATTTTTCTTGCGTCGGTTTGGGATAAAAAAGGTGATGTTGTTTAGTATGTTTGCTTGGGTTTTCCGGTTCGGTCTTTTTGCATTTGGAGATCCCGGCGAAGGGCTATGGATGATCATATTATCCTGTATAGTTTATGGTATGGCATTTGACTTTTTTAACATATCAGGATCACTTTTTGTAGATACACAGGTATCGCCCTCTATTCGTGCTTCTGCTCAAGGAATTTTTATGATGATGTCGAATGGTTTCGGTGCTTGGATAGGAAGCACCATAAGCGGGCTAGTAATTCAATACTATTTTACAAATCCCGACCAATCTATGAACTGGCGGGAGATTTGGTTATCCTTTGCAGGATATTCCTTGGTAGTAGCCTTATTATTTGCGCTATTATTCAGACACCGCCACATACCAAGCGAAACATGATCGCGCTAATTGCAGAAGAACTTGTATAAATTAAAAAAGCCCGCTTTTAAAGCAGGCCTTTTTATTTATAGTTTGCACTATACGTGCGACTCTATTTTCCTTACAAAATTTGCTTTAGGTTGTGCACCTACTAACTTGTCTACCACTTGACCATTTTTAATAAAGAGAATTGCAGGAATAGAGGTAATTCCATAATTCATAGACACAGCAGGGTTGTGATCCACATTTAATTTCCCAATGTTCACTTTGCCATTGTACTCTTTTGACAGTTCTTCAATTACGGGTCCAATTGCTCGGCAAGGTCCACACCATTCAGCCCAGAAGTCCACAATACATAGTTTATCGGATTCCAGTACTTCTTTTTTAAAGTTGTCGTCGGTAAATTCTTTAGCCATTTTTTATTATTTATAAATGAATTGCAAATTTAGCTCCAGCGTTATTCTTCTTGACCGATTGGCATTAGTTGTGTAAAAGTTGTCAGGCTACGTGGTCTGTACTGAAACTTGCAAGGCAGGGTTATTGGTTAAAAACTGGGTAAGTTCTGAACTCATTTCAATGCCTGAAGCTGTGGTCATTAGGCTGGTATTTAATTTATTATGTTCATCTGTTAGAGTTAATTTAAAAGCTGTTTTTCCCGGATTATTCTTGAAGTACTTGCTTAAAAATTCAATTATTTCTGTACTGATATCCTGCGGTTTAACATCCACTTGCAACATTCTTGTCAGACTACCCATCATTGTTTCGGCTAATGTAGCCCCCATTACTTTAAATTGAAATTCATCCTGATTGTAGCGCTGCTTTAGAAATCCATTTATTAAAACAGTACTACCTGCTTGCAGGAGGGGTGAGATTTTCATATAATCATCGCTGAAAAGTGGAAACTCCATTTTGCCCGTATAATCTTCTATAATAAAATTGCCGTATTTATTTCCGCTTTTAGCGATACGATGTTGTGCGTCGGTCACTAAGCCAATAATTCGAAAGGGTCTGCCTGGGTTTGGCTGCTCACGGATAGCGTCTCTGAAGCAAAGAAAATCACGAATGGTGGTAATGCCGTAATGCTGAATTTCAAACTTGTAGTTATCTAAAGGATGACCACTTAAGTAAATGCCTGCTACTTCTTTTTCATGATCCAGTTGAACCACCAATGGCCATGGGGACACATTCAACATACGCGGGGGAGGGATCTCCATAGTTACAGGCAAATCTCCAAACAAGGTATTAGCGGTACTTGCTTGTTGCTGTCCCATTAATTGGCCGTAACGGATAATCTTTTCAAGCCCGGTAACATCCTCTCCTTGAGCTACTGTAAAATATTGTGCGCGATGTAGTGCGGGGAAACAATCAAAGCTCCCTGCGTAAGCTAAACTCTCTAATGTTTTTTTGTTTACAGTGCGTTGGTTGACTCTTTTAATAAAATCAAAAATGTCTTTGAATGGTCCCTTTTTATTTCGGTCTTCAATGATATTTTCTACTGCAGCTTCACCCACTCCTTTCAGCCCCCCTAATCCAAACCGGATTTCTCTTTTATTATTCACTGCAAATCCTTTGAGAGACTCATTAATATCAGGGCCAAGCACATTAATTCCCATACGTCGACACTCTTCCATAAAAAAGGTGATCTTTTCTATGCTGCCGGCATTGTTGAGTACGGCAGACATATATTCTGCCGGATAGTGCGTTTTTAAATAAGCCGTTTGGTAAGCTAACAAGGCATAGCAAGTAGAGTGCGATTTGTTGAACGCATATTGAGCAAAGGCCTCCCAATCAGACCAGATTTTTTCTAATCGCTCAGTCGGTAATAAGTTAGCAGTTGCACCTTCGATAAACTGCTTTTTCATCTTGTCCAAGGTCTCCCTGTTCTTCTTGCCCATTGCTTTTCGAAGAACGTCTGCATCTCCTTTACTAAATCCTGCAAGCTTTTGCGCCAATAACATTACCTGTTCTTGATACACGGTAATGCCATAGGTCTCTTCCAAAAACTCCTGCATTTCTGGCAAATCATAACTAATGGTTTCCCGTCCATGTTTACGATCGATGTAATTGGGTATATAAGCCATTGGGCCAGGGCGATACAAGGCATTCATTGCAATCAGATCCTCAAATTGATCTGGTTTTAGTTCCCGTAAATACTTTTGCATTCCCGGACTTTCAAACTGGAAAGTGCCAATCGTAGAACCGTGTTGATAGAGTGCATAGGTTTTGGGGTCGTCCAGTGGTATCTTATCAATATCAATTTCTAACTGATGCAATTGCTTGATCAGGGATAATGCATTTTTAATGATGGAAAGGGTTTTCAGCCCAAGGAAGTCCATCTTAATGATACCGGCGTTTTCGATATCAGTCCCTTCAATTTGTGTAACCCATAACGGAGAATCCTTGGCAGTGGCAATGGGGATTAATTCTGTTAAATCGGTAGGAGCTATGATTATACCCGCCGCATGAATACCTGTATTACGAACAGAACCCTCAAGCCTTTCTGCCTCCCGTAGTACACGGCCTGCAGGAATTGTGGTTTGTTTATACAGTTCCCTTAATTTTTTTACATTCTCAAGTTCGTCATTGGACAAGGCTTCTTTTTCTTCCAATGATTTTTCGCCTTCTTTTGATTTTAACGGAGCGTGCAAAATTCTTCGAAGCTCTATGCCCTGTTTTTCCGGCACTAGTTTGGCCAGTGCATTTGACTCCGGCAATGGCAGATCCATGACGCGCGCAACATCTTTGATGCTCATTTTTGCTGCCATGGTTCCATAAGTAATGATTTGCGCTACTTGATTCTTGCCATATTTTTCTACAACGTAGTCAATTACTTTTTGTCTGCCTTCATCATCAAAGTCTGTGTCTATATCCGGCATAGACTTTCGATCCGGGTTTAAGAAACGCTCAAATAGCAAATTGTATTTGATAGGGTCTATATTGGTGATGCCAATGCAATAGGCCACCACCGAACCCGCTGCAGATCCCCGTCCTGGTCCTATGAAAACTCCTTTTTCACGCCCTGCCTTGATAAAATCACTTACAATGAGAAAATACCCAGCAAAGCCCATTGTTTTGATCGTGAATAATTCAAATTCAATTCTCTCTTTTATCGCGGGTGTGACCGAGGTGTATCTTTTATTGGCCCCTTCATAAGTAATATGCTTTAGATATTCCCATTGGTTATTGGTGTCTGGTGAAATTTTATTTTTTCCAATGATCTCTTCCTTGGTGTGAATTTGAAATTGCTTTTCAACTGGAAAATTGGGAAGTAAAATATCCCGGGTCAGGTTAAGGGGAACAACCTTATCTACGATCTCATTGGTGTTATCTAATGCCTCTGGTAAATCGGCAAATACTTTTGCCATTTCCTCTTTTGTTTTGAAAAAGAACTGATCGTTTGGGAAGGCAAATCGTTTGTCTTTTACATGGATATCATCGTCTGCAAAATCACGTATGGCAGGGGTGGCTAGTTTTTCTCCTGTGTTGATGCAAAGCAGAATATCGTGAGCGGTAAAATCATCTTGCTCCACATAATGGCTATCGTTGCTGGCAATTACTTTAACCTTGTATTTTTTGGCAAAGTGCAGCAACACTTCATTGACCTTATCCTGCTCGGGCAAACCATGCCGTTGGAGTTCAACATAAAAGTCCTCTTGAAAAATATTCAACCACCATTTAAATTCATTTTCAGCCTCGTCTTGACCTTTGCGAAGAATGGCTTGTGGCACGGATGCTCCCAAGCAGCAGGTGGTGGCAATAAGTCCTTGATGATATTTTTGAATAAGTTCCTTGTCAATTCGGGGATATTTTCCATAGAGGCCTTCTACAAAACCCAATGAGGTAAGCTTGATGAGATTTCGATAGCCTTCATCATTCTTTGCCAACAAAATCTGATGCATCCTTTTATCTCGCTGTTCCTTTGTGAATGTTTTTTGATGCCTGTTCTCAGTAAGGTAAAACTCGCATCCCACTATGGGCTTCACTTTTAACTTGCCATTAGCATCTTTGTTTTTGTAAGCTTCTGCTACAAATTCAAAGACGCCAAACATATTGCCATGGTCACTGATGGCCAGTGCAGGCATTTGATTAGCCATTGCCTTTTTATAAAGCAAGGGGATGGATGCGGCACCATCCAGCAAGGAATATTGGGTGTGAACATGAAGGTGCGAAAACTGCATAGCGGATCGGCAAAGTAGCTAAATTAGTTACCTTTGCAAAATCTTCACTAAGCCAACTTTGCGACCAATTTCAAATTTTTTTCTACCAGGGTTCTTTTTAATGGGACTGCTATTATCTGGGTGCTCTTTTATTCAGCGTTTAGGAGCTAAACTGCCTGAAATAAAAGGTTCTTCAGTAAGCAGGTCTACTGCATCAGCGACTATTTCAGCTAATCCACCTCTTGCTTTTATGGATCCATTACCCATCAAACAAGAGGAAAAAATTGCTCAACAACCCCAATGGGTACTTTCTGGTTCTTCTCATTCCGCGTCAACTGACAACGTTGAAGAAAGGGTAGAGGAACCTGCTCTAATCCCTGGTGCTGGTAACACAACCAATTTTTCAAAAGAGGGCGAAAATGCTGCCTTACAACTAAAATATGCTGCACTGTTGGAACAAGACTTGTTTTTGCTTCCAGACGCCAAACTATTAGCGGCAATTGACCCTTGGATGGGGGTTCGTTATAGAAAAGGAGGAACTACTTCGCGAGGGATAGATTGTTCCGCTTTTACAGCTTCCGTGCTTTATGCGTATACTGGAACTAACCTTCCTCGTACCTGTCGCGAACAATACCAGCAATACCCAAGGGTTAGCCAATCCGAAATTGAGATAGGGGATTTACTATTTTTTAGAACAAGAGGTCGTGCGGTCTCGCATGTTGGCATTTATCTGGGAAATAATAAGTTTGTTCATGCCTCATCCAGCAATGGTGTGGTAGTGAGTAGTCGAAACGAACCTTATTTTTCAACCCGCTTTGCGGGGGCTAGGAGAGTGTCTAAGTCCTCTCAAAACGGTTCAGCTTTTAAATAATCTTTTTCTTAGCGTATTCAAAACCGGCTTCATATCTGGAGTCAGATTTAGATAGTAAACCCCTGATATGGCCCCTGCCAGATAGAAAAAGCTTCTTCCTGTTAAGGATAGCCAGCCAAGATGTTCGGCAAAAAGAAAGTAGGTGCTTAAGGACAGCAGGCTAAATAAAATCAATGTCTTTATGGTTTCAATGGAGAATGGCTGAAGTTTATAGCTGTACCAGAGAAATAACACTCTTAAACAGTTGTAAATAGAAATTGATAATAGTTGAGCTATAGCAGTACCCACAATGCCATAGGATTTTGTCAAGTAATAGCTCAGCGGAAGAATGCAAAGTAGCAACGCAATTCCACTGATAAATTCAAAACGCCAACGCGGAGAAGTGATAATAATCTGCGAATTGATGCCTGTGCCCATATCGATTATACGCGTTAGTCCAAGGATAATAAATACCGTGAAGCCGCTTAAAAATGCAGGATTTATGCCAAGTGTAATGATAGCGTCCTGATAATTGACCGCAAATAAACCAAAGAAGCAAATGCCGAATAAAAAAAGATTGATGGAAGATCGTTTATAGATACGTTGAAGAACTTGATGATCTTTTTGTTTCCAAGCACTGGTAAGGGGTTCCATTGCAGCAGCTACAATACCCCGCTGCGGAGCCTGAAGCATAGAAGACATGTTTTGTGCTAAGGAATATATAGCTAATTGTGCCAATGCATTTTGGAGCACTGCGGGAATTAGTATTGAATCAAACACTTGGGCAATTACAAAAATCAGCGTGCCTGCATAGGTAAAGCCAGTGTAATTGAAAATTGGTTTTATAAGTTTTTTGGAAAGTGAGCTCACTTGAAAAGGGATGGCTAACTTTCTCTTATGATGGAGATGAGCGAGTAATAACAGGCCAATAGTCAAATAACTAAATGAAAAGATCTTGACAAAAAGAGCAAACTTGTTTATCCACCCAGCGATATAAAAAAGGATTAATAATAGAATGAGTAAGCGCCAAAATCCCTCTTTAAGAAAGTTGCTTACCACAGACTCTTTTTGTTGCCATCCCCATGCTTCTAAAATATTGAAGAGGAGCAGTCCGCCAGCCAATAGATACACCCAGTTGAAGTACTCGATTAATAGTGGAGAATGGGTAGCGTATTTTCGAACAATGAGTGGCTCAATTAACTGGCCGGCAAAAATTAACAACACCAATCCAACCATTCCTAAAGTAATTGCAATGGTTAGTTGATCATTCTTTTCTGGTACTGTCCGGTCTCTGTAGTAGGGAAAGAATTTATAAATAAAGTAGGGGGCTCCTAAGTTACCGATGGCTACTAACAATAGGGTGATGGCGATTAAGGCGTTGTAAAGTCCAAATTCCTCCTGCGTAAAGAACTCTTTTCGCGTAAAAAGGTAGGTATTGAACAACCCGATACCAAACCCCCCATAAATCACCAAGGTTGACAGGATGCTCTGTTTTCTTATGCTACTCATACGAGGGTTTTATAACTCCACTCTTTTTTTTGTAAAATAATAATTTTCAGCAATTGAATCAGCTGAAAAATGCTGATCGATCAAGAGCTGCTTCCATCCAGTGTTAACGATTATTTCCTGCGTGGGATTTTGGTCCAGTAATACCGGCATCGCAAACTCGGGATTGCAGTTAGTGAATCGATAATGAAACACTCCCTCTCGAACCGCATACTCTAACACGGGAATTTTAGCCGTACGCAGATATTGGTCAAATACCGGAGAAAGTGGCAACGATGTTTTTTTAATGAGATAGTCTTCAATTTCTTTTGTATCCACTGTTTTATGATAGAACTCCTTATTCATCCCTTGTAAAATTGCACGAAATAAGCTGTCGTTGTTGATCATGGTGCGAATATGATGAATCAAGCCAGCTCCTTTGTTGTACATATCGCCACTACCCTCATGATTAACGCCGTAGCTTCCCACTATGGGTCGGTCATTTCTGATCTTTGAACGAATGCCATGACAATAGGCATTTGCTGCTTTTTTACCATAATGGTATTCAACAAAAAGGACCTCGCTATACATCGTAAAACCTTCGTGAATCCACATGTCTGCGATATCTTTTGTAGTGATATTGTTGGCAAACCACTCATGGCCACTTTCGTGAATAATGATATAGTCCCAATCTTTTCCCCAGCCTGTACCGGAAAGGTCTCGGCCCTCGTATCCGTTAGCAAACCCATTACCATAGGCAATTGCACTCTGGTGCTCCATTCCTAAGTGAGAAGATTCCACCAATTTAAAACCATCTTCCTGAAAGGGGTAGGGGCCAAACCAATATTCAAATGCTTCCAACATCCTTCTTGTGTCCCTGTTAAATTGAGGTGTTGCTAAAGCTAAATTGTAATCCAGAACCCAATAAGCTAAATCAAGATTATTTCCATTTACACTCTTGTAGTGATCTGACCAATTGATATAAGTGCCTATGTAGGGGACAATAGTGTAATTGTTGATAGGATTTACAACGCTCCAGGTAGTTGCTGTTTTTCCGTTAGCTAATTTTTCTATCGCTATCCTCCTGCCATTCGCAACAACGGTTAGGCTGTCTGCGGCAATAACTTTTATGCTTGCACCCTGGTCTGGTTCGTCGCTCTGGTGATCTTTACAGGGGTACCACACACTAGCACCCAGACCTTGACAGGCAACCGTCATCCAAGGTCTTCCTTTTTTATCCGTAGTAAAAATCCAGCCTCCATCCCAGGGTGGATTTTTTGCAATTCTAGGTTTGCCACTGTAGTAAATCTCTAAGGAATCCGTGTTGTTTTTTTTGCGACTATCAGTTTTGATGAGCCAGGTGTTTTTTCCTTTTTTAATAAAAGAAACTGATTTTCCATGTTGAATAACACTGTCAATTATCAGCGGGCTCTGCAAATCAATTTGCATCAATTTTAGGGTGCTTTTCCCCATTGATGCATAGCGAATTTTATTTGAGCCTTTGATTTCCTTGTTGAGAAAATCAGGGGTTATGGTGATAGCATAGTGAAGCACATTCCACCAACTTCTCTCCTTATTAATTGTTCCTCGCAGTGTGTCGTCATAATTAAATGGTGATGGGGTTGGTTGTGCGGCAATAGTTGTAGCTGTCAGGGCAATAAAAACCGGTAGAGCAACTAATACGTGAAAAATATTTTTCATTTGCATGACAATAACTTGTTAAAAGGCTAATTTACCTCACGCTGATTTATGTTGCGTCTGATTCTTTCTTTTATCAGCAAAAACTTTTCTAAATTTTTCCAACTTGGGTTGAATCACAAACTGGCAATAAGGATTTGATTCTCCATTCACTTCAACATACTGTTGATGATAATTTTCTGCAGGGTAAAAAATGGTAAAGGGTGAGATTTCTGTCACAATTGGATTTGCCCAGGCGCCGCTTTCATTAAGTTCCTTTTTATATTGTGTGGCTTTTAACTTTTGTTCTTCATTGTGGTAAAATAGGGCACTTCTATATTGTGTCCCTATGTCATTGCCTTGTCTGTTCAGCGTTGTAGGATCATGCGTTTTCCAGAAAACCTCCAAGAGTTCATCGTAACTGATTTCGCTGGGGTTGAAAGTAATTTGTACACACTCAGCATGTCCCGTTGTGCCAGCGCAGACTTCTTTGTAAGTTGGATTTTTTGTTTCCCCACCTGCGTATCCAGATACAACGTTGATTACTCCTTTTAGCTCCTCAAATATTGCTTCGGTGCACCAAAAACAGCCGGTTGCAAAAGTTGCCTTTTCCATGTTGTAATTTGTTTTAGTGAGAAATTCATTCTTGAGAGGTCCAAGATCTTTTTGTTGCGCAAAGATTCCTAATTGTAAGGAAAAGCTCAACAGTATTATCTGAAGCATGCTAAGAATCATTATTTCAAAGTTAACCTAAACACGCTCAAAGAAGATGCTTGTGCTGTGTCAATAGGTTTTATGTGTTATTTTTACCAAAACATTAAATGATGATACACGCTAACAAAATTCCTGCAATTTTATTGGTTACCGTTCTAGTTCAACTTTTATCCTTCGGTAATAGTCAAGCTCAACAAACTGACGATATGCTGGTTCGTCAACAAGAAAGCATGTTATTCAAAGCGGCCAGGGTGGCAAGTCCGCAACAGGAAGTTTATGAGGTAGTAGGACTGGGCTTGCCCAGCTTCACGGTGTCAAACATTGCGGATGGTTCTCTTGAAAGTTATGTTCACAGTCTCCGAGTAACTTATCCGCTACAGATTGGAGGTAGTCGTGCTGGATTTCAGCTAATATTTTATGGGCTCAACGATAAAATTCAATACGCTGTGGCACAGGAAGGGAACAGCACATCCATCTACATGCCCTACGCTTTGCATGATCATCTTAAAGGAAAAATTGAACAGACATTGTCCGCTCGCCGAAAAGTACAATTAAAAATAAATCTTCTACCCTCCGGCCTTAGAGAGGCATCTTGGATTATTAACTAATCTTACA
>Ga0194120_10006741_pt1 | contig 16068 bp, 12 predicted proteins | sample TA2MahCa65mmetaG_FD_148642 | JGI IMG/M metagenome (GOLD analysis project Ga0194120, IMG submission 148642) | Freshwater microbial communities from Lake Tanganyika, Tanzania - TA2015019 Mahale Deep Cast 65m | ecosystem: Environmental > Aquatic > Freshwater > Lake | place: Tanzania: Lake...
GCGGCCGTCGCCCCGGTAGAGGATGGCGCCGTAAGCCCGGGGCGACGAGAACGTGGGATCGTACTTGCCGTTGCCGATGATCTTGTAATCGACGCCCAGGCGTTCCGAGGCGGCCACGACGTTGGAATCGGCGTCCAGGACGATGGCCTGCTTTCCGCCCCAGGGCGAGCGCGGCAGCTTCGCCTTGAGCAGGCGGTTGAACTCCTCGGCGTTGCGCGGATAGTAGCGCTGCGCCCGGGCGATGCGCTCGCATTCGAGGCGCAGCGAGCGCAGGTGCTGCGACATGATCTGGTTGCGCACCACGTCCGAGAACATGTTCTCCCGGGCGTCGCGGAAGGCGATCTCGCCCGCCGCGACGTACCCGGCGCCCACGGCGAGCGCCAGCAGCGGCCAGGGTATCAGGCCGAGGAGCTTGGCGATGCGCCCGGCCAGGCTAGTTGATCCTCCAGGTCTCCGACGTGCCGTCCAGGTACTTGATGACCGGGTTGCCGCTGCTGTCGGCCTCGATGTCGGCAAGCTTGCCGCCCTCGACGGCCTTGCCGGCGGAGTCGATGAGCCACATGTCGCCCGTCAGGGAGCCGCCCGGCTTGCCCAGCACGAGCGCCACGCCGTAGTCGTACCGGAGCGTCAAGCGCCAGCCATTCGCGGCGCCTGTCGCCGGCTTGCTGAACTTGAGCGTGGCCAGCGCGTTCTCGAAGTCGAGCGTGTAGTCCTCGTAGATCTCGTCCGAAGCGCCGGTGGCGCTGGCAGCGTCGGTGGCCGCGCACGTGCTGCTGGTGCAGGTCTTGAGCCAGCCGAAGAGCTTGAAGAGCTTCTTGTCGTAGTCGGCCGTCGCCTTGAGGTTGATCCCCATCGCCGAACCGGCGGGAGACACGAGAGAGCCGGAGACGCCCACCACCTGCGGCACCTGGATGTCCACATTGCGGGCGTCCTGGGAGTTGTTCTTCGGGACGGTGATGGCGAAGGCGCGGAACTGGGTCTGGTCCACCTGGATATCGGCCACGGGCAGGTCGCTCTTGAGCTTGAGGCTGTAGACCTCCTGGCGGCGCGACATCGTCGTGGGATTGGCGTTGATGCCCAGCAGGAGCAGACCGCCGTACTTGGCCGCATCGGTCGTCTTCCAGTTGCCAATGGTACTGGGCCCGCTGATGCGGATCTCGGCGGAGCCCTTGACCTGCCGGTCCTCGCCGCCCACCGGAATGGTCAGCGTGTTGTAGGTGATCTTGTCCTTGTAGCCCTCGCACGCGCTCTGGCCCGCGCTGCCGCACGCGTCGTTCCACCACGCGAGTTCGATCGTGGCGTCGTACTTCCTGTCGCCGCTCTTGATGGTGCCGGTCTGCGGGCTCGACCCGGAAGCCGGCAGGCTCGTGACGGCACTGGTCGTGGCGAAATCGCTGCCCGACGGCACCGGGGCGAACCCGAGGAGGGTCTTGCCGGTCACGGTCGTGGCGATGCGGTAGCCGGCCCCCACGTTGCCGATCAGGTTGTTGCCGATGGGCATCGTGAAGTTGTTGCCTATAGGCATCGTGAAGTTGTTGCCGATGGGCATCGTGAAATTCTCGGTCGAGTTGAGCTTCTTGAAGTCGGTCACCGCCGTCTTGGCGGCGCTCACCGTGCCGGCATCCTGGGCCGGGGCGAGCTTCAACGTGTCGGAATCGCCCGTCAGCGCGGTGCCCACCGACGCCGTCGGGGTCTTCATCAGCGAGCAGGCGCCCACCAGCCCGGCAGACAGCGCCAGGGCGGCGAACCTCGCGGTCCTACCGGCGCGACTCCTCATTCCTCACACTCCTCTGGGCAGCGGGCGATAGCCAGGATAGCACGGCAATCCCTAGAGCTTTCTTCCCAGATCCTCGACGAGATTCCTGTCCTGCAGGTTGCACGCAGTTAGCGTTCGGCTTCCACGACGCCCACCACGACCCGGCCCACCACCTCCAGGGAGGCGGGCGAGCAGCGCTCGGCCGTGTCGTAGGTCGTGTGCCACCAGGGGTAGTCGAAGTCGATGAGATCGGCGACCTGCACGCCCGCGTTTAGCAATGGCCAGTGGTCGTCGAAGATCCGTGGCCCCGGATTGTCCTTGAAGTAGCGGGCGTAGCCCGACCGGGACGCCTCGTTCCACACCCGTTCCACCACCGCCGCGGCCATGTGCCTGGAAAATTCTTCCTTCTCGATCCGCAGGTCGGCGTCGCCCACCATGTCCACGATCAGCCCCCAGCGCGGCTTGTTTGCGCCGAGCCTGTCCGCGAAGCGGCGCGAACCCTGGAAGAACCCGTCATAGCCTTGCCCGAGATCCTCTCCGTCGAAGAAGACCAGGCGCACCGGAACATTCGGCCGCACCACCCGCGCCACTTCCAGCAGCACCGCCACCCCCGAGGCGCCGTCGTTCGCCCCGGGAATCGGCGTGTTGCGCCTGGCCGGATCGGGATCGCGCTCGGCCCAGGGCCGGGTGTCCCAGTGGGCGCCCAGCAGGATCGGCCGCGGGCCGGCGGGCCCGATGTCCGCGATGATGTTGAACAGCTTCACGGGCTTGCCGTCGAGGGAACCGGTGAACTCGTCGACGGTCACGCGGGGGGTAAGCGCCCGCAACTCCTTGACCAGCCAGGCCCGCGTCCTTGCGTGGCCGGGGCACCCCGGGCAACGCGGGCCGAAGGCCAGTTGCGCCTCCAGGTGCTTCCAGGCGCGCTGGCCGTCGAACAGGGGGCGCGCCGCGGCGGGCGCCGGGTTCGCCCGGGCGGCCATGCCCGTGGCGCTCACGATCAACAGCGCCAGCAGGAAGGGAGTGCGCGCCTTCAAACGCCTTCCAGCAGGATGACGATGGTATCGGCCTCGCCGGACTGCGCGGCCTCCTCGAGGGCCGACGTGACCGTCAGGAGGCTTGCAGCCTTCGCCACGATGCCGTGCTGGGCGATCTGGGCGGAAAGCGCGATGCGGCCGGCCAGGGAGGCCGCGGCCGAATAGTCGCGGTTCTTGAGCGCCGCCACCAGATCGGCGGTCTGCCGATCCAGGTCCTTGATCCGGTCGTCGAGACGGCCGGTGAGCGCGGGCACGGCCTGGGTCAGGCGAGCCGTGATCTCGGTCAGGCGCCCCTTCGCCTCCGGCGACGCGGCGGCCACCCGTGCCGTCACCTCGCGGACCTTCCGGGCGCTGGAGATGAGCTGGACGGCCAGCTGGACCGTGGTGTCGGCCATGATGGCCGCCTGGACCGACATCTCGCGACCCAGCCGCGCGGCCATGGCCCAGTCGCGCGCGATGAGGGCCTGCTGCAAGCGCAGCGCCCGGTCGGTGAGCGAACCGGCCAGATCCACGGAGCCGTCGGGCGCGGGATACACGCGCGCCGCCAGGAATGCCATGAGCGATGCGTCGCGAGCCATCTGGGGCGCCACTTCCGCGACGCCGGCGTAATTCTTGCCCACCGCGAACCGCGCCAGCTTCTCGCCGGCCCCGAACGTGGCCTGGCGCTTGGCCTCCACGGCCGCCGCGAAGAGGCCGAAGCGCGCCTGCAATTCGTCGGCCACGCTCTTCGCCGTGGCCTTGTCGCGGGACTTGACCGCCTTTTCCAGCCGGGAGGCGAGCTTCGTGACGGTCGCCGCGTGGTGCACCAGGTCGTCGGCGAGGATGGCGCACGAGTCCTGGAGTTCCAGGGCGGCCGGCGCGATGCGGGCGTGGTCGCGGGTTCCGACTGCTTCGCGCAGGCGGGCGACCAGGGGCGGCAGGCCGGTGAGCCGGGCCAGGATGAGCTGCTTGAAAGGAAAGGCGCGCGGGCCGAGATGCTGCAAGGTCGCCGTCAGGGGGCCGGCGGCGTCGGCCGACACGACCCGGCCCAGCTTGCGCTCGTTGGCAGCCGGAGCCGGATCGGCGCCGGGCTGCAGGTTTGCGACCGGATGATCGTCGGGGCGGACGCCGGCGACCGGCGGAGCCAGGTAGCCGGTGCCCACGCGCGGGCGCTCCGGCGCGCCCGCAGCTTTGCGCGCGGTATCGCCGGAGCCGTCCTGCGGGCCGTCGCCCGCATACTCGGGCTCTCCCGGGCCTTGCGGGCGCATGCGGGCGACCAGATCGCCGATCGATCGCCTGAGGGCTTCTAGCACGGGTAAGTCTTACCCGGAGTAGAGGCCTGTCATCTGGCCCGGGCTGGTTTCCCCGCCGTCAGCGCAGCCGTTCGGCCAGGAGATCCCTGGTCAGGGGCGAGGCGGAGATCTCGCCGATCATGGCCCGCAGGGCCGTGATGCGGTGGTCGATCTCCGTCGTGCCGGCCAGCGCCTTGGCGTTGATCTGCGCGAGCTTCGAGTTGGAACGGACGCGCATGTCGGACACGTAGGCGTCGAGCCGATCGATTTGCCGCTGGAAGACCTGCTCGCGGCCCTCGATTTGCTTGAGGTACGAGTAGTCGATCGACTGGTACTCGATGAAGACCGGCAGGGCGGCCCGCTGCGAGCTGGCCTTGGCCAGCGAGAAGTTCAGCGTGGCGCGCTGGACCGCCGCCGTCTGCTCGAGGTAGGTAAGCTGGTCGTTGAGGACCTTGCCCAGCCGCTGCTCCTCCTGCAGCTTGAGGTTGGCGATCTGCGCCTCCAGATCGAACATCCGGGCGCGGATGCTGGTGATGTCGAGCTGATCGCCACCGGGCGGGCTCGCCGGCTGCGGCCGCGCCGATGCGGGGCCGCCCGGCTTCTGCGCCTGGCCGTGCGGCCGCGGCTTCTTGGGCCCGCGTCCCGCGGGAACTGGCGCTGACAACTCTCCTGCCATGGGAAGTCTCCTTCTCGACTCGCGTCAGTTCTGCGGCGGCTTGGCGTTGGCCAGGGCCTGCGGATCCTGCTCGGTGACGTACTGGTTGAGGATGAACTTCGGCGGCACCAGGTCGGGCACCGACCCGCTCCGGGCATTGTCCCGGTCGGCCTCGGCGCCCTTCATGCCCATCTTGTAGCCGATGTAGCCGCCGACGGCCGTGATGGCCAGGCCGACGCCCAGGGCCGTGCGAAGCTGGCCGACCGACGACGCGAAGATCTTTCCGAGGACTCCCGCCTCGGCGGCCGCCGCGGCACCCAGGCCGCTCAGCAAGCCGGCGATGCCGCCGACGATGGTGCCGCCAAGGGTGGGCCAGAACCCTTCGTACATCCGCTTGCCGAGACCCCAGTTGGCCGGCCCGCTCCAGTTGGCGGGGATGAATCCCTTGGGCGGGAGCTTCACCATGACCTGGTCCTCGCCGGGATCCTTCTGCCCGTTGAGGTTGTAGTCGATCGAGACGAGCTTGTAGTCCTTGGTCGCGCCCTTGATCTCCTGCGGATCGGCGACCACGCCCGACCCGATGCGATCGCCCGCCTTGTAGCCGGCAATCCCGTACGCGCGCACCGCCGCGCTCACTTGCCCTACGGCCATGATGCTCCCTCCTCCGTCGTGTTCCGGATGAGTTATCGCGTGCGGCCCGGGATCCCTGCCTGGCGAAGGTTATCCTTGGGTTGCGTTGACGTAAAAGCGGACTATTTCGCCTGCAGCGAATCGAGCGTGCCCGAGGCCGCTGCGAGGTCGAAGCGCCGGATGGCCTGCTCGACCTTGGAGGATTGCTGCACCAGGCTGCTGGCCCGCGAGACCTCGCCGTTGGTCAGCAGGTCGGCGGTCCGCGCCACCCGGGCGGCCAGGTTGGAAATGGCGGCGTAATCCTTGTGCTGGCCCGCCTGCTCGAGTTGCAGGCACTGATCCAGCAAGTTGTTCGTCCGCTCCAGCACGGGGGCGCGGAAAATGCCGGCGCTGCGTGCGATGTTGCCGGCCAGCGCCAAGGCCACGTCCCGCTTGCCCTCCAGGAGCGCCTGCCGCAGTTGCCGGGCAAGCTGGTTGAGCTGCACGGCCTGCGCCATGACCGGATCCGAGAAGAGGCCCGCCCGGTAGAGCATGAGCCGGGCGCCGGTGGCCAGGGCGGTGAACTGCCTGGTCGCCATCATCTCGCCGATCAGCGCCATCATGGCCTCGAGGTCGGGTTCGGGCGGCATCTGCGACGCCGAAGAAGGGGCGTCTTCGTCCACGAAGGCCGCCACGACGGTGGCGTCGCGGGCGAGGATGCCGGCGAGCGAGGTGATCAGGGCGAAATCTCGCGTCTTGACGGCGCGATCGAGCCTGCTCACGAGCTGCATGAGGTTGTCGGCGCGGCTCGACGCCTTCTGGTCGAACTGCTCGGCCATGGTGACGAGCGACTGGATCTGCCGGCTGGCAGCCATCAGGTCGTTCGCGCCGAACGCGCCTTCCAGGCTGTCGGCGCTCCGCACGATGGCGGTCGCCATCAGCACCACGTCGTCGGTCAGGAGCGACGCGTCCTGGGCCAGGGTGGACGCCATCTGGGCCGCGTAGGAATAGTCCTTGGTGAGGATGGCCTTCTGGATCTTCGAGACCGTCAGGGCGATCACCGCGATGCGGTCGGCGATGGCGCGGAACGCCCGCGCCCGCCTCAGCATCTTGCCTAGCGCGTCGTCGAAGAGTTCCTTGCTGCTCTCGCCGACCGCCCGGATGAGCTGCGCGCCCAGTTGCGCGTACTTGAGCGCCGGGTCTCCCGTGCGGGTGAGCATCGCGCCGCCCGTCCGCGGCAGGTAGTTGGTGTCCTTGGTGGGCCGGACGTGGATCGTGCGGTAGTGGGGCCGCGCCTCGCCCACCTCCGGGTCGTCCTCGTCGTCGGCGGCTGCCGCCAGCTCCGGATCGTCGAACGGCGAAACAGGCTCGTCCTCTGGGACGCCAGCCTGCCAGGCCACCCGGGGAGCATCGGAGCGTTGTTCGACCGTCGCGGTCGACCCAGGGGCCGCCTTGAAGAGTTTCCGGATGAAGTCGAAGATGGTAGCGGCCTCCGGGAGCCTTATACCCATTGACGCCCGGTAGCCTATTGTTACGAATTGAGGCTTAACGTAACGATTTCCCCCGGGGCCACGACCACCTCGCAGACGGCCTTTCCGGGCGAGGCATGCGGCGACTCCGCCATGTCGCAGGGCGCGCACCGCCAGCCCGCCGGCGCCCGCAGGGGAAACGACCTGGGCTCCGGCGTGGGGTTGCAGGCGCGCATGACGATGCCTGGTCCGGTCGACGCCGGCTTGAGGGAGCTGACCACCACCGCGGCCGGGACGGGCGCGAACCAGGGTCCGGGGGCCACGGCGCCGCCTGCCAGCGCCGTGCGATGGCCGCCGGTCGGCCGGACTACCGGCGCGTGGCGGACATGATCCAGGTCGGGCAGCGCATCCCACCACGCCGCGTGCGTCTCCAGGCCGGGGGGACCGATGCGCAGGGCGTACCGGAAGACGTGCTCGCCCTGGCACTGCGCGTCGGGAGTCTCCATGTGCGGGCCCGCGCCGCCGCCCCGCGTGCGCAGATCGTCGCGGGACAGCCAGCCCACGCAGCGCAGGAGGGTGATGGCCACGGCCTGGCCACCCATGACGATTTCGGCCTCGGGCAAGCCGGGGGCCAGTAGCTGCGCGCTGTGGCGATCGCCCTCGAGGGCGACGACGCCGAGGTGGGGAAACGTGGGCGGCACGGCCTCATGGGTCGGAGGCACGGGCAACGGCCCGAGGCCGCGCCCGGGTTTGCGGTCCACGAAACCGAACGCCACCTCCGAGACGATCTCGCCCGGGTGCGCGATGCCGGTCGCGACCAAAGCCCGGAGGCGATGATCCTGCGCCCAGTTCTCCAGCCGGGACTCGAATTGCAGCGTCCGGGATCCCGCCGTCAGCGTGATGCGGGTCTTGATCGCCGTGTTGACGACCAGGGTGGAGCGGCGCTGCCGATCCGGCAGCAGGGCGGCCGGGATGCCCAGGCCATGCTCGACCTCGAGCACCGCGCGCGCCGCCGAGGCCTCGACGACCGTGTAATCCCGGTACGAGGACATCTTGAGCCGATCCTCGGCCGGCGGGCTGTAGGTGTACTCGTCGCCCGCGTCGCCGCCGTCCACGAAACGCAGCAGGTCGGGGACGGTCTCGCCCGTGTCCTTGATCAGCAGCTTCAGGGTGCCGTCCGAGACCTCGACCCGCAGGTGGGCGTTCTCGACCGAATTCTCGGCCGCCGTCACGTCGGCGGGCGCGCTGCCGACCGCGCCCTCGCCGGCGGCGAGACGCAGATGCCTCAAGCCGAACGGGGGCAGCTCCAGCCAGGCCAGGAGGCGGTAGCGCCTGACCGGCTTCCAGTCGGGGTGGTAGAGGATGTCCGCCAGGAATTCCTCGCCGTCGGCGGCGCCGAGGAACACGCACGGGGCGCCCTCCAGGTGTGCGGAGGGCCAGGCGAGTGCCGGATCCGCCGCGACAGGGACTTTGCGGTCCGGTTCATCGGCGGCCTGCGGTCCCCGGGTGAGGAACGCGAGGAGATCGTCGCCCGCGGGATCGGGGGCCGCGGCAGAGGACGCGGCGTGATGCGGGGGATCGGCCGCGGCCGGCAGCACCAGGCGCGGCACCTCGGCGACCACCTCCACCCAGCCGGCGCGCGCCCAGCCCGACGGGTTGAAGACCAGCACGCCGGGCGCCTCCTCGCGCGGGGCGAAAGCGTCCATGGCGCGGTCCACCAGGTCCCGGCCAAGCGAGCGCGCCTGCGAGAAGCGGGCGCTCATCTCCCGGTGCACCTCGTCGATCGAGCAGCCGCAGATGCTGTCGTGCGGCTGGTTCTTGAGGATGAGCTCCCAGCCCTCGCGCCAGAACCCCATCTCGATCCCCTGCCCGGCGAGGCGCTGGAGGGCCAGCAGGGGCTCGACCTGGCGCTCCCAGAGATCCTGCACCTCGGCGTTTTCCTGCTTGATCCCCATGCGCGCGGACGCCACGTCCGGCAGCAGGTACTGCAGGGGGCGGCCGCTCTGGCGCAACTCCCCCCTCACGACCGGCATATCGCCGCGGCCGGGCGCCACCAGGGCGTCCGTGACGCGGCCGAGACGGGCGCCCTGCTCGGCCGCCACTTCGGGGAGGTCGGCGTTGGGGGCGAGGTGATCGCAGCCCGCGAGCAGGAGGTGCGGGCCGGGCAGTCGGTGGGCGGCCACGAATTCGGCATGGCGGGCGGCCCGCTCTTCCCGGGCCAGCGGCGCCCAGAAATGGACGTTGCAGTAGCCGGTGGGCAGGTAGACCGTGGCGATGCCGTCGCCGGCGAGATTCTCCCACCAGAAATGCTCCGCGGGCGGTTCGACCCCGCGCCACACGATCGCGCGGTCCATGCCGAAGTTGCGCAGGATCTGCGGCATCTGGGCCGTGTGGCCGAACATGTCGGGGAGGTACCCGACCGGGTCGCCCGCGCCGAAGCGATCCATGCGCTCGCGGCCGAACTGCAGGTTGCGCACCAGGGACTCGCCCGAGACCAGGAGTTCGTCGGGCAGGATGTACCAGGGGCCGATGCCAAGCTTGCCCGACCGCGTGAGCGCCTGCAAGCGGTCTTCGTCCTGCGGGCGGATCTCCAGGTAATCGTCGAGCATCACGGTCTGGCCATCCAGCAGGAAGTACGGGAGCCTGCCCTTCTCCAGCATGTCGAGGATGCGCTGCACCGCCTCCACCAGGCGCAGGCGGTAGCCCTGGAAGGTGCGATACCACTCGCGATCCCAGTGGGTGTGCGGAACGACGACGACATCCGGCATGGCGCCATTTTACAGGCGCTCTTCGCGGGAATAGTTCCAGCACCGTGCCGCATCCCCGCTCGTCACTTCCCGGCCCGGCGCGACCCTGTCTGGTCGGCGGCGTCGCGATCGCCCTCGGCTTGCCGGTCATCGCGGCCTTCCCGGCAGCGGCCGGCGGTCCCGGGGCCGAACAGGCGCGCGCGGCCGTTCCCGCCATGCCGCCTGCGGCAACCCCCGACGCGCCGCCTGCGGCCACACCCGACGCGCCGCCCGCGCCAGAGCCCTTGTCGGCCCTCGGTACCTGGGGCGCCCCGGCGGCGCCCCTCGTCGCCGCGGGCCTGTCGCTCTTCGTCCCCGGCGCCGGCCAGATCGCCGCGGGAGCGCCGGTGGAGGGCGCCCTGTTCGCCGCGATCGAGATCGCGGCCATCGGGGGCCTCTGGGCGGGAACGGCCAACCGCTCGCTCGTGACCTGGGGCCTTGGAGCGGGCCTCCTGGTAGCGGCCCACGCGCTGGCGCCCGCCCATGCGCTCCTGCTGGATCCGGCGCCGCCCCCGCCCGAGGCGGCCGCGCCCTGAGCCCCATGCGCCGCGCGCTCCGCCTGCTCGGCCTCGGAGGAACCCCGGCCCTGGCCGGCGGCTGTTTCCTGGCCCTGGCCGCCTTTCCGCCTCCCCTCCCGCCGGCCGTTTCGCCCGCGGATACCTCGCCCGCCGCGGCCGGCACGGTGCGGATCGGCCCGGCGAGCGGTGGTGCCGCGCTAGCCCCCGCCTCGGTCGCCGCGCCCCTCGCTGGCGGCCTGCTGGCCGGCGCCCCGGCCCTGGTGGGACTGGGCGCGCCGCCGGTCGCCACGGCGTCCGCCGCGCCGGCCCTCACGGATCCGGGCGCCGCTCCGGCGGGCTACCGGGTCCAGGCAGGCGAGGCGGCTCTCTACGTCGAGGCGGTGGATCTGGCCGACGGGGCGCGCGTGGCCATCGTCAAGGCCGACGCCGCGGGCCGCTACCGCATTCCGTTCGACAGGCCCGGCCCGCGCGCCCTGGCCATCCAGGCCACGACACTGGCCGGGAGCAAGGTGACCGGCTTTCTCGCCGCTCCCCTGTCACAACCGGCCACCGGCGCGGCCGCACTCGACGTGACGCCGGGGACCACCGCCATCGCCCTGGCCTGCGCCCGGTTGGCCGGCGTGGGGCCCGAACTGGTCGCCGACAAGGGCTTCCGCGGGTTCAAGGCGGCCGCGTTGCCCGACCTGGTGGCCCGACTCGACGCGCCCACCACGGGAGGCGCCGCCGCCGTGCTCGACCCCTCCCGATCCTTCGCGCAGGCCGAGAGTTTCGATGCCATCCTGGCGGCGGCGGTGCGCGGCGGAACCGCGCTTGCGCAGTCCGCCCTGGAGAAGGCCGGCAGCGACGCGGCGTCGCAGTCGGCAGCGCTGCGGCTGATCCTGGCGGCCGCCGCGGGCGTCAGGACCGGCACGGCGGCCCGCCCCCAGGACATCCTCACGACGGCCGCGCTGGCCGTCAGCCGGCGGGACGTCGCCGAAGCGCTATCCCCCGGACCGACGCCCGCGCCTCGATAGCGTGGCTCGAATGACTTCGCTCCGGCATCGCGGCCGGCACGGAGGCCGGCCCCACCCGCTGCATCGGTGGCGCAGGCCTCCGTGCCTGCGGCTGAGAGGCGCCAGGCCATTCGAGCGCCGCAATCAGGCGTGGACGGCCACGCGCTCCGAGATCACCGGCTGGGGACCCGTGTACAGGGCGTCGATGCGGTCGCGGTAGCGCTCGGCAATCACCTTCCGCCGAAGGCTGTGCTTCTGCGAGATTTCGCCCGACTCGACGGTCCACTCCTCGGGAATGAGGGTGTAGCTCTTGATCTGCTCGAAGGTCGCGGCCTTCGCGTTTACCCCGGCCACGACCTGGTCGAAGTGGGCCCGCACCTCGGGCTGGCCGACCAGATCCTCCAGCGCCGTCCCCGCCAGGCCACGCCTGGCCGCCCACGCCCGCAGGCCCTCGGCGCTCGGCACCAGCAGCGCGGTGATGTAGTTGCGGCCGTCGCCGACCAGCATGGCCTGGTCGACCAGGCTGTCCAGCCGCAACGCGTTTTCGACGGGTTGCGGCGCGACTTTCTTGCCGTTGGACATCACGATGAGTTCTTTCTTCCGGTCCACGATGGACAGGTAGCCGTCAGCGTCGAAGCGACCGACGTCGCCGGTGTGGAACCAGCCCTCGGCGTCGATGGCCTCGCGGGTGGCCTCGGCCTTGTGCCAGTAGCCCTCCATCACGTTGGGCCCCTTGCACAGCACCTCGCCATCGGCGGCAAGCTGAACCGTGACGCCCTCGACGGGCTTGCCGACGGTACCGAAGCGCGGCCGCTCCGGCGGGTTGAGCGCGATCACCGGCGCGGTCTCCGTGAGGCCGTAACCCTCGACCACGGGGATGCCGGCGTTGCGGAAGAACTCGCCCACCTCCTTGGGGAGCGGCGCGCCGCCTACCAGGATGAAGCGGATGCGCCCGCCCAGCTTCTCCCGCAGCTTGGAGAAGACGACCTTGTCGGCCATGTCGTAGAGCACGTTGGTCGGGAACGGCACGCGGCCGTACTCCTCCATCGTGCGGTGGTAGAACTCCCCGACGTCCTGGGCCAGCAGGAAGATCTCCTTGCGCCAGGGGTTGTCCTCGTCGAGGCTCTGGAGGACCCGGTCGTGGATCTTCTCAAGGACGCGCGGCACGCACGCCAGATAGGTGGGGCGCACCTCGGTGAGATTGACCGTGAGCTTGTCGAGGCTCTCGGCAAAGGCGATGGTCGCGCCCTTGAGCACGGCCACGTAGTACGCCATGCGCTCCAGCACGTGCGACAGCGGCAGGAACGACAGGGTGGTGTCCTGGTACGAGATGTCGAGGATCTTGGTGACCGCCAGCGCGTTTGCAGCGAAGTTGCCGTGGCTGAGCATCGCGCCCTTGGGCTCGCCTGTGGTCCCCGACGTGTAGACGATGCTGGCCAGCCACTCGGGGGTGATCTGCGCGGTGCGCTCGGCCCGGTGGTGCTCGGTGCGCTCGCGGGCCTCGGCCCCGGCTTCCAGCAGGTCGCGCCAGGCGCGCACCTTGGCCTGGCCGCGCCGGTTTGGCACCTCGTCGAACGCGAAGACGTGCTGCAGAGCGGGCAGATCGCCGCGCACCGCCTGCACCTTGGCGATCAGGGCCTCGCTCGACGCGAAGCAGAGCATCGCGCCCGAATCGCCCAGGATGTACCGCACCTGCTCGGCGGTGAGCGTGGTGTAGATGGGCACCAGGACCGCCCCCAGGGAGAGCACGGCCTGGTCCACGACGAGCCATTCCGGCCGGTTCTCGGACATCACCGCGACGCGCTCCCCGGGTCCGACGCCGAGTTCCAGGAGGGCCGACGCCAGGTTGGTCACCTGGTCGTGGAACTCGCGGTACGAGATGGCGCGCCAGCGGCCCTCCTCCTTGACCAGCAGGGCATCCTTGGCGGAGTATGCCGCGACGGTCTCGCGAAAGATGGCATGGATGGTCGTGCTCATCAGGTGAATCCTCTATTATGGGGAGCCGGAAACCGGCGCCGGAACTGACAACAGCAGAAATTGTAAAGCATCCTTAAGAAGATGGGAAGCACGGTCTTGGCAGTGGGCCTCGCGGCTCTGCTCGCCGGCGGCATGGACCCTTCCTACCGCGACCTGGCCGCCGAACCGGCCCGCGCGATCGGCCGGAGCGTGGACTGGACCGTCCGCCTGACCGCCGTCACTAAGCGGTACTACACCTACCACCTGCGCGGCGCCTACTTGGCCCCACCGGGAGAGCCCCGCTGCGAGGGTTGCTGGGTGACCATCGTCTTCCGCGGCCTGCCCGCCGAGACCGCCCGGCCATCTCGCTTCGCCGCCGGCCAGGTCGTGCGGGTGCGCGGCACCGTCTACAAGGTGCGCCCCGAGCCGACGGTCGTCGCCGGCAAGGTGAGCGCGCCGACCCGGCAGCCCTAACCAGGCAGGTTGACGTTCGTGATGCGCTTCTTGAGCTCGAAGAGGCTCATCGATTCCCGCGTGCCGTAAGGGTTGTAGTAGTACACGCGGTCGTTCTCGATCTTGTCCACCAGGATCTTGTGGCCGTTGCGGGCCGCGGTCCAGTTGAGCCCGACCGGCACCGGTTGCCCGCGCCGCGCCAGGTCGGCGATGCGGCCGATGACCTCGTCGATCCGCCCGGGGTCGCGACTCGTGTAGAAGTCGACGGAGGCCCAGTTCCGGCCCGTGAGCGAGGAGAGCGCGACGTCGGCCTCCTCCACCGAAAGGCCGTTGCCGCCGTCGGAAATGCGGTCGGTGCGGTTGCTGTAGGTCAGACCCTCGGGAGCTAGCGCCAGCGCGATGAGCGCCGGCTGGAACAGCGCCTGGCCGACGCTGCGGCCGCCGTCGGGCGCCTGCCAGTCGGCGGTGCGGCCGATCTCCGCGCCGTCGGCCAGCCGCACGACGCCTTCCTTGGCGGCCAGTCCGCCGACGATGCGGATCAGTTCACCTGGCTGGCGGCGGGCGAGCATGATGGCCATGACCGCCGGCACGCAGGTGTTGTTGGAGCCCTGGTAGAGCTTGGCGGGATTCTCGAGTTCCTCGAGCAGTTGCCCCACCAGTTTCTTCCGGTCCACGCCTTCGCCGAGGTCCCCGGTCGTCATGAGGCCCAGGTGGAAGAGGGCGCTCCGGCCGTCCGCAGCGGTCTGGCCGGCCAGACGCCCGGACAAGAGCAAGGTCTGGAGCGCATGGCGGCCCTCGGCGTCGGTCTCGACCAGATCGCGCACCTTGTCGTAGGCCGCGCGGTCCTGGAGCGACAACCTGGCGACCGCCTTGTTCTCGTCTGTCAGGCGGTTGGCGACCTGGAGTCGGAGGCCCGACGTCGTGAGATGTGGCTCTACGACAGCCGCCGGCTTGGGCGCCGTCATGATGTCCCGGAAACCGTCCACCTTCGTGCGCACGAACTCGGGTTCGCCATCCTTGGGGGCGGGAGCGGGCAACAAGCCGAAGCGCGCCTCGATGGCGGCCAGCTTGAGCCGCAGTTCCTGGAGCTTCTGCCAGAACCATTGGAGCGCCGCGCCGTCGCGCACGGCCAGGGAGTCGCCGGCCAGGCGGGGGGAATCGGCCGCGCCAGCGCCGGCGCCTGCCGCCTTGCGCCTCGGGACCGGCCGCGCGCTGTCGTCGACCCGCTGCATTACTTGGGGATCTCGGCGTTCAGGATGTAGCCCTTGAACTCGGCTTCATCCATCGTCTCGCGCTGGCCCCAGGGATTCGTGTAGTGCACCGTGCCGTTCTCGATCTTGTCGATCTGCACCTGGTGCCCGCCCAGATCCTCCCACTGCATGCCGATGGGGATGGGGCCCTTGCCCTGTTCCACCGCCTTCTTGAGCTTGTCCCACAGGCTGTTGCGGTTCCAGTGAAAAAACATGTGGCTGTCGTAGTCGCGGCCCTGCAGCGCCGTGTTGATCTCGGCGCTGCCCCAGCCGAGCAACCCGCCGCCCAGCGGGATGGGCCCGATGTAGGCCTTGTCGTTGGTGTTGTCGTAGTCGAGGATCGGCTGCGGCAACGGCTGCCCGAGATCCATGAGCGCCGGCTGGATCAGGCGGCAAGGGATCGCGCGGCCGGCGTCGGAGTCGTCGGCCCAGTCGGGAGCCCGCTTGAGCTTGGGGCCACCCACCGTCACGGTTTCGCCGGCCGGGCTCGCCAGGTCGGCGATGAGGCGGGCGTACTCGGTCGGATGCTTGCGGGCGATGAGGATCTGGGCGGTGGCCGCGACGCAGGTGCCCTTGCCCTGCTGGTTGATGCGCACCGGGTTCTCGATCTCGGGGATCAGGTCGGAGAGGAGATCCTCGCGCTTGATGCCGGGAGCCAGGTCCTGGGTCGCCATGCGATGGAGTTGATCGAGCAGCGTGCCGTCGCCGCGGAGGGGCTTGTCGCCAGGCAGGCGGCCGTCCAGGAGCATGCTCTGGAGCGCCCAGCGCGACAGCGGCCGCTTCTCGGTGAGCTTGGCCAGCCCTTCGTACTGCTTCTGCTGCTCGGGCGAGAGCTTGGCCAGGGCCGCCTTCTCGGCATCGGCGCGGGCAGGAATCTCCTTCTTGGCCTTCTGCAGCTCGTTGAAGTCAGGGAAGTTCACGTCGCCCGGATCGTCCACGACCTTGCGGGTCTTGAACGGTTCGAACTTCAAGCCGAACAGCAGCCAGCGCAGGTTCTGCTGGAACCAGGTGAAGCCCTGCACCACCTTCGGCCAGGCCCACTTGAGGGCCTTGGTGATGCCGGTCTTCTCGCCGATCCACTTGATGCCGTCCCAGATCTTGCCCAGGCCCCACTTGATGCCGCCCCAGGCCCGGGCGGCCAGGTTCTTGGTGCCCTCCCAGAGGCGCTTGAAGAATCCGGGCTGATCCTTGGGCTGCTGGTCGGTCTTGGCGATCTCGGGCTTGGCTTCGGCTGGCTGCGGGCGCGTCGCCTGGTCGATGCCGTCCACGACGTCCCTGGCGAGTTCCTGGAGGCGCTTGCTCGCGTCGTCGGCGGCCTT
>Ga0194120_10006742_pt1 | contig 16067 bp, 17 predicted proteins | sample TA2MahCa65mmetaG_FD_148642 | JGI IMG/M metagenome (GOLD analysis project Ga0194120, IMG submission 148642) | Freshwater microbial communities from Lake Tanganyika, Tanzania - TA2015019 Mahale Deep Cast 65m | ecosystem: Environmental > Aquatic > Freshwater > Lake | place: Tanzania: Lake...
GCGCGGTCGAGGCTTTTGAGGCCGATGTCAAAAATATCGCAAAAATCATGAGCGTATTGATAGGCGATTCGATCGCGTGGCGCGGCGTGCGCCATCGCTGCAGCTAAAGTCGTTTGCGCCGGCGCCTGCACATCGTCTATTGAAGACGCGCCAAGTCCAGCTGGGCTTGCTAGTTGAATGGCTTGGAATGCGTCTCGCGCATCATCAAGGCCAAGGGCTTTACACAGCTGAGACGTTTCAAGGCGTAAATCGTCGGTGGCGGCGTTGAGGGCGGCGTGTGCGAGCGGTGCGCATAGAAGAATAATCCCCAAATTTGTATTTTGCCCAACAGCCGCCCATGTGGCTTTGGTTGCGGCGAGTATTTTTGCTCCGACAGTCAAATTTGGATCAGCGAGAAAAGGCGCGGCGACGTGCGCGCTGTCAACAAAGTCTTGTGTCGCCATGCCATGTCCGGATGCAAAAATATGGACATTGCCAGGTTTTGGCGCCTGTAACTCAGCCTCGCAAGCGAAGATGAAAGCTTCCGCAACACGTTTGGGCGCAACAGAAAATTTCAACATTGGGGCGTTGAATTTAAAGTCGCTTGGGCGAGACGTTCTGCTATGGAGAATGAAGTGATTTTTTGCAAACCAAACCACCCAGCCATACTATTTACTTCAAGCACCACAGGCGCGCCGTGCGCAGTGGTAATTAAATCTACCCCGGCAATTTCTGCATTTAGCGCATGAGCAGCGGCAAGAGCTAATACCTGCTCCTCCTGTGACGGAGTGACGGCAAGAGGTTTTGCGCCTTGCCGCACATTTGTGATCCAATGGCTTGAGCGTCGCCGCATCGCGCCGATAATTGTTCCGTTCGCGATGAGGATTCGCATATCTTCATAGGGGGGACGTGATGGACCAACAAAACGCTGCAAATAGAAAACGCCGCGCGCTTCTTGCGCAGTTGGAATGTCCGCTTCGCTTTCGATTAATTTAATCCCCCAGCCTTGTGCGCCAAAGAGCGGTTTCAAAACCAAGGGACCATTGGGGCATTCGCGTCGCACAATTGCGCGTGCTTGTGCTAAATTTTGAGTAGTGAATGTTTGTGGCGTTGCAACCCCTGCGCGTTGCAAAAGAAAACTTGCCATGGATTTATCTGTGCAGGCTTCAATTGCGCGCGCTTTATTAACAACTCGTACGCCTAGTTGTTCGAGCGCATGCAAAATCGCTAATCGCATCGTTACTGCTTCTAGAGAACCGTCTCCGATCGCGCGTACGATAACGAGATCTGGAAGTTGGTGAAAGCCAGGGATCGCAAGACCGGAGGGACGCAGGCTATCGAAGCGACAATCTGAAAGGCGCACGGGGATAGGATGGGCTCCTAACGCGCTATAGGCCTTCAGCGTCGCCTCAACATGCCAATCTAACTTATCCGTGAAGACAGCGACGCGAGGTTTATGCGCTGACTTTCCGAGGGGAAGATAAGTCAGCCCTAGCCTCCAAAAGATTTATCAAGCAAGCTTTCATTGATTTTACCTGCGCGAAAAGTTTCGCCTGTTTCTATGGCGGTGACTAGCGCTTCAGCAGGTGAAAACAGACTGCCGTCGATTTGATAAAAATCGCCCTTATAAGCTTTGAAAATATCTGCAAATGGCCGTCCGTAGTCTTTTGAATTGCTGCTGGGTAATTTTTCAGCAAGTTCTTTAGCCGCAGAGGCAGGGCCCTTTACGAAAAGATGCGCGCGTCCCGCATAGATAATTGCATCATTGGTGCGTCCCATCGCCTGTATAAAATCCGGATGCGGCGGAGATAAGGGCGCTGTTGCAACGCCATCAACGATATGATCGAGAGGAAAATGGAGTTCATGCGCTTTGTGTAAGGCGACTTCAAGCACGCGCCCAACAACCTGAACGCTGCCAGCAAGCGATTGTGTCGGCGCGTAAATGAAGGCAACATGTTTTGGATCAACGCCAGATTTCACCGCAACTTTTTCGACGACCTCTTTTGGTGGCGGAGAAGCGCTTTCGAGCACGATCGTTACACGCTTTGCTTGATCTTTATACGAGAGCTCATCGAATAATTTTTCAACTCGCGCTTGCGCGCGCCCCGGTCCCGATCCCAGCGCAAAAAACTTTTCATGCTGCAGGCTCCACCCTGCATATTGGCTTGCGAGACAGGCAACGACAGGATCATTACTCGAAACAGTGAGCCAGAAGGGCCATTTGGAAGCGCCTGGCGCTGGCGACAAGGAAACGCGTCCCAGCCCGCCCATGCAGATTTCCGTCAGGAGAAGGCCGACGTCGACGCCGCCTGCCGCCTTAGCGCCAGCGTCGATCAATAATTCGCCCAAGCTGCCGTGGGTGACAGCAACGCGGAACCGATCCGCTTCGGCGACTAAACGGTCGACAATTGCGCCAGCAAGTGCATTAACGCTCGCCGTCGTCCGGCCGTCTGTGTTCTGGCTTCCACTCACCTGGCTTTCCTTTCAAGTTGATTTTCTGCGCCACCAGATCTCTCGCAACGCGTGGCGAGCGGGAACTTATCGGGCTTTTTTGGTTAGCGAAAGCATTGTTTCAAGATTCAGCTCGGCTCGAGCTGAAAGTCGATCCGCATTTGATCGGCCATTGGCGTTTTGCCAGTTTCTATCGCCTGAGCAAGTCGATCGCGTCTAATCATAGCAAGGCCTGCGGCGCCTGTGTGAGAGCCAGTTACGCCAATTTCTATATCCTCAGCGTTGATCAGCGTTCCTGGGGGGGGAGCTTGTGGCGTCGCGAGATAGGGGGTGATGCGTTTTCGCGCCTCGCCGCGATGTTTCATGCGTGAGACAACTTCCTGACCGACATAGCAGCCCTTGTTAAAATCAACCCCAGAGAGCCTATCCATATTTGTTTCGTGCGGAAAGGCGTCGCCATAGACGAAATCTACGCCGCCTGAGGGAAGGCCTAGAAGAATGCGGCGCGTTTCATAAGACGCAAATGTTCCTGATGAGGGGATAGAATTTTTCGATGCGATTACGCGCCAACCGAAAGACGCGCGGGGATCCCGCGCTGAGATCGCCATGAGTATTGAGGGCTCATCAAGAGCGTCAGGAAAGGCATAGACGCATAATTCCGCGCTTCGATCGTTTATGGCGACGGGTGCGCGTAATTTATAGAGTTTGAGGCGTTGGATAAGATCAAAGACTAACTGTTTCGGGCAATCTAGAAAATAGCTATCCGCCGCCTGCATGAAGATGAAAAAATCCGCTTGTATTTTTCCTTGCGGAGAAAGGAGCGCGGCGAAGCAGGCTTGCCCAGGCGATAGGCTCATGACATCATTTGTCACGAGATTATGAAGAAACTTGCCCGCTTCTGGGCCAGAAACATCAATCACACTGCGATCTTCAAGAAGTATCGATGCAGTCATCGCTTTATAATCTCCAGCAAGTTTAGCCATTGGCCAGCGCGTAATAAGTCTCTATCTTAAATCAATCACGATCAGCGGAGCAAAGCGTATGAGGCGGTCATTTGATGTTGTTCTGCATGGCGGGGCGCTGGTCAATCAAGATGGCGTAGCAGAGCGGGACATAGGCGTAATCGATGGAAAAATTGCAGAAATAGGGCAGCTTTCCAACTTTGACGCGGCTGAAAAGATTAATTGTCGAGGCTTGCACATTCTTCCTGGGGTGATCGATACGCAAGTCCATTTTCGCGAGCCCGGCATGCCGCATAAGGAAGATCTTGAATCTGGTTCCCGGAGCGCTGTTCTTGGCGGCGTTACAGCAGTCTTTGAAATGCCCAACACCGATCCATTAACCTCGACGCCGGAGGCGTTGGCTGACAAAGTCCGCCGCGGTCGCGACCGGATGCACTGTGATTTTGCTTTTTGGGTTGGCGGAACACATGAAAATGCGCGCTCGCTCGCTGAGCTAGAGCGTTTGCCTGGCGCTGCGGGCGTTAAGGTATTTATGGGCTCTTCCACTGGGTCCTTGTTGATAGCGGATGATGCCGGTATCGCAGAGGTGTTATCGCATACGCGTCGTCGGGTCGCTTTTCATAGTGAAGATGAAGAACGTCTTATCGAGCGCAAACATCTTCGCAGAGATGGCGACCCATCATCGCATCCTGTTTGGCGAGATGTTGAAACAGCGGTGAAATCAACGCGTAGGTTAATTAAAATTGCACAGGATAAAGGCGCGTTGATCCACGTGCTTCATGTCACCACAGCAGAAGAAATCGAGTTGCTTGCGCAATGTAAAGACATCGCTTCAGTAGAGGTGACGCCCCATCATTTGACGATGGATGAAACGGATTATCAGCGGATCGGCGCTCTTGCACAAATGAACCCGCCAGTACGAAGCGCTCGACATCGCGAAGCGCTTTGGCGCGGAGTCACTCAAGGAATTGTCGATGTCATTGGATCAGATCATGCGCCCCATACATTAGAAGAGAAAGCTCGGCCCTATCCTCATAGTCCATCAGGGATGACAGGCGTTCAGACCATTGTGCCGTTGCTTTTGGATCATATGAATGCAGGGCGTGTGAGCTTGGAGCGATTGGTTGATCTCACTAGCGCCGGCCCCGCACGACTTTTTGGCATAGCGCAAAAGGGGCGCGTCGCTGTGGGGTATGACGCAGACCTAACAATTGTAGATTTAAAACGGCGGGAAACCATCCGTAATTCATGGATAGGTTCAAGAGTTGGCTGGACGCCTTATGATGGCAAGACGGTAAACGGCTGGCCTATCGGGACTGTCGTTCGCGGTCGAAAAGTAATGTGGGAAGGAGAGCTGGTTACGCAATCTGTTGGCGCGCCAATCAGATTTCATGCCGCGCTTTAATCTTCACTCCAGAAATAATGCCAAACTCCATCGGCAGCGATGCCAATCCGCATGATGCGTGGTCGACCGAGCCTGTTAGATTCTTTTAAATCGGCAAAGCGCACGCAGGACCATTGTTCAAGGAGTTCTTTTTCAGTAGTAGGCGATAGGCTGCGCCGCGCAAAAGCAGGCCATTCAAAAAGCGTGATGGGTCCGCGGGTGATTTTGATATAAGGTTGAGAGAGAATGTTTTTTAAGATCCGTAAAATCTCATAACCCTTTGTATCAAAAGATTGAGCTTTAAGAATTTCAATTGGATCCGTTCCAGCCTTGAAGGAGCCGCTTTTAGCAAAGAGCGGCCGCATCTCGTTCCAATCAATGGGGATGCGTAAGGCTTCTAAATCATTTTTTTCAAGCGCCCAGAGGATCTTGTTGCGTATCGCCGCTACTTGAGCGGGCAAGAGGCGGAGATCTGATATTGGTGGAGAGAAACTGTCCTGGGATTGTTTTTTAGCGAGGGTCAGGGTGCGGCTCTGGTCATTAGGGTGCTAAAGGATCGTGATCTTAAGAAAGATACTACACTCTTAAGTCAATGATAGGGTGGAAGCGGGAAGAAGTTTACGCGTCTCTCATTACAATCATCAAGGAGAAAGATGAGTCGCTTAGAGCAGCTATTACGCCGATATTCGCTGATTATGCTCATTGAGCGCGTGCTGCGCTTATGCGCTGGGCTGCTGACTCTTGCACTTTTTTTTCTTGCTGTAACGTGGCTAGACCTTTGGCGTATTGCGCCATTAGGCTTGCGAATTCTTGGAGAAGCCCTTTTTTTATTCGCGGCCTTGTTTCTTATTGTGCGAGAGATCGTTCAAGGTCTTCCAACGCAACGCGCCGCGATCAAGCGTCTCGACTCTGAGGCGCCTCCAGGTCTGTTCCCCGCTCAATCCTTGCAAGATCGTCTGGCCAACGCAGAGGCCGACCCAAAAACACCAACATTTTGGGCGCTGCATCAAGCAAAATTACACAGCGTGCTTGAGCGCATGCCTGTTGCGTGGCCAAAGACGGATTTGCCGCGTTTTGATCCATTCGCTTTGCGTGCGTTCGCGTTGGTCTGCGCCAGTGCGGCGGCTTTTGTAGCGGGTGATGAAAAGGGCTCAAGGTTAATGGCTGCTTTTGATTGGCGCGTGACAAATAGCTTCAGCGCTGGTGACAGGGTTGAGGCTTGGTTTGATCCACCGGCCTATACGCTGCGCCCAGCGTTGATGCTGCCATCGCAAAGTAGCGCCATGTCAGTGCCAATGAATTCTATTTTACGCTTGAGTCCTGACACGGCGCAGGTAGCTGTTGAGGATGGTTTTGTCATGTTGGCTGATCCTGATGGATCGGCGCAGATTGACCAGAAACCGATTTATAAGCTCAGTAATCTTGCGCATTTTACGCTTGCAGACGGCCGTACATATGAAATCACGCCGATCGTCGATCAGCCTCCGATTGTTAATCTCCTAGGGGCTGTTCAACAGAATGCGTCAGGATCGATGATAATTGAGTATACGGCGGATGATGATTATGGGGTCGTTAGTGTAGAGGCCGCCTTCAGCATGAGAGCGCATAACAGTAAAGCGCTATATGATGCGCCGCGCGCAGCTTTAGTCAATTCTATGGCGGGCAAAAATAATGAGCCGTTACAAGCAACAATAGATCTTTCCGAAAGTCCTTTTGCCGGCACGCCGCTTGATGTGCGTCTGATCGCTAAAGATGCCGGGGAGAATATTGGCGTCTCAAAAACAATTAATGTTATATTGCCTCAACGCGTGTTCAAAAAACCACTTGCGCGGTCATTGATTGAACAAAGACGCAATCTTGCGCTTCACCCGGAGATGCGCGTCACAGTGGCGCGAGCGCTAGATTCTCTGGCGCTAGCGCCAGATATTTTTGAAATCTCAGCCCCGATTTACTTAGGCTTACGCACTGCGCGGAATAGTCTAGATGGAAAGCGAAGCGACGATGAATTACGCAGCGTTGTTGATCTGCTTTGGGTGATCGCCTTGGATGTTGAAGCAGGCAAAAGCGCCCAGGCGGAAAAAGACTTGCGCGCAAGTGAAAAATTGCTTCGAGAGGCGATCCGAAATCATGAAGACGACAATGCGCTTTCTCAGCGTTTGCAAGAATTAAGTCGTGCGCTAGATAATTTTATGAATGAGCTCTCCGCGGACTCTGAGAGGAGTGATGCATCTCAATCCCCAACGGATGAAAATGAGACGATCACTAAGCAGCAAATAGAGAATTTACTGGAAAATATACAGGATGCTTTAAAATCCGGCGATGGCGCGGAAGCAGAAGAACTCCTCTCTGAATTGCAAGATATGATGGAAAACCTTCAAGCGTCAGCCGGTGAGGATGCTGAGGGCTCTGGGCAGCAGAATGCCGCCAAACAGTTAAACGAATTGGATCAATTATCCCGCGACGAGCAAGCGCTTCGTGATGAGACGCTTGAGACGGCTCGAGAGACAGGGGGCCTGAAGCGTCAGCAAGAGGAAGGAGAAAAAAGTCGTCAGAAAAATCAACGCCAGGAGTCGATTCGTCAGCGACAGGAGGAATTGCGTAAACGTTTAGAGCGTACGCAAGATAACTGGCGTAATGATAATCCAGAGAGCGCAAGTGAGCTAGAACAAGCTCGAAAGTCTATGAAACAAGCAGAAGATTCGCTCGGACCGAAGGATGAGGATTTAGAGCGCGCGCTAGACTCTCAACAAGAGACGTTAGAGGCATTGCGGGAAACAGCGGATGCTCTTTCAGAAAAATTGCGAGCGCAACAAGAAGGCGACGCGCCGGGTGGGAGGACGGGTCGACAGCGTCAAGGAATGGGGCGCGATCCTTTAGGCCGCACCTCTGGCGGACAGCGTTTCACAAAAGATAAATATGATCCGCTTGGGTTGCCGCCTGCTCAACGGGCGCATCAACTCCAGGAAGAACTGAGGCGACGGTTAGGTCAGCCAGAGCGACCCGTGGAGGAGCTCGAATATCTTCAGCGCTTGTTAAAGCCGTAAGACTTGTGCTCTGTGGTGAGCTTCCTTACAGCGAGTGCTCAGACGTATGAGGTATTATGACGCTTGTGTTCAATCTTCTTGTTGGCTTTGCCGTGGGTGCGGTTGCATTAGTGCTCATTGCCGGATTTTATAATATGTTCCGTCGCGGCGATGCTAATCGCTCACAAATCCTGATGCGTTGGCGGGTCGGTTTGCAATTTGTAGCGCTTATCGTGGCGATGATTGTCATTTACGCCAAAGGACGCTGATAAGATGGTTAAGCTGGACAAAATATACACGCGTGGCGGAGATGGCGGAGATACTTCTCTCGCGACAGGCGCGCGTCGACGAAAAGACGATATTCGCGTCGAGGCCTTCGGAGTTATTGATGAGACCAATGCAGCGATCGGCGTTGCGCGTTTAGCGATAGAAGCGCGGGACGCTGCGCTAGATGAGATGCTTGCGCGCATTCAAAATGAATTATTTGATCTTGGCGCTGAATTAGCAACGCCGATAGATGCAAAAAAGCCGATAGATCCAAAGATGCGTCTGGTTATTACGCCATCGCAAGTAGAGCATGTTGAAAAAGATATTGATCTTCTCAATAGTGAATTATCATCGTTAAAATCATTTGTTTTGCCTGGTGGCATGCCAGCGGCGGCGCATTTGCACGTAGCCCGGACAATTTGCCGGCGCGCAGAGCGCGTGATGGTCACGCTTGGTGAAACAAAGGGAGAGGAATTATCTCCCACCGCGTTTGCTTATATCAATCGGCTTTCTGATTTTCTCTTCGTTGCATCGCGTTATGTAAACCGCGATCGCGGCGATGTCTTGTGGGAGCCGGGAGCGACGCGTTAAATTCTGTATTTTACCGCTTGCCCAACCCTGCCCTATCTGGCGCCAATCCTGCTGAAGAAATTACGAGTGGTTCGCTCCGCTCGAGAATTGACCAACATCAATAAGTATAACTTATTGAAGAAACAGGGGTTGCCGCTATGAAGCCTTCGAGTTGTTTGGAGCAATATGCCGATTTGATGAAGAATTGCGCATTGGGCGCGATCCCTCAGGTTGAACATGCGCGACGCCATGACGTGCTCTATCTATCCTATCGCAATAATTATGGCCGCGCTCAGGAAGATTTATGTCAGATGTTGATTAAAGACATCCGGGATGCGCTGCGGCTAGGAGCAAAGCTACTGGCGGCGGATTTGTTGATTGTGCTCGGCTTGGCTGTAGGGGCGCAGAACTCAAAAATGTTAAAGCCGCGCAAAAATCAAGCCGCTTAAAATTCATGTTCCGTCGACCTGAGCGTCTGAGAACTTTGAGGTGAGTTATTTTTTCACGCCATTGAGTTGATTGAGCCAAGCAACAAAATGCGGGTCATCAAGAGCGCCAGTTACGTTTACGCGAGGCCCATTTGTAGAGATTAAGACCGTGAAAGGCAGTTCGCCTCGCCAGCTTTTGTCTACCTCATAGTAGAGCTTTTCTACAAAACTATCGGAAAAACCATAATGCGTTGCCCGCGAAAGCCCGTTCTTTTCTAGACGTGCGGCGGCGCGCTCGCGATCTTCATCATCGTCCGTATTAATAAAAATAATATCAATATCCCGATGCTCATTAATAAATTTAGTCCATTGTCCGAGCTCTGCGATGCAGGCTGGGCAGATTACAGACCAATAGTGAATGATACGAGGGCGGTTTTCTTGTAATTGCGCAATCTGATCAAAATCGCCGCGCCCGTAGGGCTTAAACTCAAGGCTGAGTCCAGTGCCGCTCAATAAAATTAAGCTGAGCAGCGTTAGGCTGAGCGTATAAAGAAATGAACAGGTGCGTGGCATTTTTATCTCAATCGCCCTTACTTTTTTGCAAGACGGAGGGGAATTAAACGATAGCCTTCTTTATGTGTTCCCCAGGAAAGAAATACATCCCCCCGTGAGGCGACAAGAATGGGGTGATCAGAGGCTTCTGTTGTTGAGGCCAGAATCTCAGGCGCGCTCCAGCTTTTTCCGCCATCGTTTGATTGCTGTATCGGGATAACTGTTTGTGCGCCATCAAATTCTTTCCAAGCGCGATAGAGTCCTTTTTTGGTTGCAAGCAAAGTGGCAAAGGCCGGTGCATGCGCATCATCGCCGATCTTTTCTGGCGTAGAGAATGTTTTACCTTCATCTCGGCTAAACGCGTAAAAAAGGCCTTGTCTATTTTTACCTTTAGTGAACCAAGCTATGTGCCACGCGCCCTTTGTGTCGACAGCTAATGCAGGACCTTGATGTGGGCAGCTATTAATTGCCCAGTCATCATTACTCACCCGACCGCCAATTAGTTTGACGCTATTTGCGGAAAGCTTAGCAGCGTAATGATCGCGAATTTCACCTTCAAAAATATGCCTCCAAGCAAAAACTGGCAGATCATCTCGTCCGAGAGCCGCAGACATACGACAGCATTCGCAAGCGTGGTCCATCAGAATGTTCTTGCCTTTGAACGTCATGCCGCCATCATCTGACCAGGCAAAGGCTACGCCGCTACCAGCAAATTCTTTGCCCTCAGCTTTTGCTTGCGCTGCATGCGTCTTGTCCAACCATCCAGCAAAAATGCGCCCCTTTGGCGTGACAACATAAGAGTCGAAACGCTGGCCTCCGGACGTCAGCATCGGTTGTGGCGTCGAGAATTTCTTGCCGTTATCAGACGATTTAGCGGTAAATATTGTTCCAATCATCATTTTATCAGGACGCGTCGTGTAGCTCACCAATAGTGAATTGTCGTTAAGAGGAATTATTTTAGGACGCGCATCGCCGTGTGCGTCAATAATCCCATCAGAGAGCGTTATAATTGTCGTCGGCGCGGAAAAGGTTTTTGCTTGATCCTGAGACGATGCGACATAGAGTGTTTTGCCAACAGAGTAAGCAACCCATAGAAGCCCCTTTTTATCAAAAGCTGGGTAGATCGTCATGGCGCAATCTGGTTTTGGATCCGAACACGCTGGCGGGGCGTGTTTCGCCATGGCCGGCTTATTCAGGCTTTCTCCTCCATTAACGCTAGGCTGCGCCGCTTCTTGCGCCCGAGCGATTGAGATGGTTGCAAGCAAAGTGAAAAGGAAGAGACGCCAATAGGTCATCGCACTACCTCCAATAAGATTAATCGTTCATCACAGCGTAGGTATTTATTCAGGCGCTGATTGATGAAATTTGAATGTTTGGCCAATGTCCATGGAGCCGCCGGGCGGTGGTGGGGCTTCTACGCTGGCAAGAATTTTTTTTACCGCCTCAGAGAATAGCGGGCTGGTAGACTTTTCAATCGTCACTTTATCTACACGACCGTTAGCGTTGATATGAAAGCTTGTTGTTACTTCACCCTCTCCTAAGGCGTTATCTTGAGGCGTGCGTCGCGCAATTTCTGCATATAGAGCGCTTAGAAATTTACTCTCAGACAATGTTGATTGAGGTGCGGGCGTTATATTAGATGGCGGCTGCATTGGCGCATCAATCTTAGCTTTAGATGCAGGAGAGGGTGGCGCGCCATTTTGCGGAGATGATTGGGCGGGCGGATTAGCACCGCTAGGCGCAATATTTTGAGCCATAGCGGGTAACGTAAGCATTGTGAAAATCATCAATACAGACGCAAAAGAGTTTTTGCTGAGCATTCGCGCGCTTTCAAAATTTTTAGCCCAAGAGGCAGGAGGGCGAAAAACTTAACGCCATCCCAGTTGTATTAATGGAAAGCGAAGCTTTGACTAACAAAGGCAGAGCTACAGCTTCCGGGACCGCGCGATGAGGCGACGATACGGCGTGCAAGCGCAGCATGGGCAGGCGTAGAAGCTGAAACGCTGATGTCTGAAATACCCCCGCCCATATTGATGCGAAAAGTCACATGCGCGTGGCCAGCGCCAAGACTTGTTGAACCTGGGGTGTGGCGTCGCAGATCTGAGGCAACATGAGCCAAGCAAACAGACTGCGATGCGCCAGATCCTGAGCGCCCATCAGGGGCTCCCGCATGGCGCCGCGCCTGCGCTTCGCGCGCTTGGGTCGCTTGTTCGGTTTGTTGCTCTTCGCGTTGCTTCTCGACTTTCTCAAGAGTCTCGCGTTTCGCAGGCAAAGGAATTGCGTCCGGGGCCATTACTTCTGGGGGTGGCAACGCCAATTCAGGATCCTCTACAACAACAGGCGGTGGACGATCTTCTGCTTCTGCAACTTCTTCCGCTTCAAAAAAATCACCCTCTTGCACTAAGTCCATGGTCAGGGACTCAAGCGCGACAATTGATGGTTTTTCCCAGGCCATGAAGGCGGCAAAAAACGCGACATGCGCAATAACAATTAGCGTGATTGCGGCAGGACGCAACCATGCCGGCTGTAAGGGCGACATGTTGGCAGACTGTTCCAGTTTATGTCTGGGCGCTGTCTGCGTTATGGCGTATTCCGTCATTTTGGGGCGCTTCCTGCTGTGGGCGCTTCGCGCGTTTTAAGCAATGCGCCGGTTTTGCTGCTGCGAGAGTTCGTCATGATTGCGATATGGGTAATGCCATTTGTCGCAAGCTTATCCATCACTCCAACAACTTCGCCGTAAACCGCCTCTGTATCGCCTCGAACATGTACAACGCGCGATGTATCGCCACCGATCATCGCGCGAATGCCATCAATCAATGTTTCCATCGTGACGTTGTCGCCACCCAGCGAAACTTTGCCATCCTTGCCAACACTGACAACAATTGGATCTTTCTGATTGAGCGGTTGAGCAGCGCTTGCTTGTGGGAGATTGACCTTTACGCCTTTGGCTAACAAGGGCGCCGTCACCATAAAAATGATAAGCAGCACTAACATGACGTCAACTAATGGCGTCACATTAATGTCTGCGAGCGGCTGATAGAGATCGTTGTTCTTTTTGTAGCGAGCAGGAAGCGCCATTACGCAGCCTCCTTCTGTTGTTTAGCGCGCGGACCCGCGCCGCTCGTCATGTGAAGCGCTTCATCTTCAATGTAGTGAGCGACTTCCTGGCCCAGGCGGGCAAAAGAGGAGCCAATACGATTATAGCCGATTGAAGCTGGAATGGCTGCCGCAAGGCCATATGCCGTTGCGGCGAGGGCTTCAGCAATGCCGGGCGCAACAACAGCGAGGCTGGTGTCTTGCGACTGCGCAATGCCAGCAAAGCTTGTCATAATGCCCCATACGGTTCCAAATAATCCGATAAAAGGCGCAACAGATGAAATGACAGCAAGATTTGGCAAGCCGCCTTCCGCATGAGTAAGAAACTCTCGCGCAGTTCTGCTCATATATTCTGCAACGCGTTCGCGTTTTTCTCCGATCGTTTCGTCCGCTAAGTGGAGAGCATAGGCTTCGCGGCCTGCCTCGACGATTGGCTCCAAGACATCAAGGGGGCCGCCGGCGCGCGCAGATTGCGTGGCCTTGCCGATCCGTCGGACAGCAACAAGGCCCTCTACGATTAAAACCCAGGTCCAAACGGAGGCGGCAAGTAAAAGCGCCATAACCAATTTGCCAACTGGGCCAGCGTTTAAAAACATGGCGAGCGGCGAGAGCGAGGTATGATCCATTTTTTGAACTCGTTTCGATTATCGGCCCACGCTATGCATTAAATGCTCGGGCCTATTTGAAGTGTCAGAAAAAATTGGCTCGCATAGGCCAAATGCCTAATGCTGCCATGAGCGTAAAACGCAAGCTGAGGCTCAGCGTGGTCTACGAGGATTTAGGAAAGAGTTGGCGGCGCGCGCGCGCCATGCCCCAGTCGGGACGAGAGACCGTCCGTTTTATCTCTTCGGCGAAAAGCATCGTTTGGCGTTGTCGCCGGATCATTGAGAAATCGTATCGCCGCAAAAGGACGCTCAGGTAAAACGATATCGCTGGAGTCAGCAAAAAAGCAGCAGTCAGGGCAATGGCGTCGCTCACTACGCTTATTATCTGGCGATCTATTGGATTTATTTAATCCCGATATTTCTGAAAACAGTCCCGCATGATGTTCGCAGGCTACGCTATGGGGGGCTTGCGTCAGAAGCGTCGCATTAGGTGTTTCAGGTGAATGCGCCGCTGCGCTCGAAATAACCCCGCCCGTCCATAATGCGCAGATGCAGGCGGCGACGATCGCCCTACGAACCCACTCAAGCATGACGCGCAACTGTGACATAAATGTCTCATATCGGAAAATTCATTCATTGACAACGCATTGCATCTTGGAAAATTTCCCGACTAGCGGCATTCTCAGCATATTCGGCTACATAAGTTTGGACAAAACGCTGGTCGAAAATCTGGGCAAAGACGTCCGCTGTCCCGCTCTTTGGTGGCGAGGGTCGGCGGGCGCGCCCACGTAGCGCAAGGCGCGCAGAACGCGAAGATAATTCCTCTCCGCAATCCTTTCTCGACGCATTGGTCGCTCGCACTCAAGCGGCGCGTTGTTTTAGTTGAGGGTCGCTCCGGCGGGGCGATACAGCCTTACTGCGCCTATATCTAGCTTTATTGGATAGCCCAATTTAATGGCCAAGCGCCTTGACGATCGTCTCAACGGTCTTTTTGGCGTCTCCAAAAAGCATCATTGTGTTTGGGCGGAAGAATAATTCATTCTCGACGCCAGCATATCCTGAACCCATGCCGCGTTTGAGAAATAATACTGTCTTGGCTTTCTCTACATCCAGGATGGGCATGCCATAAATTGCAGAGCTCTTATCCGTTTTTGCTGCTGGATTAGTGACGTCATTGGCGCCGATAACAAAAGCGACATCAGCCTGTCCGAATTCGGAATTAATATCTTCTAGTTCAAACACCTCGTCATAGGGAACATTCGCTTCTGCGAGTAAAACATTCATATGTCCGGGCATGCGGCCAGCGACAGGATGGATTGCGTAGCGCACTTCAACCCCTTCCTTTTTCAGTAGATCCGCCATTTCACGTAGCGCATGTTGTGCTTGCGCAACAGCCATGCCGTAACCTGGAACAACAATCACATTTCCAGCATTTTGCATGATATAAGCTGCGTCTTCTGCTGAGCCTTGTTTAACGTTGCGCGTTTCTTTTACGTCGCTCGCGCCGGCCGTCTCGCCGCCAAAGCCGCCAAGAATGACGGAGATAAAGCTGCGGTTCATGCCCTTACACATGATATAAGATAAAATTGCGCCGGAGGACCCCACTAAGGCTCCAGTTATAATCAATGCGAGATTGCCAAGCGTGAAGCCGATACCTGCTGCAGCCCAACCTGAATAAGAATTCAGCATCGAAACAACAACCGGCATATCCGCTCCGCCGATCGGGATAATTAGAGTAACGCCAAGGGTAAATGAAATGAGGATGAGCAAGAGCAGCCATAAGCCGCTTTCCGTAAGGGCGAAAAGGAGGATAAGCGCGACTAATGCAATCGCCAACCCAATATTAATTTTATGACGATGCGGCAGTAGAATTGGTTTGCCGCTCATCCGTTCAGAAAGTTTTAGAAAGGCAATGATTGAACCCGTGAATGTGATCGCGCCGATTGCGGCGCCCAGAGACATTTCAAACAGACTGCCTGCTTCAATGCGTCCAGGCGCGCCAATGCCAAAAGCTTGGGGCGCGAAAAAAGCGCTGCCTGCAACCAATACAGCCGCTAGCCCAACGAGGGAATGAAAAAAGGCGACCAATTCTGGCATTTTGGTCATTTCGATACGACGTGCGAGATAAGCGCCGCCGCCGCCGCCAACGCCCGCGCCTATGATAATCAGCACAAATCCAAATGCTGGCGGAAGATGCAGTAGAAGCGTTGTCGCAACCGCGATCGCCATGCCCATCATGCCGTAACGATTGCCTTGTCGAGATGTCGCTGGCGAGGAAAGCCCGCGTAATGCAAGAATAAATAAAATACCCGCGCAAAGATAAAGAAGGGCTGCGAGATTCGCGCTCATCAGATCAGCCTTTCTTTTTATACATCGCGAGCATGCGTTCGGTTACCAGGAAGCCGCCAAAGATATTCACGCAAGCCAGGATCAGCGCAATAAATCCAAGCCAGCGCGCCCAATTTTCTCCATCTTGCGGTGGGGTCGATATCTCAACGCCAGTCGATACCAAGGCCCCGACCACAATCACGGATGAGATTGCGTTTGTGACAGACATCAGGGGCGTGTGTAGGGCGGGCGTGACTGACCAGACAACATAATAGCCAACAAAAACAGCTAGTACCCAGAATCACTGTTCCGCGAAACACGGTTTGAGGCGTTTCTGGTGGACTTTACTTTTGGTCCAGACGAACGGCCTTGCGGTTTCATTATAGCTCGCGATGAACGCCTCGATATGGGCTATAAGTTCG
>Ga0194120_10006743_pt1 | contig 16065 bp, 15 predicted proteins | sample TA2MahCa65mmetaG_FD_148642 | JGI IMG/M metagenome (GOLD analysis project Ga0194120, IMG submission 148642) | Freshwater microbial communities from Lake Tanganyika, Tanzania - TA2015019 Mahale Deep Cast 65m | ecosystem: Environmental > Aquatic > Freshwater > Lake | place: Tanzania: Lake...
CAAGCCATTGATATGGGCATAGCGTTTGTGCCCTGACAACACTGAAAGCAATAGCGTCCCCAGCACATTGCGTTTTCTCGGGGCGTTGGGGCTAACCCAGCGTAAAGGGCATCGTGACACCCAATCTCCAAACAATCCGCTGATGTGCAAAAATTCTATGAAAAAGGGCAATTGCCCCATCGCCGTCACCGATGCTTGTGGATCCCATTCCACATGGATCCTGCCGCCAAATGTTTCTACCCTGACAGGTTCAGCATACGGAATTAATGCCTTCGGTTCGGGTTCACCCAAAGGGTGAATGATCTGTTCTGCCATAAGTGCCTCCTTGCCGCTTAATTTCAAACAGTTAACAATTTTTTGCAACCTTAAGATGCTCTTTTAAGGTTAATTACTCGAATTTTTCCGGACAATCGTTACGAACGGTATAATTATTTCTGTTTATTGGCTTTCAGATACTGCACAAACATGGCGCTTAAAATTTTCCGCACGAAACATGTTCAATCGTTTGACGACGGCGAAACCAGTTTGCACCGCTGTTTATCGGCGTGGGACCTTACTTTTCTCGGCATCGGCGCCATCATCGGTACCGGTATTTTCGTTCTGACCGGTATTGCCGCCTCTACCCAGGCAGGCCCGGCCGTAATCCTGTCTTTCGTCATTGCCGGCACCGCTTGCGTGTTTGCCGCGCTGTCCTATGCGGAACTTTCCTCTGCCATAGGCGGCTGCGGCAGTGCGTACGGCTATACCTACGCCGCTTTCGGCGAGATGTTCGCCTTCATTATCGGCTGGAATTTGTTGCTGGAGTACGGTATTTCGGTCGCCGCCGTCGCTAACGGCTGGTCTGGTTATTTCTGCAACGCTTTGATTGCCATCGATCTGCCCTTGCCTGATGTCTTGACCAAAGCGCCCAAAATGGGCGGCATTATTAATCTTCCCGCCAGCATTATCATTTTGCTGTTAATGCTGTTATTAATCATTGGCGTTAAACAAAGCGCCAAGGCGAATAATGCGATGGTTTGCGTTAAATTAATCACCATCGCTATTTTTATCGGCGTTGCAGCATTTAACGTGAACACCGATCATTGGCATCCCTTCATGCCTTTCGGCTGGTTTGAAACTCTACCGAACGGCAAAACAACCGGCGTACTGGCGGGCGCATCGCTGGTGTTTTTCGCGTATGTCGGTTTCGATGCGGTATCCACCGCGGCGGAAGAAGCACAAAATCCACAGCACGACCTGCCTTTCGGCATCATAACCTCTTTGGCGTTTTGTACGGTGACCTATATTATCGTTGCCGGGCTGCTGACCGGCGTAGTGCCGTATACCGAACTGAATGTATCGTCTCCGGTTGCCCATGCGCTGAATTTACTCGGCTTCAGCTGGGCCTCGGCGCTGATATCGACTGGCGTTATTGCCGGCTTAACCACCGTCATGTTGGTATTGTATTACGGCTTAACCCGGATTATTTTCGCCATGTCGCGGGACGGCTTGCTGTCCGCGTTTTTCAGCAAAATTAATGCTAACACGCAAACACCTGTGCGTGTCATCGTGATTTGCGGCGTTATTATGTCATTAATCGCGGGATTAATGCCGCTGGGCGATCTGGCGGAACTCGTGAACATCGGCACCTTGTCTGCTTTCGCCTTTGTTTGCCTGGGCGTGATTATTTTACGGATTACCCAGCCTGAGATGCCCAGACCGTTCAAATCTCCGTTCAGCCCCTTGTTTCCGGTGCTGGGCATGCTTTCGTGCAGCGGCTTGATGTTTTTTCTACCGGCCCTGACTTGGCTCCGTTTTTTGATGTGGATGTTTATCGGCCTGATTGTGTACTTTACTTATTCTATTAATAACAGCAACTTGGAAACCGATAAATGAACAAGCGCGTCATTAATAATTAATGCCTTTGGCTTGGCGGTAACTTTACGGCAAATTAAAGACCCGCAGGCGCCGCACTCCGCACATAAAGCAAAGCGCCTGTATCGGTGTAGATTTCACCATGCTTGCTTCCTTTAACAGCAACCTGATAATCACCGGCCTGCAGTAAAATATCGCCGAGAAAAAGCTCGCCGTCCAACATCATGCATTCTTCATCCGCCGGATGCGTATGTCCTGCCAGTACTGCTCCAGGCGACATCCGGTAAAATTGTGAAACAAAAGCACCATCCGTCCACAACTCGGATCGGAACAGGCCGGGCTGGATTTCATCCCACTGACACCCGTTAATAGTAACGGAGCGGCTATAAAGTTCGTTTTTGGGTAAAAAACCACCCAGCACTTCTTTAACCATAGCAACGGTTTCGCCGACCGAACTGCCGCGCAAAAACGCCACGCCGCCGTTTTTCGACGAAATCTTACCGTACCGACTGCCCGGCGGCGACACGTGGTAATCGAATTGCTGCAATTCGATATCGTCGACTTGCAAACTGCCGGACAGTACCACACCCTCCTCCAGATGCATGTGCTTATGCACAGGCAACGATGCGCCGGGAGCAAACTCGATTAATACCGAATTGCCTGAAAGACTTTGCCATAACGGCTTGTAGCGAATGCCAGATGTTAACGTTTGCCAGACTCCGCTGCGAGCGCGGACAGTAAACAGACCCGCCTGTCCGGCAAGGCTGGATTGCAAACGTTGCGCCAATTTCCGGTCGACTGCGGTCAAATTAATTCCAGCAGTTGATTCGTCGCGCAAACACTTGGAAAGCAAGGCAAAAACCTCAGCGTCCTGGTCGTCTTGATCGAAAGCCTTTGCATGAGTTGTAGTTATCTTCGGTTTTTCCATAACATTAATCCTTAATTGTAAGCATCGTGCGCAAGCGTCCCAACGAGCGCCGCAAATGCGATTTCACCGTTCCTAACGGCAATTGGGTATAGTCCGCTATTTCCTCATGGCTTAAGCCTTTGAAATAAGCTAACGCCAATAACTGCCGCGGTAAAGCATCAAGACCTGCCAACGCAGCGTACAGAGCCTCATTTTGTTCCACCATCGACAACAGATCGGGTAGGCTATCGTTGTCTGGCGTATCGACAGGGTTGTCGATTTCGTTGCCGCTTAATTCAGCAAACGGCGGAATGCGCCTTCTAGCGTCCAACGCCCGGCTGCGGGCGATAGTTAATATCTATGCCAACGCCGTTCCGCGACCCGGATCGAAGCGCGGCGCTTGACGCCAGATCTGAAAAAACACATCCTCCAGCACTTCTTCCGCCAATGGAGGATTACCGGTTATCCGCACAGCCGTGCTGTACACCCGTGCAGACAGTGCCTTGAACAGTGCCAACAAGGCGGCCTGATCTTGCTCGACGATGCGATTAATGTATGCCTGCAACGTTTTCTCGGCTTCGTTTTCGACCGGCTCGGCAGGCGTCGCCGTTGGTAAATTCAGAACTTTAACCCCTCGCAATGCGTCAGTACGGATACCGTTAGATAAAACCTTCGACGTCATAACGTCCAGTTAATACCTTGCCAGTTATCGGCTTTGTTGTAAAAATAAAATGCATTTCATGTCATTAATACGCTTAATCGATTAATGTTGGATGCAACCTTAACAAAAATAACCGTAAACAGTGCGATTAATGAAAAGTAAGCCGGGATTACCATCAATATTTGGAATGATGCATCAAAGCAATAATAACCTGCAAAATCAAGCTGTTCCGTTGGTATTAATAAGCCGCAGCCTGAAAACTTCGGCGAATAACAGGCAATGAACGGCACGATTACCGCTATCTTTTCTGCTCCGACTAAACACGGCGAGCAAGTTTCAGCCGAAGCCGTCCAGGTTAAAGCCGGAAAAGGTATTATCGGCGACCGCTTTTTCGGTTTCCGCAAAAGCCAGAAAGGCCGCAATTTGACGTTAATCGAAGCGGAAACTATGTCTGCATTCAACAGCGCCTTTCGGTTGGCCGTTCCGCTCCACGCTACCCGGCGCAATATCGTTACCAAAGACATTCGTTTGCCTGAGTTAATCGGAAAGCAATTCCGTATCGGCAATGTGTTATGCGAGGGCATCGAGCTATGCGAGCCGTGCGTGGTGATGGCGAGGCAGTTTCCGGAAGGAAAATTATCTCAAGCGGAGATAATCCGCGCCTTTATTAATAAAGGCGGAATCCGCGCAGCTGTATTAACTGATGGAATTATCCGCCTTGAAGATGAGATTTGCTTGGCTTAAGCAGCAATCGCAAGTTGGTTCTTTGGGAAATTCCTACTTTAGTTATCCAACTGTCGCATTACCATGCGCTGTTCCGGCACCGGATAACCCGCACTGGCAAATTCTTTGGCGATTAATTGGTTAGTATCGAAATAAACCTGCCAGTAATGGTCGTTATGGCAAAAAGGTCTGACTGCCAGTAGAGTGCCGCTGGCGTTAAAATCCAGAATTTCCACCTGCGGCGCAGGCTCTCCAATCACATTGGGAATCTGCCGCAAACCGGCTTTCAAACGGGCAATGGCGTCGTTCGCATCGACACTGTGCGCCAGTTGCGCAGTGCGCTCAACCCGCCGGTAAGGATTGTTGGTAAAGTTTTGAATGTTATCGGAAAAAATCTTATTGTTGCCGACCAGTGTTAAAATATTATCCGACGTATTAATGGCGCTGGCGAATAAGCCGATTTCCTGCGCTTTACCCGTCACACCGGCAACGGAAACCATATCGCCCACCTTAAACGGTCGCAGCACGATTAAAAACAAACCGGCGGCAAAATTGGCCAGCAAACCCGCCCAGGCCGCACCGATGGCAATACCCATCGCCGCGATCAGCGCGGCAAACGATGATGTTTCTATGCCGAAATAACCCAGCAACGCAATCATCAAGATGATATTCAAGCCGACGGAAATGGCGGAGTTAATGTAATTAATCAGCGTCTTGTCGAAATGCTGCCGATTAAAGGCGGCATCCATCATACGCAGCGCCACTTTAATCAACCAGCGCCCGATGATGAACAGAAACAGCGCGCCGATAATTTTCAACCCCACGCTGGTCAATTGCGGAAGAATGTTATGACCTGTTTTAGTGATATTATCGATATATTGCTCAGGATTCATAAGTCTCTGTTAGTTAAGTTATTATTAATGACACAGTCTTGAACGCGGTATAAATTAGCAAAGTCGATGCCCTGCGTAAACATTAATATCAGGGCATTTTGTTTTATTTATAACTTATTAATCTTCTCTCTCTGAGTTTGCAGATTCGCCAACGCCGCCTTCATGTCTGCCAGTTTCGCTTTCTCTTTCTCGATCACGTCGGCAGGCGCTTTATCGACAAAGGCCGGATTGTTCAACTTGCCTTCCACACGCGGCAGGTCGGCAGTTATCCGGTTGATTTCCTTGTCCAGCCGCGCCAATTCGGCGACTTTGTCGATTAATCCCGCCATCGGTATTAATAATTTAAGGCTGCCTACCAAGGCGATGGCGGATTCCGGCGCGGTTTCGTCGGTTTGCAAAGGCGTAACCGCTTCCAGCCGCGCCAGTTTTTGTAGGTAGAAACGGTTGCGTTCCAGATAGGTTAAATCTTGATCGCTTGCGTCTTGCAACAACACCGGCAACGGTTTGCCCGGTGCTATGTTCATCTCGCCGCGAATCCGGCGTACACCGAGGATGAAGTTCATCATCCAGGTTATTTCCATTTCCGCTTCCTGATTAATAAGCTTTTCATCTGTCGTTGGATAAGGTTGTAGCATGATGGTTTTGCCCTTATTCCCGATCAGGGGCGCAACAGTCTGCCAGATTTCCTCGGTAATAAACGGCATAATGGGATGGGTTAATTGCAATATTGTACCTAATACGGTTAATAACGTGTGCCGTGCACCGACTTGAATCATTTCATCTTCTGACTGCAAAGACACTTTAGAAAGCTCTATGTACCAATCGCAAAACTCGTTCCAGGTGAACTCGTAAATGGCTTGCGCGGCATGGTCGAAGCGGTAATTGTCCAGTGCGATTCGAGTTTCTCCAATGACGTGATTCAAACGCGAAAAAATCCACTGCTCAATTTGAGTTTGCTTGAACATGGTTCCTGCAAAACCGCAATCCTTGTCGACGGTATTCATTAATACAAAATTCGCCGCATTCCAGATTTTGTTGCAGAAATTGCGGTAGCCCTCAACCCGGCCCATATCGAATTTAATATCACGCCCGGTGGAAGCCAGCGAAGCGAAAGTAAAGCGCAAGGCGTCCGTGCCGTATGACAGGATGCCATCCGGAAATTCCTTGCGGGTGCGCTTTTCAATCTTTTCCGCCATCTGCGGCTGCATCAGGCCACTGGTGCGTTTGGCGACCAGTTTGTCTAAAGTAATTCCATCGATAATGTCGAGCGGATCGAGCACGTTGCCTTTGGATTTGGACATTTTCTGGCCTTCGGCATCGCGCACCAGGCCATGCACGTACACGGTCTTGAACGGCACCTGCGGGCTGCCGTCTTCATGCTTCATGAAGTGCATGGTCATCATTATCATCCGCGCCACCCAGAAAAAGATGATATCGAAACCCGTAACTAAGACATCGGTGGGGTGAAAGGTCTTAAGTTCCAACGTTTGTTCCGGCCAGCCAAGCGTGGAAAACGTCCAAAGCGCCGAGGAAAACCAGGTGTCCAATACGTCTTCGTCCTGACGGAGTTCGGTTTCCGCCGCCAGCCCGTATTTGCCACGCACTTCCGCTTCGTTGCGCCCGACATAGACATTACCGTGGTTATCGTACCAGGCCGGAATGCGGTGTCCCCACCACAATTGGCGGCTTATGCACCAGTCCTGGATGTCGCGCATCCAGGAAAAATACAGGTTTTCGTACTGTTGCGGCACGAACTTAATGTCGCCGTTTTCCACGGCTTTAATCGCTGGTTTCGCTAGTTCCTTGGCGTTGACGTACCATTGGTCGGTGAGCCAAGGCTCGATAACCACGCCGGAACGGTCGCCGCGCGGTACTTTCAAGGTGTGTGGCTCGATTTTTTCCAGCAAACCTAAGCTTTCGATTTCCGCGACGATTTTTTTACGTGCATCGAAACGATCCAAGCCGGCATAAGCGGCAGGTGCTTTTTCACCGTGCGTTCCGGCGTAACCCTCAAAGGTCAGTACAGTAAATTCGCCGATGACTTTGGCGTCGCGATCGAATACATTAATCAACGGCAAATTGTGGCGCTTGCCGACTTCATAATCGTTGAAGTCGTGCGCGGGCGTGATCTTGACACAGCCGGTGCCGAATTCGGGATCGACGTAGTCGTCGGCGATTACCGGAATTTCGCGGTTAACAATGGGCAGCTTTACCTTCTTGCCGATGAGATGTCGATAGCGTTCATCATTCGGGTTAACCGCCACTGCGCTGTCGCCCAACATGGTTTCCGGGCGGGTGGTCGCAACCACGAGATACCCGCTTCCGTCTGATAAGGGATAACGGAAATGCCACATCGAGCCTTGTTCTTCCTCGCTGACGACTTCCAGGTCGGAAATCGCGGTGTGCAGCTTCGGATCCCAATTGACTAAACGCTTGCCCCGATAAATCAAGCCGTCATCGTACAAGCGCACGAAGGCTTCTTGCACGGCTTTCGACAATCCTTCGTCCATCGTGAAACGCTCGCGCGTCCAATCCACCGAGGAACCCAAACGCCGCAACTGCCGGGTAATCGTACCGCCGGATTCGGCTTTCCATTCCCACACCTTGTTCAGAAAAGTGTCGCGGCCTAAATCGTGACGGGTTTGGTTTTGCGCCGCCAATTGCCGCTCGACCACCATTTGCGTCGCAATCCCGGCATGGTCGGTACCGACTTGCCACAAGGTATTTCTGCCTTGCATCCGATGGTAACGAATTAAGGTATCCATGATGGTATTGTTAAAGCCGTGCCCCATGTGCAAACTACCGGTCACATTCGGCGGCGGAATCATGATGCAATAAGGCTGGCCTTCCCCTGCCGGCTTGAAATAGCCCATGGCTTCCCAATGTTGATACAGGCGTTGTTCGATCTCGTGCGGGTTGTAGGTTTTTTCCATAAATCTTGTTATTCTTCGGTCACTTGAGCTTGGTATTAATAAATATTGTAACAGCTAACCATTAATGAAATTAACCGAACACACCTTATTTTTTCCGGTCTTACGCTTGGCGACCAACGGTCCTGCGGCATTAATGTCCATTCACCGGCGATATGGGGATTTAGTCGCCGTGCGTTTCTTTAATAAAAAGTTTCTGTTTATTACCAAACCCGAGTGTATTGAACAGGTGTTCAGCCAGGAAGCGAAAGGCAACGCCAACCGCGATGCCTTGCACGAAGCCAAAAAAAGCATGATCGGCGACGGCCTTGCCAGCAGCACAGGCGAGACCTGGACTAACCAACGCCGCATCATGCAGCCGTTTTTCAACAAGGATACTGTTACGGTCTGGCAGGACGTGATTCTGGCGGAAACGAATCAGACTGTTGAGCGGCTTAAAGCCGAGACGTCCGGTGCAATCAATATCACGCAAGCAATGAAATCCCTGGTGCAAGGCATTATTGCCAGAATCCTGTTCGAGCAATCCGTTAATGATGACGAAAAACACGCATTAATGGCGAATGTCGACGCCATTATTAAAGGCGCGGTGCCCGTATTAATGGCGGATTTACTGGGTAAAGGCTGGCTGAAGCATTTGTTTTTCCTGCAAAACGCGCGTTACAAACGCGCGGTTAGCGAATTCTCCCGTTTTGTCACGCAGGCCGTTGCATCCGATAAGCAGGCCAAAGGACTCATCGCGCAATTGAGTCTCGCACAGGATAAACAATCCGGCTACACCATGCCGGAGCATTTACTGAAAGACGAAGCCATTACCTTGTTTCTGGCGGGCCAGGATACGACGATTAATACCCTAGTGTGGTTTTTTACCTGTTGGGTCGCCATCCCGACGTTCATGAGCGCGTTTCCGCCGAGATTGCCACGTTCAGGTACGAGCCTTTGACGGCAGATTTACTACACAAGCACACCTACACCAAAGCGGCGCTCCAGGAGACCTTACGGCGATACCCGGCGGGAATCGGAGTATCCCGAAATTTATCGGTGGACAGCATTAACCTCGACGGCCATGAGATTAATCAAGATACGACGTTGTTTGTCAGCTTGTACGCCACGCATCACGATCCGGCGTTATGGGCGAAGCCCGACAATTTTTATCCCGAGCACTTCATCGGCTCCGAACAAACGACCAACCGTCACCGTTTTGCCTTTCTTCCTTTCGGCGGCGGCATTCATAACTGTATCGGCAGGCATTTGGCGGAGTTGGAAATGATGTCGATTATCGTCAGCCTGTTGCGTGTGCTCAGGATAACAACGGACATGACGGTTAAAACCGCCGTCAGCATCACCTTAAAACCCGACCGGGATGTCATGGTTAAGCTGACGCGCAACGATTAATAGCATTGCGAGCCTGGCTGGCTTAAATTTTATGTGTGGTAATGTCGATTTCCGCCTGCTGATACTGGCGATACCGGCTTCTACCGGCAGCTTTGCAGTCCTCGCTGCTATCCAATATTTCCAGAATGCGTTCGGCCTGCTGATAAGTTTGCGGGCAATGTGATGATAGATTAATTACAGTCTTCTGCCAGCCTTCAGGCGGCTGGTCGCTGCCGATTAATATCACATTCTGTTCTGCTGACATATCGCCAGTAAATAGTTGATGCGGAATAAAACTCCCTGCCCTGAATGTCCACAGCAGATCGTCGATTTGCCTGCTTTGCTCCGGGTTATCGGTCAACACATAGGGAAAAACGCCGCTGCGATACGCTTTTTCGATTAATTTACAGGCAAACTGGTAACGCTCCGCTAGCGAATCAGTCGTGAGCACATAAAAACCGACTTCCGGCACAGCACGGCCTATGCGTTTGCTGTACGGTTAATCAAATACTGACATAACAACGGCACCGGACGTCCGGTTGCGCCTTTGTTATTGCCGCTGCGCCAGGCCGTACCGGCGATATCCAGATGCGCCCAGCGGAAATTTTTGGCAAAGTGCGACAGGAAACAAGCTGCGGTAATGGTACCGGCATCCTTGCCGCCGATGTTAGCAAGATCAGCAAAATTCGATTTAAGTTGCTCCTGATATTCTTCCCAAAGCGGCAAGCGCCAAACGGTGTCGCAAGCTTCGTCGCCAGCGTTGATTAAATCATTACACAGCTTATCATCATTGCCCAACAAGCCGCTAGGTACACGGCCTAAAGCCACCAGGCAAGCGCCGGTTAATGTCGCCATATCTATCACGACATCCGGTTTATATCGTTCGGCATAAGTCATCGTATCGCACAGGATTAACCGGCCTTCCGCATCGGTATTCAGAATTTCGATGGTCTTGCCGGACATGCTGGTGACGATATCGCCGGGCTTGTTAGCGTCGCCGTCCGGCAGGTTTTCCGATGCTGGCACCAGACCGACAATATTAATGGGTAACTGCATCTTGACCGCAGCTATTAATGTTCCCATCACAGCAGCGCCGCCGCACATGTCGTACTTCATTTCATCCATACCGGCGCCCGGTTTTAAGGAGATACCGCCAGCGTCAAAGGTTAAGCCCTTGCCTACCAGCGCCACCGGTTTGTCGCCTTTCTTTCCGCTCTGATATTCTATAATGATCAGCTTGGCGGGTTGCCTGCTGCCACGGGATACCGACAACAACGAACCCATCCCCAGCTCCTTCATGTCGGCTTCTTCCAGAACTTTAACAAAAAGTTCTTTATGTTTTTTGCCCAACTCCAGCGCCTGTTCGGCCATGTAAGTCGGCGTACAAATATTTCCCGGCAGATCGGCCAGCGCCTTGGTGAAGCTAATGCCGTCGGCAACAGCCATGCCTTGCTTCAACCCTTGGTTAGCGGCAGCTTGACCTGCTTCCGGGCTGTAAATCATTATTTTCTGCCACTTGCAGTCGATTTCTTTTTCCGCTTTCAATGCTGTGAATTGATAGGCGGCATCATTAAATATCTCAACTACCTGCCGAACAGCCCATTGCGGATCGTTCACTTCCAAGACCACGCCGTTCAATGCAATTGCTAGGGATTTAATATACGGTTTTTTTAAGTTGTTGGCGGCAGCCGACAGTATTTTTCGGTAACTTTTCCGCGAGAGAGGCTTGGCTTCGCCCAACCCAACCGCCAGCACACGATTAATTGCCGTATCGGGTAGCACATTTATCAGCACGGTTTCGCCAAGTTTTCCGGTAATATCGCCGCGCTTGCACATCATATTAATGGTGTTTTGCAATGACGACGGCAGCTCCAGACCGGAAGCTGCGATCTGCTGGTTTTGATAGACGCCAATAATGATACAATCACACGGCAGTGTTTCTATGGGGGTAGTTTCTATCGAGTATTCCATCTTGGTAATATTGCAGTTGCTGGGTTTTGGGCAGATAAGAAGTCATGGTCGTTACATCTAAAATCGTCTTGGATTATACAACACAAATTCTGTTTTGAATGAGGAGATAGGCTTGGCTACGCATTGGCCGAAAAATTACAAAACCGCGCGACGTCCTTTGATTTCCGTTCTGGACAAAATGATCGCCAAGGATTTATTGAAAACACTGGTTTCCGTATGGACCGTAATCGTCGTCATCATCGTCAGCCGGAAATTTATCAAGATTTTGGATCGGGCGATCGAAGGGCATATTTCCAATGAAACCTTATTAACTATCCTGGGCTTAAAAACTGTAACGGCGGGTGTTTCGCTTCTACCGGCAGCCACGTTTATGGCGCTATTAATGGTGCTGGGGCGTCTTTACAAAGATCAGGAAATGTCGGCCATCGCCAGCGCGGGCGGCGGCGCGGGAACCTTGTACCGTGCGGTATTTTTACTGGTACTACCGCTTAGCATGGCGGCCTGCGGTTTATCTCTGTTCGTGTCACCCTGGGCGGAAAACCGGGTACAGCAGTTAATGAATCAGGATGAACAATCCTCCGATATCCGTGGCATTGCGGCAGGTAAATTCAGCGAATACAGCCGTGGCGATCTGGTGTTTTATGTGGAAAGCCTGTCTCGCGATAATAAAATGCAGCATGTTTTCATGCAGGACAGAAAAAAGGATAAGCTGAGTATTGTAACCGCAGAATTCAGCCGATTTGAAGAAATGCCGGGCGGGCGATATTTAATCTTCGAAAACGGCGAACGGATTCAGGGACATCCCGGCGACTACAATTATGCTATTGAATCGTTTAAGGAATACGCAGTAAAAGTACAGGATAAAACCATATCTAACGTTACCCTGCCCAATGCTTTGCCGACCAAAAGATTAATGCAGTCACACGCCCCGCGCAATGTTGCCGAACTGCAAAACCGCATCGGGTTGCCTATCGCCATCGCTTTGCTGGCGTTTCTGGCTGTACCCTTGTCGAGAATTTCACCCAGGGGCGGCGTGTACGGCAGCATGTTAATGGGCTTTCTGGTTTATTTCAGTTACGGCAACTTGTCCAGCGTTATGCAAAGCTGGGTAATTAAAGGCTCGATTCCGCTTTGGCCGGGTTCGTTTTGGGTCATCCTGCTGATGACGCTGATCGGCATGGCCTTATTGGCGGACTGGTACGGATGGGAGTGGCTACGCAATCGCTTCAAGGAAAAATTCGCCAAATGAAAGTTCTTACCTTTTACCTCGCTAAAGAAATCCTGAAAGGCGCATTAATTACTTTGCTGGTTTTGCTAACATTGTTCAATCTGTTTACCTTTGCCGATGAATTAAAGGATATGGGCAAGGCGCATTACGGCTTAACCCAGATTTTTTACTACCTGAGCTTGACGTCGCCGGGCATGATTTACGAACTGGTGCCGGCCTCAGCATTAATCGGCAGCTTATTCGTACTGGGCGCAATGGGCAACAACCGGGAGTTAGTCGCCATGCAAGCAGCCGGATTATCCATTTTAGGCATCATTAAAGCAGTGATGTTGGCGGGTCTGGTGCTGGTTAGCCTATCGCTGGTGGTAGGTGAATTTATTGCCCCGGTCACCGAAAAATTAGCTAATAAAATCAAAACTGCGGCCTTGGAAGAACACATTATCATTAATCCGAAATACGGGTTATGGTTGCGCGAAGATAAAAAATACGTCAACGTCAGGCAAATTGAAGATGACGGCGAATTAGCCAACATCAGTATTTACGAACTGGATGAAAACCGGCATTTAACCACGGCATTGCACGCCGAAAAAGCCAGTTTTCTGGGCAAAAAAACCTGGAAACTGCAAAATATAAAACAGTCGGCCATTTCCACCGAACAAATTAATGTCGAAACCCAAGCGGAACAGGTCTGGCAATCGTCTATTGCCCCCAACCTGTTAAAAATTGTCGTGGTCGATCCCAAGGATTTATCGCTCTACGACTTATCGCAGTACGTTAAATTTTTAAAAAGCAATCACCAAAAATCCCATGCCTATGAAACCGCATTCTGGGGCCGCGCCATCAGCCCTTTTACTACTTTCGTCATGCTCCTGGTGTCCGCGCCGTTTGTGATCGGCATTCACCGGGGTGTCAGTGTCGGTGCACGGATTATGCTGGGCGTCACCATCGGCATGAGTTTTAACATTCTCGATAAAATCATTAATCATATCGGTCTGATTTATAATTTGAACCCGCCATTAATGGCTATTTTACCCAGTTTTACCGTATTTACGATTGTGCTGTGGGCCATTTATAACGCTCAAAAAACCTGATATGGCGGATTCGCACGACCAAAATCAATAACTTTGATCCGTCCGATACGAAGAAATCGATATTTATTTCCGCATAAAGTCCTAAGCCTGATTTCTAGGGAATCAGGCCAGTTTTTTTTAAATACGACCCTGCTCTGTGCTACTATTAACGGCATTACCTTGGCGCGTTCAGGTAACCAACATAGTTTCTTAAACATAACTTCAGGAAATTCACACATGAAAACTAAAGAGATTATCGCTACAAGTATGGTAACAATCGCTTTATTGGCCGGTTGCAACAGTGCAGACCAATCCCCGGATACGCCAAAAACAGCACCGAGTGAATCATCCAGTTCGAGCACCAGTTCATCTTCTAGCGCAACGCCAGCTGCGGCTGTTGAAGCTGCCAAAGACGCAGGCGCAGCTGCTGTTGAAGGAGCAAAAGACGCCAGCGCCGCCGCCGTTGAAGGCGCTAAAGACGCTGCCAGTTCTGCCGCTGGTGCTGCAGGCGCCGCTGCCGATGCTGCAAAAGATGCTGGCGCTGCCGCTGTGGACGCTGCTAAATCTACCGGCGCTGCTGCGGCTGAAGGCGCTGCTAAAACAGTAGAAGCGGCAAAAGAAGCCGTCGCTAAATAAGCATAAGCAATCAAACCCGGTAGTCGATTAATTCGACTGCCGGGCTTTTTTGTGTTTAAATCCTATAAAGTCATTATTCCCGGCTTATTAATCGACAACCCACTCCCCTGCAGTATCTCTATTAACTCTATGAAACTACTTCGGTTTCATTAATGAACATACGCCGATTCAACAATATCTTCCCTACAATCGGGGAATCAGTCTATATCGACCCCAGCGCCGTCATCATTGGCGATGTTACTTTGGGCGATCATGTCTCCGTTTGGCCCGCCGCCGTCATCAGAGGGGACGTTGCCGGTATTACCGTCGGCGACAACACCAATATCCAGGATGGTTCCGTGCTGCATGTCACCCATTACGGTAAATTTACCGAGCGCAGTTATCCGTTAACTATCGGCCACGACATCACCATCGGCCACCGGGCTGTCATCCACGCCTGTACCGTCGGTAATTACTGCCTGATCGGAATGGGTGCGATTATTATGGACGATGCCGTGCTGGAAGATTATGTCATGTTAGGCGCTGGCGCGCTTGTTCCACCCGGTAAACGATTAACCGGCGGTCATTTGTATGTCGGGGTTCCGGCTAAAGAAATCAGGTCGTTAACCGATTCGGAAAAAGAATTCTTACGCTATTCCAGCCAGCATTACGTGGCGTTAAAAAACCAGTATTTATAACATGTAACACGATAAAAAACCGGGCATACCCTATTAATAACTAAGATAATACCCGGTTTTTATGTAGATTACCGTTGTACCCCGCAACGGCTATTAAACCGTGCGAGGTGAATTCGACCGTTAAGGTGCTGTCGTAACCTTCACATTATCGAAAAATACACTGGTACTTTCATCATAAGACGTTTTCTTTAAGTTGAAGCCGCCCAACGTTAATGTGTGCGTACCTGCGGCTAACGTGCCCAGATTAACGCTGATACGTTTGACACCGGTGGATATAACAGCCCCGCCATTGCCGTTGCCGCGGATCCGGCTCAGGAACGAACCGCCGTTTACCCCGACGATACGCCCATCGATAGACAACAGAGCGTCGCTGTATTCATCGGATTCATAATGCGGCGTTTGGTCGAGACGGTAATCGAAGGTCACGGTAACAGGTTTAGCAGCAGTTAACGAGAAGCTTCTGCGCCATCCGCCGGACATTTCCCAAATAACGTAATTATCGCGTCCGCCTAAAACCACTCGTAATTGACCGTTGCCGGAAGTGATTACCCGTGCGCCGGTTGCATAGTACGGTTCGAAGGTAGACAAAAAGGTATCGTCACGGTAACTGAAACCGCCGGTATCGGCATTGAAGTTGGTTTCAAAAAACGTAGCTCCACCGCCGCCGGTAACGCCGCCGATATTAATCGTTACGTTTGCCGTATTATTTCCAGCGCGCCACTATTTTTCGCGAAAGCTGAAATGGGGTCCAATCCGATTTCAGCAGCGAAAAATGACGTGGCGAGTTTGCCTTCGGCGGCCTGCGTTCGTCCCGCTACAGCCCAAAACACAAAACATCGGCTTCCGCCTTGCTTCGTATTTTGACCTTGCGCGAATGACTTGACGCCGTGTCGTATGGCCTTGCATTTTGACTACGCACTACGCTTGCGCTCCAACTCCGTCAAAACGCCCGGCCTCTACGGCTACGCAGGGGTCGTCGTACATCGCTCGGCTTCGCTCGCTTCCATGTACTCCTTCGTAGAAGCGCACCCGTTTGCCTTGGTGAATGGCCGCTATGCCTATGGCGGTGGCCAAATGGGTTTTGCCGGTGCCGGTGCCGCCGACCAGGATCAGGTTGTAGGCCTGTTCCATAAAATGGCCTGTC
>Ga0194120_10006744_pt1 | contig 16063 bp, 13 predicted proteins | sample TA2MahCa65mmetaG_FD_148642 | JGI IMG/M metagenome (GOLD analysis project Ga0194120, IMG submission 148642) | Freshwater microbial communities from Lake Tanganyika, Tanzania - TA2015019 Mahale Deep Cast 65m | ecosystem: Environmental > Aquatic > Freshwater > Lake | place: Tanzania: Lake...
TCACAGTCCGATCGCACACTTTACAACCAGGAATTCCTCCAACTGCAGGACTACATTCGAGTCACCGCCAGCAAAGAGTTCAACTCGGTTTCGTTGTTTTCCGCCACGACCTTTTCAGTGACGATCGGATTTCGGGGGACGCAGCGCTTCGGGGCAAGCGCTGGAAGAAGACCGGCCTGGCTCGCGCGATTGAGTTTTTCGGTTCACCAGGCACGCCCTTTCAATTAGAATGAGATGAGAATGGTCAAAAACCTGATTTCGATTCGAGCACCGTCAGGGTGCGGCAGCTTTGCCCGGATTCTGTGAAGTCTGACAACAAGCCGGAGAATTGGTTCTGCGTTCGCAGCACGGTGGGTTACGAGGGCCGTGCCTCTGACCTGCTTGCTCGTTTGTCCGCGCCGCTTCATGGCTCGATCGGCCCGCTCCAGGTTTTCTGTCCCCAAATCCGGAAGTTGATGCCGGTCGGCGGCAAGAAACGCACGGTATTGAGCGCTTTGTTTCCCGGTTATTTCTTTGCTCGGTTTGGCCTCGCCCAGGCTGGCCGCTTCGTCGCCAGCCGCCCGGGAATCATCGGATTGGTCCGGTTTGGCGACCAACCAACACCGGTGCCCGATTGCGTAATCGAGGAAATGCAGAGCACGGACTTTGTCACGGCGGCCGAATCGGCCCTGTCGCCGTACAATTTTGTTCCGGGCCAGAGACTCCTGATCCGTGAGGGGCCGTTTGCTGGCATGGAAGCGGAGTATGTGGCCAGCCTGAACGATGGACAGCGCGCGTTGCTGTTGCTCGAATACTTGCACCGCCGCGTCAATGTCGTGGCGAAATCCGCCATCCTCGAATCCGCAGCGTAAAGAACCGTTTTCTTCCGCGGTCGGGCACGCTTTCCCCTCCAGGTTTCGTCGATCGGCGAGCGGCTCCCACCGATTTAACGATTGAACCTTCTAACGATGTAACGACATTCGGTCTCTGCTTCCCATGTTGGCTTCCAACTGCAGTGGCATCTGGGTTGCTCAACTGAAATCTCCGGCGCCACGGCGGAAAATCCGCCACGCCTGCAGGCACGTACGGACAGTTTTATGCCATCTCAGAAGGTATTAATTACCGGTGTGGCCGGGTATCTCGGCTCCATCATCGCCGAACATCTGCTTCGAAAGGGTTACTCCGTCACCGGTCTGGACAATCTAACGTACGGCGAAGCGGCGCTCTTCCATCTCTGCGCAGATCCCAACTTCGAATTTGTGTATGGCGACGCGAGGGACAAGTCCGCCCTGTTGCCCTTGATCAAGAAGGCCGATGTCATCCTGCCCCTGGCCGCGATCGTCGGCGCCGGCGCGTGCGATCGCGACCGTTGCCTGACTGAATCGGTCAATGTCGATGCGATTCAACTGATGAATCGCTTGCGCAGCGGCAGCCAGCTCGTGGTTTTCCCCATGACCAACAGCGGGTACGGGACGAAGACGGGCGACGTGCATTGCACCGAGGAAACGCCGCTCGATCCGATTTCATTGTACGGAAAAACGAAAGTGGAAGCCGAGAAAATCGTCCTGGACAGCGCCAACGCCATCTCCCTGCGATTGGCGACGGTCTTTGGGTTGTCTCCCCGGATGCGGCTGGACCTCCTGGTCAACCATTTTGTCTATGCGGCGGTCACCGACGGCTACCTGGTCATCTTCGAAAAGGATTTCAAACGAAACTATGTCCACATCCGGGACGTGGCCGACTGCTTCTTGCACTGCATCGATTACGCCGACCGGATGGCGGGACGGCCTTACAATGTGGGGCTGGACCACGCCAATCTGTCGAAAGAGGAGCTGGCGTTGAAAGTCCGGGAGTACGTTCCCAAGTTTTACATTCATTTCGCGACCGTTGGGACCGATCCCGATCAGCGCAATTACATCGTCTCGAATCAGCGGCTGCGCGAGGCTGGATTCGAGGCGCGACGTTCCATCGACTCAGGCATCCAGGAATTGCTGAAGGGCTATCGTCTCCTGGGAAGACCGCGATTCAAAAACATTTAGATTCTGAAATCCGGAACACGTGAGCGCGACTTGTCTTCTTTCTGAAATCACCGTGGCCATCCTCGCCGGCGGGCTGGGGACGCGGCTGCGTTCCGTGGTCGGGGAACAACCCAAGGTGCTGGCAGAAGTTAATGGCCAACCATTCCTCGCTCTGTTGCTGAGGCATCTCGAGAACTTCGGGTTCAGGCGGGTCGTGTTGTGCACAGGCTACAAGGCTGAAGAGGTGGAGTGTGCCATCGGGCGCAGATTCGGCGAATTGTCGATCGTCTATTCCAAAGAACGCGCCCCATTGGGAACCGGCGGAGCCTTGAGGCAGGCGCTTCCCTTTTTGCCGTCCGAGCGAATTCTGGCGCTGAATGGAGACTCTTTTTGCGAGGTTGATTTGGAAGGTTTGTCTGCCTCGCACGCGGCTCGCAACGCCAGCGCAAGCCTGGTGCTGGCCTGGGTCGATGACCGATCCCGCTTCGGACAAGTTCAGCTCGGCGAGAGCGGCCAAATCACTGCCTTCGCAGAGAAAAGCAGCGCGGGCGGCGGGGGCTGGATCAACGCCGGCATTTATCTCATCGAACGCAAACTGATCCAGTTGCTTCCCGCCAACATGACGCTTTCGCTCGAACGCGAGGCCTTGCCAATGTGGCTTGCGCAAGGCGTGTGCGGATTCAAGACCCGGGGCCGTTTCCTGGACATTGGCACTCCGGAGTCCTATGCGCGGGCTCAGGTTGAGTCCTTTCTGGAGTTCCGGAACCCCGAAGCAGTCCTCGCTTGATCGGGTTTGCATGAGAACGAACGACCAAAATCCCAGACCGCGCGGAACCTGCGTTCTGCGCCTGGAGCGACTATGATCATCACTCGAACGCCCTATCGCATCTCCTTGTTCGGCGGCGGCACCGATTACCCGGCGTGGTACCGCGAGCATGGGGGCGCGGTGCTGGCGACCACCATCGACAAATACTGCTATCTGACTTGCCGATTCCTGCCTCCGTTTTTCGAGCATCGAATCCGCGTGGTTTATTCCAAGATCGAAAGCTGCAACGAAATCGATGAAATCCAGCATCCGGCGGTTCGCGAGGCGTTGCGCTATTTGAAGTTCAATCGCGGCGTCGAAATCCACCACGACGGCGATTTGCCCGCGCGCAGCGGCATGGGGTCGAGTTCGGCTTTCACCGTCGGCTTGCTGAACGCTCTGTATGCCGTTCGAGGTCAGATGGTGTCCAAGCAGGTTCTGGCCCGGGAAGGCATTCACCTGGAGCAGGAAATCCTTAAAGAGGCCGTCGGCTCGCAGGATCAAGTCTCGGCAGCCTATGGTGGATTCAATCACATTCTGTTTTCAAACTCCGGCGAGATTTCGGTTCGGCCAGTGGTCTTGCCGCCCGAACGCTTGCAGCACCTGACTTCGCACTTGATGCTCTTTTATACGGGGATCAAGCGGACCGCGGCTAAAGTGGTGGAGACGTACCTCACGGCGTTTGAATCCAAACGCCGACACCTCCGTATCCTTCGCGACATGGTCGATGAAGCGCTGTCGATCTTGTGCGGCAACGGCCATCTCGCGCAATTCGGAGAATTGTTGCACGAGTCCTGGCTCTCCAAGCGTTCGCTCGGCGACAAGATTTCCAATTCCGAAATCGACGAAATCTACGCCGCCGCCCGGTCCGAAGGCGCGATCGGCGGAAAGATCACCGGCGCAGGCGGTGGCGGATTTCTGTTGTTATTTGTCCCGCCCGAACGCCAACCCAGGGTGCGGGAGAAACTGGACCGGCTGCTGCACGTTCCCTTCGCGTTTGAAGGCTCCGGCAGCCAGGTCATCTTCTTCGACCCTGAGGAGGATTATGCCGCGCTGGAAGCGGACAAGAAGATCCGTTGCCTGGCGTCGTTCCGCGAACTGGAGGAGATGGAGGCGGCGCCTCCAATGAAAATGGCTCAAGCTTTTTGACCCGAAACTATCATGAGTAATGAGTACTATGGTCGCGCCTGCTGAAACCAACCTTGGGACTGCTCCGGATCGAGTTGCCTCCCAATCTAACTTGGACGTCTCTGCGCTAATCGAACGATCGGCCTGGCTCCGCAAGGAACTCTTCCGAATGGTGATTCGAACCAAGAAGGGGCATGTCCCGTCTTCGTTTTCGTGCGCTGAAATCCTGATCGCTCTTTTCTACGGCGGAATCCTTCGGTATCAGAAGGGCCGCCCGTCCGACCCGCTCCGGGATCGGATCATCGTCAGCAAAGGACACGCAGCGATGGCGCTGTATCCCATCCTGGCGGACGTTGGATTTGTGCCGGCGACCGAGCTGGAGAATTTCACACGCAAGGATTGTTTGCTTCGGATGTATGCGGATCCGAGCATTCCGGGCATCGATTCCATTTCCGGTTCCCTGGGCCACGGTCTGGGTATCGGCGCGGGAATGGCGCTGGCGGCAAAGCAAGATGGCCGCGACCAACGCGCCTTCGTCATTGTGGGGGACGGCGAATGCTACGAAGGCTCGGTTTGGGAGAGCGCAGTCTTTGCCAGCCACCAGCAACTCGGCAACTTGGTCGGCATCGTGGATCGCAATCGCCTGGCGATCATGGGGCCGACCGAGAATCTCCTCCAATTGGATTCGCTCGAAGAAAAATTCCGGAGCTTCGGCTGGGCGACCGTCTCGATCAATGGCCACTCCTATCGCGAAATCCTCGGCGCGCTGGGGCGCATCGGCCAGACCGGCGGACGTCCGCTGGCCATCATCGCCAACACGGTCAAAGGCAAAGGCATCTCCTTCATGGAAAACCGAAGCGAATGGCACAATCGAATGCCCGACGCGGCCCAGCAGGAGCAGGCCTGGCGCGATCTCGAAACGAATGTCATCACGGACTGACTATGGCATCGAAACACAAACTCATGCGGGACGTCCTCATCGAGGAGGTCTTCAGACAAGCTCAGCGCAATCGGAATATCCTTTTCATGAGCGCGGACCTCGGCGCTCAGGCCTTGGATGACTTTCGCGACAAACTGCCCGCCCAATTCGTTTATCCAGGCATTTGCGAACAAAACATGATCGACGTGGCCGCGGGCCTGGCCAGGTCCGGCAAGACCGTGTTCACCTACGCGATGGCCAGCTTCATCACGGCCCGCTGTTTCGAGCAACTCAAGTGCAGTCTGGCCGCGATGCAACAGCCAGTCACGGTGATTTCCGTGGGCGTGGGCCTGGGCTACGATGACGCCGGCCCCACGCATTACACGACGGAGGACATCGCTTGCATGCGCACCCTCTCCGGCATGGAAATCTGGACGCCGGCGGACGAAGAATCGACGCTCGAAATCACGCGCCTCTGTTGCGAGCGTCCCGCCCTGCGTTATTTGCGGCTGGAGCGGCCCGCTTTGCCGGCAATCTATCAAGGCACGTTTACTGAGAACCTGGAGGCCGGCCTTTGCGAAATTTCGACCGGCCAGGATGTCTGCATCGTTTCCAGCGGTTTCATGCTGCACCGGGCTTTGCAGGTACAGCAAGAACTGCAAAAGGCCGGCGTGGACGCGGGTGTCCTGGACCTTTTCCGGATCAAGCCGTTGAACAGCGCCGCGTTGCTCTCGACCTTGCAGGGCTATTCGAAGATTGTGACCCTGGAGGAGCAGGTGCTTGCAGGCGGATTCGGGAGCGCCATCTGTGAAGCGCTCGTGGATGAGGAAGTGCAAATCCCGGTGTTGCGGCTTGGCCTTCCCGATCGTTACTTCTTCGAGAATGGCGGGCGAAATCACGTTCTCGAGAAATACGGGCTGGGCGTCGCGCGCCTCACGGAGCGAATCCGGGAATTTGCGCTAAATACCGTTCCATTCTCCGACGCTGATTCGCTCGAACGCGCCTCGGTCATCGCCCTTTAACTTCGCGCCTCCATGAAAACCCCGCTCATCAAAGTCACTTCGCCGTCGTTCTGCAAAAACGAAGTTCTGACGCGCGAGCTCTCGGCGCGCGCCTTCCAGATCGTTCTCAATACGCGAGGCGACCGCCTGCACGGCCAGTCGTTGCGAGATTTTCTGGCAGATGCCGATGGCGCGATCATTGGCCTCGAGAAAATCGATGCGCCGTTGCTCGCTGCCTGCCCGCGGTTGCAGATTATTTCCAAGTACGGCGTGGGCCTGGACAACGTGGACCAAGAGGCCTGCCGAGACCGCGGTGTTGCCGTGGGCTGGACCCCGGGAGTCAATCGGAGATCGGTCGCGGAAATGACCGTTGGCCTCATGATCGGCCTCACGCGAAACCTGTTCGTCACCTCTCAAAAACTGCGGCTGGGCGAGTGGGACAAGAACGGGGGCCGCCAATTGTCGAATCTGCGCATCGGCATCATCGGGCTGGGGAACGTGGGCCAGGAGTTGGTCCGGCTCCTCAAGCCGTTCGACTGCACCGTGTGGGCCAATGACACTGCAGATCGGGATAGTTTCTGCCGAGACGAAGGCGTCATGTTGACGACCAAGGAAGCGATTTTCAGTTCGTCGGACATCGTCACGTTGCACGTGCCTTTCACCGATGAAACACGGTTCCTGATCAACGCCGACACGCTGGACCTCATGAAACCGGACGCGTTCTTGATCAATACCTCCCGCGGCGGCGTCGTGGACCAGGAAGCGTTGAAGATGGCTTTGAAGACGCGTCGGATTGCCGGTGCGGCGATCGATGTCTATGCCCACGAACCGCCGGACGATCACGAACTGCTGGAATTGCCCAACCTCGTTTGCACCCCGCACATCGCCGGGAATTCCTGGGAAGCTGTCGTCGCCATGGGCCGCAGCGCGATCCAGCACCTGGACGCATTCTTCAACGGCGGCGCGCTGCCCAACGTCATCGCCCCGACCGAATTCGACCTGCGCTATTTGCGAAAGACCGCGTGATTCTGAACCTTCGCAGCCGGTGATGGCGTCTTCTCCTCTTCCCATGAACCCGTCTTCCGGACCGTGGCCTTTAGGCCGCTTCAACGCTGGACTCCGGAGAGTGCGCGGAAGCAGCCTAAAGGCTGCGGTCCGCGCGGTTTTCGGTTCATCTAAAGCACAATCAGGAGAATCAGTTGCGGGGGGGGTGGCACAGGCTCTCGACCGATCACCGACTTAATGATTTAACCCTTTTCACCTTGTAACGACTTTGGGTGCCTCTATGAGCCTCACCGCTGACCTTGCTCCCGTTCGCCAGGCCAATCTCAACTGGCCCCTGATGCACAATAACATCACGCGGGATGATCTCGACGCGTTGATCGAATACCTCCAGGGCGACGATCCAATCCTGACGCAGTCTGCCCAGGTGCGCGCCTTCGAGCAGGAATGGTCCGAATGGTTGGGCGTCAAATACAGCGTGTTCGTCAACTCCGGATCCTCCGCGAACATGGTGACCATGGCCGCGCTGCGCGAGAGAATTCTCCGACACAATTCGCGCATTGAACCCCTGAACGATCCCCTCTCTCTGTCCCTCTCCCCCTCGGAGTGGGAGAGGGTGTCCGCAGGACGGGTGAGAGGGCCGTTCGTGGAGAACCGGGATGTGGGCGAAATCATCGTGCCCACGTTGACCTGGGTTTCAGACATCGCCTCGGTTCTGCATTGCGGGTTCAAGCCCGTGTTCGTCGATATCAACCCGCGCACGCTGGGCATGGACTCCGGAGAAATCCTGAAAAGGATTACGCCGAGCACGCGGGCTGTGTTCTTGACGCACATCCTGGGCTACAACGCGCTCGAACAAGAATTGATCGACGAACTCAAACATCGCGGAGTTCCGCTGATTGAGGATGTCTGTGAATCGCACGGCGCGACGTTCCAGGGGCGCAAACTGGGAACGTTCGGATTGATGTCGAATTTCTCGTTCTATTACGCCCATCACATGAGCACGATCGAGGGCGGCATGGTGTGCACGAACGATCCGGAGCTTTACGAGACGGCGCGCATGATTCGCTCGCATGGGATGGTTCGCGAAAGCACGTCCGAATCGGTCAAACAATCTTACAAGCGGCGCCATCCGGATCTGAATCCGGATTTCATCTTTGCCTTTCCCGCTTACAACTTCCGCAGCACGGAGCTGAACGCCGTCATCGGCCGCAACCAGCTCCAACGCCTCGACGAAAACAATCAGAAACGGACGCGGAACCTGCAGGTCTTTTTGGAGAATCTAGACCCGGTCAAGTATCAAATCGACTTCGCCGTCGAAGGAAGCTGTAACTACGCGTTCACGTTGATTCTGCGCGAGCCGGATGACGAACTCCGCGACCGCATCATGGTGTCCTTGCGCAAGCACGGAGTCGAGTTTCGCCGCGGCACTTCCGGCGGCGGCAACCAGCTTCGCCAGCCGTATCTCCGGCGTCTGTTCAGGGATGAATTCAAGAATTACCCGAAGGTGGACCATGTTCACTTCTACGGTTTTTACATCGGGAATTATCCGGATCTGGAGCCGGAGAAAATCCTGGCGGTTTGCGAGTTGTTGAACTCGTTGTGACGCTGTGATGGTGAACTGATCCTCTCCCCACTCCTCCGTCGCGGGGAGAGCAAGAATGAGGTGCGTGGTGGAAACTCTCAGCAATTCTCAATTTGACTTCGGTAGGGCGAGCCTGTCCCCAGCGAGCCGCTTCCAACGTGTTCCCAAGACGTCGGCCGCGGCTCGCCGGGACGGACTCGCCTTACCGCGGAAACGACGATTTAGACAGGTAATGATAGCGGGCAACTCTGCGCTACGCGTGACGCGAGCATGAACATGAAAAGGCAACTCGACGTCCTCTTCGTCAACGCGGACTCCTCCGCAACGGCCTACCAGGACTTGAGCAAAGATTACTCGGCGATCGAGACGCCGACCTGGAGCCTGCTCCTGGCCCAAAGTTGCCGGGCCAAAGGCTTCGAGGTCGCGATTCTGGATTGCGGCGCGGAACGGCTGGCCAATCCGGACGCCGTCCGGCGCGTGCGCGAGGCGAATCCGCGGCTGGTCTGTTTTGTGGTTTACGGGCAGAACCCCAACTCCGGAACGACCAACATGATCGGCGCCACCGCGCTGGCCCAGGATCTGAAAGCGGCGTTTCCGGAGTACCTCACGTGTTTTGTTGGCTCCCACGTCAGCGCTTTGCCGAAGGAAGTGCTGGCTCAGCCTTGCGTGGACATTGTCCTGCTCAACGAGGGAGTCTATGCCCTGCACAATCTCTTGCGGGCGGATTTGAAAAACGATCTGCCGAAAGTGCGCGGCATCGGCCACAAAACCTCCGGAGCGCCCGAGTTGAACCCGCCGGAGCGAGTCGTTCCCCAGGAACTAATGGACCAGGATTTGCCCGGTTACGCGTGGGATTTGCTGCCGTATCGGAGCAAGCCGCTCGACTTGTATCGCGCGCACTTCTGGCACGCGGAGTTTAGTCACAATTTGCGAACCCCGTTCGCTGCGATCTACACTTCGCTCGGCTGCCGGTTCAAGTGCGACTTCTGCATGATCAACATCCTGAATCGGACGGACAATGCCGACGGAGTCGTGTCGGCGAATTCCTCCGTCATGCGCTACTGGTCCGCCGATCTGATGCTTGAGGAATTCGACAAACTGCACGAGATGGGCGTCGAAACGATCCGGATTTCGGATGAGATGTTCTTTCTGGACCAACGGCATTTCGAGCCGTTGCTGAACGGGTTGGCCGAGCGGGGTTACAACTCGCGGATGTGGTCGTATTCGCGCGTCGATACGGTGCGGCCGAAATATCTGGAACTTTTCCGCAAGGCCGGAATTCGGTGGTTTTGTCTCGGGATCGAGGCGGCGAACCAAACGATCCGGCGCGAGGTTTCCAAGGGCACCTTCCAGGAAGTCAATATTCGCCAGGTGTGCCAGACGGTGCGGGACTCCGGGATCAACATCATCGCGAATTACATCTTCGGTTTCCCCGACGACACGTTGGAGACGATGCAGCAGACGCTCGACCTGGCCATCGAGTTGAACACGGAGATGGCCAACATGTATGCCTGCCAGGCGCTGCCCGGCAGCCCGCTCTACAACACCGCGAGAGCGAACGGCTGGAAGCTGCCGGACTCCTACGCCGGCTACGCCTTTCTCTCCTACGATTGTCTGCCGCTGCCGACGAAGCACTTGTCAGCGACGCAGGTGCTGAAATTCCGCGACGAAGCCTGGCCGAAGTATTTCACGAACCCCGCATACTTGAGCCTGGTCGAACGCAAGTTCGGTCCGGCGCAACGCCAGAACGTCGAGGATCTGGCCAAGATCAAACTCCGGCGCAAATTGCTCGGGGATTGAATAGAACGTAGGGCGGGCTTCCAGCCTACCCAAAAGAGATGGAGAGATCATGGCTAGGTGCCTGCCCGACTTTTGACTGGATCGGTGAACCCAAAAACCTGCTCAAACCGGAACTATGAAGACTTCGGAAGCTGTAATCGACTCGTTCCAAACCCAGACCAATATCCACCTGCACGCAGCAACCGACTGCCAAAACCAGGGCAAAGAGGAGGAGGCTCTTGCTCATCTTCAGGAAGCGTGTGAGCTGAGCGGAGAGAATCCGGAGATTGTCCGAAGCCTGGGCAGGCATCTTTTGCGTCTGGGAAGATATGGCCAAGCACGGAAACGATTCGAGCAACTCGCGCGCATCCTTCCGAATGACCCTTCTGCTCACTTGGGCGTGGCGCTAGCATGTCAAAAATGTGGCCCGCCCGAGCAGTTCGAACAAGCCTTGGCTAACACCCTCTCTCTCGATCCTCAAAACACGCAAGCCCTAAAACTTGAGGCGGATCTTCACTTTAGCCGAGGCGAACTGAAGGCGGCTCTGGACGGCTATCTGAAGATTCTTCCACAGAACCCCGATGATCTGGATGTTCTCCGTGCGCTCGCCGCGACACTTCTCAGAGGTGGTGAAAAGCGCATTGCTTCTGACGTGTACCAAAAGATTCTCCGGATTTGTCCGTCCGACTCGCTGGCGAGGCAGAATTTGAGCCTGCTCACCGGCGAAGCGAACAACAAACCGTCACGTGATAATGGAAATAGATCTGCTGCAATTCAAAACGGAACCCCAACCGTCCCATCTGCCGAGAGCACGGCCTTATGGTCTCAGACTCCTCCCGAGCTTGGCGACAACCGGGCATTCCCGGAGATTTCGCCTTGCTCAAGTCTGCAGCCAGCGTTGTCCTTCATGGCCGGACTCGGATTGTATCGGGAAGGAAGTCGTGAAGCCGCGATCGACGAGAGCTGGAAGGTCGTTCGCACCCTGTCGAAGGTCGAGAATTCTGAAGTGGCCTCGATGATTGGTCAGCCGGTGCTGAGGATCACAAGTGCCCTCTTGATGGAGTGCGGAAGGTTCGAGGAAGTCGTTGCTCTGTCCGAAGCGGGTTTGGGCCGCTTCTGCGAGGTTGCGCCGTCGGTGGATTACCTGCTCGCTTTGGCGCTGACGAAACTTCAGCGCCCCGCGGAGGCCATCGTCCGCCTGCGCCGCCTGATGTCTCGACTCAACCAATCCGGGTCATTTGAGTCGGGCATTCAGTCGCAAATCACGGCGAACCAAGTTGAGCATCTCTTGGCATCGAACGAGGCATGCGTGCACGACTTCGCATCAGCCGAGAAGACGTTTCGATGCATTGCCCAGCGCGATCCGACATCCCTCCCGGCACGCAGGGGGTTGGCCAGGGTGGCTGCAGCCAAGGGAGATATGGACCAGGCAGCGCGCTTGCTCGGCGAAACTCTGGAAGCGAATCCCTGGGACATCACGACCTGGAGAACAGGCCTGAACATTGCCGAAAGCCCCGGCGGTACGCTCGCTGACGACGCGGACCTACCACCTGTCCCAGTTCAAGAAATCTCGCCTCAGGATTGGGAGGACCTTTGCTTCGGGGCAGTGGCGGAACTGCTTCAGGAGGGACGAAACGCAGACGCGCTTAAGTTGATTGAGACGAATTTCGACAAAGAACACGCTGCCTACCGTGCTGTTCAATTATTGATTTCCTATAAGAGAGGGAGCGAAGACTTCAACAAACAGCTCTTTCGTGTTCAGGCTACGTCGGACCACCAAACAAGGGCCATCGACGGTGCGCTCCGCAAACTGAGACGGTCTGGCTCTGCGCCGGTGATCGACGCAATACTCAGAGGCCTCAGCGCGCGGGAAGCCGATCCGCGAAGCTCTGTCCCTGAATCTGCCGAACCATCGACGGTGGGCGTTGGCCGCCCGCAGGGGATTTCTTCAGAGTTCCTGCGAAGTCGGATCATTCATGATGACATTGCCCCCGACATCCAGGAGTTTTTCCGGAAGAGTGGAAACACGGAGCGAGCTCCCAAGATCGGAACCAAAGATGCACTGGCGGCCGGAATCGCCCGCTTGGTGAACAGGCACTTCGACTTCAAAGCGAACGCTCTAAACGCGCGTGCCAAGCGTGATCTGAAGAGAGAGGGGATCAGCCGCCTGGGCCGAGTATTTTCCGACGCCGAAGTGGGAGAAATCGTTGGCTACTTCCGAGCGCTTCCGGTTTACAGTAGTCACGTTTGGGCGCAGAGCGATGGAGTGCCCCGCTATCTTCATCAAGACGCCAAGCAACACCGATTTGGCAGCTATAAACAGTTGGAGATTCTGAACGCGCCGTACCTCCTGGAGGCCGCTCTAAGTCCAAAGATTCTAAATATTGCCGAAGAGTATCTTGGTTGTGCGCCTTTGCTTTTTTCGATCAACGCCTGGTGGAATTTCGGAGGGTTTCACAAGAGCGTCGGCCTGACCCAGGATTTCCATCGAGACCTGGATGACTATAAATTCCTTTCCTTTTTCATCTTTCTCACGGATGTAGGAGAAAACGGAGGGCAGCATACTTTCATTCGAGGAACCCACACCAAAGAAGCCTTATTTGACCACGTCCGCGACCGCGCGCTGGTTGAGTCCGTTTTTTCCGACGGGGATTATGGCAAGCCCAACTTTGCTGCTAACGCGGAGCGATTGGTTGGATTGATGGAGGACTTTCGCGGGGAGGCAGGGCAAGGATTCATCGCGGATACTTACGGCTTGCACCGCGGCGTTCCTTCTGAGCGCGATCGATTCGTCTGTTGGTGCCGATACGGGCTCCATAAGAACTATGCTTACGAATACGATCAAACTTGTCGGATCCCGACTTCACAACTGAATCGAAAGTTCATCCTGTCGGACAAGACGCGATTCATGACGAGTTTAATCCTCGACGACCAAAAGTAAGCCAATGATTAATAGTGTCGCCCGTGCCATTATAGAGATTTTCCAATCGGAAGTCTTTGTCGAGACTGGCATTCTTGATGGGGAGACGGCTCGAATTGTCAGGCGGTGGTTCAAGGAGTTGCCTCTTTTTGAGGTGGACGTTGAAAAAACCTGCTGCGACAAGGTTCGTCGCCTGTTGGACGGTGACTCAAAGGCGCAGGTCGTCATTTCCGATTCCGTGAAGTTTCTCAGAGAAAACCTCGCTGTTCTTGCTCAGAAAAAGAATCCCTTCTTCTACCTCGACGCGCATTGGGGTGGACCAAACCCCGATTCAGAATCCGATGTGGCTCCGGATCGCGCTCAAACGGTCTGGAACCAGGGCGCCAAAGCACGGAATACTTATTGGCCGTTGCGGGATGAAATCTCAACAGTCACAGGGATTGAGAAGTGTGTCGTGGCAATCGACGACTTCAAAACGCCCGGCAAGTGGTACGGCTTCGATCAATACGGTGTGAACGAATGCAGTGTCGAGTACATTCAAGACTTGATCGAGCATCGAACGGACTGCGTATTTTACGCCGCCAATTGCAATGTGGACGGTCGCGGCTGCGGGTTTGTGTTCCCGGGGTATCGGGAAAATCATTTGGACTGCTTGCTTGCGGGATTGCCTCTGATCAAGCAAAGGCTAAAATCCATCTCAACTTGAGGAAGAGTTAGAATTGCCACAACGATGCGCAACACATCCTGGCACGTTCTCAGCACGCGATTGATCTATGCGGCCAAACCCTGGGTCGAACTGAGTGTCCAGACAGTCCGTCTGCCGGACGGACGAGTGGTGGACGATTACCACCAGATTCGGCTGCCGGAATATTGCGTGGTCTATGCCGAGACCGCGAAGGGGCAGATTATTGCCGCTCGTCAATACCGCCATGGCGTGCGCGGCGAATGCATCACTTTGCCTGCGGGATTGATCGAAGAGGGCGAGAGGCCGTTGGAAGCCATGCAGCGCGAACTGCTCGAAGAAACGGGCTACACCGCGGACGATTGGATTTCGCTTGGAAGCTACGTGCCGCATTCCAACTACGGCTGTGGCAAGGCCCATTTGTTCTCAGCCCGAAACGCCTGCAAAGTCAAGGAACCGTGTTCCGGCGATTTGGAGGAGTCGGAAGTGCTGTTGTTCACGCGCGACGAATTGTTCCAGGCGATCATGGAAGGTCGGATCGCTTCGCTGAACATGATCGCTGCGGTCTCACTGGCGACAAATCCGAACTTCAGAGGGAGCGAATGATCGTCGTGTTCCAGATTCCAAGTTCAATCCTGCGAAGAGAACTCCGTGACCAGCGGTTGAGTTTGAACAGGGACAACAGAAAACGGGTGCGATTAAGAGCATCGGTCAGCGACTCCGATTGTCGTCCCTCTCTCCTCGCGAGGGACGAGTGGGGAGAGAGATGGAGAGAGGGGTTTCTTCAAAACATAGACCCGATCCAACGCACCTCCTCTCCCCGGCCCTCCTCCCTTCGGGCCCTCTCCTCCCTTCAGGAAGAGAGGGAAAAGACTTCGTTGACCGACAGTTTTAATCGCACCCACAGAAAACGGAGGATGGCGGTGTTCTCAAGCGCAGTATCCACCTCCCAACTTGACCTGATGGGGCCGTGCCGTGCGTGCCGTGGTAGCAGCTTGCCAGCCTGCGTCCCAGTTCGTAGGCTTGGTAAGAATGGTAACCGAAGAACGTGTCATCAATCTGGAAGCGACCCTGGCCAGGTTCATGGAACAAAGTTCCGTGGTCCTTGCGGCGATTCATGAGGACATCGCTGAAATCCGGGCCAGCAACGCTCGAACGGACCGTCAATTACTGGAAATGCAACAACAAGCTGAGCGGGATCGGCACCAAGCTGAGCAGGATCGCAAAGATTTCAACAAACGGCTTGCCGAGCTTTCCGACAGTATGGGCACGCTTATTGAGGACATGGTGGCGCCGTGCGGATTTCGATTGGCTCAGGCCATTTTCGCCACCGAAGAAGCGCATATCTGCGGAATCCGAATCAAACGCAAACACCCGTCTCATCCCGGTGAAATGATGGAATTGGATTTATTGGCGGTTGGGCCAACCAAAACCTTGATTGTCGAGGTCAAGCGGCGGATGGACGCGGAGAAGGCGGCGCAAATGCATTCCAAAGCCGCCCGGTTTTCGGAGTTCTTCCCGGAGTATTCCGGTCGGACGGTGCTCTTCGCCGCGGCGAGTGTCTATCTCGAACCCTCGGTGATCCCGTTTCTCAACCGGGAACGGATTTACGGCATCGCCATGGGTGAAGAAACGATGCAGGTCGTCAACCTCGGCCAGTTCTGATTTCTGGAGGAGGCTGACGCTCTCTCCAGGGGCCTGCTCTTGGCCTTCGCTCCCGGGACGGCCCAGTGCCCCTAACCCTGGACGCTGGACGACCCACTCCGGCACACGCATTGCTTTCAGCACTTTCTGCCGTATCCAACGCCTCGTAGGGAGGAAGGAATGGCCAGAACAGAACGAATGCGGAAAATTTTGCCTGGTTCTGTGAGGGAACCGGGGTGCGGTAGCTTTGTTTCGTTGTTGAGCGACCCGATTAGTCGAGATTGAACAAGCCCGCAGTTTTGGGTCCCGGCATGATTACTTTTGACCAGGCATTGATCGAACCGCCTCCTCCTCCGCTGATCCATTACATTGAAAGTGACGGCAAGCCGATGGGCGAGAACGACCAACAACGGAACTGGATTGTCAGAAACACGGAGTCGAAGAATACTACGTCATCGACCCTGAATCCGGCGCGGTGGAGGGCTGGCAGCGTGGGCTGACTGAGTTCCAATCGATCTCAAAGCTGAACGGCTGGCGGAGTCCCAGGCTGGGCATCAGTGTCCATTTGGAAGACGAACGACTGCAAATCCGGTATCCGGAC
>Ga0194120_10006745_pt1 | contig 16061 bp, 13 predicted proteins | sample TA2MahCa65mmetaG_FD_148642 | JGI IMG/M metagenome (GOLD analysis project Ga0194120, IMG submission 148642) | Freshwater microbial communities from Lake Tanganyika, Tanzania - TA2015019 Mahale Deep Cast 65m | ecosystem: Environmental > Aquatic > Freshwater > Lake | place: Tanzania: Lake...
CATGGTGGATTTCGAGTTTGTGGCTCTCGACGAATGGCGGCGGGCCAAGGAGATACTCGATCAGGGGCAGTTGGGCCGCCTGCGTCATGCCAGCGTGACCTGGCATGTGGAAACGTATGCCGTGAGAAAAAAAGTGAGATCCTGGAAAACGGGAGGGGCCGAGACCGGGGGGGGCGTGTTGAATTCAGCCGTATCGCACGTCTTCCACTATATAGAGTGGCTGCTAGGTCCCATTCAGAGACTGACTGCCAGGCTCCTTTCCCCGACGGAGCATGAAGGCCTGGTCGGGGAAACCGTGGCGATGCTGTGGTTGGAGATGGCGAGCGGCGTGTCGGTCGCCGTCTCCGTCAACAATGGTGCGTATCTCGGAACGGGGCATCGGGTCGAGTTCTACGGGGAAGAGGGCAGCCTTGTTCTGGAAAACAGCACGGCCGAATACGTCACAGTCTTTCAGCTGAGGCACGGGACCAGAGAGAGCAAGCGCCCGGTCCGGGTAGGCGGATCAACTCCCGGTCCCGACGTGCCGGATGACCGGATTCTCCCGGTGGCTCGGCTGGTGGACCGATTCGTCGACTGGATCACCACCGGGACCGTGGGTGAGCCGTCCTTTGAGGCTGGCTACCGGGCGCAGTGTCTGCTGGACTGGGCCCGTCAAAGCCATGCGACGAGGCAATGGATCGAAGTGGCCGGGAACGGAGAGACGTGAGCCGCTGCCGTCACCGGACCGGCCCTTCCGGGTCTTCGTGACCCTGCTTCTGCTGGGGAGCCATGGCTGACGTCGATATCATCATACCCGTCTACAACGAGGGAGAATCGATCCGTGAAGTCCTCGACTCCTTTCAGCGGTCGGTCAAGAGCCGGGTTCGCGTGCTGATCTGTTATGATCACGACGACGATAACACCCTCCAGTCAGTCCGCACCTACCCACATGCGCCGTTCGAGATCGTCCCGGTGAAGAACCGGAAGAGCGGGGCGCATGGCGCGATCGTCACAGGCTTTCAGACGAGCACCGCGCCCGCTGTGCTCGTCATCCCGGCTGATGACACGTACAATGCCGGGATCATCGACGTGATGGTCGAGCGGATCAAACAGGGCTGTGATATCGTGGCGCCCAGCCGGTTCATGAAGGGTGGGTGCATGGTCGGCTGCCCCTGGCTGAAGGCCTCCTTTGTCCGCGTGTCCGCCTTTATCCTCTATCATGTGGCCCGTCTTCCGACGCATGACGTCAGCAACGGATTTCGGATGTTTTCCCGTCGGCTCCTGGATCTGATCCCGATCGAGTCGTCGATCGGCTTCACCTACAGCATCGAATTGCTGGTAAAGTGTCATCGTCTCGGATGGAAGATCGAGGAAGTGCCTGCTTTGTGGTTCGAGCGGAAGAAGGGAGTCAGCCGATTCAAGGTCTTCAAGTGGCTGCCCGGCTATCTGAGATGGTGCAGCTATGCGTTTGCCACGACCTTCCTGTTTAGAGGACCCAAGACGGTCAGGATGACGAGCCAGCTGAATGGCATGATGACGTCCTGATGCTGAGGAAGGTAACGAGCCGAGTGCGGCGATGACGAGTTCGAAAGCCTATCTGGTCACGGGCGGAGCCGGCTTTTTAGGTAGCGCATTCGTGCGTCGCCTGGTGCATGCCGGATTCAAGGTTCGCGTATTGGATAATGAATCACGAGGAGCGGTCTCGCGGCTCAGTGACATCAAGGGCGAATTCGAGTTCGTCAGCTCGGATATCCGCGATGCAGACGCCGTCCGGCGGGCGACGAAGGGTATGGACGGAGTTTGCCATATGGCGTTCATCAACGGCACGCAGTTTTTTTACAGCAAGCCCGAGCTGGTTTTGGACGTGGGCGTCAAAGGCATGGTCAACGTGCTCGATGCCTGCATCAAGGAGGGGGTCGGGGAACTGCTCCTGGCCTCCAGTTCCGAGGTCTACCAGACGCCGCCCGTCGTTCCGACCGACGAGAAAGTGCCATTGTCCATTCCCGACCCGCTGAATCCTCGTTTCTCCTACGGCGCCGGGAAGATCATCAGTGAGATCATGGCCATCAATTACGGAAAGGCGTATTTCCGGCGGGTGGTGATCTTCCGTCCGCACAATGTCTACGGACCGGACATGGGATGGGAGCACGTCATTCCGCAATTCGTGCTGCGCATGCGTGAATTGATCAGGCAGACCGTGGATCCGGTCCCGTTTCCGATTCAAGGGACTGGACGCGAAACCCGGACCTTCGTCTTCGTCGACGATTTCTCCGAAGGCTTGATGCGTCTCCTCGAAAAGGGGGAGTCCCTGGGTATCTACAATATCGGGACCTCGGAGGAAGTCAGGATCGAAACCGTGGCCCAGGAGGTCGGGCGGTATTTTGGCAGACAGATCGCTGTCATTCCCGGAAAGCTCTCGGAGGGGAGTACGCTTCGGCGGTGCCCGGATATCTCGAAGCTGGTAGCGTTGGGGTATTCTCCGCGAGTATCCCTCAAAGATGGTGTGGCCCGCACCGCTCGCTGGTACGATCAACATGCCGACGCCAAACCTGCGGATTGAAAGGAGATGTCAATGAGCAAGGAGAAGCCCGGCTTGACGGCGGGAACCGGCTCGAGCGTCGTGGTCAGGCAGTGCCAGATTTGTCAGAATCCCGACTTGGAGCCAGTCCTGTTCCTGGGCTATCTTCCTCCCGTCAATTTGATGCCGAAGATCGGCGAGCCGCCGTGCGAGCAGGCTTCCTATCCGGCGCAGTGGCTGCGTTGTCCCAACTGTCAGCTCGTCCAGCTTGGTCTGATCGTCGATCCGAACATCCTGTTTCCGCCGGAGTATCCATACACCAGCGGAACCACCAGGATCCTGCGCGACAACTTTGCCGAGCAGTACCGGGAAGCGCGAACGATCGTCGATCTGACGCCCCAAGATCTAGTGGTGGATATCGGTTCCAACGACGGCACGTTGCTGAGCAATTTTGCCGCCGGAGGCCATCGCGTGCAGGGGATCGAGCCGACCTTGATCGGCAATCTGGCCAAAGAGCGCAACATTCCCACACTGACCGCGTTTTTCGGGAAAGACGCCGCAAAGACCGTTCGAGACCAGCAGGGCCCCGCGAAGGTCGTCACCGCTACGAACGTATTCGCGCATATGGAGAACATTCACGAGATCGTCGACGGCATTGTCCTGCTCATGGACGACCATGGCGTGTTCATCTCCGAATCGCATTACCTTCTGTCGCTGATCGAGACCTTGCAGTACGACACGATTTATCACGAGCACTTGCGGTATTACTCACTCCAGAGCATCCAGTACTTGCTGAAAGTGCATGGCCTGGAAGTGATCCATGCCAAGCGCATCCCGACGCACGGCGGCTCCATTCGCGTGTACGCGGCCAGACCAGGTTCCTATAAGGTGCGAGACAGCGTCCGAGCCATCCTGGCGGAAGAAGCCGCCGCCGGCCTTGACGCGAAAAAACTGAGGGCATTCAAGGATCGGGTGGTTCTTTCAAAACTTCGTCTTCACGGACTGTTATTCGATATCAAGAGTCGAGGACAGCGCATTTATGGAATCGGTGCGCCATCCCGAGCCAGTACGCTCATCAACTATGTCGGGCTCGATGACGGAATCGTCGAATGCGTGCTCGAAGTAAAGGGCTCGCATAAGATCGGAAAGTATATTCCTGGCACGCTCATTCCCGTCGTCGAGGAATCCAAGTTGTTCGAGGACAAGCCGGACTATGCCCTGCTGCTGTCCTGGCATATCACCGAGGAGTTGGTTCCTAAACTCAGGCAGAAGGGTTTCAGGGGAGACTTCATCGTACCCTTGCCAGACCCGCGCATCGTCAGGCGGTGACCGCGACCGTGAGTGCATGTCGACCGAGCGCAGCGATCCGATTCCCATCGGACATCTAAATCCTGCCTGATGAGAGTGATTGCTCTTCCCACACAGATTCCCTAGAGTTTTGTTCTATGCGGCAACGCGATGCTGTTGAGATCGCAGAATGCAGATTTGAGCCACTGTACATCCACCCAGCCGAGCCTTCCCGTTTGTCCGTGAGGCGTATTCAGGCCCTCGCACTGACACTTCTGTATTTGGTGTGCCCTGGCATATTGTTTTCATTCATGCTCATTTTTCGGTCCGACAACTATCAGTTTTGGGGAGACAAATATCATTCGGTGTTGAGTTCGCACGTATTGTTTTCCCGGTTCGTGGACGCCGGCCTGCTTGGACCGCTCTGGCGCGATGATATTCTGAGCGGGCTCCCGTGGGTCATCAGTCTCTCGACCTCGCCGTTCATGGTTGGCAACCTTGCAGCCCGTCTCTTTCAGCTGTCCCCATTCGGGTTCGATTTGCTATCACATCTCCTCGCGTATGGCTTGACCGTCACGGCAATGTATCTGTATGTGCGGACAATACTGGGATTCACGAGAGAAGGAGCTGTCGTCGCGGCGGTGATGTATGCGACGAATGGGTATGTGCTGTCGACCTGGACCGGGAGCGCTAATGACTTCTCCGCGACCGCCGCACTTCCCGCCTTGCTCGTTGCAACACATCAAAGCAAATCAGCCGTGGAAAGCGGCAGGCGGGCGGGTTCATTTTTGTCATGGACCGGTATTGCACTGCTGGTATACTTTTTTGCCGGGATGGCCACGATCAAGATCCTGCCGGTCCTTCTCGTGGTTCTCTTTGCCTATTGCCTCATGGTGTTCGGATTAGACCGGACGACGCTCGGCGTTGCGCTCGGCGTAGCTGTCGGACTGCTCTTGTATTCGCCCTGGCTCTGGCTAGTGTGGGATGCAGCCAGGGTATCGCAACGCGTTGCTCCTGGCTTTATGCCCTCGGCCTTTTCTGATTTGTCGGCGATCGGTCAGCAGTTTATTTCCGTTCTGGGCAAGAGGTCTCCGTGGTTCAGTTTGTATTGCATCACCGTACCGATCGCGGTGGGAGTCCTGTGTTCGCTCGTTGATCGGCCTCGGTTATTTGGCCAAGAGCCGCCGATCGCTAAGGCGATCTTGAAGTGTTCCCCCATCGCATTCGTCTCTTGCTTTGTGCTTGCCGTGTTTGCCGGGCAGGCGAATGCTGCGAAGAGCGGCGTACCGGTTTTGAGCGGGTTCGATGTGGTACGCTTTGAGCTGTTTGCGCCATTTTTTGCCGTTGTTGTGGTCGGGATGATCTTGGATAGAAGCATGTTCAGTCCGGATTCATGGCGTTTTTCCGTTTCTCGATCTGCGTGGTTGCGTGTCGCTGTGATGATTGCCGGCGTCTTCGTCTGCTCCCAGAGTGTGTACATGGTCACACGAATCGCCAGAGTGCCGACCGCAACCTATCCGCAGAATGTGCTGCTCCAGGTCTACGTGATCGTTTATGCAGCGGTGACACTCGCGCTGCTGGTCATTATCTATAAAGGTCTGCGCAGCTGGACGGGTCTTCTGCGAACACGGTCTATGGTGTTGCTTGTGCTGTCACTTGTATTTCAGCTGGCAATTTGGTCCGGACGGCTGGGCATGGACGATTCGAACCGCACGGTCGAGGATGAAGCGATCATGTCCTATGCCGAACGGTTCTCGGTTCCGGAGGATCTTGCTCTTCTCAAGACGATAAACGTTTCTGATGATCGGGTCGTGGATTTGACTCGTCCCTATGCGCGAGTCCTGACGACATATGCTGGAACGGCTCTCCCCTGGGCCGGTCTCAGAACTCCGGTCGGGTACAGCAATATTTTTCCTCTCTGGTATCACGAATTTGTTGCACAGGGTGTCCACGGTGTGCGGGCGGCGCCGACTCGCTGGATTGAGATTCATGCCGACCGCCAGACAAATTTCGAGGCGCTCAAGCTTCTGGATGTCAAGTTCGTGCTGGCTCCAGCCGACGCCGACATGGCGGGATACGTACCATGGCGCACACACGATCCGACCGGGAAGGTGATCTACCTGGCCCGGCCGGACGTAGGACTCGCGTTTTTGTCGCGCGGATGGCACTGTGTGCCTAACGACGGTGAGGCGCTCGCCGCGATCCACGCGGCAGATTACGAAAAACTGGTCCGTCGCGCCGTGCTCGTCTCCAGCGACGTCGCCGCCCGCGATCTCTGCAACACGGCCGCGCCGGCGGAGCGCCAGAGCGAACCCGGGCCCGCGAGGATCGAGGTCACCCGTGGACATGACCTAGTCACGATCGACGTGGCCTCCGAAACTGGCGGCATCTTGACGCTCGCCGATGTCTATTATCCCGGCTGGCATGCGTTCGTGGATAGCGTGGAGACGCCTATCCTCAGGACCTACACGACGTTGCGTGGTGTCGTGGTTGATGCCGGTCAACATCGGGTCGAATTCATTTTTTCGCCAGCGACCTTCTGGGCTCTGCTTTGGATGTCTGGTGGCCTGTTCATGCTTTTGCTCGGTGGAGTCGGGGGGGTGTACTGGGCTAGTTTACGCGCTCCAAACCGGCACCCCATGAAGGGTGGTGCGTGAGCAGGGATGCGCTGTGCGGTCCATCCATGAGGCGGGAAGATTGCGTGATGATCATTCAACTTCCGGGAAGGCTATCGTTCGATGAACTACGCCGAACTTGAATCAGCCGCGAGACTGGTTCGCAGCTCGCTGGTGGACATGTCGCACCGGGCCCGCACGCCGCATCTGGGGTCCTCGCTTTCGTGCGTCGATCTGGTCGTCGCGGCGTATTGGGGCGCCATGGCCATCGATCCCCGAAATCCGACGGATCCGAAGCGGGACCGCTTCATCCTCAGCAAGGGACACGCCGGGACGACGCTCTATGCCGCGCTGGCCCATCGGGGATTCATCTCCAAGGACATGCTCGACTCGTATGCCGAGCCGGGAAGCCCTCTGGCCGAGCACCCGGCGGCGCGGTCCGCTCCCGGGATCGAGGTGCCCAGCGGCTCCCTGGGGCATGGCTTGTCCTTGGGACTGGGCATGGCGCTCGCGGGCCGCATCCAGGGGCACTCGTACCGGGTCTTCGTGGTGATGAGCGACGGCGAATGCAACGAAGGGTCGGTCTGGGAAGCGGCAATGCTGGCGCCGGCCAAGAAGCTGGAGCGTGTAGCCGTCCTGATTGATTACAACAAATGGCAGGCCACAGGTCGGAGCAATGAAGTCATGGCGCTCGGCCCGTTGAGGCAGAAATGGGAGGCCTTCGGTTGGAGCACCTACGAGGTCGACGGTCACGATCTGAAGGCCTTGGTTCCCATACTTCGATCCGTTCCTGACGGCACAGGCAAGCCGGTGGCCATCGTGGCCCATACGGTGAAGGGCAAGGGGGTCTCGTTCATGGAAGACGACAATAACTGGCACTATCGAATTCCGAGCGCGGACGAGGCAAAAGCTGCTCAACGGGAGCTGGGTTTTCTATGAGAAACGCATTTGCCGCCGAGGTCACGGCGTTGGCTGCTGCCGATCCACGGCTGGTCCTGCTGTGCAGCGACATAGGAAATCGGCTGTTCGACGACTACCAAGCGCAATGCCCGACTCGATTCATGAACTGCGGCGTGGCCGAAGCCAACATGATCAGCATGGCTGCCGGCATGGCGCTCTGCGGCCTGCGGCCGATCACCTATACGATCACGCCGTTCATCACGACGCGCTGCCTTGAACAAATTCGCGTGGACCTGTGCTACCAAAACCTTCCTGTCGTCATTGTCGGCATAGGAAGCGGGTTGTGCTATGCATCGCTCAATGCCACCCACCATTCCTGCGAAGACATTGCCCTCCTCCGGGTCCTGCCAAACATGACCGTGGTCTGTCCGGGGGATGCCTATGAAGTGCGGCAAGCGCTGCGCGCGGCGGTGAAGCACGACGGTCCCGTCTATCTTCGCCTGGGGAAGAAAGGCGAGCCGGCGGTGCACCAGCAGGCTCCCGCCTTTACTATCGGCAAGGGGATTGTCGTGTGCCGGGGCGACGACGTGTGTTTGCTCAGCACGGGCAATATTTTGCCCGTTGCGGTCGAAGCCGCGAAAGAACTCGGCAAAGGCGGAGTCTCCGCGCAAGTCGTGAGCTTCCACACCGTGAAGCCGTTGGATCTTGAGATGTTGGCAGAGGCGTTCGCGAAATTCAAACTCGTGGTCACCCTGGAGGAGCACAGCATTCTCGGAGGGCTGGGGGGAAGCGTGGCCGAATGGCTCGCGGATCAGGCGGTGCAGAAGGCCCGTCTTTCTCGCTTCGGTACAGATGACCGATTCATGTATGAAGCCGGGGAACAGGACCATGCGCGCGAATTCTACGGCCTCACGGCCTCAAGGATTGCCCAGAGGGTATTGGATATGTATCTGGAACCGTCCCGTTTGGAAATGTGACGTGACACGATGAAAACCCAAGCTGCAGTTCTGGTGGAAACGGGAAGACCGCTGGAGCTCGGTGAGCTGGATGTTCCGGCGCTGAAGCCGGGGCAGGTGTTGGTCAAAATCGCCGTGAGCGGGGTGTGTCACACGCAAATTCTGGAGTGCCGGGGCTATCGGGGCAAGGACAATTTCCTTCCCCATTGTCTGGGTCATGAAGGCAGCGGAACCGTCCATGACATCGGCCCCGGAGTGCTCAAGGTCAAGGTCGGAGACAGGGTCTCGCTCTCGTGGATCAAAGGCTCGGGGGCTGATGTCAGCGGAAGCGTCTATCAATGGGGCCAGCGCCGGGTGAATGCCGGCGCCATTACCACGTTCAGCCACTATTCGGTGATCAGCGAGAATCGCCTCACGGTAGTACCTGAAAGCATCTCCATGCTGGACGGCGCGATGATCGGCTGTGCCGTCGCCACTGGAGTGGGGGCGGTGTTTAATACCGCCCAACCGAGGCCGGGACAGAGTCTTGTGGTGTTCGGGGCAGGTGGCGTCGGCCTTTGCGCGATTGCGGGCGCGGCGATCGCCGGGTGCATGCCGATCATCGCGGTGGATATCAACCCTCAGAAGTTAGGCCTGGCGAAGGCCATGGGGGCGACCCACGGTCTGGATGCCGGAGCGCCGGACTGCCTCGACGAAATCAATCGCCTCTGTCCCGGCGGGGCCGATTTCGCCATCGAATCCAGCGGCCGGCCCGAGGTCATGGTCAATGCTCTCTTAAGCGTTCGAAATCAGGGAGGAGTAGCCGTCATCATAGGCAACGCGAGATATGGCGAGCATCTGCAGATCGATCCCAGGCAACTGAACCTGGGCAAGCGGTTGCTGGGAACATGGGGGGGCGATAATTGGCCGGACCGGGATTTCCCTCGTTACTTGAAGCTGCTGAGCAGCGGGAGGCTCAGTCTTTCACCTTTGCTGTCCAAGACCTACAGGCTGGACCAGATCAACCACGCGCTCGAGGACCTGGAATCCGGTCGAGTCGCCCGGCCGCTGATTGACATGGCGATGGCGTAGGTGCAGGTGATGCTTGTCGGGATTGATTTCGATAACACCATCGTCTGCTATGATGAGTTGCTGCACAGAATTGCCGTCGAGGAGGGGTTGATCCCGGCTGAGCTGCCTGCCTCGAAGGAACGGGTTCGTGATTTTCTGCGGCAAAGCGGCAAGGAGGAGAGGTGGATCGAGCTGCAGGGATACATCTATGGCATCGGCATCCAGGACGCGACGGCGTTTCCCGGTGTGGAGGAATTTCTCGCTTGTTGCGTCAAGCACGAAGTACCCGTCCGCATTGTGAGCCACAAAACGCGCCGGCCTTTTCGGGGACCCGAATGCGACCTTCATGAAGCGGCGCACAAGTGGCTGGAGACTCACGGCTTTTATAATTCGGCCGAGACCGGCGTATCACCCGATCTGGTCTATTTCGAACTGACCAAGCAGGAGAAACTGGATCGAATCGGCACGGTCGGGTGCACGCATTTTATTGATGACCTTCCGGAATTCTTCGCCGAACCGGGCTTTCCTCCCGGGGTAGAGCGCATTCTCTTTGATCCAAACAACGCGCGCCCGCACGGGGTGTCGTTTCAACGGGCAACCTCCTGGGCCGAGATCTCCAGTTCCTTGTCATGGTAACTGGAAATATTGTGTCAGGGCTGGAGGCGCTCTGTGGTCCGATTGCCGACCTGATTGCTTCCGCCGGGTTTGCCTCAAAGTTCAGCTTAACCCCTCTCACGGGTGGAGCAAACAATAGAGTCTTCCGGGTTGATGGCGCGAACGGTGTTCATGCCTTGCTCAAGATATATTTTCAGCATCCGGACGATCAGCGGGATCGCGTGGGCGCCGAGTTCGTCTTTGCCGGGTTTGCCTGGGGAAATGGCCTGCGTTCGGTTCCCCAGCCTCTTGCCTGCGACGCCCGGAACCGCCTTGCCTTGTATGAATTCATCCCGGGCCGGCCGTTGCTGCCGCGCGAGATCTCCGAAGAGGCCGTGCAACAGGCTTTGAACTTTTCGATAGACATCAACCGATGCAAACACTTGGACAGTGCGAAATCGCTCCCATGGGCGTCGGAGTGTTGCTTTAGCATCGCCCATCATCTCGAATGCGTGGAAAGACGGCTGCAGAGGCTGCAAAAGGTCGAAGGCTCTTCCGGCATCGATTGTGAGGCTGCCAAGTTTGTCCGCACGGAGCTTTCCACGGCTTGGGAAGATGTTCGTAGCCGTGCTCACCGACAGGCCGGACTCCTGGGCTTGAATCTTGAGACGGAAATCGACGGGAAGGATAGATGTCTTTCACCCTCTGATTTCGGCTTCCACAATGCAATTCTGACCGAAGGAAGTCAACTGCGCTTTATTGACTTCGAATATGCCGGGTGGGATGACCCCGCAAAGATGGTGTGCGATTTCTTCTGCCAGCAGAAGGTGCCGGTGCCGTTGGCATTTTATGAGAGGTTCGTTGAGGCGGTCGTCTCCGATCTCTCCGCCCCGAGCATGCACACCCGGCGAATCGGCCTGTTGATGCCGGTCTGCAGGATGAAATGGTGCTGCATCCTGTTGAATGAGTTTCTCCCCGAAGGCAGGGAGCGCCGGCGGTTTGCGAACGAGATCCCAGACGAAGAGGAACGGAAGGTCCATCAATTGCGCCTGGCGCGCGTTGCGTTGCAACACGTGAGTTGACGTAGTGGGGTCGAAGCAATGGCATACGTAGACTTTTTGTCCCCGTTGCACAAGAAAACCAAGCGGGACTATCTGAAGAGGGTCAACGAATTTCCAAAGGCCGAGGCGGCCAGACTGGCCAAACAGTACGGGTATGACTATTGGGACGGGGATCGGAAGACCGGCTTCGGCGGATATTATTATAAAGAAGGCTATTGGATGCAGGTGGCCAAGCCGATGATCGAATACTATGGGCTGAAGCCCGGGGATAAGATCCTCGATGTCGGCTGCGGCAAGGGCTTCCTTCTGTACGACTTGAAGAAAGAGATCCCCGGCCTTGACGTCAAAGGCATCGATATTTCGGAATATGCGCTTGAGCATGCCAAGGAGGAAATCAAGCCATTTCTTCAGCTTGGCAATGCCGTGGAACTGCCCTTCGAGGACAAGAGCTTCGATCTCGTTATTTCACTCAACACGATTCACAACCTGTATTGCTTTGACATGTTGCGCGCGCTCAAGGAAATCGAGCGAGTCGGGAAGAGAAAATATTTTGTTGTGGAATCCTACCGGAACCTCGAAGAGAAAACGAACATGCTGTACTGGGTGTTGACCGGGGAGTGCTTTTTCTGTGACGAGGAATGGAACTGGTGGATCAAGCAAGCTGGGTACACGGGCGATCATTCCTTTATTTACTTCGAATGATTTGCGCGCAAGCTGGCGGCAGTGGGTTCGTGTGCCGGGCCTGGCTGTGAACAGACGCAGTAGTCTACGATGAAAACGCGGGAGAAAGGGGTCGCATGATGCAGATATCTGTGTTTCGGAGGAAGACATGCCGGCTGTGTGACAGTAAGAACGTGGAGATGGTCGTGTCGCTCGCACCGACGCCGGTGGCTGAAAAGTACGTCACAAAGGAGCAGGCGGGACAGGCACAGGAGTCTTACCCGATGGACCTGTATATGTGCCGTGATTGCTGCCACGTGCAAATACTGGACGTGGTGGATCCCAAGTTCGTCTTCGATAGCTACACCTACTCCAGCTCGAACACGAGCGGGATCGTGAAGCACTTCGAGGAATGCGCGGACAAGATCGTCGACCGGTACAAGCCGGCTCCCATGGCCCTGGTGGTGGATATCGGCAGCAATGACGGCGGTTTCTTGCGATGCTTCCAGGCGCGAGGTCTGCGCGTGCTCGGAGTTGATCCAGCCAAGGAGATTGCGCAAAATGCGACGAAGTCCGGCATCGAGACCCTGGCGGAGTTTTTGTCTCTGGACTTGGCGCGCAAGATCAAAAAAGAGCGTGGTGCGGCGTCGATCGTCACGGCGTTTAACGTCTTTGCGCACGCCGATGATTTAGGCGGTATGGCAGACAGTATTCGCGAACTGCTGGCCTCCGACGGGGTCTTCGTGTTCGAGGTGTCGTACCTGCTCGATGTGATCGACCGCATGTTGCTGGGAACGATCTTCCACGAGCATCTCAGTTACCATTCGGTCAAGCCCATGCGGGACTTTTTGCGGCGCCACGGGATGGAGTTGATCGACGTGGAGCGGGTGACAATTCAGGGCGGGTCCTTCATCGGCACCGCCCAACTCATCGGCGGACCCCATGCCGTCTCTTCCTCCGTAGGAGAGCTGCTGGAATTGGAGAAAAACCGCGGGTTGGAAAAACCTGAAACCGTGAAGGGGTTTGCCACTCGCTTGAAGAAGGTCAAAGAGGAGCTGGGAGGCATGCTGATCAATTTCAAGCGTCAAGGCAAGACGATCGCCGGCTACGGCGCCGCGCGCAGCGGCACGACCTTGATCTCTCAAATGGACCTGGGAAACGTGTTGAGCTTCATCGTCGATGACAGCTCCGAGAAGCAGAATAAGCTCAGCCCCGGGCACCATATTCCGGTATTGCCCACAAAGGCGATGTATGAACGCCGTCCAGAGTACGTCTTCATACTGGCCTGGATTCACGCCAAGAAAATCATCGAGAACAACAGGAAATATTTGGAACAAGGCGGGCATTTTGTCGTCTGTTTTCCAGAAATAAAGGTCATCGGGAAGGAACAGTTGAGCGAGAAATGACGACTTGCCGGCTTTGTCGACTGCAGCGGTGCGCCGAACTGGCTCATTTCGGCGATCAACCCATCTGCCATAGGTTTGTTGAGGGTGCCGAGGAAGAGGCGCGGTATCCGCTTGTCCTGGGGCAGTGCGAGGCCTGCGGCCTCATTCAATTGACAACCCCGATGCCTGTGGAGGTGCTCTCTCCACGCTATGACTGGATCAAATACAATGAGCCGGAAGCGCACCTGGAGTCCCTCTCGCAGCGGATCGCATCCTTGCCGGGCATCTCCTCCGAATCGCGGATCCTGGGCGTCTGCCTGAACGAACGGCCCCTCCTGGACATTATGCGGGGCCACGGATTCCGTCACACGGAGATGCTTGATCCGGTCTCCAACCTGAGGCTTGCAGAAGGCAAGATCGGGGTTGAGTCCATTCAGAGTCGACTGAATCGCGAGGTTGCCGAGAAGATTGTACGGCAGCAGGGGTTTTACGATGTCGTCATCGCGCGTCGTATCCTGGAACATGCACACGATTTACTTGAATTGCTTCGGGCCCTTCGCGCGTTGGTTCACCCACATGGGTATGTCGCCGTTGAGGTCCCGGATTGCCAAAAGGAGTTCGAGCTTGTCGACGTGGGCCTCCTTTGGGAAGAACATATTCTCTATTTTACTGCTGAAACCTTTCAAGAATGCTTCTCGTTCGGTGGCCTGAATGTCCAGCAGTTTGAGAGTTTTCCTGACCCTCAAGAAAACTGCCTTGTTGTTATCGCGCAGCCAGCCGATACAATCCCAGCCTTCTTAAAAGATCGATTGTTAAAACAGGAAATTAGTAGATCAACTGCATTCATCAGAGAGCTTGCATTATTGCGGGAGGGCTTACAGCGTTATTTATCGAACTATAACAGCCGGCGTGGCAAGGTAGCCGTATTGGGTGCGGGGCATCGCAGTTGCGTGTATATCAATCTGCTGCAAATCAAAGACCATATAGAGTTCGTTATCGACGACGATCCCCACAAGCAGAATCTTAGAATGCCGGGTTCACGGCTGCCGATCCGGCAGTCGAACGCTCTGATCGAGGACAATATCAAATTGTGTTTGCTCGGGATTAATCCTGAATCTGAAAACAAAGTGATCGCCAGGAACAAGGAATTTGTGAATCGTGGCGGCAGTTTTGCCTCCATTTCTCCAAACAGCGTCAATGCCTTGAGGCTCGATGCGAACATTGGATAGGTTGGACTAAATGCGGATGCAGAAAAAAGCGGACGGGGTCTTCGTCTCCGACGAACCTTTTGTTGCCGTCAATCATCGAGATATCAAGACTTTGATCAATTTGGCGGCTAAGCATCCGCGGCTGCGGGTGCGGTTATGCGCCCACGATACCCCCGACGATAAAGTGCATGAAATGATCATTGCGATGCTCAAGGGTTCCTATGTCCGCCCGCACAAGCACTTCAACAAAATAGAATCGTTCCACGTCATCGAGGGAATGGCGGAAGCCGTGGAGTTTACGGAAGACGGAGACGTGACATCCGTCGTGCGGATTGGCATGGGCGGACCAGCGCTGCAATTTTACTATAGAAATCCGAGTCAATCTTTTCACACGTGGAATATCATCTCCGATGTGTTCGTGGTACACGAAGTTACGAATGGGCCGTTTCAAGCTGGAAGCTCGATGCATGCTCCTTGGTCGCCCGATGAGCGTGACGCGGAGTCAGTCAAAAAATATATGCGGGAGCTGGTGGAAAAAGTCCGCAGAGTGAAACAGAGGGATGGGCAGATGATGCTGAAAAAGGAGGGCGGTCTCTAGGTATTGGGCCTTCTTGGCGTTCAGGCATTGAACGTATTGGCTACGAGTCTTCCCGGACGGACGAAGTCGAGATGGACACTGTATAAGCGGCCCAAGCGGCTAAGGCATTGAAAACGAATTCGTTGCATTGTCTGCAGGGTTTTCGCATCTTGGACGCCCAGCGGTGATGGCTAAGGCCCGCTGTCGACCTTTCGGCCCAAAGAACTTACTTCTATGAGATCTCTTTTTGAATTTTCTAGTTGACAGGGAAGTTTACGCTGTTTACAGTACAGCAATACTATCGATGGATGGCTAAGCCTAGCCGCGCTACGGGCGCTCATACATTAGTAAATTCTGTGTTTCCAAGATCAGGGAAGAGCTTATCTCTATCGGTCAAAATTATTGAGTCTTCACGAATACGGTTACATCTTCAATGGCTATTGGGAACGTGGTTTAGCCTTTCTGGTGGCCAAGCCCCAGCGGGTTGAGGCCGGTCAATAGAGGGGAGGGGCACGATGCAATCAGCGGATGTGACCTGGATCATTTCGAACACCGCGTGGTTCGGCAAGAGGCATTGGAACCATATTCCTTATGCCGAAGCCATCTTGACGGCTGTTTTGAGGAGAGAGGGCTACACCGTCAACGCCATTGACGCAAACGTTGATAACCTTTCGGCGACTGAATTAGAAGCCAAAGTGGCTGAGTTCAATCCTAAGGTTGTCGCTATTGGAACGTTGAGCATTGAATACAAGCTTGCCGCTCACGAAGCATTTCGAATCGTCAAGAAGGTAAACCCGAAGATCAAGACTGTGCTTGGCGGCGTCTATCCGACGCTTTCTCCAGAGGTGGCGATCAAGGATCCGAATGTCGATTTCGTCATCCTGGGGGAGGGAGAAGAACGCTTTCCCCTACTCCTGAAAGCCATCAATGCGGGCGGAGGCTTCGAGAAACTTGACGGGCTGGCCTACCGAGTAGACGGGAACCCCGTGATACAGCGCAATGCCGGCACCGGGATAGAGAATCTGGACGCGCTGCCGTTCCCGGACTATTCAGATTATGACATGCACAGGCTCACGCGGTGGGGGCAGAAATTCACACAGAATAACCAGTTCCGGCAATTCCCGATGAGCATGAGCATGACCTCGCGGGGATGTCCCTATCAGTGCACCTATTGCGCGGCCGGAAAGGACATGAATCCCATCAATGGCGGGACGCGGACGAGATCCCCGCAGAACGTGCTCGAAGAAGTTGACATGCTTCGGGAGAAGTAC
>Ga0194120_10006746_pt1 | contig 16061 bp, 17 predicted proteins | sample TA2MahCa65mmetaG_FD_148642 | JGI IMG/M metagenome (GOLD analysis project Ga0194120, IMG submission 148642) | Freshwater microbial communities from Lake Tanganyika, Tanzania - TA2015019 Mahale Deep Cast 65m | ecosystem: Environmental > Aquatic > Freshwater > Lake | place: Tanzania: Lake...
CGGCGCTCCGCCGCCCGGCGATGTTCCGGTTTCCACATCGGGCACCCTCCCTCTCCGATTCGGGTGCCTCGTAACGAATCACATCCGATTCCCTAGATTCAAGAAGTTTCCGGTTGGGCTCTGAGAATGCTGACCGCCGAGTTTGTTTTGTAGCTGTGAACCGCGGGTCGAAGAGGCTCGGAACTTCGATTTCCAGATTGAACAAGTCATTTTTCAACTTTCGTTTTAGCGACGATGCGTCAAGGTCAGCTCTCGTAGCCTTCCGTCGCGCAATTTCTGGCGCACCATTCGGTGACGCGTCGCATCTTCCAGACTTTGACCGCCACATCGAGATACATCGATCAGCAAACCGACTTGAGGATGCAATACACAGCGCTTTGAAGTTAATATAGTCGTGTTCAGCTTTTCGAAAAAAAACTCAAGGAAAATTTCAACATGGTGCTTATGAAGTACTGTCGAATTTTCATCCTTTGGCGATTTTGGTTTCAGCTGACGTTTCGCTTTGTGGCATCGCTATTGTCAGCTGGTCGCCATCTCAGAACACGCTTCCTATATCGGGTTCCTTACATCGCATCGTGGGTTATCGCGATCCGCGGATATCGATGCTATAGAGCTATCGCCAATGGCGGCGGGCGATTAGCTCAGCGGTAGAGCATCTCGTTTACACCGAGAGGGTCGGAGGTTCGATCCCTTCATCGCCCACCATGACCATGAGAAGGGCGTCGGTCGAACCGGCGCCGCGCGATGGGGAGGAGTATTTGACGGCACCGCGGGCATCGAGCGCCTTGTCGCGCTTTACCGTTCTCGATTTGACGCGCGTGCGGTCGGGGCCGACCGCGGTTCGACAATTGGCCGATTGGGGAGCCAACGTCATCAAGATCGAGCTACCCGAAAACGCCGAAGCGGGTGAGCCGATGGGCGGCCCGCGCGAGGGTTCGGATTTCCAGAACCTCCATCGCAACAAGCGTTCGATCACCCTCGATCTCAAATCGCCGGCGGGACGCGAGCTCTTCTATCGCCTGGCGAAAAAGGCCGACGTCGTGGTCGAGAATTTCCGCCCCGACGTCAAGGAGCGGCTCAAGATCGACTACCCTTCGCTCAAAACCGTCAACCCGCGGATCATCCTGGCCAGCATCTCGGGTTTCGGCCAAGACGGGCCCTATGCGGTGCGGCCCGGTTTCGATCAGATCGCCCAGGGCATGGGCGGCTTGATGTCGGTCACCGGTTTGCCAGGTCAAGGCCCGGTACGCGTCGGCATTCCGATTGCCGATCTTTCGGCCGGGCTCTTCTGCGCCCAGGGCATCATGATCGCGCTTCTCGAACGCGAAGTCTCGGGCGAGGGCCAATGGGTGCGCACCTCGCTCCTCGAGGCGCAGATTTTCATGCTCGATTTTCAGGCGGCGCGCTGGCTCAACGAACGCGAAGTGCCCAAGCAAGCAGGCAATAACCACCCGACCTCGATCCCGACCGGCGTCTTCAACACCTCGGACGGCTACATCAACATCGCCGCGACCGGCCAGAAGATTTGGGAGCGATTTTGCAAAGCGACCGGTCTCGATCGCCTGATCGCAGACCCGCTCTATATGACCGGCCCGTCGCGCTCCAAGAACCGCGATGCGCTCAATGCCGAAATCGCGCGCGTCCTGGCCAGCGGCGATAGTCGGTCCTGGATCGACAAGCTGAACGAGGCCGGCGTGCCCTGCGGGCACATCTATGCGATCGACCAAGTCTTCGCGGACGACCAAGTGCGTCATCTCGGCATTGCCCGTTCGGTCGCGAAGGGAAATGGCGCGACATTGACCGTCGTCGGCCAGCCGGTCGCGCTGTCGCGCACGCCGAGCGCCATCGTCGCGGTGCCACCCGAAAAGGGTCAGCACAATGACGAGGTGCTGGCGGAATTCGGAGTTAGTTCCGACGAAATCGCGGCCTTGCGCCGTCAGGGAGTGATCTAGGACATGCGGACCAAGACTGACAAAATCCTGGGTGAAAAGCGTGGCCATATCGGGATCGTCACCTTCAACAATCCCGAGCGTCACAATGCCGTCTCGCTCGAAATGTGGGAGGCTGTCTCCGGCCTGCTCGCCGATTTCGTCGCGGACGATCAAGTTCGCGTCGTCGTCCTGACCGGTGCCGGCGGCAAGGCCTTCGTCTCGGGCGCGGATATCTCCAAATTCGAGGACGAGCGTTCGACCGCGGCGGCGGTCGAGCGCTACAACGCTTCGGTCGAGCGCATCAATGCGTCGATCTACGATTGCCCGAAGCCGACGATTGCCATGATCCGCGGCTTTTGCATGGGCGGCGGGCTCGGGCTCGCCATGTGTTGCGATATCCGCATCTGCTCGGATCAGTCGCGTTTCGCCTTGCCGGCGGCAAAGCTCGGCCTGGGCTACGGCTATCCGGGGATCAAGCGCTTTGTCGACGTCGCCGGTCCGGCGGTCGCCAAGGAAGTGTTCCTGACGGCCAAGCAATACGCCGCCGCCGAGGCTTTGCGCATGGGCATGGTGAACTACGCCTTGCCCGACGCCGAAGTCGAGGGCTTCGCGCTCGGCATGGCCGAGACCATAGCCGGCAACGCGCCGCTGACGGTCAGGGCGATCAAGGGTATCGCCCAAGAAACAGTGAAAGACTCGACCAAACGCGACCTCGCAAAATGCGAAGAACTCGTTCGCGCCTGCTTTGCCAGCGAGGATTACGTCGAAGGTCGACGCGCCTTCATGGAAAAGCGCAAGCCGCAATTCAAGGGCCGCTGAGCCGATGGGCGGCGGATAGTGGCAACGCTCGAACTCAAAGCGCTGACCAAGACTTATGGTGGTCAGCTTGCCGTCGATCGCCTCGATCTCAAGATCGAGCATGGTGAGATGGTGGCGTTGCTCGGTCCATCGGGCTGCGGCAAGACGACGACGCTTCGCTTGATCGCCGGCTTTATCGAGCCCGACGAAGGTGAAATATGGGTCGGTGGGCGGATCGTGTCGGCCGCAGGCCGGACGTTGCCGCCCGAGCAGCGTCACATGTCGATGATTTTCCAGAGCTATGCGCTCTGGCCCCATATGACGGTACGCCAGAACGTTGCCTATGGCCTTGAAGTCCGGCGCATCGATCGCAAGGTGATCGACAAGCGCGTCGACGATATCCTCAAGACCGCGAGGATCGGCGAGTTGACCGAGCGCTACCCCAGCGAACTCTCGGGTGGACAGCAGCAGCGCGTAGCCTTGGCTCGCGCCCTCATCGTCGAACCGGAGACGCTGTTGCTCGACGAGCCGCTTTCCAATCTCGATGCCAATCTGCGCGAGGACATGCGTTTCGAGCTTCGGCGATTTCACGACGCCTTCAAGGCGACGACTGTCTATGTCACGCATGATCAGGCCGACGCCATGACCACCGCCGATCGCATCGTGGTCATGAAAGGCGGGCGGATCGAGCAAGCCGGGACACCGACCGAGATCTACGAACATCCGATTTCGGAATTCGTCGCGCATTTCGTCGGGGGTACCAACATCCTGCGTGGACAGGCGATCGATGCGACCCACCTGACGATTGCCGGCATGACGCTTGGTTGCGGCGAGGGCAATTTCGAGACCGGCGCGAGCGCTGCGCTTTCGATCCGCCCGCAAAACGTTCGTCTTCGGTCGTCGTCGGACGATCAGAGCGTGAGCGCGACCGTGCTCCGTCAGGTCTATCTCGGCGCGAGCCGCGACTATCTTTTGGAAATCGCGCCAGGTATCGAGATCAGGGCTTTGACGGATCCGCAGATCGATATTGCGCCCGGTCAGCGCATCTCGGTCTGGTTACCCATTCGCTTTTGTCGCGGTCTGGCCCGATAATCGGGACAACGAGAAAACGGGGAGGGCGGGATGATCGCAAGAACGGAATGGGTGCTCGGCGCGCTCTTGGGTCTCGGCTTGGCTCTGTCGGCTTCTGCCCAGCCTCGGCCGGAACGCGTCACGCCGGCATTGATCGATGCCGCCAAGAAAGAAGGCCGGGTGGTCTTCTATTCTTCGGCCGACATCATCGTCGGCGAGAAGGTCGCGAAAGCCTTCGAGGCCGCTTATCCGGGAGTCAAAGTTCAGGTCGAACGCAATGGTTCGGAGCGGCTGTTCCAGAAGTTCCAACAAGAGGTCTCCGCGCGTCTCGCTATCGCCGACGTCATCAGCACGTCGGATGCCGCGCATTTCGTCATCTGGAAGCGCGATGGCCTGCTTGCGTCCTATCTGCCGGAGGAGGCGGCGCAACAGATCCCGCTCGAATTCCGCGACAAGGACGCGACCTTCCTGCCATGGCGTCTCTCGCTCAGCGTCATGGGCTACAACACCAAGCTGGTGAAGCCGGACGAAGCGCCGAAAAGTCTGGTCGATCTCCTCGATCCGAAATGGAGCGGCAAGATCGTCAAGGCGCATCCGAGCTATAGCGGCACGATCTTGACAGCGACTTTCCAGATCTCGCGCGAACTCGGCTGGGACTATTACGAAAAGCTAGCGAAGCAGAAGGTAATGCAGGTTCAATCGGCGACGGAGCCGCCCAAGAAGCTTTCGATCGGCGAGCGCGCGATCATGGCCGAAGGCAACGAGTACGTCGTGCTGCTGACCAAGGCGCAGGGCAATCCGGTCGAGGTGATCTACGCCAAAGAAGGCTCGCCCACCATCGTCAGCCCGTCGGCCGTGGTGAAGAACGCGCCGCGACCCAATGCCGCGCGACTGTTCCAAAGTTACCTCATGTCCCGCGAAGCCCAGCAGATGCTGGTTGACGACATGTTCATGCGCTCCTTCCATCGCGGCGTGAAAATGCCTGCCGGCATGCCCAGTTTGAGCGACGTCAAGGCGATGCGGGAGGACGCTGAAGCCGTTGTCGATCAGGTCGAAGCGATCAAGGAACGCTATCGCCGGCATTTCGGGACCTGACGAGCGAAGCGACGAAACCGTCATGGGCGCGAAGCTTGATCTGTCGCTTCCGACCTTCGCGGTACTTGGGCTCTTTCTCTGCGCGCTTATCGGTCTGCCCGTCCTTTGGCTCGGCTACTTCAGTTTGACCGATCGCGCGGGCGCGTGGACGCTCGCCAATTTCGTGACGATCTTTTCGGATGCGGATTACTTGAGGCCGCTCGCGACGACGCTCGGCGTCGCGGTCGCTTCGGGCACCGGGGCAACGATCGTCGCCGCGCCCGTCTCCTGGCTGATCGCGCGCTCCGACATGCCGTTTCGGCGCACGTCGCGGGCGCTCATCATGGCTTCCTTCGTCACGCCGCCGTTTCTGGGTGCCATTGCTTGGGAGATCCTGGCCGCTCCCAATAGTGGCGCTCTCAACGCGCTCTGGCGAAGCCTCACGGGCGCTTCCGCGGATGAGCGCCTGCTCAATATCTATTCGGCGCCGGGTCTAGCGTTTGTCATCGGCTGCTACACCTTCTCCTACGTTTTTGTCCTGGTGGCGAATGCGCTCGATCGCATGCCGGCGGAACTCGAGGATTCCTCTTCGATCCTGGGTGCAAGCGCGTTCCGAACGCTCTGGCGTATCACCGTGCCGCTCGCCTTGCCGGCCATTCTTGCCGGCAGTCTGGTCGCATTCCTTCAGGCGATGACCTTGTTCGGTTCGCCGGCAATTCTCGCCATGCCGGCAGGCTTTCACACCATGACCACCAAGATTTGGAGCTTGTTTCAGTACCCGCCGAAGCTCGGGCTCGCGGCGGCAGCGGCCTTGCCCTTGCTCGGCCTGACGGTGCTGCTGCTTTGGACCCAAGCCAGGCTCCTCGGCCGCCGGAGTTATGCGGTAGTCGGCGGGCGCCATGGCGAGCCGCGTCGCGTGCCGCTGGGCAGGGTCGGGCGGTGGTCGGCCTTCGGCGCGGTGATGGCCGTTCTCAGCTTGCCGGTCTTCCTGCCCTATGGTGCGTTGTTCAAAGCGGCGTTCACCCGAATACCCTCCGCGCCGCTCACCTGGGATGCGCTGACGCTTCATCACTTTCGCTTCGTCTTTTTCGAGTTTTCGAAAACGATGCCGGCGATCGGCAACACCTTGCTGTTTGGCCTCGCGACCGCGACCGCCGGGACCTTGCTTGCTTTCGTCATTGCCTATCTCGCGGCGCGCAAGGCGATCGTCGGACATCGCGTGCTCGGCTTCTTGGCGACGGCGCCGATCGCCATTCCTGGCATTGTCTTGGGCGTCGGACTGTTCCTCAGCTATTCGCGTCCGCCGCTGCTTCTTTATGGCACGGCCTGGATCTTGTTGATCGCCTATCTGACCATCGAATTGCCGGCGGCCTATCAGCAGATGCAGTCCTCGCTTAAGAGCCTGCACCCCGATCTCGAAGATGCGAGCCGGCTGCTCGGCGCCAATCGGCTGCGCACGCTGCGCGATATCGTCGCGCCTCTGATGGCGAGCGGGCTCGCTGCCGCCTGGTGCCTGATCTTCATCGGAGTCATGCGCGAACTTTCGGCCGCGATCATGCTCGTCACCTCAAGCACCAAGGTGATTTCAGTCGTGATCTACGATCTCAACGAGAGCGGCGATCTCGGCGCGATCTCGGTACTCGGCCTCGGCATGCTGTTCGCGACTTTCGCAATCGTCGGGCTTGTCAGTCGATTGCGCCGCGGCGGAGAAGCGCGGATGCGTTACGGCTGAACTCAGCGCGTGCCGGTGCGCGCTCGACTGGCCGCGAGTTTTTCGCTCGCGCGCACAGCAAGGGGCGTCGGCTGGCCGGCGAACATCTCGCTTGCGGCGAGACGCCACCATTCCTGCGCCTGTTTTTCGTCTTTGGCGACGCCCGCTCCCTCCGCATAGAAGTCGCCGAGCCTTTCCTGACAGGGCGCGAACAGGGCTTCGGCGCAAAGCCGATAAAGCACGATCGCTTCGGTCAGATTGGCGCCCAGTCCATGGCCGCCTTGTTCAAGCAGCCTTGCGCGCAAATAGTTGTTCCAGTTCGCGTGCGTGTCGTTGTCGTCGCGAGCGACATTGATGCGGACGGCGCGCCCGCGCTCGGCAGCCTCGGCATACCATTTGGCGGCGGCGCCGAAATCCTTCGGCACCGCGACGCCCTGGGCATGGAAATCGCCGAGCTTGCGGAGCGCATCGGCGACCGAGACGTTTGAACTCGATTGCGTGCCGAGGGAGACGCCGCGGTAGAAATCGTAGAGCGGCGCCGGGTCGCCGAGCGATTGCGCTCTCTCGGCAAGCATGAGGGCATCGCGCGTGGGCGAGGGGCCGCCCGGCGCGCAAGCGCCCAGCGCCAAGCACAGGACGGGGACCAGATGGTAGGGCTTTTTCATGAACGGAGCTTACCGTCTCCCGCGCCGGACGTTAAGATGGGTGCGACGATTCGGATGCGGAGGAGACCATGGCCGAACAAGGCGATGCGGACCTGCTGGCGCGGCAGAAGCATTTTCTCGACCAGCTCGAACAGGCGATCCGGGTCGCCAATCGCCAGATCATTCACAAGCACGTCCCCAAGATCACCAAAGACGACGTGCTCAAGCTCGCCATGACTGTGGGCGAAATCCGCGCGCGCTATCTGGAGGCGTCGCTCAAATTGATCGACCGCGAGGAGGGCGTCATGCCCGACGCCTCCGAGATCACGCGCCTTTCCCGCGCACGCGAAACCTTCGATGAAGTGGTCGCGGCCTTCGAGGCCTTGCGGCGGGCGATCGAGCGCGGCTATGTCGATGTCAGCGGCTGATCGCCCGGCTTGACCGGGACCTGAAAACCTCCTAAACGGACGCCCATTCAAGCGCGGGCGTAGCTCAGTTGGTTAGAGCGCCGGCCTGTCACGCCGGAGGTCGCGGGTTCGAGCCCCGTCGCTCGCGCCATTTTCTCGAATTTTTCTAACCTTTTCTGATACTTCATGTTCGAACTCCGGGCTTCCCCATCTTGCTTTCGCTGGCTATAGTCCAAGGGAATCGCCGGGGACCGAAGAATGCTCGCCGAATACCTGCCGATCTTGATTTTTCTGGGCATCGCCGTCGCTCTGTCCGTCGTCATGGTGGGCGCCTCTTATTTCGCGGGTGTCAGCAGGCCTGACGCCGAGAAACTCTCGGCTTTCGAGTGTGGCTTCGAGCCCTTCCAGGACGCACGCAAGCAATTCGATGTCCGCTTCTATTTGGTCGCCATCCTTTTCATCATCTTCGACCTCGAAGTCGCCTTTCTCTTCCCCTGGGCGATCACGCTCGGGCAAATCGGCGCATTCGGTTTCTGGTCGATGATGGTGTTCCTGGGCGTGCTCACGGTGGGCTTCGCCTATGAATGGAAGAAGGGGGCGCTCGAATGGGAGTAGTCCCGGCGGCGACAGCGACCGAGCATCCGTCCTTCAAGGAATTCGCGGACGAGTTCGGCGAGAAGGGCTTCGTCGTCTCGCAGATCGACAAGCTGGTCAATTGGGCGCGCACGGGCTCGCTTTGGCCCATGACTTTCGGCCTGGCCTGTTGCGCGGTCGAGATGATCCACGCCTACATGCCGCGCTACGATCTCGATCGCATGGGGGTCGTGCCGCGCGCCAGTCCACGGCAATCGGATGTGATCATCGTCGCCGGCACGCTGACCAACAAGATGGCCCCGGCGTTTCGCAAGGTCTACGACCAGATGGCCGAGCCGCGTTACGTCATTTCCATGGGCTCTTGCGCCAATGGCGGCGGCTATTACCACTATTCCTATTCGGTCGTGCGCGGCTGCGACCGCATCGTGCCGGTCGACGTCTACGTGCCGGGCTGTCCGCCGACGGTCGAAGCGCTGGTTTACGGCATCATGGTGCTGCAGCGGAAGATCCGCCGGACCAGCACCATTCTTCGCCGTTAGTCGCCGATGGACGAGGCTCTCCAAGATCTTTCGAAATACGTCCAATCCGGACTCGAGTCCGAGATTCTGTCTTCGACCGTCTCGCTCGGCGAACTCGCGATCACGGTGCGGGCGGAGCATATCGGTCGGGTCCTGACCTTCCTGCGCGACGACCAAAATTGCCTGTTCAAGGTCCTGATCGACATCGCCGGCGTCGATTATCCCGAGAGGCCCAAGCGCTTCGAGGTCGTCTATAACCTTCTCTCGATCAAGCACAACCACCGCATTCGCGTGAAGATCTCGACCGACGAAGCGACGCCCGTGCCATCGGCGGTCACCGTCTTCAATGCCGCCAATTGGTTCGAGCGCGAAGCCTGGGACATGTACGGCATCATGTTTGCGGGTCACCCCGACCTTCGCCGCATCCTGACCGATTACGGTTTCGAGGGGCATCCGCTGCGCAAGGACTTCCCGCTGACCGGTCATGTCGAGTTGCGCTACGACGACGAGCAAAAGCGCGTGGTCTATGCACCGGTGAGGCTCACCCAGGACTTTCGGCGTTTCGACTTTCTCTCGCCTTGGGAAGGTGCGACCTACGTCCTGCCGGGCGACGAAAAAGCGTCAGGGAAGGCGTGATGAGCCAGGAAGTCCGGATCGCCAACTACAACATCAATTTCGGACCGCAGCATCCGGCGGCCCATGGCGTGTTGCGCCTCGTCCTCGAGCTCGATGGCGAGATCGTCGAGCGGGCCGATCCTCATATCGGCCTTCTCCATCGCGGCACCGAGAAGCTGATCGAGTACAAGACCTATCTTCAAGCGCTGCCTTATTTCGATCGGCTCGACTATTGCTCGATGCTCTGCATGGAGCATGCCTATGTGTTGGCGATCGAGAAGCTGATGGGTCTCGACGTGCCGCCGCGTGGCAAGGTTTTGCGCGTGCTGTGGAGCGAGCTCACACGCGTCCTCAATCATCTCCTCAACATCACGACCCAGGCGCTGGATTGCGGCGCCGTGACGCCCGCGCTTTGGGGCTTCGAGGAACGCGAAATCCTGATGACCTATTACGAGCGGGTGTCGGGCGCGCGCATGCATGCGGCCTATTTCCGTCCGGGCGGGGTTCACCAGGACATGACGCCCGACCTCGCCGACGACATCATGAAGTATTGCGATCGGCTACCCAAGATTCTCAATGACATCGAGAGTTTGCTGACCGGCAACCGGATCTACCGCCAGCGCAACGTCGATATCGGCAAGATTTCGGTCGAGGACGCGCTCGATCGCGGCTTCAGCGGCGTCATGCTGCGGGGCTCGGGCGTGCCTTGGGATCTGCGCAAATCGCAGCCTTACGACGGCTATGAGACCTACGACTTCGACGTGCCCGTGGGCAAGAACGGCGATTGCTTCGACCGCTATCTCTGCCGCATCGAGGAGATGCATCAGAGCCTCAGGATCATGAAGCAATGCCTGGAACGCATGCCGGGCGGCGAAGTGTGCAGCGTCGACCGCAAGGCGTCGCCGCCAAGACGCGGCGAAATGAAGGGTTCGATGGAGAGCCTGATCCATCACTTCAAGCTTTACACCGAGGGCTTCAAGGTCCCGGCCGGCGAAACCTATACCGCGATCGAAGCGCCCAAGGGCGAGTTCGGCGTCTATCTCGTCTCCGACGGCAGCAATAAGCCCTATCGCTGCAAGATCCGTTCGCCGGGCTATGTTTCGCTCCAGGCCACGGACTTCATGTCCAAGGGACACATGCTCGCCGACATCGCCGCCATCATCGGTTCGCTCGACATCGTCTTCGGAGAGATCGACCGATGAGCCCGCCGAACAGAAACGTCGATCAGCCCGCGAGCTTCGCCTTCTCGGCCGAGAACCAGGAGCGTGCCAAGAAAATCATCGCCAAATACCCGGCCGGCCGTCAGCGCAGCGCCGTCATGCCCTTGCTCGATCTGGCGCAGCGTCAGAACGCGGGGTGGCTGCCGCGCGCCGCAATGGATCATGTCGCCTCGATGCTCGACATGGCGCCGATCCGGGTTTACGAGGTCGCCTCCTTCTACACGATGTACAATTTGGCGCCGATCGGGAAACACCACGTCCAGGTCTGCACAACGACGCCATGCTGGCTCAGGAATTCGGACGCCGTCGTCGACGCCTGCCGCAGGACGCTTGGCATCGAAGTCGGCGAAACGACCAAGGACGGCATGTTCACGCTTGCCGAAGCGGAGTGCTTGGGCGCCTGCGTGAACGCGCCGATGATGCAGATCGGCGACGATTATTACGAAGACCTCGACGCGGAGTCGACCAAGCGCGTGCTCGAGGCGTTGAAGCGTGGCGAAAAGCCCAAGCCCGGGCCGCAAAACGGCCGGGCGACGTCGGAGCCCATCGGCGGTCGCCAGACCTTGCTTGCGAAGTCGGGAGGCGGCTGATGCTCGCTGACAAGGATCGCATCTATACCAATCTTTATGGTCACGACGACTGGAAGCTCGCGGGCGCGCGCCGGCGCGGCGATTGGGACGGCACCAAGGATATTCTGGCCAATGGTCGCGATGGGATCGTGAACGAGATCAAGGCGTCGGGCCTGCGCGGGCGGGGCGGTGCGGGTTTCCCGGCCGGCGTGAAGTGGTCATTCATGCCCAAGCAGTCGGACGGTCGGCCCTCTTATCTCGTCGTCAATGCCGACGAAGGCGAGCCCGGTACCTGCAAGGACCGCGACATCCTGCGCCATGATCCGCACAAGCTGGTCGAAGGCTGCTTGATCGCTGGCTTCGCCATGGGCGCGGTCGCGTCCTACATCTACATACGCGGCGAGTTCTACCGCGAGGCCGAGAACCTGCAGCATGCGATTGACGAGGCCTATGCCGCCGGTCTGATCGGCAAGAACGCCTGCGGCTCGGGCTTCGACCACGATGTCTTCGTCCATCGCGGCATGGGCGCCTATATCTGCGGCGAAGAGACGGCGCTGATCGAAAGCCTCGAGGGCAAGAAGGGTCAGCCGCGCCTCAAGCCGCCTTTCCCGGCGGCCATGGGCGTCTGGGGTTGCCCGACCACCGTCACCAATGTCGAAACCGTCGCCGATGCGCCGACCATCATGCGCCGCGGCGCCGCGTGGTTCGCCGGCATCGGCCGGCCGAACAACACAGGGACCAAGATCTTCTGCATCTCGGGTCATGTGAACAAGCCCTGCAATGTCGAAGAGGCGATGAGCGTCCCGCTCAAGGAACTGATCGAAAAGCACGCCGGCGGCGTGCGCGGCGGTTGGGACAATCTTTTGGCGATCATTCCGGGCGGCTCGTCGGTTCCGGTCCTGCCGAGATCGATCTGCGACACCGTGCTCATGGACTTCGACGCGCTGCGCGAGGTCAGGTCGGGCCTCGGGACCGCGGCGGTGATCGTCATGGACAAATCGACCGACATCGTGCGCGCGATCACGCGTCTATCGAAATTCTACGCCCATGAAAGCTGCGGCCAATGCACGCCCTGCCGCGAGGGCACGGGCTGGATGTGGCGCGTGATGGAGCGCCTGACCAAGGGCGAGGCGGATCTCGCCGAAGTCGATCATCTGCTCGACGTCACCAAGCAGGTCGAGGGCCACACGATTTGCGCGCTTGGCGATGCCGCGGCTTGGCCGATTCAGGGGCTGTTGCGCCATTTCCGGCACGAAGTCGAAGCCCGCATCGCGGCCGCACGCGGCCGGCGGGCGGCTTGAGTTTAGGGCGAGGGTAGGAGAGGCGAATGCCCAAAGTCACGATCGACGGCCAGGTCCTGGAGGTCCCGAATGGGCTGACCATCCTGCAGGCCTGCGAGATGGCCAAGGTCGAGATTCCGCGCTTTTGCTACCACGAACGCCTGTCGGTCGCCGGCAATTGCCGCATGTGCCTGGTCGAGGTCGAGAAGTCGCCCAAGCCGGTCGCCTCCTGCGCCATGCCGATCAACGAGGGCATGGTGGTCAAGACCAACACGCCGATGGTCAAGAAGGCGCGCGAAGGCGTGATGGAATTCCTGCTGATCAACCATCCGCTCGATTGCCCGATCTGCGATCAGGGCGGCGAATGCGATCTGCAAGACCAATCGATGGCCTATGGCGTCGGCCAATCGCGATTCAAGGAAGGCAAGCGCGCCGTCAAGGACAAGGCGCTTGGCCCGCTGGTCAAGACGGTGATGACGCGTTGCATCCATTGCACGCGCTGCGTCCGTTTTTCGACCGAGATCGCCGGCGTCGAGGAACTCGGCGCGACTGGTCGCGGCGAGCATATGGAAATCGGCACCTATATCGAAAAAGCGATCTCGTCCGAACTTTCCGGCAATTTGGTCGATATCTGCCCGGTTGGCGCGTTGACCTCGCGGCCCTATGCTTTCGCCGCCAGGCCATGGGAGCTCAAGAAGACCGAGACGGTCGACGTCATGGACGCGGTCGGCTCGGCCATTCGTGTCGACACGCGGGGCGGCGAGGTACTGCGCATCCTGCCGCGGCTCAACGAAGACGTAAACGAAGAGTGGATTTCGGACCGCACGCGCCATGCCTGCGACGGTCTCAAGCGCCAGCGGCTCGACACGCCCTACGTCCGCGAGAACGGCAAGCTCCGCGCCGCGAGCTGGGGCGAGGCTTTCGACGTCATCGTCAAGCGCATGAAGGGCGTTGCTGGGACCAAGATCGCGGCGATCGCGGGCGATATGGCATGCGCGGAGTCCATGGTCGCGCTCAAGGATCTGATGACCGCGCTCGGCTCGCCGCATATCGATTGCCGGCAGGACGGCGCGAAGCTGCCGGCGGCGCCGCGCGGCGCCTATCTTTTCAATACGTCGATCGCCGGCATCGAAAAGGCCGACGCGATCCTTCTGATCGGCACCAATCCGCGCCACGAAGCGACGATGGTCAATGCGCGTTTGCGCAAGCGCTTCCTCGCCGGCAAGGTCAAGATCGCCTCGATCGGCCCCAGGGTCGACCTCACCTACAAGACCGAGCATCTGGGCGATGGGCCTTCCGTGTTGGCCGAAATCGCGAGCGGCAAGCATCCTTTCGCCGAAGTTCTGAAGGCCGCTCAGACACCGATGCTGATCCTCGGTACCGGCGCGCTCGCGCGTACGGATGGCGGTGCCATCCTGACCCAGGCGCGGGCGATCGCAGAAAACTACAAATTGCTGCGCGATGGCTGGAACGGCTTCAACGTGCTGCACCGCGCGGCCGCGCGCGTCGGCGGGCTCGATCTCGGCATGGTGCCGGGAGCGGGCGGGCGCGACGTTGCGGGCATACTCGATGCCGCTTCGTCAGGCCAGATCGAGATCGTCTTTCTCTTGGGCGCCGACGAGATCGCGGCCGAAAAGCTAGGCCGCGCCTTCGTCATCTATCAAGGCCATCATGGCGACGCCGGAGCGCATCGCGCCGATGTCATCCTTCCGGGCGCGGCCTATACCGAAAAGGACGGCACCTACGTCAATCTTGAAGGTCGGGTCCAGCGGGCGCGACGCGCCATGTTCCCGCCGGGCGAGGCCAAGGACGATTGGGCTATTCTGCGTGCGTTGTCCGAACGCCTCGGGCGGAAGCTGCCCTATGACACGCTGGACGAAGTGCGCAAGCGCTTGATCGCGGTCGCGCCGAGTTTTGCCGCGCTCGATCAGGTTCAGCCGGGCACTTGGGGCGCTTTCGGCGCGACTGTCGCGATCGACAACAAGCCTTTCGTCTATCCGATCCGCGATTACTACATGACGGACACGATCAGCCGCGCATCGGCAACCATGGCGGAATGCAGCCGCGCCCTCGGCGCGGGCGGTGGAGCCAAGGCGACGGGCACCCATGGCTGATCTCTTGATCGAATACGCGGTCCAGGGCGCGATCATCGTCGCGCAGATCCTGGCTTTGGTCGTGCCGTTGTTGGTCGCGGTCGCGTTCTTGACGCTTGCCGAGCGTAAGGTCATCGCGGCCATGCAGTTCCGCAGGGGGCCGAACGTCGTCGGGCCTTTCGGCCTGCTTCAGCCCTTCGCCGACGGCGTCAAGCTGTTCGTCAAAGAGACGATCCTGCCGACCGGTTCGAACAAGGTGCTGTTCCTGATCGCGCCGATGGTGACCTTCTCGCTCGCCATGATCGGCTGGGCGGTCGTGCCGGTCTCGAAGGGCGTGGTGATTTCCGACATCAATGTCGGCGTGCTGTACCTCTTCGCCATCTCCTCGCTCGGCGTCTACGGCATCATCATCGCCGGCTGGGCGTCGAACTCGAAATACGCATTCCTCGGCGCGCTCCGCTCGGCCGCGCAGATGGTGTCCTACGAAGTCTCGATCGGCTTCGTCATCATCTCGGTCCTTCTCTGCGTCGGCTCGCTGAACCTGACCGCCATCGTCGAAGCCCAGAAGACGATCTGGTTCGCCATCCCGCTCTTGCCGATGTTCGTCATCTTCTTCATTTCGGGCCTGGCCGAGACCAACCGCGTGCCTTTCGACCTACCCGAGGCCGAGTCCGAACTCGTCGCCGGCTATCAGGTCGAGTATTCGGCCATGGCCTTCGCGCTCTTCTATCTCGGCGAATACGCCAACATGATCTTGATGAGCGCGATGACCTCGATCTTGTTCCTGGGCGGTTGGCTGCCGCCCTTCGACTTCGCGCCCTTCACTTGGATTCCGGGGCCGATCTGGTTCGCGGCCAAGATCGCCTTCTGCCTGTTCGTCTTTATTTGGGTGCGCGCGACGTTGCCGCGCTATCGTTACGATCAGTTGATGCGCATCGGCTGGAAGCTGTTCTTGCCGGCCTCGCTGGTTTGGTTGGTGTTGACCGCGGCGGTGCTGGTCTATTTCGGCATCGCGCCGGTGGCCAAGGCTTGAGGAGGGAACCGATGGGCTTTTTCGATCGCTCCGTCCGCACGCTGCTCCTGTCGGAGGTGATTTCCGGCATGGCGCTGACTTTCAGCTACATGTTCAAGCCCAAGGTGACGGTGAATTATCCCTTCGAGAAGGGCCCGCTCGGCCCGCGCTTTCGGGGCGAGCACGCGCTGCGCCGTTACGCCAATGGCGAAGAACGCTGCATCGCCTGCAAGCTCTGCGAAGCAATCTGCCCGGCCCAGGCGATCACCATCGAGGCCGAGCCCCGCGACGACGGCAGCCGGCGGACGACGCGCTACGACATCGACATGACCAAATGCATCTATTGCGGCTTTTGCCAGGAAGCCTGCCCGGTCGATGCCATCGTCGAAGGCCCGAATTTCGAATTCGCCACGGAGACGCGCGAGGAACTCTTCTACGACAAGGCCAAGCTGCTCGCCAATGGCGAGCGTTGGGAGCGCGAGATCGCCGCCAATATCGCGGCGGACGCGCCCTATCGGTGAGGA
>Ga0194120_10006748_pt1 | contig 16056 bp, 12 predicted proteins | sample TA2MahCa65mmetaG_FD_148642 | JGI IMG/M metagenome (GOLD analysis project Ga0194120, IMG submission 148642) | Freshwater microbial communities from Lake Tanganyika, Tanzania - TA2015019 Mahale Deep Cast 65m | ecosystem: Environmental > Aquatic > Freshwater > Lake | place: Tanzania: Lake...
TGGTTGTGGCTCTGAAGTGCTCCATGCCGAGCTTGGGCGCGGTCGAAACGGCCTTATCGGTGGCGCAACCCGCCAGCAATACGGCGACGAGGCAGGAAAAATGCCGGACAAACATGGTAATGGTATCCCCTGAGTTGAAGGTCGATGATCAATGAGGCTAGCCTTTCGGCTGGTAAACGTCAAAATACTTATAAAGGGCGATGGGCAGCTCGAATATACGATGATCATCGATGATCTGTTCTGGTGCTTTCTGTTCCAACAAGAAGCGTGGAAGAACCCTTACTTCAGGCTGCGTAGCTGTTGGATCAGGTCTTTGCTGCCATTGGACAGCATGGCACAGTAGGTGCATTAAGTTTTACCAAGGTGAGCGCCAACGAGGGTGACACCATGACACAGACGTTTTCCAGTCTTGCTCAAATTCTTGATGCCAGGCAGGGAAGCGTTTTTTTTTCGCCTGTAGCTTCGTTGGGAGTAGCTCATGAATTTCAAAGAATTTCGCCAGGCTGGACACTGGCCCACTCTGGTTGCGGCCTTCCTCTATTTCGACGTTTCATTCATGGTCTGGGTCATGCTGGGTCCGCTGTCGCTCTATATCACCAAGGATCTGGGTTTGCCAATCAGCGAGAAATTCACCTTGGTGGCCATACCCATACTCTCGGGAGCCGTATTCCGGATTCTCATCGGTTTCCTGGCGGACATGATTGGCCCCAAGAAAACCGCGCTATTGGCGCAGGTGCTGGTAATTGCGGGGCTTGGCTATGTGGCAGTGTTCGGTCTGCACAGTAAGCTGGAGGCCGAGGGACTCGGGTTGCTGCTAGGCGTTGCAGGGGCCAGTTTCGCCGTGGCATTGCCACAGGCGAGCCGGTGGTATCCACCCAAATACCAGGGGGTGGTGATGGGTATTGCCGGGGCGGGCAATATGGGTGTCGTACTCGACTCGCTGATCGTCCCGGTCCTGGCCGAGAAATTCGGCTGGCAGGCCGTCTTCGGGTTCTTGTTGATTCCGTTGATGTTGACGTTCATTCTCTATGCCATCATGGCCAAGGATGCGCCCAGCCAGGGGAAAAAGCTGGCATTGCGGGACTATGCCGGTGTGTTGAAGGATAACGATGTCTGGTGGTTCATGTTTTTTTATTCGATCACTTTCGGTGGTTTCGTCGGCCTGGGTGGCGCGCTGCCTCTGTATTTCACTAACTGGTACCACGTTTCCGGTGTCAGCGCCGGCTTTATGGTCGCCCTGGTAGTGTTTGCCGGTTCCATGTTCCGGCCGGTAGGCGGCTATCTCGCGGATCGCATCGGTGGCATCAGGACTCTGGAAGTTCTGCTCCTGATCGTTTCCTTGTGCTACTTCGCGGTAGCGCAACTGCCCGAAGGACCTAGTCCCGCCGTGACTGGCACTGCCACCATCGCGGGTTGGGGGTTCGGCGAGTTGCCCGGTATCGCCTGGTTCGCCGTGGCCTTGTTTTTTGTTGGCACGTTGGCTCTGGGCATGGGTAATGGCGCCATATTCCAGTTGGTGCCGCTACGCTTCCGTAAGGAAATCGGCATCGTTACCGGTCTGGTGGGTTGCGCCGGGGGGATCGGTGGCTTTTTCCTGGCCAAGGCGCTGGGTGTCTCCTGGGATATTCAGCACGGTTTTGAGGCGGGGTTCATGTTGTTCGGCGTGCTGCCGCTGTTCGGTCTGGCCGGCCTGCTCGGCGTGCGAAAACGCTGGCGCACCACCTGGGGCGCGGTCTCTGGCGCGCGTGTCTAGTCGCGCATGATGCCCCTGGATGGATTAATTATCAGCCACGGGCGTGCAACGCATAGTGGGGCCCGTCAGGATAACCAGGACTATGCCGCCTGCCACACGCCGGCTTCCGTGACCGAATTGCGATTGTATGGTGCGGTGGTGGTTGTCGCCGATGGGATGGGTGGGATGGCAGGCGGCCGGGTAGCGGCGGAACTGGCCGTTCGGATGTTTCTCGAGGGTTACTACCAGTTGCCGCCCACCCTGGGAATCATCCGGCGAGCCCACCGCGCCATCGAGAGCGCGAATCGCTGGATACACGACCTCGGACGGCGCGATCCAGCCCTCCGCCAAATGGGTTGCACCTTCAGCGCCCTGATACTGCGGGGTCGACAGGCGTATCTGTTGCATGTGGGGGATAGCCGCATCTATCGCTTGCGTGGCGATCGTCTGGAGTGCCTGACGCATGACCATGTCTTCCAACAGCCAGGATACGAACATGTGCTCTACCGCGCGATAGGTCTGGAACCTCTGGTCCAAGTGGAGCATCAGCAACTGATGCTCGAACCCCATGACCGGTTTTTGCTGTGCAGTGATGGGGTATATGCCAGCCTCGACGACCGCCGCCTGTTGGAGATCCTGGCGGCGCGCGCGGTCCCCTCCCATGCGGCGGAGCGCCTCGTCGAAAGCGCCCTGGCGGGGGGGGCCAATGACAATGTGACCGCCATTGTCGTGGATGTGCTGGCCTTGCCGCGTAAGGAGCGCGGGGAGTTGTCGCACGCGTTGAGCTCCCTGCCCATTGCGCCATTGCCGAAGGTTGGCGACGAGATTGATGGCTTCACTCTGACGCGGGTGCTCTCCTCTGGCCGCTACAGCCAGTTGTTCGAGGCGAGGGCGGTGAATCGCGACCATCCGGTGGTCATCAAGTGGCCCCAGCCGGCGGTTGCCACCGACGAAGATTATCGCGAGGCCTTTGTGCGCGAGGCCTGGATAGGAGGGAGCGTCAAAAGCCCTTGGGTGGCCGAAAGCGTCGAAATCGAACCGGGCCGGCAAACCTGCCTCTATTCGGTCATGCCCTACTATGCGGGAAAAACTCTGGAGCAGCGGATAGCCGACCGCCGGCCCGTGGCGCTGGCGGAGGGATGTGATCTTGGGCTGAAGCTCTGCCGGGCCATTTATGCGCTGCATAAATATGGCGTTATCCACCGCGACATCAAGCCGGACAACGTGCTGCTGACCGAGCAAGGCGGCTTGCGCCTGCTGGACCTTGGGGTCGCGCGCCTACCGGCCTGGGACGAGGATTCTGACCGAGCCATCCCCGGGACACCTTCCTATATGGCCCCCGAACTGTTCCAAGGCGAACGGGGAAGCCGGGCCAGCGATGTGTTTGCCTTGGGTGTCACCCTCTATCGGCTGCTGACCGGCGGAAACTACCCTTATGGCGAGGTAGAGCCCTTCAGTCATCCACGGTTTGGGTCACCGAAACCCCTGTCGCAACATCGCCCGGATTTGCCCGCCTGGCTGGAAACCGTGCTCAATCGTTCGCTTGCGGTCGAACCTGGCCAACGGTACGCGGATACGATGGAGCTGGCCTATGAGCTGGAAGCTGGCCTGGCGAAGGGTTCGGTGGTTTCACGCCCTGCCCGCGTATCACTCTATGAGCGAAATCCGCTGATCTTCTGGAAGACGGTTTGTGTCGCGCTGCTGCTGGCGCTGCTGGCGGCGCTGTCTCGCCTGGCCAACGCCTGAGTGCGGCAATCCAAGGGTTTCAATGCACCAATTTACCAGGGCTTCCGGTTCATCCTGGTGCATATTCTGGAAGCTGTACTCACTGAAGGGCTTGACCAATGGTCGAGTCATTAGAGATAAGTAATGGCATGAAGTCTGCTTGATCTACGATAAGCGCCAACGGCGGCGCCGTGTACCATGACAAAGACGTCATTCATGCCCTCCCAGGGCGGAATGGCGTTTTTTTTGGCTGGGTCCCAGGTTAACGCTTTAAGGTCGCTGGATATGAACAAACAGAAACTGGTCGTCATCGGCAACGGTATGGCCGGGATGCGCACCGTTGAGGAACTTCTCAAGATTGCTCCCAATTTTTACAAGATCACGGTGTTCGGCGCCGAACCCCATGGCAATTACAATCGCATTCTGCTCTCGCCGGTCCTGGCCGGGGAGAAGCAGCTCGACGACATCATCCTTAATGACGATGACTGGTACGCCAAGCACGGCATCACTCTCCACAAGGGAGAGCGGGTGGACGCCATCCAGCGGCGGAAAAAGTTCGTGCAGGCCGCGAGTGGCCTGATGGCGGAGTACGATCGATTGCTGATCGCCACCGGTTCCAGTCCGTTCATCCTGCCTATCCCGGGCCGCGATCTGGATGGAGTGGTCGGCTTTCGCGATATCCGCGACGTCCACCGCATGCTCGAAGCCACCCGCCAGCATCGGCACGCGGTGGTCATCGGTGGTGGTTTGTTGGGTCTGGAGGCCGCCAACGGGCTGCGCAAACGTGGAATGGAAGTCACCGTGGTGCATGTCATGGACAGCCTGATGGACCGTCAACTCGACAAGCCGGCCGCCGCCCTGCTAAAAGGTTCACTGGAGGAGGGGGGGCTGAACTTCCTGATGGAAGCGCAGACCGAAGCGCTGCTCGGCGAGGAGCGGGTGCGGGCGGTTCGTTTCAAGGATGGATTGGAGATACCCGCCGACCTGGTGGTCATGGCGGTTGGCATTCGTCCCAATATCGAACTGGCCAAATCCGCCGGCATCCATTGCGAACGCGGGATTATGGTCAACGATACCCTGCAAACCTATGACCCCAGCATCTACGCCGTCGGTGAGTGCGTGCAGCATCGCGGCAGCCTGTTTGGGTTGGTCGCGCCGGCCTTTGAGCAGGCGCGAGTTTGTGCCAATCATCTGGCCGAATATGGCATCGGCAGGTACCAGGGGTCGGTCACCTCCACCAAACTCAAGGTGACCGGCATCGATCTGTTCTCGGCGGGCGATTTCCAGGGCGGCGAGGGTTACGAGGAGTTGGTCATCCAGGACCCGGCGCGCGGCGTCTACAAAAAACTGGTGGTGCGGGACAATCGCGTGCAAGGGGCGGTCATGTATGGCGACACCGTCGATGGCAACTGGTATTTCCAGCTCATGCGTGAACAGACCGATATCGCCGATTTCCGCGATACCATCCTGTTCGGCCGCGCCCACATGGCCGATGAGGGTCGAGAGGGCCAGAGCGTCGCCAGCCTGGCCGACGACGCGGAAATCTGCGGCTGCAACGGGATCTGCAAGAAGACCGTGGTTGATGCCATCGTCCAGAAGAAACTCTTTACGCTCGATGAGGTACGCGCCCATACCAAGGCCTCCTCATCCTGCGGTTCCTGCACCGGGCTGGTCGAGCAGATTCTGGCGGCCACGGTGGGCAACTATGACCAGACGCCTGCCGATAAACCACTCTGCGGCTGTACTCGCCACTCGCATGATGCCGTGCGCCAGGCCATCGTCCAGCGCAAACTCAAATCGCTGCCCGAAATCTACACTGCGCTGGATTGGAGTAGCCCGGACGGTTGCCACAAGTGTCGGCCGGCGCTGAATTACTATCTCTTGGCGGCTTGGCCGGGGACTTATCGGGATGATCCGCAAGCGCGATTCATCAACGAGCGGGTCCATGCCAATATTCAGAAGGACGGTACCTACTCCGTGGTGCCGCGCATGTGGGGCGGCCTCACCACCCCGGATGAACTGCGCGCCATCGCCGATGTGGCCGACAAATTCGCCATCCCCACCGTCAAGGTCACCGGCGGCCAGCGCATTGATCTGTTGGGTGTGAAGAAGGCGGATCTACCCGCGGTATGGGCTGATTTGAACGCCGCCGGAATGGTTTCCGGCCATGCCTATGGGAAGAGTCTGCGCACGGTCAAAACCTGCGTCGGGGCGGAGTGGTGTCGGTTTGGCACCCAGGATTCCACAGGGCTGGGCGTCAAATTGGAAAGGATGACCTGGGGCTCGTGGACACCGCATAAATTCAAAATGGCGGTTTCCGGGTGTCCGCGCAATTGCGCCGAGGCCACCATCAAGGATTTCGGCATCGTCTGCGTCGATTCGGGCTTCGAACTCCACGTGGGCGGCAATGGCGGCATCAAGGTGCGCGGCACCGATCTGCTCTGCAAGGTGGCTACCGAGGGGGAGGTCATCGAGTATTGCGGCGCCTTCATGCAACTCTACCGTGAAGAGGGCCGTTATCTGGAGCGCACCGCGCCCTGGATCGAACGCGTGGGGCTGTCGTATGTGAAGTCCCGCATCGTCGAGGATGGCGGGGACCGTTGCCGGCTGTTCGAACGGTTCCGAAAATCCCAGGAGACAGCTCAGGTGGATCCCTGGGGCGAATTGGCGGGACCGGTTGAGCGGCAGGCGTTCGCACCGCTGACCTGTCTGGATTAAAGACGCCGGCCTGGCCTGGTTGGGCCGTCATTGGTTAGCACTACCCTATTCGGCTGGATACGGCGGCAACCCGGGCCATACTTATACTGGATCACTCGCTTAGGAAAATGTCATGAAGGATTGGACTCAGGTCGGCAAAATCGAGGATATTCCGCGTCAGGGTTCTCGCCTAGTCGCGATGGCGGCGGGCGACATTGCCCTGTTTCGGGCCGAGGATGATCGCGTGTTCGCGATCCGTGATCGCTGTCCGCATAAGGGGGGACCCCTTTCCCAGGGTATCGTCTACGGCCATCGGGTCGCCTGCCCCTTGCACAACTGGGTCATCGAGCTGGAGAGTGGCGGGGCCGTGGCCCCGGACGAGGGGCATACCGCCTGTTTTGCGGTGAAGGTCAGGGACGGCATCGTCTGGCTGAAGCTCTAACGGCGTCAGCCCTTTCCCCCTTCACGGTCCTAACTGCCACGGAACGCCACCATGACAACGATGTTCTCAACGGTTCGCACCACGTGCCCGTATTGCGGGGTTGGCTGCGGCATCCTGGTCACACCCCAGGATGCCGAGGCCGCAACGGTCAAAGGCGACCCCGAGCACCCCGCCAATTTTGGCCGGCTCTGCTCCAAGGGTTCCGCGCTGGGCGAGACGCTCTCCCTGCGCACCCGGCTGCTCGCCCCGCGCATCGGTCGGGAAAAAGTAAGCTGGGACCAGGCGCTGACCGAGGTCGCGGGACGGTTTCGGGCCATCATCGACGAACATGGCCCGGAGGCGGTAGCCATTTATGGCTCCGGACAGCTATTGACCGAGGACTACTATGTCGCCAACAAGCTGATGAAGGGCTACATTGGCGCCGCCAACATCGATACCAATTCCCGGCTCTGCATGTCCTCGACCGTCGCCGGGCAAAAACGGGCCTTTGGGGAGGACGTGGCGCCGGGCTGTTACGAGGACCTGGAGTTGGCCGACCTCGTGGTCCTGGTCGGTTCCAACGCCGCCTGGTGTCATCCGGTGTTGTATCAACGCCTGCTCAAGGCGCGTCAGGATAACCCCCGACGGCGGCTGGTGACCATCGATCCGCGCCGTACCGTCACCGCCGAGACCGCCGATCTGCATCTCGGGATTCGGCCGGGTACCGACGCACTACTGTTTGATGGCCTGCTGCACTATTTGCGGCAACAGGACCGGCTCGACTTCGCTTTTCTCGAAACACATCTGGCGAGTTATGCCGAAACACTGGCGACTGCCCGCGAACGCGCGCCCTCGGTGCCCGCCACGGCGGCCGCCTGCGGTGTTCCGGAAGAGGATCTCGCGCGGTTTTACCACGGGTTTGCCCACACAGAGAAAGTCGTGACGGCCTGGTCGCAAGGGATCAATCAGTCCGCGACGGGGGCGGATAAAGTGAATGCCATCCTGAACGTCCATCTGGCCACCGGCCGTATCGGCAAGCCCGGCATGGGACCCTTGTCACTGACCGGCCAGCCCAATGCCATGGGCGGGCGCGAGGTCGGCGGGCTGGCCAACCAGTTGGCCGCGCACCTGGACCTGGAACGGGCCGAGCACAGGGCGTTGGTGCGGGAATTCTGGGGCAGCCCGCGCATGGCGGAGCGTCCCGGTCTCAAGGCCGTTGATCTGTTCCAGGCCATCGGCGAAGGTCGCATCCGGGCGGTCTGGATCATGGGGACCAACCCGGTCGTCAGCCTCCCGGACAGTCGCCAGGTCCGCGCCGCGCTGGCACGCTGCGAATTCGTGGTGGTATCCGACTGCGAGGCGGATACCGACCTCGCCCCCTTCGCGCATGTCAGCCTGCCGGCGCTGGCCTGGGGTGAAAAGGACGGTACGGTCACCAATTCCGAACGGCGCATCTCCCGCCAGCGGGCCTTCCTGCCCGCGCCGATCGAGGCCAGGCCGGACTGGTGGATACTCAGCCAGGTGGCGCGACGCCTGGGTTTTGGAGAGGGCTTCGGGTATGAATCGGTGCATGAAATCTTCGACGAACACGCGCGACTGTCGGGTTACCGCAACGACGGTGAACGCCAGTTCGACATCTCGGGGCTGGCCGGCCTGGGCTTGTCCGGGTACGACGCGCTGCAGCCCATACAGTGGCCGGTCAATGCGCGGACACCGGCGGGTGCGGCCCGGTTGTTCGCCGCGAGGAAGTTCACGCATGCCGATGGCCGGGCCCGCCTGGTCTCGCCCCGGATCGAGGATCTTCGCGCCAAGCTCTCGACAGATTACCCGCTGAGCCTGAACACCGGTCGAATCCGCGATCAATGGCATACCATGACCCGCACCGGCAAATCGCCCCGTCTCTCCCAACACCAACCGGAGCCCTATGCCGAGATGCATCCCGCCACGGCGGCTCGTTATGGCATCCTCCGGGACAACTTGGTAAGACTGGAAACGATTTACGGGGATGCCATCGCCCGGGCGCGGCTGACCGACACACTGCCGCCCGAATCCGTCTTCATGCCCATGCACTGGTCGCTGAGTAACGCCACGGCCGGGCTGGTCAATGCCCTGGTCAATCCGCTGACCGATCCGCTCTCGGGGGAGCCGGAGTCAAAACATACCCCGCTACGAATTCTGCCCTGGCAACCCGCCTGGCAGGGCTTCTTGCTGACACGGCAACCCTTGGCGCTGCCGGCCTTGGCTTACGCGGTGCGCGCCACCGGCCGGCGGCACTGGCGCTACGAACTGGCGGATCATCATGCGCCCCCCGATTGGCGGGCCCAGGCCCAGGCCTTGCTGGGTTACCCCAATGCCGCTCTCGCCGACGCCAACAAGGACGAGTGGACCGAATTTCAGGACAGCCAGGCCGGACGTTATCGCTGCGCCTGGCTACACGAAGGTTGCCTGATGGGCTGTCTGTTCGTCGATAGCGCGGCGCTGCCGCAACCGCGGGAATGGCTAGGCAGCCTCTTCCTTCAGGATCGTCTGGACGATCGGGATCGGCGCAGCCTGCTGCTGGGAAAACCCCTGTCCGGCCAAGACCCGGGCCGCACCGTGTGCGCCTGTTTTGGGGTGGGGCTCAACACCCTACGATGCGCCATCCAGGAGCGAGGACTGGATAGCGTCCTGGCAATCGGCCGTGAGTTGAGAGCGGGCACGAATTGCGGCTCCTGCATCCCGGAACTCCAGTCACTGCTCGGGGAACGCGAATGAGCGATCACATGATGGAAACCAAACATACCAGCGCGGTGGCAGGAACCGAGCCTATCGAACAACCCGAGCTGACCCTGGGTTTCATGCCCCTGACCGATTGCGCCCCATTGGTGGCGGCGCTAGAGCAAGGCTTCTTCGCCGAACAGGGTCTTCGTGTGACCTTGTCGCGGGAGGTCTCCTGGGCCAATATCCGTGACAAGGTCGCGGCGGCCGAGTTGGATGGCGCGCAAATGCTGGCGCCGATGCCGCTGGCGGCTAGCCTGCCGAATCCCGCGACCGGGGCGCCCTTGGTGACGGCCATGAGCCTTGATCTGAACGGTAATACCGTGGGCGTCTCGACGGAATTGCATGCGGCCATGAGCCGGATTCATTCCGCCGCCGGCCCCGGCGAGCGTCTGGCGATGGTGGCCCGGCAACGTCGGGATCGGGGGCGCCCTCTCCGTCTAGGCATGGTGTACCCCTACTCTACCCACAACTACCTGTTGCGTTACTGGCTGGCGACTCAGGGTCTGCATCCAGATCGGGACCTCTGTATGGAGGTAGTGCCCCCACCTTTCATGGTCGAGGCGCTGGAGGCGGGCGAAATCGAGGGTTTCTGCGTGGGCGAGCCCTGGGGTGGGCTGGCGGTCGAGCGTGGAGTTGGTGTGGTCCTCCTGGCTGACCACGCGATCTGGAACCACCATCCGGAAAAAGTATTCGCCGTCACGGAAGAGTGGGCGGATCGCCACCCCGTTACCCATCGTGCGCTGTTGGTCGCCCTGCTCAAGGCCTGCCAGTGGCTGGAAGAGCCCGATCACCGTGACGCCATCGCGGTTGTGCTGGAGAGCGAGGCCTATGTCGGTGTTCCGCGAGCCATCATCCGGCAAGGTTTGCTGGGAAATCCGCCACGGGGTCGGGTGGATGCTTTCAACGTCTTCTTCCATCATGGCGCAACGTTTCCCTGGCGTTCTCACGCCCTCTGGTTGCTGAGCCAGATGGCGCGCTGGGGCCAGATCGATGCGCCCCTCGCGCTCCGTCCTATCGCGGAACGGGTTTACCGATCGGATCTTTATCGGCAGGCCGCCGCCACGCTGGGTCTGGTTTGCCCCGCGGTGGATGAGAAGAAGGAGGGGCGGCATGGCGAACCGTATTCTTTCCCAGGGACTACGGCTTCATTGACGCTAGGGGCGGACTGCTTCTGCGATGGCCGGAGCTTCGATCCCGGTGATCCCATCGATTACCTTGCACATTGCCAACCCCACCGCCGGCGTGGCTCGATCGACGCCTGGAGACAAGTCAACCCATGAGTTTGCGGATCCTGCTGGTCGACCAGCATCCCGGCCGCGGCGCCATCATCCAGCAGGCCCTGGCCGACGCCGGCTATACGCAAGTTGAGCGGGTTCCCGCCGATCGTGCCCTGGCCGAGGGGGTGCGTCGTTTTGGTCCGGACATCATCATCATCGACATGGAGGCGCCGGGCCGCGATACCCTGGAACAGATGCGGGAGATCGGACGCGATCAGCCCAAGCCCATCATCCTGTTCTCCAATAATCGCGATAGCGATTATATCCGTCAGGCGGTGCGCGCGGGCGTCAGCGCTTATATCGTCGACGGTCTGGACAAGGAGCGGGTGATTCCAATCGTCGACGTGGCGCTGGCCCGCTTTCGGGAATTCGAAGCTCTGCGCAGGGAACTGGCGGAAACTCGCGATCAGCTCGCCGACCGCAAGATCATCGAAAAAGCCAAGGGCCTGCTCATGAAGCAGCACGGCCTATCGGAAGACAAGGCCTATAACGTCCTGCGCAAGGCCGCGATGGACCGCAATCAAAAAATCGTCGATATCGCGCGCACCTTGATCGCCATTCAGGAATTGGATCTCTAGTCGCGTTTTGCCTCATTGCCATCGAGGTCTAGGCGAATTTTCCACCCACCGGGGTTCAATGGGCTTCGGCTCCGCTCAGCCATCGGAACTCAACGGTTCCATCCTTATCAAGGAGGCCCAAAATTACCCGACTCATCAGCTCTTATAAATCAACGAGTTGAAACTGTTAGGAGACTTAAATTCAAGGGCCGGATTAATAATCTTGATGGTTGGGCGTGATGCTTGTAAATGGAGCAGGTTTGCACTGATTTCACCCCATTCCGTCAAAATATATCCCTTCTGTTGCCAGATTCCGTGCCAATCGTAGTCGGCACGGAATCTGCCTGATAACCAAGCGTAGCCCTCCCAATGCCGGGAAGGTCATTTGGCTGGACAACGTCGTCCTCTGCTGCCCATTCATCGGTCATGCATGCAACGACGTCGTACACCGAATGCGCGGGCAGCCTTGTTGAGTCTTCAAATCCTCAAGAGGCATTCCATGTACAACACCCCTATATCCCGGCGCGTATCCACCACCTTTCTGACCGGCTTCCTGTTCGCATCGCTCCCGATCAATGGCATGGCCGAGGACGCCAGCCCACTTTCCTTCAATCTCGGTCAATCTACCCGTTTGAAGCTGGAAGTCTTCGATCGCCTCCGCGGCGAGGCCATAAACTGGTTCGGCGATCCCATGCTCAAGGGTGAGGTGATCGACCGGAATTACAACTACGGATTCATGGGCAACAAGTTCCAGCTCGGTCTGCGCCTGAATCATGAAGACTGGCTGGAAAGTTTTGTCCAGTTCCAGGACACCACCCTGGCTGCCATCCCCAAGGGCGCGGTGGGGCTTGGCGCGCGCTATTACGAGAACTCCGAGCACATCAATCAGAACAGTGGATTTCTGCGTCAGGGGAATCTGAAGCTGAAATACGCGGGCGCGTGGATGAGCGGCGGCCGGCAACTCTACTCGGACGCCGCCCAGGGCGCCGCCACCCACAAGAGTCTGAAATGGATCCAGGATTACCGCCTGGCGCAGCGCCTGATCGGCGCCTTCGAATATACCCATGCCGGCCGTAGCTTCGATGGCGGGACGCTGGGCTACGGCACGGCCAATTACGAAATCTCCGGGTTCGGTTTCATGCCCACCCAAGGCGGTTTCGACATCAACGGCATGGACACGATTGTCGACGTGAACGTTGCCGGCATCACGATGAATCTCCGCGATGGGGAATGGTTCGGTCATACCCTGGGCCGGCTTGCGTGGTACGCCTACAACGACACCCGCCCCGATGTGGTGGTGGTGGACAATACGCTCACCCTGCCGCCGCAACAAGGCGCCAACATCAGCCTGCACACGATCGGCGGTCATCTCGCCCGGATCGAGCCGGCGGGACCCGGCCAGTTCGACGGCATGGCCTACGGTTTCGGTCAGTTTGGGGACTGGCAAGGACAGAGTCAGGGAGCTTGGGCCTTTGGCGCGGAACTGGGTTATCAACTGCCGGACCTGTGGGCTAGCCCCTGGTTGCGGGTGGGTATCAACAGCGCGTCCGGGGATAGCAACCGCAACGACAACACCCATGGTACGTTCTTCCAGATGCTGCCAACGGCTTGGCTGTATGCCCAGTTTCCGTTCTACAACATGATGAATAACCAGGATGTGTTCGTGCAGATGATCCTTAAACCCGATCCCACTGTCACCGTGCGGGCTGACTTCCATGCGCTGAGCGTCAATTCGACCGAGGATCTGGTCTATTCCAGCAGCGGCGCCGGCAACACGAAGTTTTTCGGCTATCTCGGCATGCCGACCTATGGCCACGCCGATCTGGCCAATCTGACCCATGTCGGTGTGTCCTGGAAACCCATCGACAACCTCAGTATCAACGCCTTCTATGCCCATGCCTTCGGACAAGCCATTATCGACAGCAACTACACCGGCAACCAAGGGGATTATGGCTTTCTGGAAACCAGTATCTCCTTTTAGCGAGTCCCCCGAGGATGTCTCATCCCGGCTCGCCCAGGCGGTTGTAGGTAACGGGCATGGACGCCCACGCCGGCCTGCGTTTCGCTCATCACGAGGAGGCGGGCTTTGGTTTCTGGCGATTTCCGTTTACCTTATCTGAATGACCTTGCCTGGACTATTCCGTCATGAATCCCAACACTGAAAAACTTCGCCAACTGCTGGCCGGTCCCGAACTGCTGCTCATGCCGTGCTGTTTCGATGGGTTATCCGCGCGGCTGGTGGAACAGGCGGGATTCCCGCTTACCTTCATGAGCGGCTTCGCCGTCTCCGCCGCCCGCCTGGCCCGTCCCGACACCGGCCTGATCTCCTATGGCGAAATGCTCGACCAGGGACGCTCCATCCTGGAAGCGGTGAACATTCCCGTGATCGGCGATGGCGATACCGGCTACGGCAACGCCGCGAATGTTCAGCGCACCGTCGAGGGTTATGCCCGTGCCGGGTTTGCCGGCATCATGATCGAGGATCAACAGGCCCCCAAGCGCTGTGGTCACACGCGCGGCAAGGCGGTGGTGGACCGCGCCGAGGCGCTCGCCCGCATCCGGGCCGCCGTGCGGGCGCGCGAGGGCGGGGCGGACATCCTCATCATGGCTCGCACCGATGCGCGCGCGGTGGAAGGTTTCGACGAGGCGCTCTGGCGCATGCGCGCCTTCGCCGATCTCGGGGCCGATATCCTGTTTCTTGAAGCGCCGCGTGATGAAGCCGAAATGCGCCGCTTCTGCGAGGAGACGCCGGGTCCCAGGATGGCCAATATGCTGGAGGAGGGCCTCACGCCCGTTTTACCGCCGGAACGGCTGGCGGAGCTAGGCTACAAGATCGCCGCCTACCCTCTGACCCTGCTCAACGCCGCCGTCCATGCCATGCGCGAGGCGCTGGGCGAATTGGCCGCCGGTCGTGTCCCCGCGCGCCGGGTCGATTTCGCCACCATCCGCGCGATCGTCGGCTTCGACGACTATGATCGGCTGCTGGATGAGTTGCACGCGGACCCCCGTTCCTGATCGCGTCACGGATTGTGCTTGTACACGACCGTCGCGCCTTTCCGCGCCGCGCGCCCGGCCGCCTCAAACGGAGTGAATGACCCGGGTCACCACGCCCCAGACGATGCAATCCAGCCCCTCGCTGATGCGCAGCGGCTTATAGGCCGGATTCTCCGGCAGCAGCCAGGCCGCATCGTGCTTCAGCGACAGGCGCTTCACGGTGAGTTCGCCATTCACGGCCGCGATGACGATCCGGCCATCCGTCGGGTCCAGTGCGCGGTCCACCACCAGCAGATCGCCATCATGGATGCTGGCCCCGGTCATGGAATCGCCCCGGACCCGGACGAAGAAGGTCGCGGCGGGATGGTCGATCAGGTGCTCGTTCAGATCCAGACGCTGGTCGACATAATCGTCGGCGGGCGAGGGAAAGCCGGCGGGAACCCGGCTGGCGAACAGCGGCAGCCGGCAGGGCGCCGCCGCGGCGTCCGGCCGCCAGGCGCCCTCGGGCGCGGGGCCCGACTGGCGGGCGGCCTTGATCCGTGACAGCAGGGTCTGAATATCGGGGAACAGGCTGATCGGCACCCGGATCGCCCGGGTCGATTCGCCATAGGCATTACTGCCGGGCTTGCGGCCCGCGCCGGGTCTGGAACCGCCTCGTGAGGCCATCGCGATCTCCCTGGTTGTCGATTGATGGAATAGTGTACGTCATTCAATGGAGTGCTTGCCACCCCTGAACGCACTCGATGTCGATCGCCTAATGCCATCGCCTCGGAAGACGCCCTCAAGCTCCCCATGTTGTTTGAGGCCGGCCCTGTTCAGGGTGGCCCCGCGCCGAGCGGTCATGGCTCGCGGTAAATCGGTACACTTCCCCATCCCGCCGATACTGGCAAGCCCTGGAGGAAAGGAATGCGGATGAATGCGGATCAAGAACCCGCCTGGCGCCAATTGGCGGCCACGGTGGAAGAAACCCTGGCCGAACCCTTGTCGGACTGGTTCATGGATGCGGGCGCGCTCTCGGTGAGCCTGGACGACGCCGGCGATCAGCCCCTGTTCGAGCCGCCGCCCGGGACCACGCCGCTGTGGCGGCTGACGCGGGTGACGGCCCTGTTCGCGGGAGATATCGATCCGGCGCCGATCGCGGCGGCGGCCCGGGCGCGTTTCGGCGGCCAGATTCTGGCCTGGGATAGCACGGTGCTCGAGGATCAGCCCTGGGAGCGCGCCTGGATGGAACATTTCCAGCCCATGCGGTTTGGCCGGCGGCTATGGATATGCCCGACCGGCTTCGAGCCGCCCGAGCCCGAGGCGGTGAACGTCATCCTCGATCCCGGACTCGCCTTCGGGACCGGCACGCATCCCACCACCGCGCTCTGCCTGGACTGGCTGGAAAGCCTTGATTTGGCCGGCCGGACCGTGCTCGATTATGGCTGCGGGTCCGGCATTCTGGCCGTCGCCGCGCTGAAGCTGGGCGCGGCAGCGGCCCATGGCATCGATATCGACCCCCAGGCGCTGACGGCCAGCGCGGAGAATGCGCGCAAGAATGGCGTCGAGCCGGGATTGACCCTGGGCTACCCGAGCGATCCGTCCCCCCCGCCCGCCGATGTGGTGGTGGCCAACATCCTCTCGGGACCCCTGGTCGCGCTTGCGGCCGATATCCTGGCCCGGCTCAAGCCCGGCGGCCGCCTGGCCCTGTCCGGCCTGTTGACGGAACAGGCGGACACCGTCCGCGCGGCCTACGCGGATGCGGTCGCCTTCGATCCCGTGGGACAGCGGGAGGACTGGGCGATCCTGACGGGTGTGAAACGGCTGCCCGCCCCGGTGGGGTGAACGGCCGGTAGCGCCGACCACCGGTACGCCCGGGTTTCCGGAGAATGCCGCGATATGTCATCATCATGC
>Ga0194120_10006757_pt1 | contig 16037 bp, 14 predicted proteins | sample TA2MahCa65mmetaG_FD_148642 | JGI IMG/M metagenome (GOLD analysis project Ga0194120, IMG submission 148642) | Freshwater microbial communities from Lake Tanganyika, Tanzania - TA2015019 Mahale Deep Cast 65m | ecosystem: Environmental > Aquatic > Freshwater > Lake | place: Tanzania: Lake...
CTGTGCGCTCGCCGGCCTCGATGACGTCGATGGCGACGGTCTCGGCGAGCTGCTCGTGGGCGCCTGGGGCTACGCCGGGACGGGGGTTGCCTACCTCGTCTCGGGCGGGAGCCTCGCCTCGGGCTCGCTCGGCCGCTTCTCCCGCGTGGCGGGCGAGGCGAGCGGCGACAGCTTCGGCTACGCGCTCGCCGGCTGCCCCGACCTCGACGGCGATGGCTCCGCGGAGTGGCTGGTCACCGCGCTCGATGCGGCCGGCGGTGCCGGGGGCCTCTACGGCTTCGAGGGCGACGCCGTGCCCGCTTCAGCCAGTGCCGCCGACAGCGTGGCCTACGGCGCCAGCACCGACGACGCCCTGGGCGCGACCATCGACTGCGGGGGCGATCTCGACGGCGACGGGCGCGGCGACGTGCTCGCCGGGGCACCGGGAGCCTACTCGGCGCGGGTGTACGACGCCGACCTGGTGCAGCTCGCCACCATCAAGGGCGAGGGTCCTGGCATGGGGCTCGCCCTTGGCCTCCTCGCCGACGTCAACGGCGACAGCCTCGACGACCTGGTCGCTGCCGACCCCCAGTCCGACGCCGCCTACCTGTTCTACGGGGGCAGCCTCGGCGATGTCGATGCGGGCGACGCCGACGTGATCTTCAGCGGCGAGTTCTCGGGTGACGACGCCGGTCGCGCCGTGGTGGGCCTCGGCGACTTCGATGGCGACGGCACCGGCGACCTCGTCGTGGGCGCCCCGGAGAGCGACAGCCCGGGGACGGCTGCCGGCGCGGCCTACCTGGTGTACGGCTCGGCGAGCCTCTCCTCCCTCAACCTTGGCGCCGCCGACGCGGTGATCCGGGGCGAGGGGGCGGGCGATCGCGCCGCCTACACGCTCGATGGCGGCAGCGACGTCGACGGCGACGGCCGCCCCGACCTGCTCGTGGGCGCCTACTACGAGGGCAGCGGCGGCACCGGGGCAGGCGCGGCGTACCTGCTCTACGGCGGGGTCGCGCCTGCCACCAGCCTCTCCGGCGCCGACGCCACCTTCATCGGCGAGACCGCCGGCGACGGTGCGAGCGAGGGCCTGGCCCTCGGCGCCGACATGGACGGCGACGGCACCAGCGAGGTGATCGTGGGCGCCCCGGCCGCCGACTCCAGCGGCGGCGCCGCCGCCGGCTCGACCTACATCATCCTCGGCGGGAGCTACTGAACCTGATGTCCGACCCCCAGTTCGCCCTCGACCTGCGCAAGGCGGCCGTCTCCGCCTGGGACCAGACCTCCGGCCAGCTCCAGGAGGCCTTGCAGAAGCACCTCGTGGTGGCCTTCATGGGCTCCGCCTCCTCGGGCAAGGACAGCGGCATCAAGGCCCTGTTCGGGATCGATTTCGGTGACATCAGTCCCGTCCCCGGGAGCACGCGCGAGCTCCGCGCCGCCAAGCTCGACGCCGACGGCCAGGTGATGCTGCTCAACGCCCCGGGCTTCGGCGACGTGCGCGAAGACGTCGACGCCGTCGCGCGGCAGGCCGTCGAGATGGTCGACATCTTCGTGTACGTGGTCAACGCCGAGGGTGGCGCCACCGCCGACGAGCGACGAGATCTCGAGTGGATCCGGAAGCTTGGGCGCCCAGTGCTCGTGTGTCTCAACAAGATCGATCTCATCCGGCCGAGCGAGCGCCAGGGCTTCGTGGCCGCCACCCTCGCGCAGCTGGGCGTGGAGCCGAAAGACTCGGTGATCACCGCGTTCGCGCCCCATCCCAAGCTCTCCCCCGAGCCCATCGGCGTGGAGTACGTGATCGACTGGGTGGGCCGACGCCTCGAGGAGTCGGGCAAGACCCTGCTCTTCGCCAAGTACCTGCGCAACAAGGCCGCCGCCTGCGAGCCGATCATCCAGGCCGCCGCCAAGACGGCGAGCATCGCCGGCGCCGTGCCGATCCCCGGTGCCGACATCGCGGCGGTGACCGCCATCCAGGTGAAGCTCATCCGCGACATCGCCACGGTCCACGGCCAGGCCCTCGACAAGGACATGGTCGCCTTCATCCTGGCGGAGCTCTTGGCCGGCGGCATGCGCGGCTTCGTGCGCTGGGGCGTGGAGGGGCTCAAGGCGGCCGGCTGGGTGCCGGGCGGGCAGTTCGCCGAGGCGGCGATCCTCGCGCTCTCCGCCACGGTGGCCGGCGCCACCACCTACGGCGTGGGCAAGGCCACCGTCGCGTGGATCCAGAGCGGCAAGAAGCTCGACGGCGACGCGCTCCGTGCCGCCTTCGACGTGGCCGCCTTCGCCTGGAAAGACCGCTCGGTACCCGCCGCGAAAGCCCCGTGAGCCGGGCCGAGCGCGGCAGCGGCATCGAGGCGCGGTTCATCGACGACCCGCTCGAGCTCTTGCTGTCAAAGGCGCATCGCGACGAGATCGTGCCCCTGGCCGAGCTGCTCGGCGTGCCGCACCGCGAGATGGGCATCGGCCTCGTCGCGCGGAACTGCGCGCGCATCACGCGGCGGCTCGCCACGCACGGCATCGCCAACGCCGCGCTCCGTGGCGGCGAGGGGCCACCCTATGCCGAGGTGCTGGCCGGGATCGGGGCGCGCCAGGCCATCGACGGCGACTTCGAGGCCGCCGAGCTGCAGGTGGTGCGCGGCGCCGCCGCGGCGGCCTGGGCCCGATTGCGGCCGGAGGATCGCCGGCAGTTGTGGAGCGACTTCGGCCTCGCGGGCGAGCCCGTCCCCGGCGACGGCGCCACCGCCATGGCGCGCGCCGAGGAAGCGCTCGGCGAGGTCAACTTCGGCTACCGCATCACCAACGCGCGGCTGCCGCCAGGCAAGACCGCCGCCATCTCGATCTTCGCCGTGTTCATGCTCTCGCCGGCCGGCTGCGTGCTCCGGCCCTTCATGATCCCCTTCTTCCCGCTGTTCGCGTGGTGGGCCTTCCGGCCCGACCCGGCGCGGCTCGGGGTGGCGGTGATGCACGTGGCGCGCCTGCGCCAGCTCGTCACGCGGCGGGTGACGATCGGCCTCGTGGGCTCGCCCTCGACCGGCAAGGACGCGGGGATTCGCGCGCTGTTCGGCATCGACAGCGGCAACATCTCGCCGGTGGCGGGCAGCACCACGAAGGTGAGCATCCAGCGCGTGCCCGGGGCCACGGCGCTCTACGTCGTCAACACCCCGGGGCTCGGCGACGTGGTGGAGTCGGTCACCGACGAGGCCAAGCAGGTGCTGGGTCACATCGACGTGTACATCTACGTGGTCAACGCCAACGGGGGCGTCCAGGAGCGGGAGCAGGCCGACTACCAGGCCTGCGTCGCCTCGGGGAAGCCGGTGCTCGCCGTGGTCAACAAGATCGACACCATCGAGAGCGACGACGCCCTGTCGCGACTGCTCGAGCACGCGCGAAAAGCGCTCGGCGCCCCGCCCGAGGCGTGCTTGCCGGTGGCCTTCGACCCGCTCCCGCAGCTTGCCGAGGCGCCCCTGGGGCTCGACGCGGTGCGAGCGTGGCTGCGAGCACGGCTGGTGGAGGCCGGGAAGGAACCCAGCGAGATCCCGAGTTTCGGCGCTACCCCCGCATCCTCGGCCGGGTGAGCAGGGGTCGAACCTGGATGCTCCCGAGCCCGGTGGCCGGGCCCGGTCGACAGAACAGGAAACCCTGCATGCGGGTGACGCCCAACACGATCAGCGCCTCGCGCTGGCTGGGATCCTCGATGCCGTTGGCGGCCACGCCACGGGGCATGCTCGCCGCCATCGCCACGGCCTGGCGGGCGGTGGCCTCGGCGTCGTCGTCGTGGAGCAGTCGCGACATCAGCGCGGGGGGCAGTTTGAGCCCGTCCACGCCTAGGCCAGGAGGGAGCGCGAGCGCGTCGATGCCCACGTCGTCGATCACCACGGCGGCGCCCCGCTCGCGCAGGCGCTCCAGGTTGGCGCGCCCGGTGGCATCGAGCCCGTGCGCAGTCTGCATCGCAAGCTCGATGTCCACGCTGCCGGGGTCGACGCGGCCGCGGTCGAGGATGCCCAGCAAACGCTCGGCGAAGCCCGCGGTCGCCAGCTGCCGCGGCGAGCAGTTGTGGTACGCGCGGAAGCCAGGCCACGCCTCGCGCCATGGGGCCATCTCGCGGCAGGCGGTGGCGGTCACCCACTCGCCGAGCTCCAGCACCTCGCCGGAGCGATCCGCCATCGGCAAGAACTCCGAGGGCGGCACGGTGCCGCGATCGGGGTGGTACCAGCGCACAAGCACCTCGGCGCCCAGCGGTGCCCCGGTGAGCACGTCGTACTGCGGGTGGTAGTAGGGCACGAACTCGCGGCGAATGATCGCCTCGTGTAGCAGGGCCTCGGGCGTCTCCCGCGGCGTGTAGTGTCGTGGCTCAGGCGCCATCGTTCCCTCTTCACCCTCTCAGTCGGCATCCGCGAGTCGCGAGTTGAGGAGATCTCAGCCCCTCGGTGCGCTTGACCGAGGCTTCATCGACCAGGTGAAGACAAAGCGTGCGACCTCCGTGCCGTCGTCCATCGTTCCCACGGTTTCCAAGGCGATTGTTCTCGCCTCGCCCGACGCCTTGGCCTCCGAGATCGCGCGGAACACCGCCTCGCCACCATCGCAGCGGAAGGTGGCGAGGCCGGTGGCCTTCTTTCCGTAGCTGGCGCGCATGTCGATGATGAGCGTGGACATCGCCACGCCGGCGTCTTCCGCGGCCAGCAAGACCAGGGCGCCCGTGGAGAGCTCGGCCGCCATCGCGAGGGCGGCGAAGTAGGTCGACCGGAAGGGGTTCTGGCTTCGCCAGCCGTAGGGCACGCTGGTGACGCAGTGCCCGGTGGTGATCTCGCGGAGTCGCACGCCGCACCACCACGCGGCAGGCAGCTTCACGAGGAGCCAGAACCAGAGGGCGAATGGATTGCTGATACGACGGCGCATCGTCTCGGCGCGGGGGCTGAGCGTCATGCGGCGCGGCTATCGCACCGGCGGCAGCCGTCGCGACCACCAGCGGAACAAGTCCTCGCGGCCCGGGCTCATTGCCCGGCCGAGAGCGATGAGGGTGTCGCGATGGTATCGGCCCTCGACGAGCTCGGCCGCGAGTGCCCGGGCGTGGGCCGACACCGGGAGCATCGGCAACTCGCGGAGCTGCGCGGCGGACAGCTTGATCGCGTCGAGCGACAGGGCCGAGCCGAGGGCGCGACCCAGCGCCCACGCGGTGCTCGAGGGCGCGAGCAGGACCGCGAGCAGGTGCGCCAGGTCGACGCCCCGCGGGCGCACCACCAGCACCGGGGTGATCCCCACGCAGCGGCCGCCTGGATCGGGCGCCGCCTCGATCACCGGGGTCTGGGTGGCCACGAGCAGCTGTGACCCGGTGCGCGCGCGCTGCCGGGGGTGGAGTGCCGTCACCGGCACCGTGGGACGGCTCCAGCGCTGGCGGTGGATGGTGGCCGGCACCTCGCCCCAGCGCAGGCGGCCGGGATCGACGAGCCCGCTGGTCACCACCCGCAGCCCCGGGCCATCCTCGCGCACGTGTCCCTGGAGGGCGTAGTACTCGTCGCGGAAGTCGGCCTCTACCGTGGCCACGTCGCCGAGCACGGCACCGGTCGCGGCTACCAGCGGCGGCGCCGCGTCGCCGGCGGCGATGAGGCCGGGGCCGTGGGAGAGCGCGCCCTGGTCGACCACGACGGGCGGGATGCCCCGCAGCCGGGTCGTACCCTCGCCGGGCGCGTACACGCTGGCGACAGTGGCCCAGCCCACCTCGGGAAAGGCGCCGCCGGGGAGGGTCCACGCCCAGCGCGGCGACGGCGTGGCTGCTCGCAGCGCGGCGGAGTCGCGCGCGGCGTAGGCCGAGGCGGGGAGCACGATCCCCACCACCGGGCAGGAGCGCAGGCACTCGGCGAGGAATACGACGCTGATGTCGGTGTAGGCGCCCACGAGATCGCCGTGTCGCGACCGGACTCGGGCGGCGAGCTCCGGGCTCGTTGCCGTGAGTGACTTGAGCCGGTTGAGGAAGGGGGGGTTGGTGAGCACGACCTCGGCCGCCGGCCACGACGAGGCGAGCGCGTCGCCCACGACGATCAGCCTCTCCAGCTCGCGACACTCCTCGCGGCCGAGTCTCGCCGCGAGCGCGACCTGGGCCCGCGCCAGGTCGACCGCCAGCGGATCGAGGTCGATCCCGCGCAGTTGTCGCCAGGGCAGGCCGGCGCGCAGGGCGGCGAGCAGGAAGGCCCCGGCACCGCAGGCCGGGTCGAGCAGCACCGCGCCGGGACTTGCTCGCGATAGTGTCGCGACGGCAAGGTGGTCGGCCACGGCCGGCGGCGTGTAGTAGGCACCCAGGGCCCTGCGGCGCGGATGGCCCAGCTCCAGCACCCGGCCGGGCTCGGGGAGCGGGGGGAGGGGAGGCCCGTGGCGGCGGACCGGATCGAAGAGCGCGAGCCCGGTCTGCGCCCAGTGCCGATCTGCCTCACCCACCGCCATGGCGAGGGCGTGCGCGAGGCCGGCCTCGCCACTCGCCGACAGCCAACCGCGGTAGGCCCTGGGCAGCTTCACGATCCCGCTCCTACCGCGATCTCCGGGGTTTACAAGATGGCTCGAACGTGGCAAGCTCAGGGCCCTTGCCCCGCGCCCTGCCCCTCGTGTTCCTGCTGGCCTGCGAGCCGAGCGCCGAGGGCTCGGGCAACGGTGGCGTGGGCCTCGATCTCGCGCTGGGCGCCGATGCTGCGGTGGCCGGCGAGGCGCTTGGCTTCACGACGGTGTTGCACCTCGAAGACGGCACGGAGGTGGCGGTGGCGCCGGAGATGGTGTCCGACGCGGAGCTCCACCTCGCCACCCGCTGGACGGCCGCGGGCGCGGGCGAGATCGTCCCGACGGCGGCTGGGATCCACCTGGTCACCGCGGCGGCCACCTGGCAGGGAAAGACCTACTACGACACGGCCTGGCTGGTGGTCTCCCGGGCCGAGGCCGCCTCGCTCGACCTCGCGCTCTCCGGCGTGCAGGTGGGCGCGGGCGAGCCTCTCAGCTTCGACGTGAGCGCCTTCGACGCCTTCGGCAACGAGGTCGACGACGCCGACGTGATCCTCGCCGCCAGCTCGCCCGACGTCGTCATCGCCGACCCGCGCATCGCCTCCGGGGTTCCCGGTATCTACGCTGTCACCGCCTCGGTCGACGCCCTGTCCGACCGCGAGGAGTTCCGCGTCGTGGCCGGCGAGGCCGAGTACATCGACCTGTCGTTGTCGACCACCGACCTCGAGGTGTACGAGACCGCCATCGCCACCGCCTACGTGAAAGACGCGTACGGCAACACCCTCGACGCCTCGCCCGAGATCAGCGTGAGCGGCACCGCCGCCGTGGTGCAGGCCGGCCCCAACATCACCTTCCCCGAGGAAGGCTGGTACACCGTCACCGCCACGCACGAGGATCTCTCGGCGGCGGTGGGGCCCTTCCTCATCGACAGCACCGGTCCCGACCTCGAGATCTACGAGCCGGAGCGCGCCGACTGGGAGCTCAACTCCTCGGCGCTGATGTCGGGCAAGGTCACCGACCGCTGGAGCGACGTCGCCGTGCTCACCGTCAACGGCGACCCGGTGCCGGTCAATGGCGACGGCAGCTTCACCCACACCCTCGACTACGCCTTCGGCCTCAACGTCGTCGACACCTACGCCGAAGACATCGACGGCAACAGCGCCAACGACACGCGGAGCGTGCTCGACGGTCCCTTCGCCGCGCGGGGCTCCGGCATCGGCAACGGCATCGTCGCCCGGGTGAACGAAGATGGCTTCGACACCATCGAGGGCCTCGGCGAGTCGCTCCTCGCCGACTTCGATCTCGCCTCCATGCTCACCAACCCGGTGGTGAGCATGGAGGAAGAAGACTGCTACGACATCATCTTCGACGAGATCTGCGTCACCTGGTACGCCATCGACATGTACGTGTGGAACCCCTCGATCGGGGCCACCGACATGGAGCTCGACCCCACGGCCGGCGGCTACATCGACACCACCTTCACGGTGTACGACCCCTACATCGAGTGGGAGATCGACGCGACGCTGGTCTTCGTCGACATGAGCGCCGAGGGCACGGTCTACGCCGACAGCATCACCGCCAACATGGACCTCTACCCCTACGTGTCGAGCGGCGTGCTCGGCATCAGCGTGGGCGCGGTGGATGTCACGTCGTCGAACTTCACCTTCTACTGGGACTCGTGGATCTACGACCTGATGTCGTGGTTTGGCCTCGATCTCTCGTCGATGGTGCAGTCGCTGATGGAAGACGCGGTGGAGAGCGCCATCACCGACGAGGTGCCGGCCGCCATCGAAGATGCGCTGGCCGACCTCGAGATCGCGACCTCCTTCGACGTGGGCGGCGCGACGGTCGACCTCGTGGCGGAGCCCTTCGCGGTGTCGGTCGACGACCTCGGCCTCACGCTCAGCCTCGCCACCTACGTCGACCCGCAAACGTGGGTGCATGAAGACGAGGGGCTCGGATCGCTCTACGCGGCCTACAGCATTCCCAGCTACACCAGCGCCTCGCCGGGCTTCCAGGTGAGCATCGGCGAGGACTTCCTCAACCAGGCGATGTACGCCTTCTGGGGCGCCGGGGTGCTCGATCAAGACCTCGGCGGCGGCGACCTCGGCCTCGACCTCGGCGGCTTCGGCGACATCCTCGGCATCAGCGATCTCCACATCACGACGAAGGCGCTCTTGCCGCCGGTGATCCTGCCCGGCACCGGCACCTCGATGATGGACATCCAGATCGGCGACCTCGAGCTCTCGCTCTACGACGGCGAGGCGGTCGACGAGAACCTGCGGATGCGGGTGTACGTCACCATCCTCGGCGGCCTCGATCTCGACGTCAGCGACGGCCTGCTCGCCCCCACGCTGGGCGACACCGAGGTGCGCTTCGACGTGGTGGTGCCGGCGGCCAACACCGTGGCCAGCCAGGACACCGAGGATCTGCTCGAGGCCCTCATTCCCCTGTTGTTGCCCTCGCTCACCGGCGCCATCGGCGAGATCCCCATCCCCGAGATGGGCGGCTTCGGCATCAGCATTGGCGCCCTGCGCCTCGACGGGCCGGAGAACGGCTTCGTCACCGTGGATGCCGACCTGAGCCTCTAGGCCGGCCGCTCAGGGCGAGGGCAGGGTGTCGGGGCTCTCCCACCACTCGAGGTAGCTGAAAACGGTGCCGATGCCCGAGGTGGCCCGCCACACGGTTTGGCTGTCGGCGTCGAGCCTCTGGATCTGCCCGGCCGTGCTCCACAGCGCCACCACGTCGCCGCCCGGCAGCGCGGTCACGTCGCCGAGCCCGAGGAGGTGCAGGCCCTGGTCAGAGGTGAACTCCCAGGTCTCGGCGGCCACGCCAGCCTCTCGGTCGAACACGTATCTCACCAGCCGCGACACCTCGGCGCTCGACTCCCGGTTGTCCATCCCGAGCAGGGTCTCCTCGTCGATCCAGCGGAAGCCGTGGGGGTAGCTGGGCTGGGTGCCGAGCACCAGCGCCAGGTCTGAGCCCTCGCCGAGGAGGGTCTCCACGAGCGCGCCGCTGCCGCGATCGACGGCGATGTACTGGCCGGGGTTGCGCAGGCTCACCCAGTAGCGATCCCGCGCCGCGTCGTATTGCAGCACGTTGGCATGCACGATGGAGCCGTTGATCTCGAGCTCGAAGTCGTTGAAGTCGAACCAGTCGAAGGCACTCCACACCTGCCGGGTGGCGCCGCTCGGGTCGCGTTCGACAATGACGTCGCCGAAGCGCACGACCCCGTCGAGCACGCGTTCCTCGTAGGCGAGCCAGGCGAGGCTGCCGTCGGGGAGCTCGACGAAGTCGTGGTGGGCGCCCACGGTGGCGATGCTCTCGAGCATCGCGCCGTCGTAGGCCACCCGGTAGATGTGCATGGCGGCGTCGGGGTCAGTGCCGATGCCCGAGGTGGCATTGACGAGGAGGCTGCGCCCGTCGCGGGCGCGGTGCACGCGGGTGACGATCGCCGTCGGGTCTGTCACGGCCCACCACCACACCGGCACGCCGCCGGCATCGTAGATCACGGCCCAGGGCGTGGTGGTGATGGCACCGGTGGCGAAGTAGCCGCCGTTGCGGGTGTTCTCGTCGACCACCAGGGGCTCGAGCGTGTCGGGAAGGCCGCCGGTGGACAACTCCGCGCAGTCGCTGGTGTCGGTCTCGCCCTCGACCACGAGCTCCACCCGGAAGCAGTAGCGCGTGGCCGGGTGGAGCCCGAGCGTCACCGCCCGCCACGTGCCGTCGTCGCCAAGCTCGGCCGGCCAGCGCAGGAACTCGGCGCCCTCGTCGTCGAGCGCCACCAGCGACACGCTGTCCGCCTCGCCGAGCCACGTGGCCTTCACCACGGTGGGGACCTTCCGCGAGAGGGTCAGGGCCGGCGCGTCGCTCCCCGTGGCCGTGCAGGCGGCGGCGAGCATCAGGGCGGGTAGCAAGCGCACGGCTGCATGCTACGCCGCCGCCTGCTCGCTGGGTAGTGGAGTGACAGACGTCCGTCGGGCCGGCTGACGGCCGTCGGGGGCATCTTGCCGGGAACCAAGGTAGAACCGTCGGCACGGGGGATGCATGGACCGGGGCCGGAGGTCATCCATGTTCTTCTCCCTCTCCCTGTCCTGGTCTCTGGCCCACGCCGCCGTCTCTTGTCCCTCGCCCCTGGTCGATGCCAACGTGCTCGACGACGACCTTGCCCCCGACGGCAGCGCCTACGTGCTCGCCGCCGACGAGGAGGTCGTCTGCTGGTGGATCGTCGACGAGCACGACACCGCGCGGCTCGTGCACCGCTGGCTGGTGTCGGAGCGCTACCCCACGCGCATCGAGGTGCTGCCCGACGACCGCGCGGTGCTGGTGATGAGCGACCTGCGCCTCCAGGTGCGCCACCCGGGCGACAAGTCCTACCGCAACCTCGACCTGTACCTGCCGGGCATGCCCGCGCTGGTGCTCGGGCACGCCCGCCGCGACTGGCTGGCGGTGACGGTCAATCGCGACGAGGCCTCGGCCCTTGTCCTGCTCGTGGACATCGATCGCGAGCGCACCCTCGCCTCGGTGGCCTTGCCGAGGGAGAACCTCGCGCTCTCCTTCGTGGAAGACAGCGACGCGGTGTGGGTGGACGGGGCCCACGCCCTCGCGCTCGACGAGTCGGGGATCAGCGTGCGCGGGCAATCGCCTCGATGACCGCCTCGATCTCGTAGGGAAAAGCCGCCGCGTTGCCGCTGACGCGCATCCACCCCGCTCTCCCCTCGCTCGGCCGGAAGTCGGCGCGGATGCCCTGCCGCGCGAGCGCCTCGTTGACCCGCGGCCCGTCGTCGACCTCCACGCACACGAAGGCGGCCCGCCGCGCCGAGGGCCAGTCGCCGCGCACGCGGAGGCCGTGACTCGAGGCGGCGAGGAGCGCCGTGTCGACGAGGCCTTGCGTGACCCGCCGCGCCCGGCGCACCGCCGCGCCGAGGTCGCCGCCGGCCGAGGCCGCGAGGGTGGCGAGCTCCCCCAGCAACATCGCCATTCCCATCACCGTCGGCGTTCCCGTGCGGAAGCGCGTGCCGTCGTCGGCTCGCACGACGGCCCCCTTCTCGAACGCGAATGGGTCACGATGGTTCCACCAGCCGGTGCGGCGCGGGATGAGCTGGGCAAGGAGCCGTCGCGACATGTACATGAAACCCGCCCCGGTGCCGCTGCGGAGCTGCTTGTGGCCGGCGGCCACCACCACCACGTGGTCGCCGAGGGCAGCCACGTCGATCGGGACGGTGCCGGCCGTCTGGTAGGCGTCGAGCAGGAGGATCGCGCCGGGCGCGCGCTCGCGCAGCGCGGCGGAGAGCGCGGGGAGGTCTTGAAGCCAGCCCGACTCGAAGAGGGCGTGGGAGATGGAGAGCACGCGCACGCCGGGGTGGAGCGCGTCGACGAGGCGCCCGGTGGGCACCGCGCCGTCCTCGTCGGTGGGCACCTCCACCAGCGTGCCGCCAGTGTTCTGCGACCACTGGTGGTGAACGTAGTGGCCGGTAGTGAAGTGCCCGCGGGTGTACACCAGCGTGCCGCCGTCGATGCACTCGAGCACGGCGGACAGGGCGTCAGACGCGTTGGGGAACCAGGTGACGTCGCCGTGATCGAGGTGGCCGCCCACCAGCGCGGCCACGCGCTCGCGGTACTGGTCCATCACCCTCACCCACTGGCCCTCGTCCCAGGTGCCGATGCCGTGGCGACCGAGCTGGGCGAGGTGGTCGGCCACGGCAGCGGGGCCGGCCACGGAGGGCACGCCCATCGAGTGCGAGCAGGCGTAGATGCCGAGGTCGAGCCCGGGGAAACAGTCGCGGAAGTCGAGGTCGGCCTCGTCGAGCCCGAGCTTGCGCGCGCGCTGGCGGCGGCGGCGTGCGGGCGAGGTGGCCTCGGGGACGAGGCTGGGCACGGCGGCGCCGCGGATCTCGTAGGGCGTGCGCGCGGCGAGCAGGCGGTCGAGGGTGGCGTGCCAGGGGTGGGCGAAGGCGGCAAGCTGGGCGTTGACGACGTCGCGGGCGGCGGGGTCCATGGGCCCGTGCCTAACGGGCGCGGGATAGCCGGGGCGCCGTGCGCGTGCGCTTCTTCAGCTACTTCTACCCGCCGTGTATCGGCGGCGGCGAGGTGATCCTCCAGCACCAGGCCGAGGAGCTGGCGCGGCGGGGCCACGAGGTACACGTCCACACCACGCCCTTCACCAACATGGACGGGTCTACCCAGGTTGAATGCGGTGAGTTTGTCGAGGGCGGCGTGCATGTCTACCGGCGGCCCTCGCGCTGGGCGCCGGGACGCAACCCCCTGGAGAAGAACGCCGTCACCCCCGACTTCCTGCGTGACAGCTGGCTCGCGGCCGACTTGCTGGTGTGCGTGGGCTACCCCTCCTTGCACCTCGACCTGCTGTCGGCGCGGTGCGCGGCCACGGGCACGCCGCTGGTGGTGCAAAACTACATCACCGCCGATTTCTTGAGGGAAATCCTCGATGGTGCCGGAGGGGTGAACAAGCGGCTACGCGCGGCCTACTGGCGCCGCTGGGTGCGCCCCTTGCTGTCGCGCGCCAGCGTGGTGATCGCCGACTCGCCCGCGGCCACGGCGGCGCTTTCTTCCGAGCTCGGCCTCGACAACGTGCGCACCCACATCGGCATGGCGGTGGATCCCGCCGAGTTCGACGCAGTCACGCCCGCCCGGCGCCGCGCGCTGCGCGAGAAGCTGGGCCTCGGCAGCGCGAAGCTGGTGGTCGCTCCCTCGCGCCTGTCGCGACAGAAGGGGGCCGACCTGCTGGTGGACGCCTTCCTTCCCCTGGCGCGGGACGGCTGGAAGCTGGTGATCGCCGGGCCGGTCAACGAGCCCGAGTTCGCGGCGACGGTGCGCGAGGCCGCGTTGCCGTGTCGCGACATCGTCATCACGGAGTTGCCCCGGGAGGAGCAGGTGGCGCTCATCGCCGAGGCATCGATCGTCGCGCTGCCCTCGCGAGGGGAGACCGTGGGTGGCGTCGTGTTCGAGGGGATGTACGCCGGCGCGCTCTGCATCGTGAGCAGCGCGGTGGAGGCGGCGCGCGACGACTACTTGCAAGACGGCGAGAACGGCCTGCTCGTGGAGAGCGAGAGCGTGCCCGCGCTGCGATCGGCGCTGTCGCGGGCCATGGCCGAGCCCCTCTCGGCGGTCCGCGCCGCCGGTCGCCGCCTGGTCGAGACGCGCTTCACCTGGCCTGCGAGCGTCGACCGCCTGCTGGAGATCTACCCCCGTGCCTGAGCTGTCCGTCGTCATCCCGACCTTGAACCGGGGCAAGCTGTTCCACGACACGGTGCGGCAGGTGCTCGCGCAGGACTGTCGCGACTTCGACCTGTGGGTGATCGACCAGTCCGACGCCGAGGGGCGCGCCGCCAACGAGGCGCTGGTGGCCGCGCTCGACGACCCGAGGCTGCACTACGTCCACGTGGCGAGGAAGAGCCTGCCCAACGCGCGCAACGAGGCGCTGGCGCGCGTCGACTGCCGGGTGGTGCTCTTCCTCGACGACGACGTGATCCTCATCCACCCCGACTTCCTCCGCGCCCACGCCGACAACTACGCCGACGCGCGGGTGGGCGGCGTCACCGGGCGCATCGTGGAGCGTTTCGTCCGCCCCAACGTCGACCACGTGGCCGCCCACCTCAGCGCCGGCGGGCGCACCCTCACGAACATGTGGGGCACCGAGAAGCAGGAGATCCTCGGGCTCAAGGGCGCCAACATGAGCTACCGCATCGAGGCGGTACGGCAAGTTGGCGGCTTCGACCGCAACTACATCGGCACCGCCCTGCTCGAGGACACCGACTATTCCTGGCGCGTGCATCGCGCCGGCTGGAAGCTCGTGTACGAGCCCCGGGCCGAGCTGGTACACCTCAGCTCGCCCACGGGCGGCGTGCGGGTGGAAGACGCGCTCCGGGGCGAGAAGTGGCGCTTTCGAAGCACTGGTTACTTCGTGCGCAAGCACCGTGGCTGGCCCGGCGTGGCGAGGGCGATGGCCACTTTCGGCGCCATCGCGCTCGCGCGGGCGGCGCGCTGGCGCGACCCCTCGGTGGTGAAAGTGCTGATGGATGCAATGAAGGAGGGGGTTGGCGCGTACAAGGAGGGTCCCGACCAGGAGATCCCTCGCCTGCCATGAAACGTCCGCTCCGCCGTGTTTCCCGTCTCGCTCGCCGTTTCCCCGCGAGGCTCGCGCTCCTCGCGTGGCGCGGCTATGGCATCTTCCTGTGGTGGATGATCCTGCCGCTGCGGCTCCTCGCCCGGCTGGCGCGCGCTAGACTCGCGGTGTGAACCGCCGCCAGTTCGTCGCTTGTTCGCTCGCCGCGCCGATCCTGCTCGGGACCACGGCCGAGGGCGACAGCCCCGCCCTCGACCGGGTGAGCGGCGTGCTCCCGCCCCCTGGCGCCCTCGCGCGCGGCAACCGCCACCGTCCCGGCGACCCCTGGGGGGCCTTCCTCGGCGCCCTGGCGCTCCGCCCGGGCGGCACGCCGGTGAAGGACTACCGGGGCCGGGAGATGGCCATCGAGCCCCTCCGCGTGGTGGACATGCCGCTCGTCCCCGGCGACCTGCAACAGTGCGCCGACTCGATCCTCCGCCTGCGCGCCACCTGGATGCGACAGTCGGGCTACGACCCAGCCTTTCGCTACACAAACGGCTGGAAGTCCGCGTGGTCGGCGTGGAAGGCGGGCGACCGTCCGGTGCTGAAAGACGAGAAGGTGGAAGTGCGACACACGGGCGTGGTCGATGATTCTGACAGCAACTTCGAGAAGTGGATGGTCGACCTCTTCACCTACGCGGGGACGATCTCGCTCAAGCGCGACACCGTCCGGGTGAACGAGGCGGGCGAGTTCGACCATGCCGCGATCGAGCCCGGCGACGTGGTGATGTTCGCCGGGTCGCCGGGCCACGCGGTGCTGGTGCTCGACGTGGCCTGGAGCCGCGAGAAGATCTGGGTGCTCGTTGGGCAGGGCTTCATGCCCGCGATGGACTTCCACCTCTGCCCGGGGCCCGAGGGCGGGTGGTTCCACGTGGGCGGGGAGTACCTCGAGACGAGCCCGCTGTCGGTGCCCTGGAGCGGGCTGAGGCGCTTCAAGGGGGTGGAGTAGATGCGGTGATCGAGCGGGCGCGCGCGGTGAGGCGGCGGGCGCTGGCCGGGGCTGGCCCTCGTCCCTTCCTGAAGTGGGCCGGTGGGAAGGGCCAGCTCCTCGCAGAGTTGATCCCCCGCGTGCGGGCCGGCCTGGGGGAGGGCGGGTACCACGAGCCCTTCATCGGCGGTGGGGCTCTGTTCTTCGAGCTGGCGCGGCTCGGGGCCTTGCCCGGGCGGGTGACCATCTCCGACGCCAACCCCAACCTCGTCGACACCTACGTTGCGGTGCGCGACGAGGTCGACGCGGTGATCGACCGCCTCCGCGAGCACAAGGCGCGTCACGATGAGGCGCACTACTACGCCGTGCGCGCCAGCCGCCCGCGGGGAACCGCGGAGCGGGCCGCGCGGGTGATCTACCTCAACAAGACGTGTTTCAACCCGCCGTATTCGCCCTGTCGGCCCGAGAGCGGGCTCGGGTGGCGCCGCGGGGCGCCGCCACCGTGATCGAAAGCGCTTTGTTTGGCGCGGCGGT
>Ga0194120_10006761_pt1 | contig 16031 bp, 12 predicted proteins | sample TA2MahCa65mmetaG_FD_148642 | JGI IMG/M metagenome (GOLD analysis project Ga0194120, IMG submission 148642) | Freshwater microbial communities from Lake Tanganyika, Tanzania - TA2015019 Mahale Deep Cast 65m | ecosystem: Environmental > Aquatic > Freshwater > Lake | place: Tanzania: Lake...
TCTGGTGGGTCGGATGTGTATTTTGAGACAATTTCATCATTTGTTCCTACTTCCCTCATCCATTTCATGAGTAACTCCGCAGTTTTAATAACAATGGGTAGTAGCTGTGATTTAGCAGTCACACGTTGCATCCAGTTTAACCATTTCGCAGCAATTCGAACTGTGGGGATGAGACGCCGCCGTTCAATAACATCATAAGCGAGCTGTGGAAAACGCCCCACAGCCCCAAGATAGAGGTCAGGAGAGAGTGTTTCTGGGTACTCCTGAATAATAACTTGGGCTGGTAGTGGTCCACCAAGACGCAGTAGTGTTTCGGCTGTTTCCCGAGAGCGATGAGGCGTGGAATGTGCCAAAAACCGGGCGACACACAGTGGATTGGAAAACAAGAAAGCAGTAGACGGGTTGCTATCATGTAACAACCTTTTAACGACATCGGAGACCAACCATCCGGGGAGGTCAGGACAGCCCAGCAACCATACCCATGGTCGGTATGTCCAATCAACCATTACAACAGTCGCAAGAAAGCACATGTGATACTTTTTAATCGTGTCATCTGAAATGGGTCCCGGTGGGTGTTCCGCGCACATTTTTGCTGCGGCTTCACCGTGTACCAATAATTCATGTTTCAGTTTTAGTAGGATGTCTTCTTGCTCCACCTTATCTAAATTCCTGATAACGCTGTCCCGCGTGCCCGTGTCTCGGATGGCTACGAAATCACCAGTCAACAGTAACGTTGCTTTTCGTGAGGGTACCGATTCTGTTGAAACTTTACGTCCTTCGTAGCTACCGTATAGCATTAACCGCAGTATGGAAGGCTGTTCTAAAGCCATACTCATTCGTTTGTGCGTTCGTTCGTGCACGAATGAATTGGACCAAGCAACAGAGAGGGAAATGTATATAATATTTTTGGGGGTATACACCCCTACAAACGGTTTCAATATACCATACACCCAATTCTTTCCCTCTATTAGTGCTCGTTCTTATTTTTTTTTCTCTCTCTCTCTCTCTCTCACTCACTCATGGGCAGCTATCCGTCTACCTCCCTTTGGGCGCCTGCGGCGTGTCCACTTACGCCAGCAGAAAGGGAACATGGATTGTCCGCTCTTGCTAGCGGCGCTTACGATAAAGATCGGGATTTTACCAAAGAACCGGAAACGCTTCCAGTGGAAATTGCGCGCTACGAAGCCGCCCGTGGAATTGTTATTAACCATAAGAACGATCGAGCCAAAGGTGTGACCCGCATTCATGGAGTGGTCACCGATGTGGAAAACGACACCGATTATGCGGCTAAACTCATTCACAATAAAACATATCAGCTGTCGAGTGACGAAATCCTCTATTTTATGAACGCGCTCCAAGAGCGCTTCCCACGGATTGCCTGTTTGACGATGGAACAGGTGACCGGGATGGCCGCAGGGGTGTTTGAGCCCGTCTTGCCTGCTGATGGAATATATGGGGTTATGGTGCTCATTAATCTTGTTGGCGGGATGTCACGGTTTCTGGATGGTAATGAACTCGCTAGTGATGAATGGATGCGGCTGGACATGATTGGGGGGTCACACTGGGTACTCATGTCCATGTCCATTGAAAAGGAACCCTCTCCAAAGCTTAATATAACCCTTATTGATCCACTCCAGCCTGCCGGGGAGTACGCGGGCACCTACAAAATACCCCTGCTGGAGGAAATGAAAGCAGCCATATTTGCTTGTATTAAACTGGGGGCAATGGAGGTCTGTCGTGGGAAACCATCCCCTCTGATCATTGGTGGATTAAATTTCACGGTTCTAAGCAATGCGTCTAAAACTACGCCAGAAGTGGCCGCCATTGTGGCTGGCTGTCTCACAAACTTACAATTACACATGTCCATAACTGTGCGACAGCTGCCAGGAGATGGAGTATCCTGTGGCGCACTCTCACTTGCAGCAGCAGTGGCAGATGCGGAGCGATTAGAAAAATTTGCCACCGGAGTACCACGAGAGATTTATGACTTAACTGGGGATTCCAAAACACTGACTTGTATTCGGAGGACGCTGGTGTACTTATTTGCAACGGGGTTGTGGCCAAGTGAGTTGGCGGGACCAAAGCGATCCAAAAGAGAGACGTTTTATTTGAGAGACGAGCGTACACCCGTGAAAAAGGAGACGGAAACGAAAGAAGATACCATACCCAATGAACCGAGACCAGCGAGTCCTCTGGCAAGCGATACGGAGATGCTGCCGTCTGAAACAGTTTCACAACTTCCTGAACCTCCCGTTGCAGTTGTTGGACAAATAGAACCGGCACAGACTTTACCCATATCGCCTCATGCTGAAAGCGGGGCACCTAAAAGCCACAGCCCGTCTGGGGATTTATTTGTGCTCTCTGATTCCCCCTGTGAAGAATTTGATTTTGATGAAAACGTCTTTAATGGGGGGATATTAGAGGGAATTGATGATGATGATGCTACTAGGATTGAAACGGGGCAAGTGAGAAAGGACACAAGTATTGTAGCTTCTTGATGTTTAATAAATTCACTAAGAAGATTTCTATTTTTACAAAAAACACATAGAAGATTTACACGACTGCCAGTGCGACACTGACAGCTTTCAGCGCAGACTTAGGGGCCGCATCCGATAGCAGCCAAATCAACACTAAATCCTGCGCAGTTGCTGTGTCTACAGGAGCAGCCTCCCCTCCTCCTCCTTCGTAATAACTTGTTTTGCGCTTTACCACCACCCCGTGTGTGTACTTTGGTTTAGTCTCTCCAACAGAGCGAAAAACGGGTTCGATGTCTCCCGCGAATAACCCCAACCGATAATTACATAACAATAACTCCTCCGTGTCACTCCCGGCGCTATTAAATACCGCAGATTGCAGCACAATGTGATTGTCGATCCCCAGTGCAATACACAGGCTCCACCCCCGCCCACTCGCAACAACAAAGGGAAAATGGAGCTTATGTGTGTGATGCTCAAACGTCACAATCATTTGGGAGCGATGGACGAGAAATTCCACCGTAACACGCGTATTGAGAGACCACTTATTTCGTTTTATTCGTGGACCCACCGCTTCGTCAGTCTTCACTCGGTGAACCACTTCGTCGATCACCGCAAACCCGGTAAACAGATTATAGAATACCCCACCAGAGGTGAGCAACGCAAAACGCTCCCGGAGTGGCCATCCACCAACCCAGATAGCCCCGTCCCCACGGGTTATATCAAACACAAACTTACTGCAGCCGCGCACGGCTTTAGCACCCGCAAGAACCACCACATTCACACCGGTACCATGCTGGTGAAAGTAGTGGTGTGTACCGGCTTCTTGGCCAGTGCCAAAGAGCGTGTCGACTGCCAAAGAACTAGTAGCTCGGACAATGGAAGCAGCGGCCATACAGGAAGGACGCACGCAGACCACAAGAGAATAGAAGTGAAGTAGAGTGAAAGGAAGGGCGGGTGGATGCGGGGGTAGAAAATTCTGGTGTCAAAAAAGGGGTAAAACCCTACACCCGGGATCACTCATCTGCAAATTTCAGATATATACACACACACACCCACAGGTGCTTTTATCCAACCCAATAGTTTTGGTGGTGCTTTGCCATGGCCCGGGTCATTGCCCCTGTGCATGCGGGTGAAGGTTTAGAGGCGCGTATTTATGACATCCCCGCCTCGATAGCAATTACGGAGAATACCACATGGAGCTCAGTGTGCGCCCATTTGGAGGACCTGTACCAACTGGAGCGAGGTAGTGGGGTTGTCTGGTTGGCATTGGATGACAGGAGCCCCAGAGTTCCACCCGGTTTGATAGACTCCGCAGCCACGGTCTTTGGAACAGAGGCAGTGGACGGAACACTGGTGGATAGTCATGATTTTTCAGTTGGGGGGTGTGTGTTGATGGTCTCGCATAAACCCGGAAAAACCCTGAGGGTGGGTGCCAGAGCTGTTCCCCAGCAGTGTGCTCTGTCCAAGACGGTATTCTTTGATCACACACCTAATATTTATTATCAGGAAGGGGTGACCGAGCAGGGGGAACTGTTGTCACGAGCACAGGACGCGTTTGGGGTGGGACAGCGCATTGAGTATAACGGTGAAGGAAAACCAGTGATTATTGTGGCGGACTCATACTCGCATTCTTCTTCGAATCCAGTGGGAGAGAGGGTAAGCCTGTGGCAACATGCTCGCAGCAGTAAAGAGGGGGTGCTCACAGGACTGTGCCCTACTACCTTGTATGCCCCGGGGCGTACAAAAGCTGTCCTTAGGTTTATGGCAGCTCAAATTGGTAAACCCGTTGGTGTGAAAGTAACGGTGGTGGATCCAGAGGACAACCCAGTACTTGGACCTGCAACCTCAAGCACCCCCCTCCCATTCAGTGGTGTTCGAGGGGCTGGTGTTACTCCAAGTGAACTCTGCACCATTATAGAGTTGGGAAGAGTAGTACTCTCCTTGTGGACATGCCCAGATCCACCATTTACCAGTGCCGCCGCACGCAAACTAGTTGCCTGTGACTCCTACTCTGGTCCAATTGATTTTGATGGCCTTATCAAAGAGTATGTTGCCAAAGCACGCACCAAAAAAGGGCCACTGGATTCCTTGCTGGCCATTCAGGAGTATTATGCTAAAATGGATGCCTCGGCACTGGCTGTTTATGAGGCTGCATTTAAGATTACCGCCGAAAAGGAGGCGGGGTCTCGGAGCTATTGTGAACGCAAAGGCGCTATTGAACGCTCGCGCGCATTTGTTGGAAAATATGGTATTGATAGGGGATTAGTGGACTTGGTGCGCAACGCTACTCAGCAGAATCCCGAGGTGCCTTTGCCACCCCCACTGGCTGCGGAGCATGTCTACAATGTCTATCTGGCTTATATGTCTATTTTACTTGCCGCGTTTGGTACCAAGTGTACCCCGATGGCACAAACAAGTGTAGCGCTACGGTGTGGACGGGATTTCTATGACCGATCCGCACAGTTGTGTAGCTTGGAGTGATCTTAAATGAATTAAGCAATTAAATAAATATCAAAAAAAAAAACAAAAACTAAGGTGCAGATACGTTGTTATTTCTTCCTTCTCTGTTTTATACACCCCTGAAAAGCAGCGTTATTCTTTTCCAGAGAGAAAGAAAGAAAGAACGAAAACATACGATGGCAGTAGAAGAAGCAACAGTGGTCCCGACTGTCCACCTTTCTAATGGAGCGTGTCTGCCACCGTGTTTAGCTGTGATCATTGACGCCATGAGGGATGTCTGTAACACCCAACAGTACCTTACCACAGAGGAAATTATTAAAGCAATGCTGCTTGTAGCACTGAACGAACGGCGGGGAGCGGGGCAACAACTCGCAGTACGCGAGCAGCCAATACGAGTGTTTTTCCATGGCTTGGTTGTTGGTTTTCGGAAGGCGGATATTGTTACGGGTGACGGGGTTGTGGTTGAGGTTAAATTGGGACGGGCCACCGAAACACATGTGGAACAAATAAAAGACTATATTATTAATATTTGCCGGGACTCCGGGAAGCGGGGTGTGTACGGGGTGCTCTTGCATTTTACGACCGATGGGTTTCTGGCGACCGTGTTCCAAGAGGTGCGAGGCACTGTGGTGAACTTGGGAACGTACAAATACGAAAGAGAAACTACGGACAAATGTATTGGTACGGCACGGCCCAAATTTAAACGGCAGAGGGAGTACGGAAAAGTTAACCAGAATGGTGGCGAAGAAACTGTGTGTCTGCTCGGAGAAACGGATGAATAGTATTGAATGGAATTATATATCTACTTTTCCTACTGAATCGGCACAACCGTAATACACTTTGCAATTAAGGAGAAATCCGACTCCAGATTAGCGAACGCGTGAAGTGCTTGGATTGGATCTTTCGCCCTTTCAATTGCATTCTTCACCCTCTCCCACTGATCAGAACAGATAAACCACCAAAAACTTTCCTTACGGAACAGCGCGCCCTCAGAAATGTGTTCCAGAGACAGTAAAACTACTCCCAGTGCATTGACAGGACAGCAGAGCACCCACTGATCATCCGTGATGTAAAAAAGATCGTCCTTAACTGATATATAACGGCTCCATTCTGCATCAACGGACATCGACTTACCGGGCGCTGGCAGCAACCTACTACCAGCACTCTCCACTATCTTCAGAACCTCTGCTTCCGTGAGAACTGGCACATCGCTAACAAAATTCTTAAAATAATCTGCCACCAGTTCTCGGATTTCCGTTGAGGTTAGTGACACCGGCCGATAGGCCGCAGGCAGCGCACGAATTATTTCCCTAGTGGACATGTCCTCTATGTCTGGGATCGGTTCAGTGTAAAGTCGGCTGGCCACGGGTACCAAAAATTTCGCAAATGTAATAGCTGGCTGCTCCGCCTTTTTCGCGTGCGTCTCAGAAGCCATAACAACGCATCGGTCTTACCACACAGATAACTACTACTACTACTACTAACAAAAATACCGGGAACTTTCAGCATGAATGTAATAATTTTAAAAGGGGTAAGTATGCGTAAGTGGCAACAATTGCTACTCGGTATAATTATATTGTAATGAAACAGATACAAATTAATTAAGTAGGAAAATTTACTATGCCCCGTAATTCTGCAAACAATCCAGTGGGGGGTGTCTGCGTTAGTAGTTCGGTGGCGTGTCCGTCTAATAAATGCCTACATCTACTTGGTTTGTTGTTTCCACCTGGAAGATGCTTTATATGCTGCGCCAGTGTCCACTCTGCGTACACCTGCCCGGGCACAATCCCTCCCTTTCTGTGTACCCAACACAGAGTAACCAAGCGCTGTTCCCGGGTTGTTTCATTAACCACGGTAATCGCTCCTGGGTGATTCTCTGGTTTTATCGGAACTCCACAGACCACACAATTTGGTAGGGGTGGGGAGAGTGGTGGTTTCGGTGGCCGCGTTTTTGCATATAAGCACGTGGGACATAGTAGGGTCCCTTTTTCCACCATGAAGAAGCGCCCGCAGTCCACACTTGGACACAGCGCATAAATTTTTCCAAACAGCTGCACACTGCGCCCCAAGAGACTGATACTGTCCACGGGCATTCTGCATGGACTCCGGGGTTTCATAAATGGGATGTCCACAGTGGCCATACACACCCTCTCATACCCGTATCTTCCACAGCCCTCACACCCATCCCCTCCGCACTCATCGCACAGGTGCATGGACACCTGCTGCGTGGTGATCCACATGCCCGGGGGGTCGTGCCCCCCCGCCGCAATCCACTGCAAATTACTGGTTACATGGGGTATGGAGCACACCCGTTGGCACCTGCGACAGTACTGGAGCTCTGTTAAACACCGTGGCAGCTCGGTTGTTTCTGCCTCCAATTTGTATCGCTTACGGAGTGCCGCTTCCTGTCGGGTTTTATACCCCTCTGGTAGCTCCGTAATAACCAGACGGTACTCCCTACTGGTGGTTCGGATGGCGTCAATGACTGCACCAATAAATGGGGAGACCATCCCAAGATACGCATGCGCATCCGCTCGAGCCAAATACACCGAGTTATCCACCATATTTGTGTAGTATATAATATCGCATTCGTTGGCACCGCACATCCGCAGCAGCCAGCAAATGTCGCCATGGGACATGGGGGTACAGGAAGCAGTGGTACTGACAAACAGTTTCAAGAGCTTCAATTCCTGTTTCCGGTCTTTGGTAAATTCCTTTGCCTCTTTTACACCCAACTGCTTGGAACAGGCTGCGCGGTGAAGGGCGGAACGGGAGACGGCGTACTTTGGAAGAAATGTTCTTTTTGTGTTCTTGGAGAGCGTCAGGCAGTATGTTGGCAGCCGCCCACAACAGGAGAGAATCCGGGCTTTAACTCGCATGATCTCCAAGCGCTGTAGGTGAATCCCAACCCAGTCCTGCCACCGCAAGTAGGTACACAGAAACTCTCGTACCCCGGGGTGTCGCTTTACCATAAACTCCACCGCCTCCAAGAGGGTCATGGTAATCAACACTTCATGTGTCTGGGCCCATTTAAAAAATCCAGCCGTGTTCAATCCATATGGATGTAGTAGTGCACACAGTCTAATGCGCTCAATAACTGGGACTTGGCCCCGGCTTCCGGGGTAGTTCCCCAAGAGAGAAGCCAGTATTGTGGCACGCAACCAAGGAATTTCAAGAAACCAAGTGAGTGTGGTTCCTCTGAAGGTGGATGCTTGAATGGTTTTATAGACATGAGAAAAGGCCCCGGGGCCTGGGATGGCGCAGGAGAGCATATCTGCAGCCCAAGTATGGTGTTGTGGGATTGGAGGGTGTTCACAGTCCTCTCCCACCCGCTCCCCCTCCTCGTCCTTCCGAAAAGGCAGCCGAATCCCAGAGCAGCAAGTGGCCAACGCAGAGACGGTGACGTCATAGATATCGGGGAGGGACCACGCATTTGGTGGTGTGAGTGGGTTACTTGCACAGGGCCATGCATCTTTTACGCCTCCTCCTCCTCTTCTATTTCTAATTTCCCAGTCACTACACGCTTCCGGCCCAGTTTGGGAAGTAATCCAGAAAACCAGCGGCAAGCAGGTATCCACAACCAATCCCAGTGCAAGACGCAGGGCCGCTGAGGTCTCCATAAATTTATCGAGGGCTGCCAGCACCGTAATAAGTGTCCCCACTATGGTGTGGGTAGCGGTGTGTCCTGTCCACCATGCGGGTACCCAGATACAGGGATTTTTGTTCATCATAACCGCATCTTGGAGATTGTTAATAACTTCCGCCATTGCCTTCTGTGTGTCTTGCAGAAGCGCTTGTGTGTCTGCGGCCTCCATACTACTACTATTGATATAGCTTTCGTTTCCCTCTTCTTCTTCTTCTTTTTCGTCCTCTTCTGGCACATTGGACAACCCGTGAAGCACCGCAGAATAAAGCGCAACAGCAATATCAAAATCTTGTAACATAAATTTTTCACCGAGAATATGGCGCAGTGACAGTTTTGGGTCGCTCGGTAACGACGAAAACCCTGGACCCAATGTTGGAGGGTGAAAAGCTGGGCACAATTTCCATATGTGGCGGACAGCAGTGGTGCCGCCAACTGTGTTGTACGTCTTTTCGTTTAGAACATTGGGGTCACTGCGCCATGCTAAAAATCCCACGCAAATAGGTCACTGCTTCCGGTATTATCGGCCGCATGCCGCTGTGGAAAAGCGGTAACAGAGAAACTCGGATCCAATTTTGTCTCGGTTGTTTTTTCTTTTTCGTCTTCACCTTCGCCTTCGCCTTCTCTTTCCCCGGAGTTACTCATCCAATAGGCCCCCGCGGAGGGGGGTACCATACTCCCCACTGACCATGCTTTAACAGAGGCCTGAGTTAGTGCCCCAGATGACACTGGTCTCCCTGTATCTTTTTCTGGTTCCCAGATCAATGCAGAGGCATCGAGTTCATAGTATCCAGCGTTATCCACACGGGCTCGTAGCAGCGTCAGATTGGGGCGCAGAGTGGGACCAATAATCCCGGACGCAGCCACAGGAGCGGTGGATTTGTAGGTGGATTGTGGCCCGGGTAACCCCCCGTAGCACGCAGGTGGGGGCATGAAACAGGCCTCTTGTTTGAACCCCCCGTAGCAGTCCACATCCACTTGAAACATTGCAACCACCTGCTTACTGGTGTGCCCGGTGGCCGCGTACATGGTCAGTGTGCGCGCCACCTCATCTGCATGACATAGGATGCAGTACTTGTGGAGTGCTGGGAGGGTGCCATGGAGTCGGAAGGTTAACAGCTCCTCTGGTAGCATAAATTCTTGAAGCACCAGCCCCAGAGGCGCGCCCGGTATTATCGGTATGTTTTCTACCGCTGTTGCCGCAACACAGTGCTTCCCTCGGAGGCACGGACGGGGTTGAATCACACTAACCATGGATTCATTAGAAGAGTTAAAAACCAGATGAGCTTCTGGGGTTATGGGTTTTGGTTGTCTCAGTTGAAACACCACATCCTCCACGGACATATGAACTACATGGGCTGCGTTGACATCTGTGGGGGGGTTTCTCAGGAGCTTTTTCCCCGCAGCAGCCACAAAACTATGAATCGTGTGCCCCGGTGGGTCTTCCACTTCAGACGCCGGCAATAACTGACTATTGAATTCTTTTGCCCGCCTGTCCAGTACCGCTTTTATATGGGCTGGGACATCTGCGCCGTAGACTCCGCCATTAGTTGTTGTTTCTGGTGGCTCAAATGGTGGCAAATTAAACCCCTCCAGCGCCGCTGGTGGTATCATAATATTCCCTGGATCGACAACTCGTTCCATGATTGTTGGTTTGGGTGTGGTGTCCTCGGATCCACCACCCCCACCACCACCACCATCTATACTATTTTTTGTGCGTTTTTTCCGTGACTGTGGTAGTGGTACATCCCCCGCACCTCTACCAATAACTCGTTTGCTTTGCTTTCTACCGCTTTCACTACCCCCGCCTCCTCCACTGTGAAAATGAGTGCCTGCCCCAGCCTTCGGGGCGGCATCTTTAAAGTAATTCAGAACGGCATCCCCATACTGTGTCGAAGTTGGTAGGCTATTAGAAATTAATTGGACCCAGATGTCGTTTGACGACATAATTTTTAACCGAAGAAAAGACTAAGACAATGATTTCTGTGTGTGTGTGTGTCGACTCACTCGATAACCACTATACACATGTATGACGTCTCCGTTCCCGGTTCAATTCTGTTTTCTCTTCTTTTTTTCACCCCGCCAAAATGGCCGCTTTTAATAATAGTGTTGTTATAATCCCTCATGGCACAGAAAAGAATGATCCTAATTCAACCCTCCCAATGTCCATGCGTTTGTTAAGAAACGCATTTGACCTTGTTCGATTGAATACAATTCTGTCTTTTACGCTGTGGCAGATCTACTTTTCTATGATCGGGGGTACCACAGGCTACCGGTTTTGGTATTTTGTGATACTCTGTACCGTCCAGTATATACTGACAATTGTGATACACCATGTCAGTGTGGCCCATGAAGAAACGAGAAAGCAGTTTCGTGAGGACCCGGGTAACAGAGTCTTAGAGGCCTGGATGTACCGTCTGGACACCCTGTTGACAGTTGGAGAAACTGTTGAAACAACCCTCCTCTGGGGGATCTTCAGTATTATTAGTGAGTTCATAAAACTCTCCGTGGGAACACAACTCTACAATATGCACCACATAATGAGAACGGTATACTTAATGGCAATCCTATTCTTCACAAGGGACCAGTTGTATGGATGCACCCCCACGCTCCCGGTTCCAAATAGGCTGGACACCAATTCTGCGGCCCGGGCAGCCAGATTGATTTTTGATATAACGCGGTTCAATACAATACTCTCCTATGCTCTGTGGCAGGCATATTACGTCCCGTTAACCGCATTTCCACAGAGGCGAATTTGGGTGTTTTTCGCGGTGTTGCTTCTACTTGGAGTGCTCTCGCTGCTGCGGGTGTGGGTTGGGGGGGTGGTGGAGCAGGTAGCTGGGTCCAGTGACGGTGTGCGCCTGTCTTGGTACTCACGGATGAGTCTACTCTACCGACTACTGGACTTGGTCATATCCACCTTTCTTTGGATAACATTCAATTTTATTAACGATTTTGTTACTCGCACCGTGAATGAGGGCTACGGGCGTGTCTCCACACTTCCGTCTGCGATTTACATTGTTATGAGTCTACTGGCTGTCCTCTGTTTTGTGACTGATTCTTATTCTTCTTCTTCCACTGTGACAACTACGAGCAACCCTCAAGCCTCCCAAACAACACTCCTGCGCTCCGTGTTTGATATAACAAAATTTAATACAATTCTGTCTTTTGCTATTTGGAAGGCCTACTTCGATGTACCGGGTGGGACTGCGACGGCTTTTTGGTTGGGGGTTCTACTGGTAACGCTGCTCTTTGGTATTACTTTTATTGGGTACGTTATTGATACCACAAAAACCGCACTGAAGGGGGTTCTTGAGAGGTTGGGGATGTGGAAACTAAAACTGGAGATACTCCTGCGGCTGTGTGATACCTCCGAGGCTACGATAATGTGGGCTATCTTTGGTATTCTGAATCAATTCGTTATACGTGCGGTGAGGGAGGGTAGTATGAGTACATGGAGTGTTGTGTTTTTCGTATTAGTTGTTCTCTCCTTTCTGGCGCTGTGTGCTGGGTTTACTAGCGACCAGACGCATACACACTCTTGGAATAAATGAGTGATGGTAAAGGAAAGGAGGAGGAGTGTGGTATGCGCCCGGGTGTTAATCATTTTGTTTGGGGCGCGGTACTGCTGGCAGTCTGCTTCTCTCAAGGAGTCTTTGGAGAGACCACGGCAAACACACCGCCCGATTCTGATTGGTGGACCTGGGTTCTCCATGTGCACAAGAAAGACCCACAAACCATGCTTGGTGTTGCCCTGATCGCCTATAGTTTCATCTTTCTGTGGAATTTTATTCTCACAGAAAAACAAATCAGAGAAGCTGTTTGTTAAATAGTTGGGTTTGTCAGATAGTTTACTGCCCGATGAACGGGGGTGTCAAAAACAAGAGTCTTGTATAATAAAATTGTAAATGTGTCATCAGGGGCCCGGAATGGGTGTGGTGTACTTGGGTTTGTCCAGTCCGTTGCCAGTGGGTACGGTGGACACCAAACCCCAGTCATTTCAGACGGGTAAAGGAGTGGTTCCACTGAGTAGGGTCGTTCACAGCAGTGCCAGTCCGTGTGTCTTGGAGTTAAGAGAGAGACCAGTACTGGTGGGAGTGCTGACGGGGGGACGGAGAAGTTTATTTCTCTCCCTCCTACTACTTCTGCTTCAGTCTCATCTGGCACCCGCTCAATAGGCGTGTGAATTGTGCGCATTAGGAAAAAAACGGACAACGGGAGTTTTCCCTCAGCCACGGCTCCATATATTTCACTGTGATTCTCTGGACCAATCAAAGGCAACTCTGTCCATATGTCCCCAATGAGCAGCCAGTGCTTCTCCCGCATGAAGCAGTAGGTGTCAATGGCCCTCCAAAGAGTGAGAGAAGAAACTTCACTTGGCACCAATGAGAGTATTTTTATAAGAGTTTGTAGTCCCTGCACACCGTCATCCAAATGCTCCCCAGTTTGGGGACGCACCATACTGTGAAGCGCAGTTAAAGCCCCCTGTCCGCTCTCCCAGTTCCTCCCGTTACCACACTCCACTATGTACCTCAGTAGTGCCTCTCGAAGACCCTGATTTGTTGCAACCACCCCCAATCTCCCCGCTCCATAGAATAACCTGTCTTTGGTGGTTTGGACACTGGGTAGTGCCTGGGTCATCCACCCCTCCCATCTGCTCCCACTCCCTTTTCTGGCCACCAATTCCCACCCACCCCCTCTCTCCCATGTGTCCAGTTTCTCAAACTGCCTCCATGCCCTGCCAGCCACACTCTCACTCTGCGCCCCCGCTCGAAGATAGAGGATTTCCTCGGACAACACACCCACTGCTCGTATGAGGCTCTCCGGGAAAAGCAGAGAGGGGGTGTTCAGGCGGGGGCGACGCTCCGGGGCACAAATATCAGTGTAGAGTGTCCAGAGCAGCTCCAGTGAGGCGGTTCCAGCGTACGTCCACGCAAATGCAGCACACCCCACAAGTGCACTTGCAATAGATCTTAGTTTATTTGAAGAAGAAGAAGAGAGGGACGCATGCCGGGTGGTCTCCCAAGTAGCATAGGTTTCACTATCAAACCATGGGAGCAGTGTGGATTCCAGTAGATTCTCCTCAAACTCATCCAGCTTTAGTATCCGCGCCAAGTAGGTTAAGGCAAGTGGAGGAGTTGTGTCTATTGTGCGGAGGTGAAGCTGGAGTAGGGGCCACAGGGTTCGAGTCTCCAGTGAGGTCTCTACTCCCCCCATGTACACCTGCTTCTTTGCCTCAACAACAGATCGTTTTGTAACAGCACCGTACACCGTCCAAAACAGGGACCCCTTTTCAGCGATAAGGGGCATGGTCAAAACCCGTTTAAACGCAAATGCCCGCAGAGGACGTGGTGGTCCGAGGGACAGTTTTCGAGCAACCCACTCTGGGACAGGCAGGGGCCAGACACTCCCTGTTTTCGGTAGAAGCCACGTGTCCAGCTGTGGCACCAAGCGCAGGAGGGTGCGACACAACAGTTGATCGTATTCCCATAATAACTCCTGATTAAATGCGTACTTTTGACAGAAATCCTCAAAGCACTGGTACGCAAACGCGGTGATCAACCCATGCCTGTCTACTGCCGCGTCCACTTCCTTATTATATAGAAAACCCTCCAAAGTCTCGTGATGATAAAAATAGGTCTCTGGGTGCCTTAAAAACACGTCGCAAACGGTGTTAAGAGCGGCGCAAATGGACATGGGAATACCAAGCCGCTTCGCAGAGACCAAGAAAAAGGCATTCTGTCTGGTAAATACGAGTTCCACTGGAGTGCGCATTATTTCAATGGCATGTTCAGTGGTTGCTTCAAGCGCACTCAGATCCGCAGTAACAACTTCATGTATCAGAGGTGCCACAATGCGCTGGGCTTCCGGACGTGTCTGAGTCAGAGTCCGTAATATGTCACAAAAGAAGGAAACAGCATACATGCTAAGGATTGGGTGTAAAACGCAGAACAAAACAAAGAAACCAAATACACACACACACACAATAACAACCACAAAAAGAGGGGGAAGCAGTTTGTCCGTGCCTTTAATCAGTAATTGTCATGTATGTAAAAGGTGCAATACAGAGATTGTTTGTTTGTTTATTCTATGTATTTTCCACAGTGAAATGGTTGATTGTGTCATTGGTACTGGACCCCCTGAACCCATAACAGTTGCAGTTGCGTTGGAAAGACAGCAATTTTTGAAGAATAAACATAAATCTGCACTCCAGCAGAAATCGAAATCAGATCCACAAGAGCACGCACCTCCTCGGTTTGCGTACCGTGTGAACTGGTTCTATATTTGTTCTTGGGTATGGGTAAAGTGTTGCATGTGTCGCTGTCTGGGCTGCATTGCGGAGGAGGGCGGAGATGGGTGTGTTCCACGAAGGTGCATCCTGCGGAGCATGCGGTGCGGGTGTGCTCGTGGTGGAAGACGAGAGTCTATTTGGTGTTGTGCCTCTGGTGGAGGGTTTGTGTGGCTCATGCTCCGGGCGATCGCCACCAACACAGACCCGTCCACTTGGTACACCTTCCTACTGGAGTTTTTTATTCTTATTGCAATCCTAAACATTGTGGTCAGAGCCAATACCCCCGGGGATAATTGCATTAACCAGTGCTTCGTACTGAACATCGTTCTTATTATTTGCTGTCTGGTTAGCACCGTTCTGTGTATCTATGTCCCAATTAACGCCTTTCTTCAAGGAAACATGCCCCTCTATGCAACCCTCATGAACGTGGGCGGCTCTTTGATTTTTTTGGTAACACTGCTGGCCATTGCCTATGCAATAACCCCGCATGATGATGACGAAGACGAATTGGATTTAGAAATGTGTGGCACCAGTTCGTAATAATTTCTTTTTGTATTCCAATTACATAAACTAAACTTAACTACTCCACACTCGTCATGTTTCGGCTGTCGCCCTTTGCCCTCAGTCCCACCACTCCCTCCACAAGGGACGATTCTTTGACAACCACCGCAGTGTCAAATTTTTTGTTGATTGCCCGCGCTCTTGCACGAATAAGCATATTTATAATAGGGGCAAAGAAGGTGCACCCGAAAAATGTTCCAAACAAAAATAACACGATTATAAAGGAGGCCCACAGTCCAATAATTAATCCAATGTAACCCAGCGTCAGCGTCGACTCCCAGTAGCAGTCCTCCCAGTACTTCATAAATTTTTCCGTCCCGTCGGTTGTGAATGTGAAGAGTGGACCAAGTGCGGATCTTCCCATACAGTCTTTCCAAGTGGCGGATGTAACCCCTTCCCCCTGTGAGTACACCAGCAGGACCACCCCCGCCACCAAGCCCATAAAAGAAAATGCCCGTAGCGTGGAACGCAGTCTGGCAAACGAACAAAAGCTAAAGGACACCATAGTGCTTTCTCCCTCCTTCTCAACACACACACACACACACAAATAGTGTGACTTTTCAGTCTCTCACGCCACCACCAGAAAATAGCTATTATA
>Ga0194120_10006770_pt1 | contig 16022 bp, 13 predicted proteins | sample TA2MahCa65mmetaG_FD_148642 | JGI IMG/M metagenome (GOLD analysis project Ga0194120, IMG submission 148642) | Freshwater microbial communities from Lake Tanganyika, Tanzania - TA2015019 Mahale Deep Cast 65m | ecosystem: Environmental > Aquatic > Freshwater > Lake | place: Tanzania: Lake...
TCACCCAGCTTATCCAACTTGGCTTCACGTTCTTCTGCGGCAAATAGGCTTTCTTTGATCATGGGACTTTGAGGCTATGTGGGCGGTGACGCTATTTTCTCATGGGGACGGGTTTTTCGAGGCGCCCATACCTATCATTGTGATCTCAGGAAACGAAGATACGCAGATTGTTCGGCAAATCCATCATTACGGCATTGCGGCCTATATCTCCAAGTCAACCAAACCGGAAATTATCTGTTCCACCATTTCAGATGTGCTAAATGGCAAAAGCGATCCTGCGCTTGCTGCTATTGCCCTACCCGAAGATGAAATCAGTAATTTGCGCCAAACTTTTACCAAAATGGAAGTCCGGGTGCTTATGCTGATCAATAAAGGCTATAGCAACAAACAAATTGCTGAACATTTTCAACTCAAGGAAATTTCGGTTAAGAAACATATTTCCAACATTTTTCATAAACTGAATGTGCGGAATAGAGTTCATGTCATCAAAGAAATTCAACGCCTGGGCTTATTCCAAAATGACACAGAATCCGAATCCATTTGAGCTTATCGCCAATCTCAATCACGACTTACGCAACCCTATTTGTACTATCAATAATTTGCTGTATTTGTTGCGACGTGAAATAAGCAATAGCGCTCAACTCGAGATGTTAGAAGGCATAGAGAGGGCCAATGATGAAATTCAGTTTTTGCAGAGTAATTTGCTCGATTTTTCTAAATGTCAGTCTGGCGGCTTAACACACTATTCAGAAAGCTTTGCAATCAATCACCTGGTTTTACAACTGATTAGTGATTTTAAATCTCGAAGTCACGCTCGCGAAATACGCCTGTCCTCTAAAATTTCAACAGAGCCCCAGATTCAGTGGGAGGGTCATAAAACTGCGATACAAAAATTGCTTCAACTGGTTTTAAGTTTAATGGTGTCGACTTCACGATACAGTCAAATCTGCATCGAGACGGATATCAGTCATGCAGGACAAGCAATGTCTGCGGAAATTAAATTTCGCTTTCAAGGCTCTATTGAAGAAAACCAGACTCTGCTTAAATATTTTTCTCAAGACATTCATGACTGGCACCTGGCATCTATTCCAAAAACCAACAGCGATCTCAGTTTGTGGTTAATTAAAGCTTTTTTGCAAAGCTTAAACGCAACCATACAGCCTAGTCAGCTTGATCCGCTCAACAGTTATTTCATAATCAAACTCGCTATGCAAGCCGCACTCACTCATCCTTTTGAATTCAAATTAGTTTAACCATGAGCAAACTACATACCTTATTAACCACACTTTTGTTATCAGCGGGAGCGGTATCGATCAGTCATGCGAAGGATGACGACAATATCAACAATCTCAGTATTGAAGATTTGTTAAATGTTGAAGTGACTTCGGTATCTAAAAAAGCCCAGTCTTTAAATGATGCGGCTGCCGCGATTTTTGTGATTAGCCAAGAAGATATTAAACGCTCAGGCGCCACCAGCATTCCCGAGGCCTTACGTTTAGCGCCTGGCTTAGATGTCGCTCGTATAAACGCCAACCAATGGGCAATCAGCGCCCGTGGATTCAACTCTAGAGTTGCCCACAACTTACAAGTATTGATTGACGGCCGTAGTGTTTATAACCGTTCCTTCGCAGGTGTCGACTGGGAAAATCAGGATGTCGTTTTAGAAGATATAGATAGAATCGAAGTTATTCGCGGACCAGGGGCAACCATGTGGGGGGCGAATGCAGTCAATGGTGTAATCAATATCATCACTAAAACTGCTCGCGAAACATTAGGTGGCATGGTCACAGCGGGTGGCGGTAATTTTGAACAAGGTTTCGGATCTTTTCGCTATGGAAGCCAAATTAACGCTGAAACCAGTGCCAGAGCCTATGTCAAAGGCTTTAATAGGGGTGGCAACCTCATCCAGCCCGAAATCACCGGCTATGATATACAAAACGCCCCTCAATCCGATCATTGGGACAAACAACAAGGTGGTTTTAGACTGGATTCCAAACTGAATAACCGGGATGAACTCACTTTTCAAGGTGATGTCTACTCATCCTCAGCGGCTCTGAGCAGCATGATACCTGACTTCAACACCTTATCGGATAATGTCTTAACGAACTCAACGCATACTCTGGGTGGCAACTTACTCGGCCGATTTCAACGCACACTTTCCACTACTTCGGAATTTAAAGTTCAGCTCTACTATGATTCCTATGACCGATATATGGGTATTTTTAAAGATGCCAGAGACACTCTGGATCTCGATATCCAGCATCGTTTTTTATGGTTGCAAAATCATGAAATTATTTGGGGCGCCAACTACAAATATGGCCATGATCACATCGTCGGCACCCGTGGCACGAATAATTTCAACATGAACCCAGCCCGGGTCAACGATCAACTGGCCAGTGTCTTTATCCAGGATGAAGTGTCCATGTTTGACGACAAATTAAAGTTCAGCCTGGGTTCAAAATTGGAACACAATGACTACAGTGGTTTTGAAGGACAACCATCAGCCCATCTTGTTTGGGCACCGGTGAATAATCAACGCATTTGGGGTGGCGTCTCCCGGGCTGTTCGCACCCCATCCAGAATTGAAAAAAGCATCGACTATCTGGGTTGGATTGTGCCGGCTCAATCTCCACTAAATCCAACGGGTCTTCCTTATGTTTCGAAATGGCAAGGTAGTCCTAGCATCGTTGCAGAAAACGTTATAACCTACGAGATCGGCTATAGAACTTCAGTAATCAAAAATTTATCATTTGATATCAGCGGTTTCTATTCCAAATACAGGGGGCTTAACTCTTTTTTTACCCTTAGGTGCCAATCTTGGACCAGACAGTTCCTATATCATTGAGAACCTACTGATGACCAACAATGCACAAGCCCATAGTTATGGTTTAGAAGTTGCGAGTGTCTGGCAAATGCTCAACTGGTGGCGTTGGGATATGAACCACAGTTGGTATCATGATCAATATGCTAACAATATCAATTATGCCTCCAGTCCTCATCACCGTTCATCGATCAGAGGTTTAATTAATGTGACTTCTAATATCGACTTTGATGTTTGGTGGCGCTATGTTGGTCGAGCGAACGCTGACAGTGCTTTTGATTATATTAGTATCCCCTCTTACTTTACTTTAGATATGCGGACAGCCTGGCGACCCAGCAAAAATCTAGAATTGTCTGTGACCGGACAAAATTTACTCCAGAACAAGCATTTGGAGTATGTGTCCGAGAGTGTGTTTTTACCGGCAGCAATAGTCCGAGGCGTGTATGGCAAAATCAGTTTGACTTTTTAAACCTCAAAATGCTTCCAAAACCAGCAATTTTCAAAGCCTCAGGCCTAGCATTACTTATGCTAGTGGCCGGGTTTGAGAATTGCCTGACCCAAGCCGCAATAGAAGAAGAAAACTTAGTCGCAGCCTTAAGCCTGAATATCGTTCGTTTCACCACTTGGCCGGAACCAAACAGCGGTACTTTCAATTTATGCGTCTATGGCGACAACGTTACCAAAGAAGCATTTAACAGTCTTGAGGCTAAACCTCTTGGTTCCAGAAACATACATGTCGTAATTTTAGACCGGCTTATCGGACTGGAACGTTGCCAAGCCTTATATATCAACGACATCAAACCTAACCTGCTCTCTCAGGTTTTCAATGAATTAAAAAACAAACCGATTCTAACCTTGGGTTACACCGAGAGTTTCGCTGAAAACGGCGGGATGATAGGTCTGCGCAAAGTCAATGGCAAACTCACCATCGATATCAATCTACGCGTCACCAACGAAGCCGGCATTCTCATTAGCTCTCGGCTTTTATCGCTTGCTAATATCGTGGAGCAATAAAGCGTATGACTGGATTTAAGCGCTTAACGATACGTGCCAAACTGATCTCTATCATGAGTTTTACTGCGCTTTTGGCGTTGTTACTGGCCAGTCTGGCACTGGCATTCAATGAATACTTAAGCAAACAACAAGACACCCAAAAACAACTGGTCATCACTGGCGATTTAGTGGCCTGGAATGCGGCTGCCGCACTGGCATTTAATGATGTCAAAACCGCACAGGAATTACTGTCCCGTTTTCAACATATCCCCAGCATTGTTTCGGCTCAACTCTATGATAATCGGGGCGGCTTATTTGCCCGCTACGATGCCGCTGCCAAATCTCAATCGCCTCTGGAGATCCAGCAACTGTTTAAGCTGATTCTTAAAAATCCTAAGCCCAGCCCAGTGCCGGGTTACAGTGACGGCTTACCCGCTTGGATTCAAGAGTGGTTTAATCAGGCGGCTTCTGCTGACAGTACTTTACTGGATTCAAAACTCTATCAACCGGTCTTGATTAAGCAGCCGCAGTCCATCCACTTAATCCGGCCTATTTTGCTGGATGATGAACTGCTAGGCGTTTTGGAAATAGAAGATGATCAGAGTGAGTTGTATAAATTACTCCAGCGGTTTTATCTGATTATGGGCTTGATATTCATCACCAGCGGCTTTGCGATTGTGCTGATTTCTACCAAGCTACAACAGATATTTCTGGCTCCTTTACTGCAAATTATTGCTGCCATGCGCTCGGTGACCTATCAACAAAACTTCAGCCAGCGTATTTCAGCTCTAGGCAATGATGAATTTACTGAAATGGCTCAGGCCTATAACAATATGTTGGATGAAATTCAGGAGCGGGATCATAAACTTGCCAAACAACGTGACAGCTTAGAAATTGAAGTTAAAGCCAGAACGCAGGAGCTATGGGAAAAAAATCTGTCTCTGAATAACGCGATTGAAAGCGCCATTAGTGCACGCAGACATGCGGAACTGGCAAATCAGGCTAAATCACAATTTTTGGCGACCATGAGCCATGAGATACGAACCCCTATCAATAGCGTGCTCGGTATGCTGGAGTTATTGAATAAAACCACGCTGAACACTCACCAGACCGATTTAGCAACAACCGCGTATTTGTCGGGACAATCCTTGTTAGGGGTAATTAACAATATTCTCGATTTAGCCAAAATTGAATCGGGCAAAATTGAACTCAATAACGATACATTCAATCTCCGCACCCTCATTGAAGATACCGTCGCGGTGCTGGCTCCGCAAGCCTATCTGAAACACTTGGATTTTATTCTGGCCATCAGTCCGCATTTTCAAGCCACAGTAATCGGTGATCCAGAACGACTCAGACAAGTGCTGTTTAACTTGCTCGGCAATGCGATCAAATTTACCGACCACGGTGAAGTCTCTTTAAAAATCAGCCAACGCCAAGCCCAAAAAGCTGGCTATGTACAAATTAGCTTTGAAGTGTTCGACACCGGAGTGGGTATCAGTCCGGATAAACTCCAACTGATTTTTGACAAATTTACCCAGGCCGATGGCACGATAACCCGTCAACACGGTGGTTCAGGACTGGGCTTGACCATTTCCAAACAACTGGTCGAACTGATGGGTGGAGAATTATCAGTAAAAACCCAGCCTCTTCAGGGTTCGTGTTTTTATTTCACTCTGGATTTAGCCCTGGTCAATCCAGCGGCAGAGGAAAGCAGTGCTGCATCTTTAGCAACTGACACTGCCGCTTGCAAAATCGATCCAGCCTTGATTCAACACCCCCAGCACCCACAACTCACCCCCCAACCCACTTCGGTTAAGGGTGTAGTGCTATTAGTTGATGATCAAATACTAAACCAAAAAGTTGGCCGTTATATGTTGCAGGACCTTCACTACCAGGTTGAAATTGCCACAACTGGCCTGCAAGCGATGCAAGCCATACAAAACCAACACTTTGATCTGATTTTAATGGATTGTATATGCCGGAAATGGACGGCTTTGAGACAACCGTATTGATTCGTCAGTATGAAGCAGACCAAGGACTAACCGCCGTTCCTATCATCGCCCTGACGGCCGATGTACAAAGTGGCATTAGCGAACAATGCCTGCAAGCGGGTATGAATGGCTATTTAAGCAAACCCTTCAATCTGCAACAGCTTGAATCCACGCTGAGACAATGGCTTGCGTAGTCGGTTATTTGATGGCGAGGAAGCCTTCGAAGCACACCCACTTAAAGATAGAACTGATATCTTGAAAACCGGCGCGTGCCAACATATCGAGATTTGCTTGTTCAGAGAACGGTTCCAACACCCCTTTTAAGGCGCGGGATTTATGCAAAATATCAGCCTCAGCAAAACCCTGAGCCAGTTTGTAATCGTTATAGATCTGATTGGAATAATCCTGAAAGCGGGCATCCGGCGCGCGTACTTTTTCAAATAGAATCAGCGCCCCACCCCAATTCAAAGCTTGGTAAATTTTATTAAACACCTGCTGCCTGACATTGGGATGAATAAACTGCATCGTGTAATAAGACACGACCAGATTACAGGGATCTAACTGCAGATTCAGGACATCTTCACAAATAAACTGAGCGCGCGGGTCTTGAGTTTGCGCTTGGGCGTGTTCAATCATATCTTCGACAGGATCTATACCACACAATTGCAGAGCAGGTTTAGATGCATGCCAGTCTAATAGCTTTCTGGATAACAGCCCAGATGCTGAACCAATTTCATAAATCCTGCTGGCGTCAGTGACAAAAAAGTCACTATACATACAAACCAGATCATGCCCTTGGTCGTAATACGGCACTGAGGCACGAATATGGCTTTCAAACTCTTCAGCGATGCCGTCAAAACTCCAGCTGGCGTTATGCAAGTTCATGATTTTTCGATGCGGGTCGGAGCAATGATTTCTTTGGACGCTAAAACAATTTCGCGTAAAAAGCACAATAAACCAAAAATTAAAGTGGACATAGCGATAACGAACAGAAACGAAACGATCTCGGGTGAATCCATCTTCATTTCAACCACGATAAACAGGGATGCAATTGACATACAAATCGACAAGGCTGAAAAGGTAATCAGACTAATTGCCAGACGTATCCAGTAAATCCGTTTGCCGATAATAGCCACTTCATCCAAGTAACGTGCACGCTGTTCAACCGTCATTTCGACCAGACGCCGGGCTCTGTCAACGGCGCGACCCAGACGGTTGGTTAATACCCCCAGAATGGAACCAATGCCGGTTAATAAGAATACAGGCGCCACTGCTTCATGTATGGCGGTGGATACAGTCGGAAATTCTTGAACGGTTTCTAACATGGATAATCTTGATGCATTATTTAAAAAAGAAAGTAAAAGCTGGACGACGCTCTGTGAAACTATCGGGTTTGCTTGAATAATTGCTAATATGCCCTTAAGTAAACTTTAAATGGCTAATTCTGTCATTATCACATCAAACTTTGAATTATGTCCGACTGGTTTAAATTAGACCTGAAGCACAAATCTGCTTTTCACGTTTGGCCTGACTGTCTGGCGGGCATTACGGGATCGGCGATTATTCTGCCCAAGGCCATGGCTTATGCCACGGTAGCCGGTTTACCTGTTGCCGCGGGTTTGCTGACGGCATTTTTACCTATGCTGATATATGCTTGGCTAGGCAGTTCACGAATTTTAAGCGTCAGCACCACCACAACCTTAGGCATTCTGACTGGCGCGCAGATTCATTACGCGGTCCCCGATGGTAACCCGCAAATGGTGATGCTGGCGCTGGCCACTTTGAGCGCTTTGGTAGGCATCTTGTTATTGATTGGCTCAGTGCTCAGACTGGGCGTTGTGGCGAGCTTTATCTCTCAGCCGATTCTGACCGGATTCAAAGCAGGTATTGGTTTGGTGATTATTTTGGATCAGTTACCGAAAATGCTGGGCTTGCATATCAACAAACAGGGGTTTTTTCGTGACTTACTCAGTTTGCTGGATCAACTGCCGCAGAGTTCCGGCGTCAGTGTGTTGCTGTCCGCCAGTGCCTTGTTGATTTTACTGGGCATGGAACGCTTTAAACGGCACTCCCCTGCTCCGGTATTCGTGGTCGGGATCTGTTTATTGGGTTCTTGGTGGTTTGATTGGCAGCATCAAGGGATCGCCGTCGTCGGGGAAATTGCCTTAGACCTGCCAGCACCGGTATTACCGAGCCTGAGTTTAATGGAAACCTTGTTGCCTGGTGCGTTTGGTATCGCCTTAATGAGCTTTACCGAGTCTGTTGCGGCGGCGACGGCTTTTAGTCAGGCTGAAGACGATTCGGTGAATCCGGCCCGCGAACTGATTGCCTTGGGCACGGCGAATCTCGCCGGGGCTGTTTTCGGTGCGATGCCTGCCGGGGGCGGCACTACCCAGACCGCTATTCTTAAGGCTGCAGGTGCACGTTCTCAATTGGCCTCAGTCATTATCGCCACAGTCGCTCTGGCAAGCTTGTTATTTATGGCGCCGGTTCTGTCGCTACTGCCTCAGGCGACATTATCAGTGATAGTGGTGGTCTACTCTCTAAGCCTGATTCAACCCGCAGAATTTACTGCCATTCGCCGGGTGCGTAGGATGGAGTTTTTCTGGGCGATTGTGGCTCTGGCTGGAGTTTTATTATTCGGTACTTTGCAGGGTATCGTGGTCGCTATCGTGGTGTCTTTACTAGGACTGGCCAGTCAGACCACGCATCCCCCTGTCTATCTGGTTGCGCAAAAGCGTTTCACCACTATTTTAAGACCTGTTTCTGACCGGCATACAGATGACGAGATTTATGAGGGTTTGTTGATCGTTCGCCCGGAAGGCAGTTTGTTTTTTATCAATGCCAATGAAATCACCCGACAGATTGGCTTTCTGGTAAAAAAACATCGACCTCAGGTGCTGGTTCTGGATATGAGCCGAGTACCGGATATTGAATATTCGGCGCTTAAGATGTTAATTGAAGGTGAAAAACGCGTGACCGAACACGGGGCCTGCCTGTGGCTAACCAGTTTAAATCCCAGCGTTTTGGATGTGGTCAGACGCTCAGGCTTTGCAGAGCAGTTAGGCAAACAACGTATGCTGTTCAATGCCAGCATTGCCATGGATCATTATCATCAGTTGTATCCAGATGCCGCTGTGATCAGCACTCAGCATCTACTCGCCAATTGAACCCGCTTTAGCTACCCAGAATGCAAAGCCCGACTCGGCAACACACTGCTTTGCAAGCTTATTGGAAACACTTAGGCCTCGACTTAGCTGTATTGATTAGCAATCCAATCATTGAAACCATTTAGCCCAAAAACACCAATAGGTATTCGCGCACACCATAAACCGTACTTTGGGTAATGGTCGCGTTATGAACGTCAACTAAACGATTAATGATTTTTAAGCCAAGTCCGGTTTTATGGTTAAAGATAGGATCTTGATAGGTGTCATGCTCTTGAATATCGGCAGATACCGGGTTAGAGACCGAAATCATCACTTCGCGATGGTTTTGATAGGTTGAAATGGTGACATCCGAGTTACCGTGTCGATAGGCATTGTCGATCAGGTTGTACAGAAGTCTGGTAATCGATAAGGGCTTAAGCTTTAAGTATCTTAGGTCCGGGCACAGATTGAGCGTCAGCTCAACTTTAGCTCGACTATATTTAAGCTGAATTTCCCGAATCAATTCATTAATGTTGACCATTTGCCAGGGCTCAGCAATTTCGACGTTTAGCTTGGCTAACTCATTGAATTGCTGAATAATGGTGTTCATTTCATTGATATCTTCTAGCAACTCATCCTTAAACTCACACTGCGCATGATTATTTAACTCAAGCGCAATTCGCATCCGACTGAGCGGTGTGCGAATATCGTGCGTAACTCCGGATAACAAAGCCTCACGTTCGCGAATATTGCTGTCAATTTTTTCTTGCATCTCATTCAAGGTATTAGCCAGTTTTCGAATCTCGGGCACAGAAAACTGGTTGAGATCAATACTGCTACTGCCATTACTGCCACCCAGCCTGATCGCTGAGGCTGATAAGGACTCCAATGGCCTGACAATTCGCGACGAAATCCAATAGGCGGCCCACAAACTGATGATAAGGATTAGAACCAATGCGTACTGTAAATATTGTTCGGCAATAGTGGTGGTTCCAAATGAAACCCGTAAACTGATAATCGGTTCTTGTGTGCTCTGAAATACTAAGGTATTGGAACCGTTAGGCTTTTTCATATAACCCACGTCTATAATACCGGCATAATTTTGTAAAACTGCATTTTTGAGCATGCGAATGCCAAATAAGGACCAGGGAATCTTTTCAGGTTCAATTATTGTTTTTTCAATCTCGATTGCTGGATAATTTTTTAAGTGTGACCTCAGATTATCCAATCCATGCAGAGGATCCTGTTCATCAAAATATCGCGCCATTTCTAGTGAGGCACCAAAAATTTGAGTCAAGTCTTTCGCAGTCGGTCGAACTGAAACCAAATGAAAAATCACAAACAGTAAAAGCTGGTTGATAATCATAACTAGGAAAAACGTTAGCCAGAAGCTGTTGAAATAACTGCGAAATTTTTTTATGTTCATTGATTTGTTATCTGTTTTCTAGGCCGTAGGTATTGATTGTAACCAACAAAAACCAGTTGAGCTTGGATACCTGTTTATAGTGCAGAGCCCTAAAAGACCTGTTGATGAAATTTACACGACTCTGAATCTAGCCAAGAATTACTTGATTCTGGCAGCTAGCAATAAGCTTTGCACAGGCACGTTTTTATTAAAGATTAAAGCCGTTGGCACTCAGTACCACCCAACACAGATTAAACTTCTCTTCAATTTGTTCCACTTCCATCTTAACAGCACCCGATATTGTTATTTCGATAAAGCAGCTAAATCAGACAATAAAAATTCAATATTTAACTTTAACTAAAATATGTAAGCGATTGATTTTTTCATATCAATCCTGAAAACCGCAACAAGTTGTTGCCAGTTAACTACTTGATTATTATAAATAAAGTGGAAAAATAGCCTTATAACTAAAAAGGAGGCTTATCCATGAAAACCCTGTTACTTTTGCTTGCTGCGCTCGCGTCTTTACTGGTGCTATTAGTCGGTGCTTTCCAGTTTATCCGTATTGTGATGCATGAGGTCGTCACATTAATCAAAGAAGCTTGGCACACACCTGAAATTCATGGTTAAAGACAGGATAATGACTACTTAATTAGGATTGAGTCCTAGGCGTTTGCACAAATGGTCTGACTCATGTCACCATTTGCCTATGAATAGTGTATTCAATCTTAAGCCTGATAGTGGTTATCCTGATTCAATTGACCAGAAATTAAATACTTTTGCGCGTCAGGTATCCGCTTACAAAAAACGCTCTATCGGTTATCCAATTAATCAAGATTTAGGTTTAACTGAGTTCTACTCGTGGTATGGCCAGTCGGGATTAACCGAACTTGCTCTCAATAATGCCGGTTCGCCGCATCAAGCCAGCATAGCCCCTCTTAATACCCACGTTTTTGAAAACGAGGTCATTGACTTTTTAGCCCCACTCTACGGCTTTCAAGCCGATAACACTTGGGGCGTTATTACCTTGAGTGGCACTCAAGGCAACAATTTAGGGATATATTTCGGCACCCGGTTGCTGATCAAACAAACCGGCCTGAAACCCGTGTTATACGTTTCGGCAGAAGCCCATTACTCCATTAAGCAACTGGCGGAACTGCAGCAACTGGAAACACGCGTCATTAAAACTCTTGTAAACGGACGAATGGACATCAATGATTTTGAACGCCAACTCGTTTCCAATAGGCCTGCTTTAATCATCATCGCGATCGGCACGACCTTTAAAGGGGCTATTGATGATCAAAACGCTATCCAGCAAGTACTGGACAGTAAAAACAATCTGGCTGTTTATCGTCATCTTGATGCCGCTTTATTCGGCGGTTTTTTGCCGTTTAGCCCCTACGCTCAGTTACTCGATCAGGATCAACAGTGGTTTGACTCGATTGCTGTCAGCGGGCATAAGTTTTTCGGCATCGACGAACCGGCTGGAATTTTTATCACTACAAAAAACATCCAATCTGAACAAAACCAGCCACGAGTCCCCTATCTAAACCAAGAAATCGCCACCTTGGCCTGCTCGCGATCGGCCTTGGCTGCTCTGAAATTATGGTGGAAAATTCAAAAAACTGGCTTCCCAAGCTATCAGCATCAGGCCCAGCAACTGCTAGATAACGCACACTATTTAAAAAGTGGCTTGGAAGCTAGCCATTATCCCGCCTGGTTAAACCCCTGCTCGAATACCGTTTACTTCAAAAGACCCAGTCAATGGATTATGGAAAAATGGCTACTCGTCCCGGATGATGACTCACGTCTGGGTGGTTTATTAGCTCATTGTGTGGTGATGCAACATGTGAGTATCGTGATTATCGACGAATTTTTGAACGACATAGGCTTGGATAGCTTAAACAACCGGCAAGTTCAGAATACTAAACAGCATGATTCCGTATCACCATCACTGATTGATCTATAATTTTAATCCGGTAATACTTTTTTGAGTAAATCCAGCAAATGAGTCACTCTGAGGTTTTAGTTAGATTATTTTTTTGGCATCACTGGATACAGATTGAGTGATGATTAAGTAAAAAAGCTCGCGATCAGGCTTGCCAAATGCTATTTTGTCTCAGCATGTAAGATGCCAGCACATTGAATGTCTTGGCGAACTGCGCTTGAGAGGCTCCATGATTATAAAAGCGGAAAATTGAATATCAGATCTGAGACTCGTTCAGCGGGTTGCTTTATGAAAAATGCTTTGAAACGTTACTTTTACGACCTGAGTTATTCTGATCTTGAAGAATTCTTGCTTCAGAATAACTTACACCCATCCGCAGCACCTTTGCTGTTCAGATGGCATTATAAAAACAAAGAAATTCAGACGCTGACAACCGATATTGCCAAACAATCTTTGGCTTTTTTTGCTGAGCATTTAGATTTTTCTCTGCCGGAAATCGACGTCGTACGCCAGTCGCAAAAAGATCAGACCGTTAAGTTTTTGTTTAAACTCAAAGACGGTCTGAAAGTCGAAACCGTGTTGATTCCGTTCAACAATAAGTATTCAATTTGTCTGTCATCACAGGTCGGCTGTGCCATGAGTTGTTCGTTTTGTTTTACTGGCAAACAGGGACTGACCCGTCATTTATCCACACACGAAATTGTCGGGCAGTTTATTCAAGCCTGGCGTTGGCTGGCAGAAAACCGGCCTGGCGAAGAACGCATCTTAAACATCGTCTTCATGGGACAAGGTGAACCATTGCATAATTTTGATGCGGTGAAAAAAGCCTGTGAAATTTTTCTGTGCCAATACGGCACCTCAGTGGGCATGCAGAAAATCACCATTTCAACCGCTGGTTATGTGCCCGGACTTAAACGCTGGAGTCAGGAAATTCCTGGGGTGAATCTGGCGCTTTCATTGCACTCGCCCTTTGAAGAAAAACGCAATGAACTCATTCCTATCAACCGAAAATATCCGCTTGATGAGGTATTGTCTTACATTGACCAGATACCTTTGCACAAAAAGCAATTTATTACTTACGAGTATATTTTGATTAAGGATTTTAATGACAGCCAAGAAGATGCCGAACGCTTGGGTCGCTTGCTGGCTGAAAAACCCGCTTATATCAACTTAATCCCGTTCAATCCCTATCCGGGCTCGGCATATCAACAGCCTGAACTCGCCCGTGTCGAAGGCTTTAAGGCTATTCTGGATACGTTTAAGATTCCGACTTTAATCAGAACCGCCAAAGGTGACGATGTCTTAGCCGCATGCGGACAGCTTAATTCTAAAAATCAGGAAAATCTCGCCCTTATTTCATAACTGAGACTGTCGGTTTTTTGCGACACAGTCATGCGTACGCCGATCGGTCGATTCCTAGGCTGGTTTTATTTTACGCATTTGTAAAAACGGCACAGGGACTAAGTCTGATAAAATAGCGGCCTATTTTCACTCAAACCCAAATCCAAGCTTGGGTTCTCATTCAATCGGGCATATTCTTGATCTCTACAGCAAATATCACCATGCAATTTGGGGCTAAACCCCTGTTTGAAAACATTTCAGTTAAATTTGGCAACGGCAACCGTTTCGGCCTGATTGGCGCTAACGGCTGTGGTAAGTCGACATTTATGAAAATTCTCAGCGGTGATCTAGAACCCTCTGCGGGTAATGTCAGTATCAGCCCGGATGAACGCATCGGGGTCTTGCGTCAGGACCAGTTTGCTTATGAAGATTACCGGGTCATTGATACCGTGATTATGGGCCACAAAGAATTGTGGGCTGTTAAACAGGAACGCGATCGCATTTACTCATTAGCTGAAATGTCGGAAGAAGAAGGTATGCGGGTAGCTGAACTGGAAATCGAATTTGCGGAAATGGATGGCTACACCGCCGAATCCCGCGCAGGTGAATTATTGCTAGGCCTGGAAATCCCTCTGGAACAACACGACGGCCCTATGTCAGCTGTCGCCCCCGGTTGGAAGTTAAGGGTACTGTTGGCGCAGGTCTTGTTCGCCGATCCTGATATTTTGTTACTCGACGAACCGACTAACAACCTGGATATCAATACCATCCGCTGGCTGGAAAACATTTTGAATGAACGTGAATCAACCATGGTAATCATTTCCCATGACCGTCACTTTCTAAACAGTGTCTGCACCCACATGGCAGACCTGGACTATGGTGAACTGCGTGTTTACCCAGGCAATTATGATGATTACATGATTGCGGTCACCACCGTTAGAGACAGTTTATTAGCCAGTAATGCGAAGAAAAAAGCGCAGATTGCTGAATTACAAACCTTTGTCAGCCGCTTCTCAGCCAATGCCTCTAAAGCTAAACAGGCGACTTCGCGCGCCAAACAAATAGAAAAAATCAAACTGGACGAAGTAAAACCCTCCAGCCGGGTGAATCCGTTTATTCGTTTTGATCAAACAAAAAAATTATATCGTGTGGTCTTGGAAGTCCAAGATGTCGCCAAAGGCTATGGTGATACGCCCCTGTTTAAAGATCTGAATTTAATGGTCGGTGTAGGCGACCGGGTTGCGGTGATTGGTCCTAACGGTATTGGTAAATCGACCTTATTAAAAACCTTAGCGGGTGATTTTGAACCGGATACTGGCCTTGTCAAATGGTCGGAGAACGCTGAAGTAGGCTATTTTGCTCAGGATCATGCCGATAGTTTTGCTGAAGATTTGTCGCTGATTGACTGGATGGGGCAATGGCGTAAAGAATCGGATGACGATCAGGTGATCAGAGGCACATTAGGCCGCCTGCTGTTCTCACAGGACGAGATTAATAAATCGGTTAAAGTCCTGTCCGGTGGTGAACAAGGCAGAATGTTGTTTGGCAAGTTAATGCTGCAAAAAGCCAATATTATGATTCTGGATGAACCGACTAACCATCTTGACATGGAATCGATAGAGTCACTCAACACTGCTTTAGAAAACTACCCAGGCACTCTAATTTTTGTCAGCCATGACCGGGAGTTTGTTTCCTCACTGGCCACCCGAATTATTGAGTTAACCCCTAACGGAATCGTCGATTTTCATGGCGATTATGAAGAATATTTGCGCAGTCAGGACATTAACTAGCACGACACATCATCTCGAACCACCCAACTCATCATTTTTATATTAGGGCCGCCCCCCCCATTCACTGGGGCCTCAGCACATCTACAAAGTATCGTCATTCTCATACAGGGAACGAATTAACGCGCTTAGATTCATAGAAAAATACTATTAAAAAATATAGATATTCTATTTTACTATCTGAAGAACAGTCGGTATTCTCGTTAAAACTGAAAGCACAGTCTCATGACTTTTTGTGAAGACACAGTGACATTGAGCTTGGAATCTCATAAGACGATCAGAATATTTTATTAAAATTCAAGGCGACGCCAATATGCAACTGTCTGAATCGATTTCCTCGCTATTTAAGTCATACGCAGATTATGAAGCCACTCTAGCCACATCATTTTCACTTGTGTCAGGAGATAAGAATGAATAAGCCATTTATGAAACTACCATGGTCGATATTTACGGTTAAACAATGGATTGCGATTTCCTGCCCCCGGTGTCAGAATAGATGTCGCCTGACTTGAAAATATCAATCAAGACTGGGGGCGGAAGAAATACATAAATGGCACGTTATTCAATGGAACGTAAAGCGGCAG